>Ga0302319_10020331_pt1 | contig 12013 bp, 8 predicted proteins | sample Bog_T0_2_FD_203319 | JGI IMG/M metagenome (GOLD analysis project Ga0302319, IMG submission 203319) | Peat permafrost microbial communities from Stordalen Mire near Abisko, Sweden - Bog_T0_2 | ecosystem: Environmental > Terrestrial > Soil > Wetlands > Peat | place: Sweden: Abisko, Stordalen Mire...
ATGGACGCTGATTTCGCCAAAGATATAGAAGCGGCGATCGCCAGCGAAACGCCAATCGAACGGGCTTCGCTACCGCGGCCCAATACGTACAAAAACTGCGTACAAAATGTTCCACCTGGAACATAATTCCTAATGTTCCAGCCGGAACATTAGGCGCAAACCCACCGATTGACAGCCCGCCTCCGCCTTCCTATACTCTCGCCTACCAGAAATTCCTCGGCGGGAGTCTACCCAATGTTAAAACCCTCGTTAGTTCTTTTCCTGATCGCCGCATTTGCAACGGCCAGCTTGGCGCAAGCACCTCAACCTACTCTCACCCAGCAAAACAGCGGCACTACCCAACTCCTGATCGCGGTCAGCCCGGTGAACGAAAACGTAGTGTGGGCCGCAGGAACCGGCGGCACCTACACCGTCACCACCGACGGCGGCAGCACCTGGACCTCTGGAGTGGTGCCGGGAGCGGAGGCCCTGCAATTCCGCGACGTGCAGGGCGTAAGACCAGGTTGCTTACCTGATGTCGATCGGCAACGACACCAATAATTTCATGATCTATAAAACCATCGACGGCGGCGCGACCTGGACCGTCGAGTTCACCAACAAGACGACCAACGCATTCTATGACTGCATGGCCTTCTGGGTCCCGGAGCGCGGCATTGCGCACAGCGATTCGGTGCACGGAATATTTCCCGATCTTCGCACCGACAATGGAAACTACTGGGGACCCATCACCGACATGCCGCCCGCGCTTTCCGGGGAAGCTTCGTTTTCTTCCAGTGGAACCTGCATCACGACTCAAGGAGAGAACAATGCCTGGATCACCACCGGCGGCTCAACCATCTCGAGGATTCTAGCCACGACCGACGGAGGCGACACCTGGAACGCCTACGACACTCCGCTGGTCAGTTCGCCTTCTGCGGGTGGGTTTTCGGTGGCATTCCGCGATGCCTCGAACGGAGTGGTAGGCGGCGGCGATCTGAACGTCAATGACCATGCCGATTTCGCGAGATCGAGTGACGGCGGCCAGACTTGGTCTCTTACCACCCAGCCACCGGTGAAGGGAACTATTTTCTGCCTCGCCTATGTGCGGGGTCTGCTGAATGGTTATGCCGCGGACAACGATCCGTACGAGCAGGCGGTAGTCGTCACCAGCGAGACGGAGCCGAATTTTACCGGGGGCCAGGCGGCGTGGACTCCCGACGAAGGAACCACATGGATCCCACTGCCGAAAGTGAGTGGGTTCTGGGCGGTCGCCTTTGCCACTCCGCAGGCGGGATGGTTCGTGGGCAACAACGGCAGTATCTTGAAGATCAGCTTTTAGGATTCAAGCTTTCGACCGTCCGAACTCTGGGTGAAGTGCACCGCGTCCCACGTCTCGCAAAAACCGCGAGACATGGGGTACCCAGCTGAGGATGGAAACATGATGCTGGACCGGAGGACGGCGACGACCTACTGAATCTTCTCGGTCTTGCTGTCGTAGTGGACGTAGCCGTTCTTCTGGTTTTCCTGATCGACGTCCTGGTTGGTGTAGTCGTGATGGGCCGGCTTCACGCCGGTGGCGGCGCTAGCTTTCTCCAGAGCGTGGGTGCCGAATTCGGCGGAGGCGAAGTAGATCCAGGGCTCAGCCTTAGCTTCGTGGTCCCGCTGCGCGCGTTCGTTCTCTTCTCTATATTCCGGATGCCTGCTGTTGAGTCTCATGCCGCCCACCAGGGAGTTGGTGGCAGGAGAGACCAGAGGCATGCCTCCGCCGGAGTACCAGACGGGAACCGAATAAACCGCGTCGGTATTGTTATTCGTTTCCGATAACGTGGAGTTGGTGGCGCCGGCGATCAGACCACCGGTGGCGGCGGTGGCGCCGACCGGGTTCGGGGAGATGGTGGTGAACGACAGGCTGGGAGTGGTGATCATCGGGACATACGGGCCGCAGCCATAGGGACAGTCGCCGCGGATGCCGCGCTCGCCAACTTGCGCGAAGCTTAGGACGGAAAGCAGAAGCAGGGAAAAGAGAGGAGAGAGCGTGCGCATACAGCCTCCTGGGAATCTTACTTTGCTTACTTCCGAGCAAGTCGGATGCCACGGAGCGCGTCGGGAGTTTGCCGGGAGTGTCTTGATTTCAGTGATATCCGGGGCTTGCAGATTCAGTTAGGGCCTTGCTGCGCAAATACTTGCGCATGAAATGCAAGCCAGATGGAAGGGAATGGAGGAGAGCTGGAGTCAAGCATGTACACGGGGGCTGAAGCCCGGAATCTTTTTTGCCGCTTACGCGGCGCTGAAGGCGCCGCTCTTCCACGGTTGTGCGGGCGGCAGCGCTGGCCCACCCTCGCAAAAGGACGCGAGCAATGGGGCACCCACAGGGGGACGGAGTTGCGCCACAGTCTCTGAAGCCGCCGCTCTTCCACGCTGGTAGAACGGGACTCTTCCATAGGTAGTACGGGGGTGTACTTGCAACTTGCGCACTCAAGACCAAGGTCAAAAACAGCGGACACGAGTGTCCGCTCTCCACGAGTTAGTCCATTTCTGGGCGCCACAGGCGTTCTCCGCCGAGGGAATGGTAGAACCCCCAACCCGCTAGTGCTACCAGGCTGAGCAGGGTGAGCGCGAAGGTGCTCATATACCAGGCGGAGAAATTGGCGGTGAAGGGAACGTTCCCAAACATGTTGACGGTAAAGATGGCGCAGGCCAGGGGGATCAATCCGAAGCGGTAGACGATCAGTACGGCGACGGCGTAGATCAAAATCCAGATGGGCAGATCGATCGCGGGGTGCGTGGAAGAAAGACTATTGGCCCCCGCGAAAATGGCCACGAAGGTGATCATGGCCAGCCAGTCCTTGCGAAGAAAATATTTCAGACCGAGCAGCAGGAAGAAGAACTGCAGGGTTCCAAAAATTGACGCGGGGATGTGGAGCAACCATGCGCCCAGCGCCGTGCGCCCGCCCTCGACATAATCGGTCCCCTGAATACTGGGCGCGCCTCCAAGGTGGGCCAGAGGAATCTGGCGGAGCTCGAAAATAAGGATCCAGACGGTGCCGAGCGTGACGCCGAATAAAATGTCGCGACCGACCAGCGGATCGCGAAACTGCCCCGAGAGTAAACGGCTCCAGGAAATAATCGTCTCCGGCCAGCGCCGGCGCACCCAGGGTTCGAGGGCTAAATAGAGCAACCAGGTCGTACCGGAGACAAAGAGCGCGGTGCTGACTGCGATGACGGCAGCGCCAATCATATCCATGCCGGCGACCATGTGCCCGCGGCAGAGCCACAACAGAATCTCCAGCGCGAACATGACCCAGGCCAGGCGGAAGGCGCCTTCGCGGTCGGCGCGTCCCTGGCGATAATTCAGCCGCGCGACGCGGGTGATGCCAAAAAAGAAGCCAATGGTCAGCGCCGCGAGGATGTACTGCTGTATTTTCTTGCCGGCGGAGGGCTCGCTCTTCATGCGATCGGCTTTGGTCCACTCGCCGATGAGCGAAAAGAAAACCGGCTTGCCATGCCAGGAAGCCGCTTCGACCCGCAGCGGGCGCGAGGTTCCCGGCCAGGTTCCGGTCCATGCCAGGCGCGAATCGGAGGAAGCCAGCGAGTTCCATGCCGGCTCGGCTTTCTGAAACTGCGCGAGATCGAGGCCGGCGGCGGCGAATGCAATGTTCCAGTCGAAGGCTGTGGACTGCGATGCTCCTGCGTCTCTTTGCGGCGGGATCGCCTGGAAATAGGTCAGCCGGCCTTGGGGATCGAGCTCGACATTGATCATCCCGGAAAGAGTAGTGGCAGGATCGTCGCGGGTGACGATGCCGGGATTCAATAACTGGTCGCGAAAACCCTCGGCCATCATGATGTCGGGACTTTGGCGGTACCAGAAGCTGAGCAGGGAAGGCCGAGCCGCCAGGACCGCATTCCAGTCGGGGCGCGGCTTGTCGTTTTTCTCGACGTACTCCTGAAAGTCGTCGTCGGATCGCAGATTGGAGGCGCTATCGACGGGGCGCTCCGCGTATCCCAGGCGTGCGATGGTCTCGTGAGCCTTTTGCTCAAGCACTTCCGGGGATAGGTCAAGCTGCATTTTTTCCAGCGCGCTTTCGTGGACGCCGAGGAATGTGACCACACCCAAAGCCAGCAGCACGAGCGCGAAGCAGGCCACGGCAGCTCGCGGACGCAGGCCGGCAGTCTCGCCGGAGGCTGCCACCATTTCCGGGGATGGGGTTTCCCCCGCGGCCAGGGCCGCGGCCAGCGGATCTCCGCCAGGCAACGCGGCGGCCACGCTGAGAACTGTTGCGGGACGCGCCGAGGGCTCGGTTTCGAGGCAGCGCAGGATGACGCGCTCGATCACCGGATTGAGATCTTTGACCACCGAGGACGGGCGGCTGAGAGTGTGATCGCCGCCGGTGCGGGTTGCTTGCGAAGATGCGGCGGGTTCCGGAGCGAAGGCTCGCTTGCCGGTGAAAACTTCGTAGAGCACCAGGCCCAGGGAGTAAATGTCGCTCCGGGTGCTGACCTCTTTTCCCGCAAGTTGTTCAGGCGCCATGTAGGCGGGAGTTCCGCTGCGCACCTCGGCGCCTTGAATCTGGTCGGCGACCCCCGCCAGACCGAAATCGGTGATCACGACCTGCCCGCGGCCATCGAGCATGATGTTAGCGGGCTTCAGGTCACGGTGCAGCACGCCCTTGGCGTGAGCCGCGGCCAGCCCGGCGCAGAGTTGGCGGGCGATGTCGAGGGCTTTGTCTTCGGGAAGGCGGCCGATGCGGCGCAGCAGAGAAGCCAGGTCTTCGCCGTCCACATATTCCATGGTGAAGAACGTGTGGCCTTCGACCTCGCCGACATCGTAGACGCGACAAACGTTGGGATGAGAAACGCGGCGCGCGACCCGCACTTCATTCTTGAAACGTTCCAGCAGGCCGGCATCGCGGGCGGCTTCATCGGGCAGGAACTTGAGGGCAACGGGTTGGCCCAGAGTCAAATCGTCGGCGCGGTAGACCTCGCCCATGCCGCCTTTTCCCAGCAAAGCGATGATGCGAAAACGTCCGGCCAGCAGACGTCCGGGAAAGAAGCGGCCTTCGCTCATGTAATCGGATGAGCTCGATAGTCGTGAAGTGTGGGAAGAAGGTCGCGGCGGAAGCGGCGAAGTCGCGGTGGCGAAGTCGAGCGTGGCGAGATCGTCCGTGTTAACAGCGGGCTTGTTGCCAGCGAAGTGGTTGCCGGCGGGCGCGCCGCAGGCCGAGCAGAAGCGCGCGTCCGGAGGAGCCTCGGTACCACAGGATGAGCAGGTCGACATGAATTTTCTGGCTACAGTCTAACCCGTCGGAGGAAAACATGTTTCTGGAGAATTTCTTAGCGCACTTTGCGGCTCTTCTTGGCGGCCTTTGGGTTCAAGCCTTCTTCATTCTCGTACCGGCATAAGATCAAAAGATCTTGACCGCAAAGTACGCGAAGGAAAAGCCGCAAAGTACACGAAGAGGCCCGAGGGGAGGCTTTTACCGCGAAAGAAATGCCTGGAAGGTGGGATGTATTACCATCCAGACGATGAGTTCGCGTCTTGTTGCCAACCTGCGTGATCCGTTGACTTTGTTGTGTCTGGTGGCGGGGCTGCTGGCGTTTGTGGTGCAGTCGGGCGAGTTGGGTACGGCGGACACCACCTACCGGCTACAAACCACGCATTGGCTCTGGACCTCGGAGCCGCAGGTTCTTCCCAACCAATACCCCGAGTTTGGCTTGCACGGGCGAGGCGGAGCGCTCTACAGCTGGTATGGCATCGGACAGTCGTTGCTCATGCTGCCGGCCGATGTAGTGGGCACATGGATTGCGCACTGGAAAATGTTTTCGGAATACGAGGATGATCCGGGCGTGCGCAGCATTGTGGTGAGTTACAGCACGAATATTCTGCTGAATGTTCTGACCGCTCTGATCGGCTTCCGACTGCTGCGGCAGCTGGGATTCAGCGTGCGGGAATCCGTATTCGGTTTGCTGGGATTGATGTTTTGCACGACGCATCTGCATTACACGCAGAACATGATGGAGAACAACTACATCATGCTGCTGACGCTGACCGGATTTTCTTTTCAGTACGAGTGGCTGCGGATGGGCAGCACGAAGGCGCTGTTGGCCGGGAGCGGCGCGCTCGGGCTGAACTTGCTGACCCGGCTGACCACGGGATTGGATGTGATCGCGGTGGGCGGTTTTCTGGTTCTCGTGCTGTGGATCGAAGGAGCGCGGGGAAGTGAGCTGTGGAGGAAATTCGCGGCTTACAGCAAGGTCGCGGCTCCGGTCTACGCATTTTTTCTGCTGCTGGAGCGCCTATACAATTTCTACCGCTTCGGGTCGCTCACCGGGACCTACCTCCCGCTGTTCGCCAAGGAGCAACGCTTGCAGTTTCCGGCGTTGCCGCCAAATTTTCCCTGGAGCACTCCATTTCTCGAGGGCTTTTTCGGGGCGTTGTTCAAGCCGGAGAAGTCGATCTTTCTGTTCGATCCGCTGCTGGTGTTGGCGCTTTTACTCATCGTGGTTTTATGGAAGCAAATGGCGCCGGAGCTTCGCGCCTACGCGCTGGCGTCTGTTTTCTTGCTGTTGGCTTACATCAGTTTTTACGCGCGCTATACGTATTGGGCGGGGGACTTTGCCTGGGGCGATCGTTATGTATCGACCTCCGTCGAAATGGTTGCATTGCTTGCGGTGCCGCTGTTGTTGCGCTTTCGCACCAGTCTGAGCCGGTTGGTCTGGCGCGGTGCAATGGCGTTGATCGCGGTTAGCCTGGTGATTCAAATTGCGTCGTTGGCTTTCTGGTTGCCACTCGAGATTTACCAGATGGAGACACTCGGGCATCCCACGTTTGTGATTGCGCTGCGCTTCAAAAACATTGCGGCGTTTGCGCTGGGGAAGATGGATGCATGGGGGCTCAACACGGACGCGATGACCTGGGATCCCTGGGATTATGTCCACATCACGACCTGGAATTTCTTTCCCTTCCTGTTGCGCCGGGTGGGAGCGGCGCCGGGGTGGGTGGTGAAGGTTGCGTTTGTGGTGTGGGGGGCGTCAATCGGGGCCTTGGTCTTCTTTCTGAACCGGCTGCGGCGCATGGTAGAATGGTAGACATCACGTGGTAGAAGGTAGAACCATGAGCCTAAACATTAAGAATGAGAAGACTCACCGCCGGGTGCGGCAATTGGCCCGGCTGACCGGGGAGAGCATGACCGCCGCGGTGGACACGGCTGTCCGGGAGCGGCTGGAACGGCTGAGGGACAAGAAGAAGGATGGATGGGCGGAGCGCCTGCTGCAGATCGGGAGAGAATGCGCTCCCTTGTGGAAGGAGCCCTACAAGTCGACGGATCATGGCGATTTGTTGTATGACGAGAAGGGGTTGCCGAAGTGATCGTCGATACATCGGTAATCGTCGCGATCTTGAAGGATGAGCCAGAGGCTACCGCGATGGTCGATACCCTGAGGCGTTCCCAAGTTCGCCGCCTGTCGGCCGTGAGTTTCGTGGAAGCTGCCGCAGTGGTTGACGGCAATCGAAATCCAGTTCTCAGCCGGCGACTGGATGACTTACTGCGCGAGGTACAGATCGCCGTTGAGCCGGTGACGGTGAACCAGGCGCACATTGCGCGCCAGGCCTATCGCGATTTCGGCAAGGGCCGGCATCGCGCCGGGCTCAATTTTGGCGACTGCTTTTCTTACGCTCTAGCCAGAGAGAAGCGCGAGGCGCTGCTGTTCAAAGGCGACGATTTTTGCCATACCGATATTGAATCGGCGAGCGCTTAAGCGACTGAGGCTAGGTACCGATACTTAGCTCTGTGCTCAGAACCGTTGTGTAACTTCCCTTCGCCTTCCTAAGGGCTGCGACCTTTCGCGAACCCCCGCCCGCACGAAATCTCAAACCAGAGACCACAGTCTGGAACTTCCGTTGCTTCTTTCCTTCCGAAGCGCGAGGCATCTCTAAAAATTTCCTTACGCTTCGCAAAAACCATCTTCCGCGAGGAATTTTGTAACCATGTCCAAAGCCAAAGCCGGTCTGCTGACTCTTCTGTTCATCGTGTGCATCAGTGTTTTTCCTGAGCAGGCCTCAGCCGCCCCGGCCACTAGCTCGACCACGTTGAGCATCGCACCGGGGAGTTCCGCCGTTGCCGGGACGGCGGTGACGTTGACAGCGGCTGTAACTCAACTCGTCGGCGGCACTGCCGTTCCCCTCACCCAGGGAATAGTCGTGTTTTGCAACGCGAATGCCGCCTTTTGCGAAGACTCTTCGATTTACGGAACTGCGCAGTTGACCAGCGCCGGAACCGCCACCATCCGGCTGACGCTAGGAGTGGGATCCTACAGCATCACCGCGGAATTTCAGGGCACGAGTTCGGTTCTGGCCAGCGTGTCGGGGCCGCAGCCGCTCACCGTAACTGCCAACGCCAGCTATTCCTCATTCACGTCAATCGCGGCCAGCGGCGGCGTAGGTAACTACACGCTTACCGGCACGGTCGCCGCCCTGGGCAAAGATCTGCCGACGGGAACGGTTTTGTTCCTCGATACCAGCAACGGCAATTCCATGATCGGAACCGCTGGACTCAATCCCGCCACGCTCGGCTTTACTCTGCTCTCGGCCCCAGGGTCGCCGCTCACCGTGGGTCAACTTCCGCAAGCTGCGGTGATGGGAGATTTCAACAACGACGGCAAGCTCGACCTGGCGGTTCTCACCAACACCACCAGCGAAGAATACGGCACCCTGGTCAGCATTCAGCTGGGGAACGGAGACGGAACGTTTCAGCCGCCAGTCACTTATCCCACCAATGGCGCCTACTCTCCGGCGATGGCCATGGGTGACTTCAACGGCGACGGGAATCTGGATCTGGCCTTCGCCGATGAAGTCGACAGTACGATCAGTATCTTGTTCGGGAACGGGGACGGCACGTTCCGCAGCGGTCCAGTCTATGCTCTGGGCGCCGGGATCTCGCCAAATTTTCTGGTCGCGGCGGATTTTAACCACGACGGAAATCCCGACCTGGCGGTGCTGAGCTTTTCTGAGTCCATCTTCATTCTCCTGGGTCAGGGCGACGGCACCTTCCAACTCGAACTGCAACCCTGTGGAACGCCACCCTGTCCTCCGCTCACCTTCCCCGCCGGTCCTCTGCCCATTCAAATGGCGCTGGCAGATCTGAATGGGGATGGAAACGCAGACCTGGTCGTAGTAGATTCTGGCCGGGATACCTTTCAGGGTGGCCTAAGCGTTCTGCTGGGATTGGGGGATGGAACTTTTCTGACTCCTCCTCTGCTTCCTCTCGCCGGAACTCCCTCCGCGCTGGTGGCTGCCGATTTCAACCGGGATGGGTTTCCGGACATCGCCCTTACCAGCTTTAACCAAACTGGCGTGGATGTCCTTCTGGGAAATGGGGACGGGACCTTTCAACCGCCCGCGGCCTATGCCACCAGCTTCGGCACCGATGCCATCGCGACCGGCGACTTCCAGGGAACCGGACAGATGGACCTGATGATCGCCGATATCGAAAACGCAGTCAGTTTGCTGCTCAACCACGGCGATGGCACCGGCAGCTTCCAGTCCGAAATCCTTTTCCCGGCGGGGACCCAGCCCATCGGAATTGCCGTGGGCGATCTCAACGGGGATGGACTGCCGGATCTGGCGGTGCTCGATAACGCTAACAACCAGGCCATCGCATCCGGAACGACCATTCTCCTGGCCGCGCAAACCGAGACCGCGATTGCCACCGGCGCAGCGGTCTATGGAACCGGCATCCACAACCTCGCCGCGAGCTATTCCGGCGATGCCGAGCGGGACGCAGGCCAATCCAGCACCGTGCCGCTGGCAGCCACTGCGCAAACCGTTTCGGCAACAATTTTGACGGCTGCGCCCAATCCGGCGATCGCCGGCCAGGCGATAACACTCACGGCCACGGTTACGCCCGCGGCGGCCGCCACGGCTGGAGGGTTGGTCAACTTCTATGCCGGCGCGGCATTCCTGGGCGCGAGTGCGCTCAACCCTTCCGCTATCGCAACCCTGACCACCAACCTGCCCGCGGGAGTGTCGAGCCTTAGCGCCGTCTATTCGGGTACCGCCGCGCTCGCCGCTTCGACCTCCGTCGGCCTGAACGTGACCGTCAATCCCATCCCGACCGCGACCACGCTGGTGGTGGCGCCGAATCCAGTCAGCTTCGGGCAGGCGGCAATTCTTACCGCAACGGTTGCGCCCGCCCCTGCCGGAGTGACTGCCGGCACCGTGAACTTCTATGGCGGCACCACGTTGCTGGGCACCTCCGCGCCCAATCCCTCCGGGTTGGCAACCTTCGCCACCAGCAACTTGCCCTCGGGCTCGTCCATTCTCACCGCCGTGTATTCGGGCAGCGCCGGCTTCGCCGCATCCACCTCGACCGCCGTCAGTGAGATGGTGACCCCTACCGCGATCGCAACCAGCACGGCACTTGTGGCGTCGATGAATCCGGTGGCTATCGGACAATCTTTAACCCTTACCGCGACCGTGAGTCCCGTACCAACGGGAAATCTGCCGGGAACGGTGAGCTTTTACAGCGGATCGACCTGGCTGGGTGTGGAAACCCTTGGCGGTTCCGGCGCGGCTACATTCACCACCAGCAATCTTGGCGTCGGCTCCGACCACATTACGGCCGCGTATTCGGGCAATGAGGCATTCGGCCCTTCCACCTCGTCCGCCGTGGCCGAGACGGTAACCACGGCCTTCACCGTCACCGCTCCCGCCGCGTCCGTCACCCTGGCGCCGGGGACGCCCGCAACCCTTACTATCGCGATACCTCCGGTGGGAGGCACATTCAACGGCGTGGTCACGCTCTCGACCTTCGGCCTGCCCCCGGGCGCGACTGCCAGCTTCAATCCTCCTACGGTTACGCCCGGCAGCGCGGGCGCGCAGTCGGTGCTGACCATTCAACCGGCGGCGCAGTCCGCCAGCATTCCCGCAGGCCAGATGCCTCCCCGCCTCGGCGGAATTCCCGGCGCGCTTTTCTCTCTCACCATCGTCAGCCTCATCCTCTCCAGCTTCACCGTCTTTAGCTTTAGCCTCAACCCCGCCCTGAACCTCAACCCGGTCCTATGCGGCGCCGGCCTCGCTCGCAATCGTCTTCCCCGAGCGTTCGTGCTGGCTTGCGTGCTCACTACTGTGGGAGTTGCCACCTCGCTGCTCACGGGGTGTGGTAGTGGCGGCGCAGCCGCGGCCAAAACTCCACCCGCGCAAACCGATACTCAGTACACGCTCACGGTCATTGGAACCAGCGGATCGTTCCAGGCCTCCACCACGGTGACCGTGGTGGTGCAGTGAAGTGGTGCAATGAAGGCGGCCACCAGCCCCAATTCCTGAATGGGAATCGACATAAATTGCTGCTTCATCCGTGCGGAACAAATCGCTTCTTCTGAACTAGACTGGCTAGTTGAGGAGATCCCAAAGTGTGGTGGGTAGTGCTGGGGCATCCTGGCGTACCCTTTGTTTTCGGAGTCGCCTTCGTTGTGTTTGCGACCGCCTCTAGCAGAAATCCCCCAACTTGGGATATTGCTCTCGAAAACCGCCCTGGACTTGGCAGTGCTTGGGATCGGGGCGACCGGGTCCATATTCGAGAACGATACGATTGAAAGGGCCTTCGGAGTCCACGCTGCGGTGCTGCGGGCATCATGGGAATTGGGCTGGGTCTCCTGGTGAAGTTCATCGTGGAGACCAATCAAACTCCGCACCCCCGCATCCCTGACGCCTCCGACGATGTCACTCGCAAGTGACTCCGCACGCAACAGATTACCTGGGATCCCGACTACTCCACTGTGACTGACTTCGCCAGGTTCCTCGGCTGGTCCACATCGCAACCTCTTCTCACCGCAATGTGATACGCGAGCAACTGCAGCGGCACGATCTCCAGAATGGGCGACAGTTCCTCGGGGGCGGCGGGGACGTAGAGGACATGATCGGCCGCTTCTTTGATTTCTTCGTCGCCTTCGGTGGCCAGCGCGATCACCACGCCCGACCGGGCTTTCACTTCCTTTAAGTTCGACATGGTTTTCTCGTAGCGCACCATCGACTCGGGAT
>Ga0302319_10020333_pt1 | contig 12012 bp, 10 predicted proteins | sample Bog_T0_2_FD_203319 | JGI IMG/M metagenome (GOLD analysis project Ga0302319, IMG submission 203319) | Peat permafrost microbial communities from Stordalen Mire near Abisko, Sweden - Bog_T0_2 | ecosystem: Environmental > Terrestrial > Soil > Wetlands > Peat | place: Sweden: Abisko, Stordalen Mire...
CCATGTAGACCGCGACGCGATCACCCTTCTTTACGCCGAGGGACTTGAGTACGTTAGCAAACTTCTGCACGTATTCCAGCAGTTGCGCGTAGGTCATGGTGCGGACTTCGATGGGCTTGCCGTCGTGTATCGGCTCGCCCTCCCAAATCAAAGCCGGCTTGTCTGCGCGCGCGCCAAGTGCGTGGCGGTCCACGCAGTTGTGGCAGAGGTTGAGCTTGCCGCCGGTGAACCATCGAGGGTTGGGAAAGGCGCCGTCGAGCACCTTGTCCCACGGAGTGAACCAGTCGAGCTCGGCGGCGGCCTCGGCCCAGAAGCCTTCGGGGTCCGCGATGGAGCGCGCATACATCTGCTCGTACTCGGCCTTGCTGCCGATGCGGGCTCGTGCGGCGAACGCGGCGGGCGGCGGAAAGACGCGGTCCTCGCGCAGCAGGGACTCAAAGGTTTCGGTATCGGCGGTGGCGGTCACGGTGCTGGTGGACGGCATGGGTCCCCTCAATCTCCGTCGGACGGGGAATGCAGAGATGGAGTGCCGCTGCGGTTGAAGCTCTGTAGAGGTCGCAGTAACGGCGCAAGAGCCACGTTACGTTAAGCGGCGATGACAAGCAACTCCCCTTGCTCCGCGCGTATTGCGCGGCGCGTGCCATGATGGTGACTGTGAGCTATGCCGGCGCGCTGATCGGGTTCTTCCTAGGGTTCGGCTTCGGCGTGGGCTGCGCGCTGGCGGTCATGTACTCGATCTACATGGGCGGCTACCGTGCGGCAGTCAAGGACTCTCTGGCGAACGTAGAGCCGGAGCGGCTGCGGGTGGCGCGTCAGAAGTTGACGGCGGGGCGGGAATGACGGGGTAGCGGACAAGAGCTGCGGGTCTCTCCACTCCGGCCTACCCCACCCCAGCCGGCAAGTGCGCCGCCCGGGGACCCCGGTACGGCCTCCGGTCGAGATGACACATCGGTGGCGGCTAGGATGACTGTCCCAACTGCGAGCGCAGGGCCTTGACCTCGGCGGTGAGATCGTTGAGCAGGCTGAGCATCTGACGGCGCTCCATTTCCGCGCCGGAGGGCGTCCTGCCCTTGACGAAGAAGGCGCCGTTGGGTTCCAGCACACAGACGGTGACCTCGGCGGGATCGTCAAAGCCATTGCGGTTGAGCACCGAGATGAGGTCTTCATGGCTGAGGGTCTGCTTTTTGAGCTCGGCCTCATCCACAACTCCGTCGCGGATGAGCGTGGAGGGCTCGCCTTCGAGCTTCGCGATGACCTTGGGGTTGCGGAAGAGCACCCAGACCAGCAGCCAGTTGATAGCCAGCAGCGAAAAGGCGCCGATGATGCCGCCAGAGACCGAGTTGTCGTCGCCGATCATGGCGTTCTGCACGGTGTTGGAGAGCGAGAGCAGCACAACCAGGTCGAACGGGTTGAGCTGGGCCAGCTCGCGCTTGCCGAAGAGGCGCAGAAAGACCACCAGAAAGAGGTAGACGATCACCGGACGCAGGATCTTCTCGGCGATGGGCAGGGGCATGTGGAACATGTCGCTGTTTAGGGTGTGCAGCAGAGGGTGCATGGTCATCTCCTGAGGTTGGGCCGGTGTGGCCGTACCCCTTTCGTGGCATAGCCCACGGGGTGGCCTCGTGCCATCCTACCCTTGAGGCCGAATCTCGCCTTGCAGGCGGGGGCACGCCGCTGCAAACTATGCTCTGCGCCTGCGACCCTCTGCACTATGCTCGCCGGCAGTCGGGTTGGGGCAGGGAGACCCCTTTCCGGAGGGAAGGGTAGTAACGCGTGGAGTTTATTTCTTGTAAAATTTGCCGATATAGAAGGTTGCAATCTGGGAGAATGTCTCAAGCAATACAGAAGTAACGTAGACGACTCTGATATCTTTCAAGTACCTGTAGGCGTAGAGATTCTTTGCGCGTCCTACAAGTTGTAACCCGCAACAGAAATTCAGATGGAAGCGGCCGGCGTCGACCTGAAGACGCCGCCTGACAAGGACCAGGACGGAAAATGGCCAAGCCACTGCGCAGTGCGGACCCGAACCCGAAGAGCGTCCAGTTTTCGCAATTTGGCGTGCTCGATGATGGTCACCGAAGCAAAGGCGCTATGGTGACCTCTATCGTCATCAACGGCCTGATCCTGGCCGCAATCCTGATTATCGGGACGCTGATCAAGACCAATCCGATCATGGCCAAGAAGCTGACCGAGCTGACCCTGCCTCCGCAGCCGCCACCCCCCCCTCCTATCCGGCATCCGCCGGTCATGCCCCCCAAGCCGCTGCCGACCCCTCCCAAGATCACCGTCCAGCCGCCTCCGCCGCCGGTGGTGAAGCTGGAACCGCCCAAACTGACCCCGCTGCCGCCTAAGCCTCTGCCGCCTACTCCGGCAGTGGTGAAGCTTGCGCCGCCCGCGCCCAAGATTGTGAACCTGGGCAATCCTAAGGCGGCATCGGTTCCCAATCATGACCCTAACCCCTCGCCGGTGCGGTTGGGCAACCCCAACAGTCCCGTATCTCCGGTTGGTCCGGCGGTGGGTAACGTGAACCTGGGCCGTGGCATACAGGGAATGCCGGGAGCCAACAACGGCAATGGTCCGCATTCCACCGCAGTCAACCTGGGCAGCGGACTGCCCGGTGGCGGCAACATGAGCGCGCATCCCGGCAACTCAACCACTGCAGTCAAGCCCATTACGGGCTTCGGAGGCAATGGCGCACCGCCGGCCGCCACGCATCCCACAGTGCAGGCAGTGGGAGTCGCCTCGCCTCCCAAGGTGATCTACAAGCCGACCCCGGTCTACACCGCCGAGGCCATGGCCATTCATCTGGAAGGCAATGTGAAGGTCCGTATCAGGGTCTCGGCCGCGGGCGCGGTGTCGGTGCTCCAGGTGACCCAGGGGCTGGGCCACGGGCTGGACCAGTCGGCGATTCAGGCGGCGCAGGGAACCCGCTTCAAACCGGCGATCGACACCAACGGCCATCCCATCGACTGGGAGGGAGTGGTTATCGTCAACTTCCAGATGAGCTAGACCTGGTTCTTGATGAGGAGTTCAACCCACGCCGTCCTGTAGATTTCCCTGCCCGGTTTGTTGGGCAGCCTGTATTCTGGAGCCATGCAGAGCTTTCCTGGCCTCCGCCCGACAGCGTACTGTCACGATGGCAGCATGGAAAGTTTGAGATTGTAAGGCCGCCCTAAACGGGCAGCCGCACCACTAAGGAGCCTTAGACCTATGAACCTCCGGACGAAACTCACCGCAGCCGTGACAGTCGCCCTTTTGGCCGCACCTTGCTTGACTGCGGCCGCCTCTCCTCTCGGCAAGAAGAAGAACCAGCCCTTCCAGGACGGGCGCAAGCTGACCCCGGCGCAGAGTGCGCTGGTGGACAAGGCCATTGCGCGCGAGGCGCTGGTGGTGAAGACGGTCCGTGAGAAGACCCCGCTCGTCGAGACCTACATCCAGAACATGCGCCCGGACCCCGTCATGGGCCAGGCTCCGGAGAGCGACCTGCACTTCCTGGGTCGCGTGGACTTCGGCAAGGTCATCAACGACCAGCAGTACTCCACCGACAAGAGCGAGGGCAAGAAGACCAACTTCTTCAAGCACTCGTTGGGCTACATCACGGGGCTGTCGAATGCCCTGCACCTGACCTTCCATGAGTCCGGTTTTGTGCAGATGCTGCTGGTGGACAGCAAGGACTTCAACCGCAACATGTACCAGTTCTACTACCTGCGCAACGACTTCCTGGGCACCATCCCGACGGTGGTCTTTGACGTGCAGCCCACCAAGCACAATGCGCTGGGGCGCTTCGCCGGACGCATCTGGGTCGACCGCAACAGCGGCAATATTGTGCGGTTCAACGGCGACTTCGCGGGATCGACCGAGAACCAGCAGTTTTTCCACTTCGATTCCTGGCGGACCAACGTGCAGGAAGGCCTATGGATGCCGACCTCGGTATACATCGAGGAGACTGACCCCAAGAGCCCGACCCACAGCCTGAAGTTCAAGGCGATCAACTACATCTGGGGCTACTCGCTGAAGAACCCGTCCAAGGACGCCGAGGAGACCAGCCTTACCGTCCAGGACACCATCGACGAGAGCGCCAATGCCGCCGATGTGAGCCCGCTGCAAGCCGAGCGGGAGTGGATCCAGCAGGCCGAGGACAATGTGCTCGACCGGCTCTTCTCCGCCGGTCTGATTGATGCACCCAGCGACTTCGACAAGACCCTCGCCGCCCTGGCCAATAACATCCTGGCCTACAACAACATTCCCACCTCGCGGCCGCTCAAGGTGCGTACCCTGCTGACCGAGCCGCTGGAGTCGGTGGCCATCGGCAATACCATCCTGCTGTCCAAGAGCCTGATTGACACCACCGCCATCCAGTCCGCCGACGGCGCCCAGCAGATGGGCGACCTGAATGCGCTGCTGGCCTTCCAGGTGGCGCACATCATCCTGGGCCACCACATCGACACCAAGTACGCCTTCAGCGACCGGCTCCTGTTCCCCAGCGAGTCGGCATTCCAGCGCCTGCCGATGCACCACATCGACGCGGACAACGCCGAGGCCGCGAAGAAGGCCATGGAGCTGCTCAGCGTGAAAGACCTGGCCGACGGGCAGAAGTACTTCAGCCTCTACCTGCAGCAACTGCAAGCGCGGCAGAAGACCCTGGCCGCGCTGGTTACACCGCAGTTGGGCGACAGCCTGATCGCGCCGGACGGCAACTTCTGGATGCAGGCCATCGTCTCCAAGGGACCCAAGCTGAACAACACCGATCTGAAACAGCAGGCCGCCATGCCGTTGAGCGCTTTCCTGCGCTTTGACCCGTGGACGGACCAGGTGATCCAGATGCACACCTCGTATGAGCCGCTCTTAAGCGCCCGCGACAAGCTGCCGTTCGAGATCACTCCGGTGTACCTGAAGCTGACCTACTACACGGCGCCGACGGCCCCGGCAGAGGCGCCGCCCGCGGCCACTCCGGCAGCTCCCGTTACGCCGCCCGCCGCCGCTCCCACTGCTGATACGGCGCCCGCTGCGCCGGCAGCAGCAGCCGCCACTCCGGCCACTGGGACCTCGACTCCACCGCAGTAAAGCACCCGGGCGGAACGGCCTGCGGGCCGTTTCGCCTGCAACGCCGCTCCACTGTTCCGCTTTGCCGCTCCCGGTTTGGTCCATCCGCACGCAACTCCCGGTGGACCTGAACGGCACTCTTCCCGAAGCTTCCTGGCAATACAAATCAGGGTCGTTCGCACGTGGTTAGGGCAGCCTTCAGGACTGCATGGCACACGGCAGCGCGCAGTTGCAATATCGGCCAAGTTGCACTCCAGCTTCGACCGCATCGAAGCGTTCCAGCCGACAGAAGACGGCGGCTTGAAACATCACCGCGAGACTCATGCAGCCTGCCAGATCGGGCGATAGAGTCTGTGGGAAGAAAAGGATATGCGGCCAAGACCCGTTCCAGTAAACTCGAGGTACTGCGCTCTATCATTTGGAGACCATCGTTGAAACGGACAATTCTTACCCTAGCTCTCTCTGTACTGGCCATCGGTCAGGTCGCGAACGCGCAGGCGAAGTACACCGCCACGCGTATCCTCGACCTGCAGGTCGGTGGCTTGTTCGTCGCGGACTATCCGGACTATACGCGGCACAAGTTCTACGGCTATGGGGTATATGGGGACTTCGATTTCACCAACCACCTCGGCTTCGAGGGTGAGTTCCGTCAAGCCAACGACACGACCAACGGACAGTACGCCTCCGTCGGGCAGCCTAACTCCACCGTACTGCAGCACCAGCGGACTTATGAGGGCGGTCTGCGCTACTTCCGCCACTATGGCAGATTCGCACCCTACGCCAAGGTGATGTTCGGCGTGGCCAGCGAGGAGTATCCGCCCTTTCCGCCTCCGGCGCCTCAGAACGTCTCCGCCGGGACCTACGGATACCACTTCCTGGGCCTGGGCACAGGGACCGATATTGAGATCACCCAGCACATCAACGCCCGCGTCGACTTTGAGTCCCAGCAATGGTTTGCCGCCACCAACTCGCCTTCGCCCAACAACATCGGCGGGCTGCCCCGCGGCCTGACACCGTTTCTCTACTCCGGCGGCGTCGCCTGGCGGTTCGGCAACCGCGACCCCAAGCCCTAGATCTGAATACAACGCACAGACAACCAAAGAGGCCCGGCGCATGCCGGGCCTCTTTATTGCCATCTGGGGCTATCTAGAAGTGGTAGGCGACGCCGATCGCAGGCGTCATCATGATGTAGTAGCGATTGGTCTTGAAGCCGGCCTGGCCGAAGTCGGGGGCCTTCATCAGGAAACCGCGATACTGCACGCGGACGTCAAAGCTGGGGCTGATTTCATACGCCACGCCGCCGCCAAACAGAGCGCCAATATTCGTGTTCTGCTTGGTGGAGAGCTCGTGGGTCCCGGCATCCAGGATGGGCGTGAAGATCACACCGCCGACCCCCGCCTCCAGAAACGGATTGTAGCGTCCGTAGGTGCGCGTGTAGATGTAGGCCCCTGTGATCTCCTGCTGGCGGGTATGTACCTCGCCCTGCGGAAACGAGATGCTGTTGTACTTGATGGAGTTCTGAGCGAACGAGTAGTTCAACTCCAGTTGGCTGCGTGGCGTAAGGTCGTAGCGATAGCTTCCCAGAAAACCGCCCGTATTGGTCGTGTGCATCGGGTGAACGACTTCACCGTTGACATCCGGTGCATAGACCCCAATAAAGCTGGCGCTGAAGTCCTGCCGGCTCTCCTGTGCACGTCCCACGGCGGAGGCACACACCAGGAGTGCGCCGAGCAACATCATCTTCTTCATGCTTGCTGAAATCCCTTCACATGCTCGCCGCCGGCCCGAAGCTGCGGCAGATCCCTCTGCCGAACCCATCATGATGGGCCGCGGTGCGCTCATGCCTTATTGTACCCGCTCCAACCGCCCCAACAGGCACACCGCGCCGATTCTCTGCCTTGGCAGACATTGTCGCGCCCGTGCGTGCCAAGCAAAGAGGCCCCGCATGGGGGCCTCTTTGTGGTTGCGGTTTACATGCTGGGCGGAGGTGGCGGCGAAGGAGGCGTCGACTGGCCACCAGGTCCTCCTGGGCCGCCGGGACCGCCGGGACCGCGACCGTCTCTCATGCGCTCGCGCTGCCTGGCTTCCATCTCCTCGAACTTCGACTTCTGGTCGGCGGTCAGCACGGCTTCGACCTTGGCGTTCTCGTCCTTGCGCAGCGCCTCACCCTGGGTACGACGGTCCTGCGGCGCCAGAGCGGAGTTCGAGCGCAGCGCTTCCATCTTGGTGCGGCCGTCGGCGAAGATCGCCTTAATCTGCGTGGTCTGGTCGGCGCTCAGGTTCAGACGCTGCTGCAGCATCTCCAGACGGCGCTCCGGATCCGGGCCGCGGCCGCCGGGACCTCCCGGGCCACCCTGCCACTGTCCTTGTCCCTGCGGTGGCGGCGGCGGACCGTCCTGGGCCACTGCCGTTCCTGCCACCAGCGCCGCTCCGCACAGCAGTGCAGCCGCGCGCAACATTGACTTCTTCGTGATCCTCATAGGTTCCCTCTTTCGTTTGCCAGAATGGTGCGGCATCTCTGCCGGCACGGCGGCCCGCCGGAAGGGGGCCTCACCTCTAGAGACGGGCGGCTGGGGAAAAGGTTCCGGCGCCCCCATCTATTCTTTTCGGCCGCAGGATTCCTGCAGGGGCGCCGAGCGGCAGTTCAGACTCCGGTCCTCAAGCCTTCTCCAGGGCAAAGCAGAAGGGGTCACCATGGCTGTCGGCGTGCTGCTCCACTACTTGCAGGAAGGCCCGCGCGGCGTGGGAGAGCGCTGCCTGCCGCCGCATCACCAGGCGCAGCTTGCGCTCCACCTGCAGATCGGGCACGGTCACAGCGACCAGCGCGCCGGACTCCAACTCGCCTTCGACTGTGAGTTTGGGCACCAGAGCGACCCCGTTGCCGCGCTGCACAAAGCGCTTGATGGCCTCCAGCGACGGCAGCTCGACCTCCATCTGCAGCGGCGTTTTGCGGCGCGCGAAGGCGGCGATGACCTTCTGCCGCAGCGGCGACGGGACATTGTGCGCGACAAAGGTCTCCCGTCCCAGCCTCTGGATGGTCGCCTTGCGCTCCTTCGCGAGCGCGTGGCCGGGGCTGACCACGCACACCAACTCGTCGCGATACACCACCGTTGAACGCACCTGTGGGTCTTCGGGGCGGAAGCTCACCACCCCCAGCTCCACCGAGTGCGATAGCACCTCATCCGCGATGCGGCTGGCCAGCGCCCGCTGCACCGCGACCTTGATGCGCGGATGCTGCCGCCGGAAGGCATCCAGCACCGGCAGCAGATAAAGGCAGGTATACTCATTGGCCGCGATGCTCAGCCGGCCCGTATGCAGGCTGCGCAGGTCGACCAGCGCGGCGCCGGCTTCGGTGCGCAGGTTCAGCATCTTCTGCGCGTACTCCCGCAGCACGTGGCCGGCGTCGGTGAGGGTGCCGTCGCGCGAACTGCGCTCCAGCAGCGTCTCGCCCAGCTCGGCCTCCAGCTTGGCGATGACCTGACTCACCGCCGGCTGCGTGCGGTGCAGCCGCGCAGCAGCGCGGGAGAAGCTGCGCTCCTCCGCCACGGCCAGAAAGGTTTCGAGCTGAAATAGGTCCATAAGGCTAGAAACAAACGACTTCTTGTTGTCTTTTAATATGTCCGGTGGGAACGCTTGCAGACCTATAGGTATATTAGAAATTACGATACTTCTAGTCCTAAGCATAAGAGGGAGTTATCCTGTTGTCCATATGGAAAGGTGAGATTTCTTATGATTCCGAGCAACTCACATCCCAACCGGGTCTTCTTCTTCGACACCACCCTGCGCGACGGCGAGCAGTCGCCCGGCTGCACCATGCACCATGCCGAAAAGCTGCGCATGGCGCACCAGCTGGCCACGCTCGGCGTGGACATACTGGAGGCCGGGTTCGCCATCGCCAGCCACGGCGACTTTGAGAGCGTGCGCACTATCGCCGCCGAGGTCGGCCGCGCGAAGAATGCCCCGTGCATCGCCTCGCTGGCCCGCGCCAAGCGCGAGGACATTGAGGCCGCAGCCAAGGCCGTCGAGCCCGCCGACCGCTCGCGCATCCACACCTTTCTCTCCACCAGCGATCTGCACCTCGCCGCTAAGCTTAAGATCAGCCGCGAAGAGGCGCTCGACCAGATCGCCGCCATGGTCGCTCTGGCGAAGACCTACTGCGACGACGTGGAGTTCTCTCCGGAAGACGCGACCCGCACCGACCCCGAGTTCCTCGTCAAGGTCTGCGAGGTCGCGATCCAGGCCGGCGCGACGACACTGAACCTTCCCGACACCGTGGGCTACTGCCTGCCCCAGGACTACGCCGCGATGTTCACCATGGTTCTGGCGCGCGTGCCTGCGGCGAAGGATGTGGTGCTCTCCGCGCACTGCCATGATGACCTCGGCCTCGCCGTCGCGAACTCGCTCGCTGCCATCGGCGCGGGCGTGCGTCAGGTGGAGTGCGCCATCAACGGCATCGGTGAGCGCGCCGGCAACGCTGCTCTGGAAGAGCTGGCCGCCGTGCTGAAGGTGCGCAAAGACAAGCTGCCCTACGAGAACGGCATCGTGATGACCGAACTCTTCAAGACCAGCCAGATGCTCACCGGCTGCATCAGCTTCGGCGCGGCGCCGAACAAGGCTATCGTCGGCGCGAATGCCTTCGCACACGCCGCGGGCATCCACCAGCACGGCGTGCTCGCCAACCCGCTGACTTACGAGATCATGACGCCCGCGTCGGTTGGCTATGAGGGTCAGAGCATTGTGCTGGGCAAGCACAGCGGCCGCCGCGCGCTGGAGCACCGCCTCGTCGAGCTGGGCCACAACCTCTCGAAGGAAGAGCTCAGCGTGGTCTACGAGCGCTTCACCGACCTCGCCGACCGCAAGAAACTGATCTATGACCAGGACATTCTTGCGCTGTTGACAGCGCGCGAGACCACCGCCGCATAGCTTTAGTCTTTGCCGTTGTTTTTCTTGTTGTCATTCCCGAAGGGAATCTACTTCTCTTCCACTGCACTGAAGGAACGCAAATGAAGCTCAAGATCGCCATCCTCGCCGGAGACGGCATCGGCCCCGAGGTCACCCGCGAGGCGCAGACCATCCTCAACGCCGTCGCCGAGGCCGGTGGCCACGAGTTCGTCTTCACTCCAGCGCAGATCGGCGGCGTCGCGATCACCGCGCAGGGCACGCCGCTGCCGCAGGGGACCATCGACGCCTGCCTCGACTCGGGTGCCGTACTGCTCGGCGCGGTGGGCGACAACAAGTTCAACGCGCTCACCCCTGACAAGCGTCCCGAGGCCGGGCTGCTCCAGATTCGCCAGGTGCTGGGCGGATTCGCCAACCTGCGCCCCGCGGTCGCGTATCCGGCGCTGGCGGACAACTCTCCACTGCGCCCTGAGGTGACCAAGGGTGCGGACATCCTCTTCGTGCGCGAGTTGCTGGGCGGGCTCTACTTCGGCCAGCCTCGCAGTTGGAACAAGGAGACTGGCGAGGCCATCAACACCATGCGCTACACGCGAGACGAGGTCGTCCGCGTGGCGCGCATCGCCTTTGAGCTCGCCGGCAAGCGGCGCAAGAAGCTCACCAGCGTGGACAAGGCCAACGTGCTGGAGTGCTCGCAGATGTGGCGCGCGACCGTCGACTCGCTCAAGCCCGAGTACCCCGAGATCACCGTCGAGCACCAGCTGGTCGATTCCATGGCGATGCACCTGATGAACGTGCCGCGCAATTTCGACGTGGTGCTCACCGAGAACCTCTTCGGCGACATCCTCTCCGACGAGTCCGGCATTATCACTGGCTCGCTCGGCATGCTGCCTTCGGCGACCATCGGCGGCAAGGTGAACCTGTACGAACCCGTGCACGGCTCCGCGCCGGACATCGCCGGCACCGGCAAGGCCAATCCGCTGGGCGCGATTCTTACCGCGGCGCTGGTGCTGCGGCACTCCGGCGGTCTGGAAGAAGAGGCGCGCGCGGTGGAAGCAGCCGTCACCCAGGTCCTCAACGCCGGACACCGCACCGCAGACATCGCCCGCGGCAACGCCGCGGCCACCGTCACCACGCAACAGATGGGCAAGCTGGTACACAGCGCACTCGCCGAGTCCATCGACCGCCAGCAGTCGCTGCACGGCGTCTAGTTCTTGCTTTTCTGGTTGTCATCCCGCAGGGACCTGCTTCTCGCACCACCGAAGGAACTCGCTATGAGCACCAAATCCACACCCCGCACCCTCTTCGAAAAAGTCTGGCAGCAGCACGTCGTCGCTGAACCCCAAGGCGAGCCGACGATCCTCTACATCGACCTGCAACTGGTCCATGAGGTCACGTCGCCGCAGGCGTTCGAAGGACTGCGCCTGGCGGGCCGCAAGCTGCGCCATGCAGACCGCCACATCGCGACCGTCGACCACAACGTGCCAACTACCTCCGTTCAAGACCGGCTCGTCATCACCGACCAGATTGCCAACGCGCAGGTGCAGGCGCTGCGCAAGAACTGCGCGGACTTTGGCGTGGAGTTCTTCGATGTGCAGGACGCCGCGCAGGGCATCGTACACATGATCGGGCCGGAGCTGGGCGCGACCAAGCCGGGCATGACCATCGTCTGCGGCGACTCGCACACCAGCACGCACGGAGCGTTCGGGGCTTTAGCGTTTGGAATTGGCACCAGCGAGGTGGAACACGTGATGGCCACGCAGACGCTGCCGCAGGCCAAGCCCAAGACCTTCCGGATTAATGTGGAGGGAGATCTGCCCACCGGCGTGACCGCGAAGGACATCATCCTCGACATCATCGGCCGCATCGGCACTGACGGCGCGACGGGCTACGTGGTGGAGTACGCCGGCTCGGCCATCCGCGCGCTCTCGATGGAAGGCCGCATGACCGTCTGCAACATGAGCATCGAAGCCGGCGCGCGCGCGGGCATGATCGCGCCAGATGAGAAGACGTTCGCTTATCTCAAGGGCCGGCGCTTTGTGCCCAGTGGCGCTGCGTGGGAGCTTGCTGTAG
>Ga0302319_10020335_pt1 | contig 12012 bp, 7 predicted proteins | sample Bog_T0_2_FD_203319 | JGI IMG/M metagenome (GOLD analysis project Ga0302319, IMG submission 203319) | Peat permafrost microbial communities from Stordalen Mire near Abisko, Sweden - Bog_T0_2 | ecosystem: Environmental > Terrestrial > Soil > Wetlands > Peat | place: Sweden: Abisko, Stordalen Mire...
AGCTGGGGGTGCCGACTCCGACCATCGACGCGGCGGTCACGGCGCGAAACCTCTCCGCCCTGGAAGGCGAGCGGCAGTCCGCCAGCGGGATCTACCCGCGCGACGCCCGGCTCTTCGCCGGGGATCGCGCCGCCCTGCTGACCGCCCTGCCGCGCGCCCTGTACGCGGGCCTGGTCATCACCTTTGCCCAGGGTCTGGCGCTGCTGGCGACGGCCTCGGCCAAATATGAGTACGGCCTCGACCTGGAGACGCTGGCCCGCATCTGGCGGGGAGGGTGCATCATCCGCGCGACCCTGCTCGACGATATCCGGGCGGCCTACCGGCAGCAGCCCGGACTGGTGAACCTGCTCCTCGATCCCGAGCTGGCCAGGAAACTCACCGACCATCAGGGCGACCTGCGCCGCATCGTCGGAGCGGCCGCGGAATTGGGGCTGCCGGCTCCGGGCCTGGCGAGCGCTTTGGCCTACTTCGACGGCTATCGCAGCGCGTGGCTTCCCGCCAACCTGATCCAGGCCCAGCGGGATTATTTCGGGTCGCACACCTATGAGCGCATCGACGAAAAGGGCACCTTCCACACGGAGTGGGCGAAGGCGTGACGGCCATGGGAACCAAGGATCCGCTCGAGCCCACCATTTTCGCGATCTTCGGCGGCGCCGGGGATCTCACTTGGCGCAAGCTGATCCCGGCGCTCTTCGACCTCTCCCAGGACCGCAGCCTGCCCGCCCGGTTTGCGATCATCGCCATCGACCGCCTCAGGCTGGGCGACGATGCCCTGCGCCGGCGCCTGCACGCCGGGGTCAATCAATTCTCCCGCTTCGGCCGCGCCAAGGCCGGCGCCTGGAATGAGTTTGCCCGGCACGTCCGGTATCTCTCGGGCGACTTCAAGCAGCCCGGCACCTATGCCGCGCTGGCCGCCCGCTGCAGCGCGATCGAGCGGGAGTGGGGGGAGAAGGCCCACCGCATCTTCTACATGGCCACGCCGCCGTCGCTCTTCGGCGAGATCCCGAAGTACCTCGGGAAAGCCGGCCTGGCGCGCGACCGGGCCTGGACCCAGATCGTGGTGGAGAAGCCGATCGGCTACGACCTGGACTCGGCGCTCGCGCTCAACGCGGTCCTCGCCGCCAGTTTCGAGGAGTCCCAGATCTACCGCATCGACCACTACCTCGGCAAGGAGACGGTGCAGAACCTCCTGGCGTTCCGCTTCGCCAACCCGCTCTTCGAACCGATCTGGAACCGGCGCTACGTGGACTACGTCACCATCACGGTGGCGGAGGCCGTGGGGGTGGAGCACCGCGGCGGCTACTACGACGGCGCCGGGGCGCTGCGCGACATGGTGCAGAATCACCTGATGCAGCTGCTGTGCCTCGTGGCCATGGAGCCCATGGTGTCCTTCGACGCCGACGAGATCCGCAACAAGAAGGTGGATGTGCTCCACGCGCTCCGGCCGATCCATGCCGACGCCGTCCCGGAATCCGCCGTGCGCGGGCAGTACGGCCCGGGCACCGCCGGGGGCGCGAAGGTGCCGGGCTATCGCGGCGAGGAAGGCGTGGCGCCGGACTCCCGCACCGAGACCTTCGCGGCGTTGAAGCTGTTCATCGACAACTGGCGCTGGCAGGACGTCCCTTTTTACCTGCGCACGGGCAAGCGGCTGCCCCGCCAGGTCTCGGAGGTCGCCATCCAGTTTCGCGCCGTCCCGCACCGCTCGTTTCCGCCCGAGGCTTCGCTCGGCTGGCAGCCGTCGCGGATCATCGCGTCGATCCAGCCGGTGGAGGGCATCACGCTGGGCTTCCAGGCGAAATACCCCGGGCCCAGGATGGAACTGCGGCCGGTGGACATGCGCTTCGGCTATCGCGAAAGTTTCGCCGTGCCCTCGCCCGACGCCTACGAGACGCTGCTCTGGGATGTGATGAAGCACGACGCCACGCTGTTCATGCGCGCCGACCAGGTCGAGGCGGCCTGGCGGGCGCTGATGCCGGTGCTCGAGGCATGGCAGGCGACGCCGCCGAGCGACTTCCCCAACTATCCCGCCGGCACCTGGGGCCCGGAGGATACCCAGGGGCTGCTCGCGCCGGGTCACCGCTGGCCGCTGCCGGTGGAATTCAAGGGTTGACGCCGGGAAGGGCCGGGGCGCCGCAAATCTTCCGCCCGTCCTTGCGCATGGACTTCGGCTCGCTATCGTCGCCGGACCTCTAAATTCACCCATGTGGATCGTCCGCCTTGCCCTCAGACGCCCCTACACCTTCGTCGTCGCCGCGATGCTGGTGCTGATCCTGGGCGTGTACACGATCCTCAACACGCCGACGGACATCTTTCCGAACATCAACATCCCGGTGATCTCGGTGGTGTTCCAATACGGCGGGATGGCCCCCGACGACATGGAGAAGCACATCATCACGGGCTTCGAGCGCATCGTCACCACCACGGTCAACGACGTCGAGCACACCGAAAGCCAGTCCCTGTTCGGCGTCGCGACGGTCAAGATCTACTTCCAGCCCACCGCCAACATCCAGACCGCGATCGCCCAGGTCGCCGCCATCGCCCAGACCGCGATCCGCATGATGCCGCTGGGCACCCAGCCGCCGCTCGTCATCCAGTACAGCGCCTCGGACGTGCCGATCCTCCAGCTGTCCTTTGCCAGCGACGTCGAGCCCGAGCAGGCGCTGTTCGACCAGGCGATCAACATCGTCCGGCCGCGGCTGGTGACGGTCCAGGGGGTCCAGATTCCCTTTCCCTATGGCGGCAAGCAGCGGCAGGTGATGGTCGACCTTGATCCGGAGAAGCTCTACGCCTGGGGCATCTCGCCTTCCGATATCTCCGCCGTGATCGGGGCCCAGAATCTCATCCTGCCCGCCGGCTCCGCCAAGATCGGCGCCCAGGAATACCCGGTGATCCTGAACAGCAGTCCGCTCCAGGCCGCGCAACTCAATGACCTGCCGATCAAGACCGTGAATGGCACCACGGTCTACATCCGGGACGTGGCCCATGTGCGCGACGGCTTCCAGGTCCAGACCAGCATGGTCCACGTCGGGGGCAAGAAGGGCGTCCTGCTTTCCATCCTCAAGAGCGGCGGGGCCTCGACCCTCGATGTCGTCGCCGGCGTCAAGCGGGCGCTGCGCCGGGTCACCTTGCCCCCGGGCCTGAAGGTCACGCCGCTGTTCGACCAGTCGCTCTACGTGCGGGCTTCCGTCACCGGCGTGGTCCGCGAGGCGGCCATCGCCGCCGGCCTCACGGCGCTCATGATCCTGGTCTTCCTGGGCAGCTGGCGCAGCACGGTGGTGGTGGTCATCTCGATCCCGCTCTCGATCCTGGTTTCGATCATCGTCCTGAGCTGGCTCGGCGAGACGATGAACATCATGACGCTGGGCGGCCTGGCGCTCGCGGTCGGGATCCTGGTGGATGACGCCACGGTGGAGATCGAGAACATCCACCGCAACCTGCACCAGAAGAAGCGCCTGGTGCAGGCGATTCTCGACGGCGCCTCGCAGATCGCCGTGCCCGCCTTCGTCTCGACCCTGTGCATCTGCATTGTCTTCGTCCCGGTGGTCTTCATCAGCGGGCCGGCGAAGTACCTCTTCGTCCCGCTCGGCCTGGCGGTCGTCTTCGCCATGATCACCAGCTACCTGCTCAGCCGGACCCTGGTGCCCACGATGGTGCACTACCTGCTGGCGAGCGAAGTGGAGATGTACGGCGGCCGGCTCGACCGGAGCGATCCGCACGCCGATCCGAAAAAGGCCCGGGAGGCCCGGCGCGCGCGGGGTTGGATCTGGCGGCTCCACGACCGGTTCAACGCCCAGTTCGAGCGCCTGCGCCGCCTTTACGGCGGCCTGCTCGGCTGGAGCCTGGGCCACCGCGGCGCGGTCCTGGCCGGATTCAGCCTGCTGGTGGCGAGCTCGATCTGCCTGGTGGCCTGCGGCCTGATCGGGAAGGATTTCTTCCCGAGCGTCGACGCCGGCCAGATCCGGCTGCACGTCCGCGCCCCGCCGGGCACCCGGCTGGAGGAGACGGAGCGGGACTTCGCCAAGGTCGAAGCCCTCATCCGCACCGACATCCCGGCCGGGGAGATCGAGACCATGCTGGACAATATCGGGATTCCGCCCAGCGGCATCAACCTCGCGCTGAGCGATGGCTCGCTCATGTCGTCGGCCGACGGCGAGATCCTGATTTCCCTCAAGCCCGAGCACCATCCCAGCGTCGATTACATGGACCGGCTGGCCCGCGACCTGCGGCGGCAGTACCCGGACCTCATCTGCTATTTCGCCCCGGCGGACATTGTCACCCAGGTGCTCAATTTCGGCATTGCCGCCCCGATCGATGTGCAGATCGAGGGCGGGCAGGCGGACGAGCCCGTCAACTATGCGATCGCCCGGCGGATCGCCCACGGGATCGCGGGCCTGACCGGCGCCGCCGACGTGCGCCTGCAGCAGGTGCCCGACGCCCCGACGCTGCTGATGAATGTCGATCGCACCCAGGCCAGCTTTGCCGGGCTGACTCAGCGCGACGTGGCCAACGACATGCTGGTCTCGCTCAGCGGCACCGCCCAGCAGAATCCCAACTACTGGGAGGACACGACCGCCGCGGTGCAATACAACGTGCTGGTCCAGACGCCCCAGTACCGCATCGACTCGCTCAACGCCCTGCAAAACCAGCCGGTCATCCCCACTGCGACCCTGGTGCCCGGCGCACAGTTCGTCCCGCAGCCGCAGCTGCTGGGCAATGTGGCCACGCTCGGCCGGGGCTTCTCTCCCGTCAATATCACCCACTACAATCCCCGGCCGACTTATGATGTCCTGGCGGGCGCGCGCGGGATGGACCTGGGTTCCGTGGCCCGGGGCGTGCGCCGGATCGTCGCCCGGGAGCGGGCCAATCTGCCGCGGGGCTCCTCCATCAACATCCGCGGACAGGTCCAGAGCATGGACGCGTCCTTCACCGGCCTGAGCTATGGCCTGATCTTCGCCGTGATCCTCGTTTACCTGCTGCTCGTCGTCAATTTCCAGTCCTGGCTCGATCCGTTGATCATCCTCATGGCCCTCCCGGGCGCCCTGACGGGCATCCTCTGGATGCTGTTCGTCACCCAGACGACGATCAACGTGCCCTCCCTGATGGGCGCGATCATGAGCATCGGGGTGGCCACGGCCAACAGCATCCTGATGATCACCTTCGCCAACGACCTGCGCAAGGAGGGCGCCGATGCCCACGATGCCGCGCTCGCGGCCGGGATGACCCGGCTGCGGCCGGTCATCATGACCGCGCTGGCGATGATCATTGGGATGCTGCCGATGTCCCTGGGCCTCGGCGAGGGCGGCGAGCAGAACGCCCCGCTCGGCCGCGCCGTGATCGGCGGCCTGCTGCTGGCCACGTTTGCGACCCTGTTCTTTGTCCCGGTGGTTTACAGCCAGCTGCGCGCGAAGCCGATCGTCACCCAAGTCGAGGAGGAGTTGAAATAATGAATGCGAAACCCAATGAACCGCATGACCTCGCCAAGGTCAGCCGGCGAACGCTGACCGTCGTCGCGGTCGTCATCGCCGGGACCATGGCCGGCCTGTTCCTGCTCGGGCTGGGGCTGCGCCACGCGCGGATCGCGACCCGCGAATCCATGGCCCGGGAGATCCGCGACCAGCCGCCGGTCGTGCTGGTGGTGCACCCCTCGGCCACCCAACAGTCCTTCGAGCTGACCCTTCCGGCCGATGTCCGCGCCTATGCGGCGACGGCGCTGTACGCCCGGACCAACGGCTATCTGGCCTCCTGGACGACCGACATCGGCGCCCGGGTCAGGCAGGGCGACCTGCTGGCCACGCTTTCCGCCCCGGACACCGACGCACAACTCGAACAGGCCGAGGCCGCCCAGCGGCAGATGGCCGCCACCTCCGAGCTGAGCGCCGCCACCGACGCGCGCTACCGGGGATTGATCGACACCCAGGGCGTGACGCAGGAGCAACTCGACCAGTTCGACTCCGCCCGCCAGCAGGCGGCGGCCAATCTCGCCGCAGCCACCGCCACCGTCGACCGCCTCAAGGCGCTGGTCGCGTTCGAGCGGATCACCGCTCCCTTCGACGGGGTGGTCACGGCCCGCAATTACGATACCGGGGCCCTGATCTCCGCCACGAACACCGCGCCCGGCCAGGAGCTCTTCGACGTGGCCGACGAGGACCGCCTCCGCGTTTTCGTCAACGTGCCCCAGGCGGACGCCCTGCTGGTCAAGGTCGATCAGCCGGTGGCGCTGGTGCTGGAACGCAATTTTCCCGGCCACCGCTTCACCGGGGTGGTGAAACGCTCGGCCGGCGCGCTCGACCCGGTGACCCGCACCCTGCGCACGGAACTGGATTTTCGGAACGATGATCCCGCGGGCCGGATTCTCCCCGGCATGTACGGCGAGGCGGTCTTCACCCTCCACCGGGACCGGCCGGTCCTGACGATTCCCACCTCCGCCCTGCTGTTTGAGACGGAGGGGAAGGAGGTCGCGATCGTCGGACCCGGCAACCGCATCCACTTCCAGAAAGTCGTCCTCGGGACCGACTTTGGCACGGAGATCGAGGTCAGCTCGGGCCTGGACGCCGACGCCGAGGTGGTCGCCAATCCAGGCGAGGAACTCGCCGAGGGCATCGTGGTTTCCCCCCGGTGATGACCGCGCCGGCCCCATCGCTGCGCGACCGCCTCGCGCCCGTCCTCGCCTGCTGCAGCCTCGCGCTGGTGGCAGCCGGCAGCCTGTCCGGTTGCGTCGACCAGTCCCGGGAGGTCCAGACCTACCGGGATGTGCTCGACGCGAACGCGGCCAAACCCGCGCCGCTCCAGCCCGGCGAGACGCTGACGCTGGGGCGCGCCTTCGCCCTCGCCAATGCCGACAATGAGCAGCTCGCGTCCGAGGGGGAAACCTACCTGCAGTCGCTGATCCAGAAGAACCGCGCCTTCGCGGAATTTCTGCCCACGCTCAGCTTTCAGCCCAACTTCACGGCCGAGCAGGCGCCCCGGGGCGATGCCGCCGGCGCCAGCGCCGGGGCACCCTCCGCCAACGCGGCGGCGGTCGCCGCCAGCCAGGGCGGCTATGTGCAGAGCGGCCGCGTGCTGCACCGCCTCGAGGCTCCCGTGATCGGCAGCATGAGCTTCTCCGCCGGGAGCGTCACCAATTTCAAGAGCGCCGAGATGGCCGTGGTCGTGCAACGGCAGACGCTGCTGGATGCCCAGGCCACGATCCTGCTCAACGTCGCCCAGGCGTACTACCAGGTGCTGATTTCCGAGCGCCAGGTGGCCGTGCTGGAGCGTTCGCTCGCCCTGCAGGACGCCCGGGTGCGGGACGTGCAGGGCCGGTTCCGGGTCCGCCTGGCGCTGGCCCTCGAAGTCGAGCAGACCGAGGCCGACGAGGCGGCGACGCGGGTGCTTCTGAGTCAGGCCAGGAACGACGTCGGCAACGGCCGCCGTACTCTGGCACTGTTGATCGGCGCCCCGGCGGTGGACGGCCCGCTGGTTGACGCCGGCCTGGCCCCGGACCAGCCGGAGCCCCTCGCGTCCTATGTGGACCGGGCGCTGGCGGGCCGCGAGGACCTGCAGGCGGCGGTCGCGGCCGTGCAGGCGGCGCACTACGCGGTGGACGCCGCGGTCGCCGAGTACTACCCCTCGGTTACGCTCAACGTCGCCGGCTTTCTCTATCGCGAGGACTACGCCGATGCGACCAAGTGGGACGGGATCCTGCTGGCCAGTCTGCCGCTGTTCTCCGCCGGCACGATCAAGGCGGACGTGCGCGCCGCCTGGTCGCGCCTCCGGCAGGCGGCGCTCTTCGAGTCCTACCTCCGGCGGGAGATCGACCAGGGCGTGCGGACCGCCTACGACAATTTTGTGACCAGCGGGGTCGAACTGGCGGAGCTGCAGCGCGAGGTCCGCGCCTCGGAGGCGGCCTACCGGCAGTCCGTCCAGCTGGAGAAAAACGGCCTGGCCCTGCCGCTCGACGTGCTGACCGCGCAGGACACCCTGCTCAATTCCCAGCTGCAGTTCGCCAACGAGTCTTACAGCCGAACGGTCTTCTACCTGGACCTGGTCCGGGCCAGCGGCGCGCTAAAGCCCGGGACTCCCGCCGACCGGCGCGGCTGACGGCACCAGGTCCACCGCGTCGCCCACCCGCAGCGTCTTGCCCGCCTCCGAGGGGGAAATCGAGGTGTTGAGCGCGAAGCGGTAATAGTGATTGAAACGCGCGGCGTTCGCCCAGGCGGGCAGGGTGAGGCGCCGCCGCTCCATGAATTCCCTTTGAAAGTTAGCCAGTCCTGCGCCGGTGTCCGGGTCGCGCGTGGGCACCACGCAGCGCTGACAGGGATTGTGCCCGAGCAACCGGACGGCTCCAATCGTGAAGGGCTTCAATTCTCCCGGCGCGCCGAACAGGCTGTCCTCCGCGAACGGCGCGGCGTCGCCCTCCAGTTCGAGGTTGCTGCGAAACCGCCGCCGCACCGACGCGACGTCGGTTCCGGGAAACCAGTCTGCCACGGTCTGCAGGCTCGCCGTGCTGACCACCGTCGGGCCAAACGCCTCGTGATCGTCGGGGAATCCCGCCAGCGACTCGTGCTTGAGCGTGACGGCATAGCCGAAATAGTCGCTGAGCCAGCGGCTCAAAGGACCGGTGTCCGCCAGGACGAACCGCACCGCCGGGGATGCGTCCTGGACCCAGGCCTCGACTTCCTTGACCGCCGCGTCGTAGCGGCAGCGCAGCCGGTGAATCCGGGCCTCGCGCTTGCCGTTCACCGTCTTGCCCTGCGCATCCACGATGGCGTACACGCGGTCATCTTCCAGTATCCCCCGGGAGGTGACACGGGCCGCGGGGACCGAAATCCCATCCAGTGATTTGATGGGAAAAACGAAGATCTTCCCGAGGCGCAGGAGCATGCGGTACGCGCAAATGTCCGGGACGGTTACAGTTAATTCAAGTGAAATGCATTCGCAGCCAGGTGGAGCGTGTTGTCCCCATTCGACTGAGCTCAGGGCCAAGGCCCAACGCGCCGGATCGCCGTGGCACGGGCTTCCAGCCCGTGTAGGGGATGATATGGGCTGGAAGCCCATGCTGCAGCTGAGGAGCGAGACGGCGGCGCCCGCGCTTGGCATGTTACCTGCTAGTCAACTCCCGTTGCCACAAGGGCAACTACCCACATGGAAACCGACTATCTGCAGGGTCAATTGGTGTCATTCGGGTTTCGGCTCCGCGCGCTGCGGCAGCAACGGCGGTGGACCCTGGACGACCTCGCCCAAAATTGCGGCCTTTCCAAGGGCTACCTTTCCCGGCTCGAGTCGGGGGACCGCCAGGCCTCGATCGCCGCGGTGCTGACGCTCTCCCGCCTTTTTGGCGTGTCGCTCGCGGAAATGTTCGACGAGGGCAGGGCGGAGCCGGTGGGAGTCGTGCGCTACGGCGGGACGGCGGCATTCGACGCCGACGGGCTGACCTGCTGGGCCCTTTCGACGCGCCCCGCCCCGCTGCAGTTGCAGCCCATGCGCGTTATCGTCTCGCCCGACCGGGAGGGGGAAGAACGTCGGCAACACGACGGCGAGGAGTGGCTGTACGTCCTTTCCGGGGAACTCACCCTGTTGGTGGGCGGCCAGTCCTTCGAACTGAACCCCGGTGACGCGGCGCATTTTGACGCGCGCCTGCCGCACCGGCTGATCGCCCGCTCCGGGCTCGAGGCGGAAGTGCTCCTGGTTGCCGCCCCCGCTTCATCCCGCGGGCCGGCCTCGCCCCCGCCCCCGCGCTCGCCCCGATTGTTTTCTTAGTGCACCCCGAGTCCATCCCGCCCGGCCACCCGCAATGCCACCGCAGCTAAAACCACAACATGAACTCGGATTCAACTTCGCCCTCGGGGTCTACGGACCCCCGCCTTAAGCCGCACGTCCTTAATTTCGTCGAGCTGCTGGCGCAAAATATTGCGCTGATCTCCCCGACCATGACCGCGGCATTGATCGTGCCGCTCATGTTTTCCAATTCCGGGAACATGAGCTGGCTCTCCTATGCCGTCGCCACCGTGATGCTGCTCTTTGTCGCGTACAATCTCAACCAGTTTGCCAAGCGCGGCGCCGGCACCGGCTCGATGTACAGCTACGCCTGTTCCGGCCTGGGCGCGGCCGGCGGCACGATGTGCGGCTGGTGCCTGGTGTGGGCCTACCTGTTCATCGGCATCGCGGGCACCACCGGCTTCACGATCTTCGCGGACAAGCTCCTGCAGATGGTGCACATCAACGCTCCGCCCGTGCTCCTCTTCGCGATCTGTGTCGGCTCCTGTTTCTATATTGCCTACCAGGACATCAAGATCTCCACGATCGTCTCGCTCGCGCTCGAGGGCTTCTCCGTGCTGTTTATCCTGATCCTGTGCGCGATCGTGCTCGGCAAAACCCAGTTCACCCCGGACACCACCCAGTTCGCCTTCAAGAGCGTCTCGCTCTCCAGTCTCGGCCTCGGCGTCGTGGTCGCCATCTTCAGCCTGGTCGGCTTCGAGAGCTCGACCGCCTTTGGCGAGGAGGCCAAGGACCCGCTGAAGACGATTCCGCGCTCCATCACCTGGAGCCTGATCGCGACCGGGCTGTTCTTTATCTTCGTGAGCTACATCGAGGTGCTGGGCACCCACGGCTACAGCAAGACCCTCGACCAGATTGACGCGCCCCTGAACGTGCTCGCCGAGCGATTCGGCGCCGGCGCCCTGGCCCCGATCCTCTCGGCCGGCGCCATGTTCAGCTTCTTCGCCCTCGCGCTCTCCTGCCTTAATGCGGGCGCCCGGGTGATGTTCGCGATGGGCCGCCACGAGTTCTACCCGAAATCGACCAGCGCGGTGCACAAGAAGCACAAGACGCCCTACGTCGCGCTCGCCGTCATGGGCGTCCTGATGTTTGGCATCGCGGCGGCCTGCAAGGCCAAGACCTTCGGCATGGAGGTGCTCGACATCTTCAACGACGCCGGGACCATGGGCGCCTTCGGGTTCCTCGGCGCCTATTTCCTCGTCACCCTCGCCGCCCCGGCCTTCCTCAGGAAGCGCGGGCAGCTCAAGGCCAAGGACGTCATCTTCTCCGTGGCGGGCGTCCTACTGATGCTGATCCCCGCGATCGGGAGCGTCTATCCGGTCCCGGCCCCGCCCCAAAATTATTATCCGTACGTCTTCCTGGCCTATCTCGTGATCGGTGGCCTCCGCCTCCTGCTCATGTACATCGCCAAGCCGGAACGGCACCTCGCGATCAGCGCCGAGACGGGGAAAAGTTTTGTCGAGGCCTGAGCATGTCGCCCGGTTTATCCAGTCTGGGGAACTTGGTCTCGATTAACCGCTATCCGGTAAAGTCGATGATGGGCGAGGAGTTGAATACCTCCCACGTGGGCCCCAAGGGCCTCCAGGGGGACCGGCTCTTCGCCCTGACCGACCCCGCCACGGGCAAGGTGGCCAGCGCGAAGAATCCCTCGAAGTGGCCCAACCTCTTCGAGTTCCGGGCTGCCTACATCGTCCCTCTCTCCAGCGGGACGATTCCACCGGTGCGAATCACCCTGCCGAGCGGAAACACCCTCGTCACCGGCGGCGCGAGCCTGGACGAGGCGCTTTCGATCTCCGTCGGCCGGCCGGTGCAATTGCTCGGCTCGGCCCCGACCCGGAGTACCCTCGAGGAGTATTGGCCCGACGTCGAGGGACTCGCCCGGCGGGACGAAGTCACCGAGGAGGCCATCCCCACGGAGACCTTCTTCGATTGCGCCCCGATCCACCTCCTGACCACCGCGACGCTGGGGGAGTTGCGGCGGCACTATCCCGGGGGCCAGATCGAGGCGCGACGCTTCCGGCCGAACCTGATGATTGAGACGCCGCCTGAGCTGACCGGATTTCCCGAGGGACAGTGGGTCGATCGCGTGATTCTGATCGGAGACGAGGTCAAACTGAAGGTGACCGGTCCCTGCGGCCGATGCGTGATGACGACCCTGGCGCAGGGCGACCTGCCCCGGGACACCGGCATCCTGCGAACCGCGGCGAAGTTTAACCAGGCCCAGGTGGGCGCCTACGCCACCGTCATCCAGCCCGG
>Ga0302319_10020336_pt1 | contig 12012 bp, 11 predicted proteins | sample Bog_T0_2_FD_203319 | JGI IMG/M metagenome (GOLD analysis project Ga0302319, IMG submission 203319) | Peat permafrost microbial communities from Stordalen Mire near Abisko, Sweden - Bog_T0_2 | ecosystem: Environmental > Terrestrial > Soil > Wetlands > Peat | place: Sweden: Abisko, Stordalen Mire...
AAATCATGACGCCCAGGCTCACCAGTTCCAGGCCACGCCATCTCCCGCGCCCGAGCATCGCCGGCACGAGGCACCAGGCGGCGGCGCACGACCCGAGGGCCTGCGTATAGGTCGCGCCGGGGTGATCGTGCGGATTGATCATCCAGAGATCCATGCCCATAAACAGGGCGGTCGGGAACTCCATGACCGGCACGTTGTTGGCCTGCATGTTCGCCAAGGTGACGCCGTGAAATCGCGCGCTGGAAAAAAATCCGCCGAGTAGAGGAATCAGGAGCGGAAGGATGATCAGCAGCGCCAGCGCGTAACCGGCGAACCAGTTCCCCAGCGGAAGGAAGGAACGGCGGGAAATGCTGACGCCCGCGGCAAAAACAGAAAGAAAGATGGAGCTGGAGAGCGTCGGGGCCAGATGTCCTCCCATGACCTGGTGCAGCGAAAAAAGGGCCACCAGGCCGATGCCCCAACGCCAGTTCTTTTGCAAAATACCGAGCACGAGCCAAGGCAGGGCACTCTGGTTGCCAAGGAAATTTACCCAACTGGCGCCGGTGGTCAGAGCAATCATGCTGTAGGTGAAACTCAGGGTGTAAAACATGATCCAGCCGTCGCTAATCGTCAGCGGCATCTCGCGCCGGAGATAATGGGCCAGACTCACGAAACCCGCCGTGGCCAGAAGGCAATAGACGCAGGCGATGACATCAATCATCAGCAAGTGCAAGGAGGTGCCAGCCAGGAGAGAGACGAGAAAATAGAGGGGATGCCAGCCGAAATTGCCCGGATCCCGCAGGAAGTTGTAGCCCCCTCCGAAAAGATGCTGGGAAACAAAGGGTGAATGACCGCTGAGCATCTGCCTACCCATCTCGGTAAGGAACGGTAGGGCACCAGCGAGATTGTCGTCGGTCAGGAAAAAACAGGGACGCCAGAATTCCAGTCCCGCGAAAATTAACGCGGAAACCAGCAGGTTGTTCCGCAGTAATACCAGCAGGCTGGTCGGCTTTCTCTCTCCCGCTCCCGGTTCTGGCAAAATCACGTCGCCCCAGAGGCTGTCCAAAAAGGAGGCATGGGTCACGCCGAAAGAATGGCTGCCACCGGCGCGCTCACCAATGATTCGTCCGGGGGGGAATGTAGGGAGTCAGGTCGATCGTCGGCCCGTCACGGGAACTGAGGGTGACTTTGAGCGGCTTGACACTTTCGAGCGTGACAAATTTCAGGCTGGGACATTCCCGCAACAGGGCGTCCCTCTGTTTAATTTGGTAGGCCCCCCAGGGAGAGAAAATCGGCGTCTTGAGATACACCTGATCGCGAGGTGTGGTTTGGGAGTAACCCGAGCCGCAGACGACGTGCGCCAGCATCGCATAATTGTAGCCACCCATGAGACTAAAGGGCCGCGTCAGGGAATCGGCCTGATCGGGAAAAACAGGGATCAAAACCACATACCGGTCGCCGGGTTTGAAAAAGGTCCGCACTTTCGCCCAGTAGGGTTCAAATTGTCCGGAAAGGATGACTTGCCGATCATAAGGCATGTCGTTGAAGGTGGGCGTCACCGGGTAAAGCAACATGGGCACCACGAAGGCCGCCGTCCCGGCCAGGGCGGTGAGAAAGCGGACGCGCGGCAGGCAAGTCATCGGACGAAGCAGTAGAAATAAATGAAAGAAGAATTGAAACTGGATCAATTCCCGGAAAGGCCAGCGCATCGATCGCAAAACCGGCAGATGCAGCATGGCCTTGCTGATGAAATCAGGCCGGGCAATCAAGATCACTGCGACCATGGCCAGAACGAAGGTTAATTTCTCAAGGAACCGCCATGGAACCCGGCTAAGCAGGGCCGGCACCAGACACCAGGCTGCCGCGCAACTGCCGAGAGAGAAAATGTAGATGCCATTGACGGTGCCATCCTGCGGCACATGGGAGAGCGACAACGCCGTGCCGAGAAAAAAGGAGCAGGAAAAAAGACCAAGCGGAATATTGTTGGACTGCATGTCAGACAAATAAGTTCCCGAGGACCGGTAGCAGGAAAAAAATCCCTCCGTCACCGGAATCAACAGCGGCAACAGAAGGATGACGGCTAGGGCATAACCCCCGAACCAAAAACCGAGGGGATGAAACGACCCGCGCCACCAACTGATCCCCACGGCAAAAAGACTGAGAAAGATGCTGTTGGAAATCAACGGAAGCGCCTGGCCACCCAGGATTTGATGAATCGAAAAAAACGTGACAAGCCCGACGCCCCGGCGCCATTGCTTCTGGAGAATTCCGAGAGCCAGCCAGGGCAGGGCCCCCGAGTTGTTTTCAAAGGTGAACCAACTCGCGGAAATGGTCAGAGACATCATCGTGAAAGTGAAACTGAGCGCGCAAAAGATAATCCAGCCGTCACCGGCCTTGTGCAGGCCTTCCTCGCGCAGGGAACAGGCCAGGCTGACGAATCCCGCCGCTGCGAGCAAATAAAGAAAGAAACTGATGATATCCAGGATGCACAATTGAAACGGCGTCCCGACCAGCAGCGAGGTCAGCAAATAAAGCGGGTGCCAGCCAAAATACTGAGCGTCCCGCAACAAATCGTAATGGCCGCCAAACAGATAATCGGTGTACCAAGGGACTTCGCCCTTCTGGAGACGTTCTCCAACTTCACAAAGTGTTGGATAGGCTGCCGATAAATTATCGTCCGTCATCGTGAAATAAGGATGCCGGCACTGCAATCCGGCAAATATCAGGGCGGTCAAAAACAGCGTCCACCCCATGAGCGCCCCGGCGGTTTTTTGCGTTCCTTCCACCGCGGGGGACGTTAGCATGAAGCACTCTTACCTTTGACGACTTGTGCTTTGCAAATCTAAATGAACCTTTTTGCCCTGCCCGACCGCGACCTGGCCCACGTGCAACGCCACGCCGGGGCAGAATTGGAGGAATTGCGGGGAAAGTCTCTCTTCATCACGGGGGGCACCGGTTTTTTCGGCAAATGGCTGCTAGGAACGCTTGGGCACGTCGACAGCGAACTCAGCCTTGGCTTGCAGCTCACGGTGCTTTCCCGGGATCCTGCCTCGTTTCTGCGCCAATATCCCGATGCAGCGGACGCGAAGACCTTTCATTTCCTGAAAGGCAACGTCGCTGAATTTTCCCGCGACGACGCGCGCTACGATTACATCATCCATGCAGCAACCGACACCACCGCCTTCACCACGGACGCGAAGGAGCGGGAGCGCTCACGGGCCATTGTGGCCGGTACCAGCCGAATCATCGAACTCGCGCGGAACAGCGGCGCACGGCGACTCCTCTATATCAGTTCAGGTGCGGTTTACGGCTTCCTCGCCAGCCAACCTACCGGCGCCCGGGAGGACGACTACGCCGGAGCCGAGCCTCTGACTCCCTACGGAGAAGGCAAGCGGGAAGCCGAGCAACTCTGCGGCAATTCGGGCATCGATTCCGTCACGGCGCGCGCTTTTGCTTTTCTCGGTCCGCACCTGCCCATCGACGCCCATTTCGCCGCCGGCAATTTTCTGCGCGATGCGCGGAAGGGCGGGCCGATTCTCGTCCGGGGCGACGGCACCGCCTTGCGCTCCTATCTCTACCCCGCCGATCTCGTGGTCTGGCTGCTCCGCCTCCTTATGCGCGGCGCGAAGGGTCGCGCCTACAACGTTGGTTCCGACGAAAATGTTACCACGGCCGAGCTAGCCCGGCTTGTCGCCAGCGCGATTGCCCCCTCGCCGGAAGTCATCATTCAATCGATCCAGGCCCAAGGTCCGCAGAATATCTATCTACCGAACATCCAGCGTGCGCGCGTCGAACTCAATCTTGAGGTCACCATTCCGCTGCATGACGCGATCGGCCGCACCCTGGCGTTTCTCAACCAGAGCAGGCAAAACCAATGCGACGAAAATAAATTCCCAAGGTGACCAAGCCGATGAGGAGAAGGTAAACCATCCTGGGTTCAGGCACCGACGGCAATCCCTCCTCGGTGCGCAAGCCGGCAGGGGCCAGGGTGTAGCCGACCACATCGAGCGCCGTCAGTTCATTGGCACCCACGTTGACGTCCTTGCCGGGGGTGCCGTAGGTATCCTGGACTTGCGGCGTGGCCCCGGTGGCCCAGTCAGCATAGTCCGCGGAACCGCCTCCTCGTTGGTTAAAGCCCACCAGGTCGGTGACACCGCCATTGATGGAAAAATAGGAGGTAGCCGAGGAAGAGCTGGTGAAACTCCTATGCCCTGATGAGCTGTAGCGGAAGAGGTCCAGCACGCCGACCGGAATACCGGTCGTGACACCATGATTATCTTGAACCGCATAATTGAGCAGCGAACCTGCGCCACCAATGCCGAGAACTTCGTCCATCTCATGAGCCACCACCGCTTGCATATTGTAGTCGGAGGGATTCTACGAGCCGGTCCGGGAGAGATTCAGCAACGACAGATTTACGCTGATAGTGCCGTCGGGCTGCCCTACGGGGGGATCCGCTCCTGAATAGCCGAGAGCCCGGGCCGAAGGCAGGGTGAGTTCGATATCCGCGTCGCCATTGACCGGGTTATTCGTCTGGACGGGAAGCGAGGTGAGGGCAATCGCATCATCTGTCGAGGTCGCGCTGGCCGCGAGTTGGGCGCGGTATGAGGAATAAGTCGTGGTGCCGACGTAGGTATCGCTCTCCCCGAGGCCACTACTCATGGTCGTGAAGTCAATATTGACCGTGATGGGGGTTTCGATGTCACTCTCGATTCGCGAGATCGCCTGATTGATCCCCGCCTCAATTTTCGCCGCGTTAGCATTGCTCGTAATCGAACTCTCGAAAGTCGGGTCGATTACGATCTGGGCGCGAGCCGACAGATTGCAGAAGGCAACCATCGACAGGACCGCCAGCAAACGAGGTGAGCGCTTCACGATACAAATGTATTCATTTTGGTAAAAATGAACTCTCCCCGCAGCAAGCTGCGGGGTATCACGTTGGCTTCGCCAAAAAGTGTTTTGCGGCATTCATCTCCGCTGCAAGCAGCGGAGTATTCTGCCGTCGATTCGATAAATCGGGCGATGGACTTTCAAGTAAGCGTGGATGCCCTGATATGATCCTATTCGACGTATCGCTTCAAGACGGTGGATAGCTCCTTGAGGCGACGCCGGCCTTCCAAAGGATCGGATGCTCCGGCGATGCAGCTTTCGGTGTGCTGATTGATGACGACTTCCGCAAAGGACTTAAGGGCTTTTCGCACGGAAATGACCTGGGTGAGAACCTCCGAACAGTCGATGTGTTCGTCGACCATCCTCTCGATTGCACGGATTTGGCCGGCAATTTTGCGCAAGCGTTGTTGCAAAGCCTTTTGTTCCTCCAAACTGTGATGATGATGATGGTCGCTATGATCGTGGGCCATTCCTTAGACATAGGCTATCGGTAAAAATAGCACGAGACTTGAATTTGCTGGAGAGGGGGGAAGGGGTATCAGGGATAAAATTTGCGTTGCAGGTGGCTTTTTTTGTAAGCACGGTCAAAATCACGATGACGACTGCAAACGTGAAGTCCCGCGTCATAGCCATGTACGCCATGCTCATCGGCGTTAATGCCGGAGCCTGGATTTGGGCGCTCATTGCCGTTCATCGCTATCCTGTTCTGCTGGGCACCGCCCTCCTGGCCTACACGCTTGGTCTTCGTCATGCGGTGGATGCTGATCATATCGCGGCGATTGATAACGTGACGCGCAAGTTAATGCAGGAGGGCAAGCGTCCGGTGACGGTCGGTTTCTTTTTTTCCCTCGGCCATTCCACTATTGTCTTTGGCTTGTCGATTGCAATCGCCCTGACTTCCGTCGCGCTCAAAGACCGGTTCCATTCCCTGGAATCCATCGGCGAAATCATCGGAACCTGTGTTTCCGCCTTTTTCCTTCTGGTCATCGCCATCGCCAATATCTTTGTCCTGATTTCGGTCTATCACACCTTTCAGCACGTCAAAGGCGGCGGCCCGTACGACGATGAGGACCTTAACTTGATTCTGGCCAAACGGGGATTCTTCGGGCGCCTTTTCCGCAATTTGTTTCGCCTGGTCAACCATAGCTGGCAGATGTATCCAGTCGGAGTTCTTTTTGGCCTAGGTTTCGATACCGCCACCGAAGTCGGACTGCTCGGCATCTCGGCGACCGCCGCCGCCAAGGGGCTTCCGATCTGGTCCATCCTCGTTTTCCCCACCTTGTTCGCGGCGGGCATGGCGCTGATCGATTCGACCGACAGCATCCTGATGCTCGGCGCTTATGGCTGGGCCTTCGTCAAGCCGATTCGAAAGCTTTATTATAATATGACCATCACCTTTGTCTCGATCCTGGTCGCGCTGTTGATCGGCGGAATTGAAGTACTGAAATTAGTTGGTGATGAGTTTGGATGGAAGGGGCCCTTCTGGGAAATAATGGACTCTCTCAACGATAACTTCGGCACGATCGGCTTTGTTATCATCGGCGTCTTCGTCGTCAGTTGGATCGGCTCGCTCCTCATCTACCGGATGAAGAAGTATGATGAGATTAAAGTGAAAGCCGGGAATTCCATCGTAAAATCCTCTTTTCAAGAAGGCATGAGAGTGCAACTCCCGTCGCGGATGCGTACGACGACGGGCCTGCCCGATCCGCCTCCGCCAAGCTAGCTCTTCCTTCAGGCCGGGACCCGCCCCGCGAGGAGCAGTTCGTCGCAAGCCGCCACGACATCCCGTGCTTCGATTTCATTCATCGTCCGTTTCTTCACGCGGACATAACGCTCTACCGGGTCGGCGACTGGCGTATAACCGTGGCTCGTCACGATCCGGTAAGGCACCTGCCACGGATACCAGTGATCTTCGATTGACGGCCCGAAGAGCGTTACCACCGGACATCGGCAGGCGGCGGCGAGATGCATTGCCGCCGTATTGGGGCCCACGTAGAGCTTCGCCCGGTGAAGCAGATCGGCGATCTCCGGCCAGTCAGCCTGACCCTGCGTGGAGAGAATGCGCGGCCCCAACTCCTGCCGCAACCAGGCCGCCTCTTCCTTTTCATGCGCAACCGGACCGCACGAAACTATCAGGTTCCCGACTCGCTCCAGTAAATGGACGCACACTTCGCGCCAGCCCTCCCGGTGCCAGCGGTTGAACCCCTGTCGTGAACCAATCTGGACCACGGCAAAATCAGTCAGCGTGCGGGCCGGTTCCCAGGGCCGGGCAAACTTCCGCTCAAAGATCATCGGTGGAACCGGACCCTGCAGGGGGAGAAATTCGCTCACTGAATGAAAATCCTTCTCCACGCGGTGGCAGGTCTGCCAATCGAAGGAGGAAGACGCCGTGAACCGTTGCCGTTCCGGCCACTTCAACCGGCTGGTGGTCTTCACCGAAAAGCGCCGGCGGGCGCGGCTCAACATGGCAAAAACGCGCGCGCGATGCCCGTCGCCCAACTCGAAAACATAGTCAAACTTTACACTCCAGAGACTGAGCATTGTCCGCACCTGCCGCCGGAGATCGCCCTTGCTGCGGTCGCTTTTCTCCACGCCAGCCAGCGTCAGGATGCGCGCTATCTGGGGGCAACCAGCGAGGATTGTTTCGCAGCCGCGGCGTACCACCACCCAGATCTCCGCTTCAGGATGGACTTGTTTAATCGCCGCAATCGTCGGAGTTAAAATCAGGGAATCGCCGATCTGTTTCGGCTTGATGAGGAGGATGCGCATGCGGCGGGATCAAGCCGTCACCAGCGTCCCGATCTTCCCGCCCAGCACCACAGACCGCAGGTTCCCCGGCTTGAACATGTCGAACACCACAATCGGCACATGGTTGTCCATGCAGAGCGCAAACGCCGTCGAGTCCATCACCTGCAACCGCCCTTTGAGGGCATCGCTATAACTCAACCGCTCGTACCTCTTCGCCAGCGGATTCTTGCGCGGGTCACTGTCGTAAATGCCGTCCACCTTCGTTGCCTTCAGTAAAATCTCCGCGCCGAGTTCGCTCGCGCGCAGCGCGGCCGCCGTATCGGTCGAGAAAAAGGGATTTCCCGTCCCCGCCACAAAAATCACCACGCGACCTTTTTCCAGGTGCCGCACCGCACGACGCCGGATAAACGGCTCAGCCACGTTCTTCACCTCGATGGCGGTCTGCACCCGCGTATTCACACCCGCCTTCTCCAGAGCCTCCTGCAACGCCATGCCGTTGATGATTGTCGCCAGCATTCCCATGTAGTCGGCGGTACTGCGGTCCATGCCACGATTGGCCGAGGTGATGCCACGCCAGATGTTGCCACCACCAATGACCACGGCGACTTGCACTCCCAGCGCGTGAATCTCAGCCACCTCGAGCGCGATCTTCTCGGTCAACTTCGCATCAATGACTTCCTCTTCCCCGGAAAGAACCTCGCCGCTCAATTTGAGAATGATTCGCTTATAGACGGGTTTCTGAACGGCACGACGACGGGCCAGGCGATTGGACATAGGATTCGCAGAACTGTAGCGCCTCGCTGCTCCTTGTCGATACCGGCCTACTCGCTCAGTCGCGATCCTGATCCCGAGATTCCCGGATTTCGGGCTCGATTCAGCACGGCTGTTCTCTTTTCCCGTCAATGTTTGCTACAACAAACATTAGTTGTTGACGGACATCTCGTTTGTCAGCACAATGTGTCAGCCATGGATCAATCTACTGCGCCTCAGGCCGTCCGACGGAGAACCGCTTAACTCGTACATGAGCGACTTCCCCGTGCCCCTCAACACCGTGACAGCCAGCCTTAGCTTCGAAGATCTCAAGCGCGCCCGGGATCGCTGGCATGTGCACAAGCATCGAACCGGCCGCCGGCGGTGGTCTCTCCTCTGGCTCCTCATCGGCCCCGGCATACTGGTAATGCTCGGGGAAAACGACGGACCAAGCATGATTTCTTACGCGACGACCGGCGCAAGCTACGGCATCGGCTTCTTCCTGCCTTTCATCGCACTTACCTTCGCCATGGCCTTCGTGGTTCAGGAGATGACCGTCCGGCTCGGTGCCGTCACCAAGCGCGGCCATGCCGAGTTGATCTATGAGCGTTTCGGCCGCTTTTGGGGCTTCTTTGCGATGGGAGACCTGGTGCTGGGCAACCTGCTAACGCTGGTCACCGAGTTTATCGCCATCCGCGCGGGCCTGGGATTTTTTGGAGTTCATCCCGCTTTGGCCGTATTGGGCGCTCTTCTTCTGAATGTCGGCGTAATCCTGAGTCGGCGTTATTGGACCTGGGAGCGAATCGTCCTCGGATTAGCGATCTTCAATATCATCTTCGTACCCGTCGCCATCCTGGCGCATCCGGTAGCCGGCGATGTGGTCCGTTCGTTTTTTACATGGGGACCTCTTCCCGGCGGGGTGACCGGGGGCTTCGTCCTGCTGGTCATGTCGAATATCGGTGCGACCGTCACGCCGTGGATGCTTTTTTTCCAGCAAAGTGCCGTCGTCGACAAGGGGTTGACGACCGCCGACATCCGCCATGGTCGCATCGATACGGCGCTGGGAGCCATCATCGCCACGGTGGCAGCGATCGCGACCGTACTCGCGACGGCCCCCCTCTTTCTCCACCACGTCGACGCCTCGAGCTTTCAAGGAGCCGACTTTGCCACGGCACTGGTTCCCTACGTCGGAAGTGTCGGCGCGACCTTGTTCGCCCTCGGCATCTTTGAGGCGGGCCTGGTGGCGGCGCTCACCATTTCTCTCTCCTCGGCCTACGCCTTCGGGGAGGTGACCGGCAGCGCCCGCAGCCTGAACAGTTCGTTGCGCGGAGGCTGGCCATTTTATGCCATCCTCGTTTCGGCGGGCGCGATCGCGGGGGTCCTGGTCCTTACTCCCCATGCGCCGCTGCTCTTTATCACGCTCATCGTGAATGTGATCGCGGTGCTGGCGATGCCGCCGGCGATCCTCTTCCTCCTTCTTCTGGTCAACGACCGCGAGATCATGGGCAAACACGCCAACGGCCGTCTGGCCAATTTCTTTGGCATCGGCGTGACCATCTTTCTCGTCCTTGCCGGACTGGGTTACGCAGTTATCACCGTATTTCCCAAGCTCCTTCCCGCCTAAATCAAAAACGCAATAGAGTGAAACAATCATGAGCCACGAAACCTCCCGCCTGATGGAAATTGAAGAACCGAACTGCCCGGATTCCCCGGAATCGTGGGTGCATGAAGTGCTGGAGCCCGATCAACTCACCGGATCAAAAACACCCTACGGCCGGCGCAAGCTGGGCAGGGGAACGCTTGCCCTCCTCTGGGTGCTGCGCCTTTACGTGGTCTTTATGGTATTTATCGTCTGCCTGGCTGTCTGGAATGCGCTCCACCCCGCAAACTGACCCAACCGTGTGGTGGACGAAGCCATTCTTCTGCATCAGGTGCGCCATTTTTTCGACGTGCCGATGCTTCTGGTCAAAGCCATACATTAAGCATGAACTTTGGAGGTTTCTTTCTCATCTGGGCGATTTCCTGGCTGGCGCTTACCCCTTCATGGGCAGGATCCGACGCTTCACCCGTTTCGGTGGCGCAGCCTTCGGATCTCTGGACACAAAATAATCTCACCGGAGATTGGGCTGGCGAGCGTCAAAAATGGATTGATCACGGCTTCACGATCACGCCGACCTGGATGCAGGAAATATTTGGAAATCCTACCGGAGGATTCAGTCAGGGCGTCGTGGCCGATGGCCAACTTGGTCTCGCACTTGATGCCGATCTGGCAAAACTGACCGGTGTATCGGACGCAGGATCGGCGCATGCCAGTTTTTTCTATATCTACGGTCCGAACCTTGACGCTCAGGATGTTGGTGACTTTAGCATCATTAGCAACATCACCGGGTACAATACCTTTCGCATGCAGGAATGCTGGTATCAACAGCCATTTTGGCAGCAGAAGGCTTCGCTCAAAATCGGATGGATCGCCGCCGATACCGAGTTTTTCACCTCGGCAACCTCGAATCTTTTCATTAACGGCACATTTGGCGCTTTTCCCTTCCTGGCCCTGAATGATCCCTACAACCCGCCGGTCTACCCGCTTGCTGCGCCGGGCCTTCGATTCAATCTCAAGCCCACCGACCACCTTTACCTGCAGGCGGCTGTATTCAGCGGCAATAACGGAGGTCAGACCCAGGACACGAACGGTTTCGACTTCCGCCTCAACGGTGCCAGCGGGCTATTTATCATGAGCGAACTGGGCTACCTGCTCAATCAGGGACCAAAAGATAAAGGCTTGGCAGGCACTTACAAACTCGGTTCCTTCGTCCATACCGGTCCCTTCCAGACCTGGAATTCACAGGTCAGCAACGCTTTTTCAGGAACCTCTCTCGATGAACAAGGACCTGACTTTGGAGTTTACAGCGTCATCGACCAGCAGATTTATAAAGAGGAGTCACGCCACATCAGTCTTTTCCTGCGTGCCGGTTATGCACCCTCGAATATCAACCGCATCAATCCATATCTGGATGGCGGCTTTAATTTCACAGGTTTTATTCCCAGTCGGGACCAGGATGTGTTGGGGCTTGCCGCGGCTCGTTCATGGATCAGCGGAGCCTACGACAACTATAGCCAGGCGGTAAATGGGGCACCCCCCTCGACTGCTGAAGCCGTGGTCGAGGCTACGGACACCATTCAAATCTTCCCATGGTGGAGCCTCCAGCCCGATCTCCAGTACATCCTTCAGCCTGGCGGAGCCACGGCTTCGTCAGATGCCTTGGTTGTGGGATTACGTTCGACCATTAACTTTTAGGGAACGAACCGTCATCGGAAACAAAATCAAGTCGGGCCTGCCCCAAGCTGCGCTCCCAATCGTTAGACCGTCCGCTCGTGGCGGATATCAACAGCCTGATAAAGGTAGTAAACCTCCTCGGCGATGTTCTTGCAGTGGTCGGCGATCCGTTCGAGGCAGCGGGCGACGATGGTCAGGTTGAGCGCGCGCGTGATGGTGGACGGATCCTCCAGCATGAAACTGGTCAATTCACGGGCGAGTTGCTTGTTGATGGCGTCGACTTCCTTGTCACGCTTGACGATTTCCTGGGCGAGTTCGGGCCTCCGATCAACCAGTGCGGTTATGCTCTCGCGCAACCTACCCTCGGCGAT
>Ga0302319_10020337_pt1 | contig 12012 bp, 8 predicted proteins | sample Bog_T0_2_FD_203319 | JGI IMG/M metagenome (GOLD analysis project Ga0302319, IMG submission 203319) | Peat permafrost microbial communities from Stordalen Mire near Abisko, Sweden - Bog_T0_2 | ecosystem: Environmental > Terrestrial > Soil > Wetlands > Peat | place: Sweden: Abisko, Stordalen Mire...
AACGTCGCCGGTATCGAGACTGTCAACGGCCACGCGAACACGTCCAGCGGCCTTATAGCGCTCCTCTGAGACCATGGCTTCCAGCCGGTTCAGGGTGTCTCCGGAGCCGCCCAGTTGGGAGACCATGCCGGATGCCAACTCGGTGATTTCAGCCATGGCGCGCTTCATCTTGAGGTCGCTGATGCCGGATTTGAGTGCTTCGATCTTGGCGCGAGCGATATTGAGAGCGACGTCGCGGGCACGGACAAGCTCCTGGTAGGTAGTTTCGGCCTGCTCCAACTGCTTGCGGTTTTCAGTCAGTTCCCGCTCGACGGTCTTGAGGCGAATCGCGTACTGGCCTGCTACCTGGCGATTGCCCAGCTTGAGGTTGGCGGCGGTTTTGGCGCGTAGATCGGTCTCATCGCCTTCCAGCTTGCGGACTTGTCCGATCAGCCGTTCGACGAGTCCGGCGTGAGAGGCGAGGCCCACGTTGAACTTACCCACCTGTTTGCGGAGATTCTCCTGCTCCACTTCGAGGAGAGCCTCGGGGTTTTGCCGTTCGACTCCCGAGATAAACAGGCCGAAAAAGCCACGAAAGAGGTTTCCGATACGACGGAACATGTGTACTCCCTTGCAGGACGGGCTATTTTTGCCAGTTACGCCCGCCGGTTGCTAACGACGCGCCGTTGTGGTTGCCTGATGATACCAAAGTCCAGCTCCGGCGCTCACGCGATAGTTATAACGCGTTTGCGAGGCTGCCGGTTCCACCTGTCAGGCATACTCGCGGATGCGGGGCGCCATGCCGGCAAAACAAAGAAGCGCGATGACGATAGCGACTGCGATCGCTTTGATCTCCAGGGCACCGACTGCCGAGAGCCCCTTCGTGACGGAAGCATCGAACGCAGTCTGATTGATATCAAGGGTGGCGAGCAGCGCCCGGTCGAATCGGTCAAAGGCCCAGTTCGACTGCCCCTGTGCATTGCCGAGGCATAACTCGATTGCCTGACGAGTCTGGCCCTGGTGCTGGAGTTCGCGAAGCTTCGCATCCACGTCGAGGTAATCCTCCCAGTTGGCGAGACTCTGGACGGCAGCGTCTCGCTCGCCGTTGAAAGTGATGTTGTTCAACTCATCGGCGAGATAGCCCGCGAATCCATTCACGTGCGCGCCTCGCCGCAGGGCGGTGATGATCTGTCCGCTGCTTCTATCTGTCGGCAGGATGGCCAGAGATGCGGATTTTGCAAAAAAAGCACCTTCGTGCAGCCTCTCGTTCGCTGGGTCGAGCAGGTAGCGGCTTTGGTCGCCGTTGGCCTGGTACGCGATGGCGCGCGCCCGCCAGAGTGCGTGAATTGAGGTGAAGGCATCTTCTTTCGCCACTTTGAGCTGGTGCCGTTCGCTTTCCATCGCTTGCCACGCATAAACGGTGAGAACCAGCGTGAATAGCGCAGCGCACAGCAGAGCGGGATTGAAGGTGCGGTGCATCCGACTGCTGAGCAGAAGCTGAACTGCCGCCAGCGCAAGCAGGGCCAAGGCCCCGGCAACCAGGACAAATGCACGGGCCGCGAACGAACGCGCGGACTGGCTCCGATAGGTGAGTTCAAGCACCTGTTGGTTAGCCTGATCAAGAGCGTCTGCCGCTGGCAGCAGGACGCCGTCCATAAGCGCGGCGGCATCCCGGTAAGCGGCCACTGCAGAGCCGGAATTACCGCTTTCGTGTGCGTCGCGGGCTTTTTGGATGAGCCGTTCATAAGAGCCGATGCCAACCTGGAGGGCGAGGATGGGTTTCCGCTCCGACTCGCCGTAGGTGATGTTTTCAGCGGCGGCAATGAGGGCCTTTGAGGCCTCGACGCGGCGCGATTCATAGGCGGCAATGGCCTCCTGCATCGTTCCGGGCGGACCCAGCAATTCATTGGCGGCGTTAGCGTCCATGTCGGCCAGAGCGGATTTGATGTGCTGCGCGGCAATGATGCTCGGCGCGGAGTCTTTACCGACGGTCTGCATGGCGCTTCGATGGACTCCTACGCCCAGAGCGATGGCCAGCAGTAGCAGCAGGTCAAGGATGAGGAGCGCGGCTCGGCTGAGCTTCAGGATCTGGAGCGTGTTCCACTTTCCCGCGACCTGGCTCCTCTGCTCGGCAGAGCCTGGGATGGTTTGCATCGATACGGTAGCCACAAAGCACTCCTTTTGAATCGCTATCGAATAGCCTTCACACTTATTCTGGTGAAGTGGCCGAGGGTAATCTGATCGCCGTCGTGAAGGGGATAATCCTGCATAGGCGTAGTCTCCTGACCGTTGAGGCGAGTGCCATTGGATGATCCGATGTCGCGCAGCAGCAGCGCGCCATTCCCGTCGATCTGCAGCAGGGCGTGCCGGTGCGAAACGGCATCGTCGTAGGCGAGAGCGATCTCAGGAAAGACTGCGCGGGCCTCACTTCTGCGCCCTATGAGACTGACCGGCTGGTTGAGCGGCAAGGTGAGCGGCACAATCCCTGTCAACGGGAAGGGACTGCTCTGCTGGCGCAGAAGCAGATCGACCTCGATAGTCACGGTCCAGTTGGAGTTCGGCTCGGCCGTCGAATTGGCGGGCAATCCCTCGGGAGCCATAGCTGGCGTCGTCCCTGCGACTGAATCGGACGCCGAGACTGAGGCGACGGCAGTACCAATGGCCGGACCGTTGGCGAAATCCCACCCGCAGATTTCGCAGAAGGCGAGACCTGCGATTTCCCGCAGTGCCCCGCAAACCGGGCAAAGATCGGTGGCACTGGAACTGGATGAGGCTTGCGCCTCGATCGGCTGATCCGGCTGGCTCAATTGCGAGACTGCCCCGGAAACGGCGGGGATTTTGGCCCCACACTCCGAACAATAGTCGGATTCGATCGAATTATGTCCTTTGGGACAGGGGTATGCGTTCATTGCTTTGCCTCTACGAATTCCTGGCGATGCGCGCCGTTTTGGTGGAGCGGGTTTCGAGCGCCATCGAGTCTTCCTTCGACACCGATTGCTTGAGTCGCACGGTGCCTTTGTCGGCGTCGACGACATCGACAACTTGGCGCAGCAGTTTGGCAGTCGCTTCGTTGCCGGAGCTGGCTGCGATTTTGACCGCTTTGCCGAGCAGCGCGGTCGCCTTTTCCTCGTCGCCCTTGGCGCGGGCGTCCAGACCCTCCTGGATGGACTGCGCCAGCTCGGTCTGGCCCGTGTAGTGAGCTACCATCCTGTTGATCTTGGTGGACTTGCCGTCGTCGTCTGTCCAAACAGCAAGAATGCGCGCCTCGGCGACCTTGGTTTCGACGCCCTGCGACGAGTAAACGAGGCTGGCGCGGCCGGCAAGCACTTCATCGCCGATGGCGCCCGGCGGCAGCTCAATGCAGAAGTGGAAGTCGCGCGACTCGCCTTTACCCCAGGCGCCGGTGGGATATTCGCGCAACTGTGGCTTGACTTCGCGCGCCCGTCCGGTCAGGTCGACAATCTCCGGGCTGACCTCTTTGCAGAACTTGACCTTCGCTCCCTGCGGAGTCCAAAGGCGCAGAACAACGTCGATCACCGATTTGCCCAGCGCTTTTTGCAGGATGCCTTGGAAATCCGCTTCGATCTGGGCAGGCGTAGGAATAATGTCGGTGGTTCCGAGCAGTTTCGCGGCAATCGTGCGCAGTTGGGCCACCTTCCAATCGGTGCCGACGCCGCGGCAGTCGCATTGGAAGACACCTTCGCAATGCTGAAGTGCCTCCTGCAACGGGTGCTCGTCCGAGGCGTCGTTCTGGCCGTCGGTGAGCAGCAAAGCTTGCCGTACGGCGTTGGGCATGGACCGGAATTGCTGCCATGCCGTATGCAGCCAGTTGGAAATCCGGGTGCCTCCGGTAGCGTGGATGTCCCGGATGGCGGTCAGCGCGCGTTGCTTGTTTTCCGGTGTTGCACGGGCGACCTGGCAGATCAGGCGAGCTTCGTCCGAGCCCGTAACGAGGAAGAAATGGCAGTCCGCGGGCAGCATCGAAATCAGCTTGGATATCGCGGCCTTCGCGGCGACGATTTTGCCGCCATCCATGGATCCGGACGAGTCGCAGATGATGCCGAAGAGACGTTCGCGCGCCGCGGCGGTTACATCCTCGCCCGCGGATACAGTCATAATCGCGTGGACTTCGCCCGTGCCGGCAGGGAGAAATTCATTTTGGAAGACTTCGGCTTGGAATTGATCATTCAAAGTTGTCATTGGATCTTCTCAGTCCTCTCTCACGGCGTGGCCCGATTCTGGCGAGTGAGTCAGCTTGATCTGCTCGATACGCAATACGGCAGCGGTGATGTTGTCGTGGCCACCCCGGCGATTGGCCAGGTTGACCAGTTGGCGGCCAATGGACAGAGCGTCTTCGCCGTTCCTGCTCGCGTCTCGAACGATCCCAGCCATCGCCTCCGGCGTAGAAAAGTAGTTCCATAGCCCATCGGTGCAGAGCAGAAGGATTCCGCCCATCGCTGGTAGGGGGTGCCGTACGATGTCGATTTTGCCGAGTTCAACTTCGTCGCCTGCATCCGCGCCGATCCAGCGTGTGATGGCGTGAGCCTGAGGTGATTTGGCCGCCACTTCCGGGGTCATTTCACCCGATCCCACAACCGAGTTGAGCCAGGAGTGATCCCGGGTAAGTGGCAACGCGACAGCATTACCGGGCGGTTCCGGCAAATCAATCCAGTAGGCTCGGCTGTCGCCCAGCCAGCCAACAGTCACCGCCTCGTTTGAGACCAGCGCGCTAACAACCGTCGTGGACGGTGGATTTTCGTCCTCCGGGGAGGAAGCCTGGGCAGTCAGACGGGCTGCGCCCGCGATGATCGACTGACGTACCGCGTTGGCAGCATCCAGCGGAAATGCCGTATCGCTGGAGCGAAGTGCGCCAGCAAGCGACTCCATAACTCCCTCCGAAACCGCAGTAGAAGCGACTTCAGCGTTGGTGGAAGTCGAAACTCCATCGCAGACAACCATTGCCCGCATACCCTTCGCTTCAAGAATGCCGAAGCGGTCTTCGTTTCTGGCATGCTTGCGGCCCCGGTCGCTGACAGCGGCGAAGTGAAGCGAAAGCGCCAGCTCGATATGGTCCGACGGTTGCGACTGGCGCACGGCGTCGGCCGAAACCGCGCGGTGTTCCCTCCGGCCGCAGCGAAGGCAAAAGCCGTCTTCATCGGTCTCGCCGATTGCCGCGCCACAGACGCATCCCACGAGCGGAACTTCCGATGCGGAGTCACCCAGCTTCAGGCCGCAGTTTTCGCAGAAAAGGTCTTCGTCAGGCATTTCCGCTACGCATGCCGGGCACATCATTGGTCGCAACTCCTCTCTCCGCCATCCTGCGGATGATTCCATGCAACTTCTTAAACCAGCGTTCGGGGGCGGACCAAGTTAGCCCGGTCAATGAACCAAATGCGCTCATCGCCAGTCGCCAGTCGGGCCATGGAACGGTACGAACTTTCCAGGCCGAAGCGCAGCGAACGTTCTTCGACCGGTTGACCGCCGAAGCGAGAATCTGGCTGGCCAGAGTGAATTTCTCCATGCCATCGAGCGCCAGACTCTCAGCCATGGCAGAAGCGGAAATGAGGTCTTCCAGCGACGGCACTGGAAATTTGGCGTCTCGATGAACTAAAGTGCGCGCGGCCTCGACCCGCGAGCGGACAAAGAGCGCCGAAGCGGCAGGAATGCGTTCCAGCGCTGCGACTGACGCGCGTCTGTCCCGCTCTTTTGCGAAACAGCGGGCGAGGCCGAAGACGGAAGAGACAAAACCCGGATCGGTGCGAGAGACAAGATCGTACATCTGGCGGGCAACGGCAAGGTCCCCGGCCAACTCCGCCGCCATCCCCAGCGCCAGTTTTGGCGCGATTTCACCCGGCAAATCGAAATACACCTGGTCGAAGAGCTTGCGCGCCGCGCCGGGGTCCACTTGCATCAAGCGCATGCGTCCCTGGAACCACTGCACGCGCCAATCCCACGCGTCTTCTTTGCCCAAGGAGGTGAGCATATCCTCGGCTTCAGCAAATTCGCGGCATTCGGAGAGCGCCGCGGCCAGCCTCAGCCGAGCCTCGCGAGACTTGGGAAACTGCGTACCGGCAAAGCGCAGCGCTGCCACTTGCCGCGTGGGCTCGTTGAGCGCCAGCGCACCGCCAACCGCCTGCGCGGCGGGATCTTCCAGGTCAAGCAGTGGCGACGGCAGATGGGCCACGTTGGCCAGATTCACGTTTGGCAGGCTGCCTGCATCCAGGGACAGCAGATCCGCCCCAAAATAGATACTTACGCCCGGGCGCGGCTTGCCTGTCTCCACGGCCACAACTTCCCGCAGCACACCAAGCAACTGTTCCGCCATCTCTTCGGCGTTTTCGAAGCGGTCGTCCGCGTTCTGCGCCGTGGCTTTCAGCAGGAAGCGATAGAGCGACTCCTGCTGGGCGAACCTTGGTTCTTCCTGTGGACCAGGCAGCGTGTATTGGTGTTCCTTCGAGAACCCGCGGATGTCGGTGAGCAATACAGCCAGCGTGCGGCCGACGGTGAAAAGGTCGGAGACTGCGGTCGGTCCCGCTCCGGCTTCCGGAGCGCTGTAGCCCTGCGTGCCGTAGATGTCTCCCTTGTCGTCGTCAATGCGACGAACGCCGCCCAGGTCGATCAGCTTGACGTCGTCCTTCTCCATCATGACGTTGTCCGGCTTGAAATCGCAGTACACAAGACCCTGCCGATGGAGATAAGCGAAAGAAGGCAGAATCCGATGAATATAGGCGATAGCCTCCGCCTCCGGCAGCGGTCCGCGCTCCTGGCGAATCTGCTTGAGCGTCTTGCCGCCAACATACTCCATCACAATGAAGCCTTCGCTGCCAGATTGCACGAAGTTGTAAATGCCAACAATGTTGGGGTGTTTCACTGCGGCCAGAAACTGCCGTTCAGCGACCGCAGCCGCGGCCGCAGAAGCGTCCTGCGTGTTAAGCAGGCCCTTGAGAACTACATAGCGCGAAAGCAGAGTGTCAAAGGCCAGGTAAATCCAGCCCAAACCGCCGAAGGCAATGGGGCCGCGTACGGCATATTGGCCACCCACAACGTCCCCCGCCTTGAGACTAGGCAGGAAGTTGTACTTGAGCCCGCACTTGCCGCAAAAGCCCGTCTCCCGCTTGAGCAGTGTATCGCACCGGGAGCAGAAGCGCTTGCGTTCCGGCACCTGCGGGTCGAGCATGATGGCGCGCTCCGGCTCGATCGAGGGGAGATCGGGAAGCGTAATCAATCCCGCGCCGAGCTGCTTGCGCGAGGTGCGGGAAGTGGAGTGGCTGCCCCGCTTCGATCCCGTTGAACTTCGTGTGATCGGCGACGAGCCCGTACCGGTCGTGGTCGCCGAGGGCGTAGAAAGGCTGGCGTGTTGTGAGTGCGAAGAAGGCTGCCGCGCAGATTCGGCCGACGCTGCTGCGGGGCTCTTCACGTCTGCGTGACCGCAAACATTGCAATATCCGTCTTCGATCAGGCCCGAGCAGGCGGGGCGGTGGCATTTATCACCGTTCATCGGAATTCTAGGACTCCCTCTTTGCCAGACTGACGGCGCTCGCATAAGCGGCCACACCCGCCGAAGCTCGCTCCAGATCGGTCGGCTTCGTAGCCAACACCGACTCGACCTCGGAAGCGATGACCGCGACGGCCGCCTCTTCCGCAACGCCCTTGGCTCGGGCCTTGGCCTTGAGCGCTTCCAGCCGTCCGCGCAATTCGCGGCGCGCTTCCACCACCGCTCGACTCATGTCCCGAGCAGCAGTATCATCCTTGCCGATTACGCAAGCGGCGTCGTGCCAGTTCCGCAACCCGCTTCCGGCGGTTTCCTGGGCTCCCTCCGACCATCGGCGGTTCAATTGATCGAGCCAGTCGCGCAGTTTGGCGAGCTTTTCCTCTGTGACGGGCTGGGGCAAAGCCCTTTTGGGTGCGATTTTGGCTTTCGCCTCAGCCGAGGCGTCCAGGGCCTCTCCATGGATCACAACCAGGCCCGCCAGAACAGCGTGCGCACGGTGCAATTCCCGGGAAACACGCTCGGCAGCTTCCACCAGATTGTTCAGGCGGGCGAAAGCCGGCTCCAACTGCGCGTTGAAATGAGTCAGGGCGCCCAGCGGATCGACGCGAAGCTGTTCGTTCGATTGCGCCACGAGGGCCGAAGCCGCTGTGAGCGCGGCGGCCAAATCGGAAGCCGGTCCGTAGCCCGCCGATTGCGCTCGCGCCGCGAATTGCTGGAGCCGCTCCTCCGCATGCGCAACGCGTACCGCAATTTCCTGCCAGGCGCGGTCCACGCTCAACACAGCGTCGCGGGCTTCGGAGAAGGTGCGCATCATGGGCGCAAGCAATTCTTCCAGCGTCAGGCGCTGCGGGCTGGGCGCGCCGCTCAGCAAGGTTCGTTGTGCCAATGGAACATCGACCGCCGGCGGCTCGATCGACCGGCCAAAGAGCACACGCTGGATTTCGGCGATCTTCTCATCGCCGCCGAAGAGCATGGGCATCCCTTCGCGAAGCTTGGAAGCGCGATCCACCGCAGAGTGAAGCACGCCGAACCGCTCGAACATCGTGTGCATCGCCGCCAGCGCCGGTTCCACCCGGGCAGCGGTTTCCCCCGCGATCTGCACCCTGTTCGCGCCTCCGGAACCCGTGAGCACGCGAAACGTCGACTCCGCCTGCAGCGACATGAGATTGTCCGCCATAGCCGTCAAACGCCGGTTCCATGCGGCCAGAGCCTCATCGATTTCCTGCAAAGTCATGCCCATGCTCGTGTTCAGTTGAATCGGTTCTGCTGGATAGACTGTAACACTCGCACGCGACCATTTGATCCCAGGGCGCAAGCGCCCAATCGGCGCAAGGGTTGAGCCAGCTTCGGCCCCCGCCATGATCAAGCTTCCAGGCCGCCTCAAGGAACGCCTCGTGCATATGAAGTGAACGACATCCTGCGTTTTGTCCAAAGTCTTTTACGACACGAATCGCTCGGGGCGGCTCACCGTTGCAGGCAACGGAAGAGTTTGGGCCGGCGGTTTGCTACAAATCCCGTAACCTCATGGCTTGTGCCAACGGGATTGATGGGATTCGGCGGCGAGCGAGGGGGTCAGCGCGCTCGGAAGCCACTCATCAGAGTCGTGTCCGGCGATACTTGGGCGACTTTACTCAACGGGAATGAAAAACAACTCCCTCGTCCGGGCGAGCTTTCTACACTCAATCGGGTCCCGTGCCTTTCCGCGATCCACTTAGCGAGCGCTAGCCCCAATCCCGATCCGCGTGTACCAAAGCCGCCGGACTGGGCGCCGCGAAAGAATCGATCGAAGATTTTGGGGATGTCTTCGGGTGAGATTCCAACGCCGGTGTCGCGGACGGAGAGAACAACGGCGTCTCCCGCAGATGTTGCGCTCAACAAGACTGAGCCGCCGGGAGCCGTGTATTTGGCGGCATTCTCCAATAGGATAGATAGCAGCCGCGAGAGTCCCCCGAAATCTCCCAGGAAAACAAGATCGTCTTGAATTTCGACGCGACACTCGATCAAAGCGAGCCGCAGGATTTTCCCCCATGCCTGCTCCTGCCGCTCGAATAAATCTTTGGCATGAATCGGAACCAGCGTCATCACCTCAGCACCGCCGTCGGCGCGCGCCAGAGACAACAGGTTTTCAACAAGATTGGTCATGCGGATCGTTTCTTCATGCAGGTGCGTCAGAGTGGAGCGATACTCGTCTCCGTCGCGCTCTCGATAGAGCGTAACTTCTATTTCGGTGCGAAGCAGCGCGATGGGAGTGCGCAATTCATGGGAAGCATTTCCGGTGAAGGCACGTACGCTGGCGAACGCGTTGTCGATGCGCTCCAGCATTTGATTGAGTGTTCTGGAGAGATCGGTTAACTCATCCTCGGCAGTTGGAACGGGCAGCCGGATATCCAAGTTGCGGTCGTTGATACGCCTGGCTTCCATGGCCAGGACAGCGACCGGCCGCAAAGCCCCCCGGCTCATCCAGTGCCCTCCTATCGCAGCAAGTATGATCATCGCGGGCGTGAGCAGCAACAGATCCGTGCGGAAGGTTGTGAGCAAGACCATCGACTTATTCAACGCAATGCCCGTTTGTACCGAATAGCGTTTCCCCCCGGCTGCGATCGGGTAAGCGAGAACCCGAACATGGCGAGTCCCTTGAAGAAACTCGGCGAGAACCCCCTGGCGGGGAAGGCGATCGGGAGAGGGCAACACCGGATTTTCTGCGATCATGCGCTGGGAGCGATAAATCCAATTACCTTCCTGATCCACCACTTGCAGCCATTTGCCATCGTCTTTAATGGAGTAAATCGAGGCGAACTCCCGGCGCAAATCTTCGATGCTCAGATTCGCATTCTGATGCGCAAGCAGGAGTTGCACATCCTCCGCGCGCTCCTGCAAGTCGTGGTATTCGGTTGAATCGACACTTCGGCGCAGCATCCACCAGTTTGCTGCACTGAGCAGGCAGGCCGCCGTAGCAAACATGGCGAAATACCACAGAGAGAGGCGAAGCCGGATTGGGAGTGCCTTCATGATCGACTGGCATCCTGGATTGTGGCGGAAGGATCGAGCATGTACCCGGAGCCTCGCACTGTCCCTATCATTTTCCGTTGAAAAGGAGCATCGAGTTTGCCGCGCAGCGAGTTGACCAGCACGTCAAGCGCGCCGGTGCCCACTTCCATCTCAGTCCCCCACACACTCTTCATCAAGGCAATGCGGGGAACACACTGTCCTGCGTTGCGCCCAAGCGCGACCAGCAGATTGAACTCCGATCGAGAAAGGTCAATTGTTCTTCGCTCACGCGTTACCTGGCGCCTCAGCGGATCGATCGCCAAATCGCCGAACTCCATGCGGCATATCCCGTCCACGCGCAGCGGCCTGGTGATCGACGTGATCCGAGCCATTAACTCAAGAAAGGAAAATGGCTTCGTCATGTAATCGTCGGCACCCAGGTCCAGGCCACGTATGATCTCATCTTCGCCATCGCGAGCAGTCAACATCATCACCGGAGTCTGACGCCCGCGTTGCCGTAGTATCCGGACTAACTCAAAACCATTCCGGTCAGGTAATCCGATGTCGAGGATCACCGCATCGAACTCGCAGGCTGTGGCGATCTCCAGGCCACTGACGCCATCCTGTGCCGTGGTCACGGCGCAATCGCGTTCTTCGAGTCCTTTGCGCAGCAACTCCAGCATGCGGGTTTCATCTTCGATAACGAGTATCCGCATCGGCAAATTCCTGCGTCCCTCCGCAAACGTGAAGACCTCAGTCATCCACGGAATGTCCAAATTACATCACATTCACTCTGAGGAAGGTACGAAGAATCCTCTGCCCGCGAAGCATTCACCGGAATGTTCACGTGGCTTTAACGTAATTCGCCGCTTTGCAGGCAACGCAATGTGAGAATCAGCGCCGCGTCATCTATCGAGTTCTCTCCGATCGTGGCTCGGGCCACTTCAGTTGGGGCCAACCTTAGGAATAATTCATCTTGATGTAAACATTGCTTCACCCCACAGGCAGAGTCTGGCAATGAACGATTGCACTCCGGCAAGGCGCCTGGACTTTGCGAAGGGCTGCCTCGCCGCTAAAGGAGAGTCATGTCATTTAAGGCCACTTTCTTATCTTTGCTTCTCGCGCTCTTTTTCGTACCATCGTTACCCGGAGCCACAACTGGCGATAAAACTACCTCCGCAGATCGTGGCAGTCTGACCGGAAGCGTCAAGGACACAGCGGGTGCAGCACTGCAAGGCGCCCGCATCCTGATTGATCCTTCTGCAACTATCGCAGTCTCGGGTGCTCAGGGCGACTTCACGGTTCCGAGCCTGAAGCCGGGCACCTATACAGTGACGATTTCTTATGTTGGATTCGCCAACTCGGTTTCGACCATTGTGGTGACAGCGGGTAAAGCGACGCCGCTCGATGTCACGCTCAACGTCAGTTCCACGAATCAACAGGTTGTGGTGGACGCCAACCTGGAAGGCGACGCCTTGGAACTGAACGAGCAGCAAGTATCGGAAAACATATTGAACGTCATGAGCGCGGCGACTATCATGAGCCTCCCCAAC
>Ga0302319_10020339_pt1 | contig 12011 bp, 11 predicted proteins | sample Bog_T0_2_FD_203319 | JGI IMG/M metagenome (GOLD analysis project Ga0302319, IMG submission 203319) | Peat permafrost microbial communities from Stordalen Mire near Abisko, Sweden - Bog_T0_2 | ecosystem: Environmental > Terrestrial > Soil > Wetlands > Peat | place: Sweden: Abisko, Stordalen Mire...
AGGGCCACGATCGCCTCCTCCACGAGCCGCGCCTTCTCCCTCTCGTAGTCCTCCTCCGTGAGCTTGCTCCAGTCGGAATAAAGGCCGTTGATCGAGGCGACGACCGTGTAGCGGTCCGATCCCGGGCGCGTATCCGGGTAGTACACCGAGAAGGTCCGGCTTGTCGTGCAGAGGTCCGTGAGCTCTGAGCTGCTGAACGTCGGGCTTGCCGACGTGAAAACGAGGTCCCCGATGTGGGGGATGGATTCGCCCTTGCGGATGCCGAGGTAGACCTGGCAAGAGCTCGAATTGATGCGCACGGCCTGCGCCGCGGCCGCATACTCCGGGGAGAAGTTCTCAGCGCCCGCCAGACGAAAGATGGTGTTCTTGATGTTGGCGTTTGAAAGGACTGCCTTGGCGCGGATGATCCGCCCGCCTGAAGCCACAATCCCGCAGGCGACCTTGGTGCCACCCCGGTCCTCGACCAGGATGCGCTCCACGAGTACCTTCTTCCTGATCTCAACCCCGTTCCTGCGCAGCTCCTCCGTCATCTTGCCGACCAAGAGGTCCGAGCCGCCGCGGAAGGTGTAGACGCCCGAGCCCATGAAATTTGAGAACACGATCCCGTAGGTGATTGCCGGGTCGTCGAGCGTCGAGCCGTTGGCATAGGCGATCGGCTCCATCAGGAGGCGCTTCACGTCGTTCCGGCCCGGGAAGAACCGCTCGAGCATCTCGCCGGTGGTTTCGGTGCTGTTGTCGTAGAAGTTCATGCCCCGCAGGTGCTCGTAGAAGCGCTCCACATTCGCCCGATCGAGGCCAAACTGCTCCACCAGGACTCGCGTATAATCCTCCCGCGTGAAGGTGGTCCAGACGTCCATCTCTGGGTTCACGAAGCGGATGTCCTTCAATTGGACGATCGAGTCGGCGATCTCCCGGGTCCAGTACTTGCGGCACGACTTGATCATGCCCACCGGGAAACCGTGGAGCGAGATGTCGAAGATGTGACCGCCCTTTCGAGTGAACCAAGTGGCGAGCCCGCCGAACTGGTAATGGTGCTCGAGCAGGAGGACGCGGTGGCCCGCCTTCGCGAGCACATTGGCGCCCGTCATGCCGCCCAGGCCGCTTCCTATGACGATCACGTCATACTCTTCGGCCACACCCTTGAGCCAATCATAAGCCATGGAGGTTCGATGCTGGAGGAGCGGCCGGGCGTTGGGCAACTGGTTTCGGGGGGCGCCCCCCACCCTAGGCCGCGGGAGCCTTCAGGACGTACTGGTTGGCTATGGAAATCCCGCTCAGCATCGAGCCCACGATGCCAAGCATCCCCTGGTCGGTCCCGCACAGGAACACATTGGAGAGAGGGGTCCGCCCGTCCGGGCGTTTCTCGGGCGAGCCGTAGATGGCGCCGCGGAAGTGGCCGGTGAACTTCTCCACGGTCGTCGGGGTGAACATGTCGGTTGTGACCATCGCCCGGGAAAGCGCGTCGGGCGGGTCGAGGCTTGGCAGGAAGCGCGTTGCCGACTCTTGGATCGCCTCGAACCATCTGGCCTTGTCGACCCGGTAGGTTTCTTCAGGCAGGTTCGCCCATCGCTCGTAGTTGGCCAGGCATGTCACTCGGAAGAATCCCTCGGATAGGCTCCTGCCCTCCCCGTATTGGAAATTATTGGGGAAGCAAATGATCCCGCTCCGCGTGTCCACCTGCACCTCCGGATCCCGGTAGGTGAAGCGCTCCGAGTCGTTGAAGAAAACGATCGTGTCGTCGCCCCAGCCCAGGGCGGCGGGTTGTCGGTCCAAGACGGAGATCGTCTCCACGTATCCAAGCGTGCGGCCAGTCTGGCGGGCACCCCCCATGAGGGCCCCGGTTTCCGCAGCGCCTATCGAAGAGAGGATCTGCGCGGCCTGGATCTCCTCCCCAGAGTCCAGGACGAGGGCCGTGGCACGGCCCTCCCGAGAGACAATACTTCGCACGCCGCATTTCATGCGCCGCTCGCCGCCGGCGGCACGGTACTTGTCCAGGAGGACCCGCATCATGACGCGTACGCCCTCAAGCGGGCGCGCAAATCCCTCAAGGAAAAGCGCTCGGAACATGATCGAGAACTGACCCAGGTCCATGTCGTCCTCGCGCGCGCTCCCGTAGAACATGAGCGGGCACAGGAGCATGTCCTCCAGCAGCGGGTCGTTCACGTGCTCCCTGATGAAGGCTCTTGCCGAGAAGGCTGCGCCGCCGCCGGAAAGCGGCGTTTCCCGGACGTAGTCGGCAATGCGCCGGAATCCGTCTATCTGCCTGGGAAAATGGGCCGCCACCTCCGATTCAAGGAGTGCAAAGTCATTTGAGAACCTGAGGACCCTCTCCCCTGCCGGGCCGAACGCGACGCGCGACCCCTTCTGGGCGCAGAGTGCGAACTCCTCGCGCTCGATCCTGAGCTGCCTGAGGATCTTGCCGAGGGGCGTCCCCTTAACCCCTTCGGGCACAAAATTCGTGACGGCGTGCAACCCGACGTCGAATTTTCGACCGCCGATGCTGTAGAAGCTGTTCAGGCCGCCCGGGGCGTTGTGGCGCTCAAAGATACACACCCGCTTTCCGAAGTGCGCCAGCCTTATTCCCGCTGCAAGGCCGGAGAGACCGGCGCCAATGATGGCGACGTCGTACGGCGCGGACGAGGGTTGGGCGGGCATGTCTAAGGTAATGCAGCAGGAGCGTTCGTAGGCACTCATCCAACGAAGACGCAGGGTTTCGACTGCGGAATCCGGGGGATTTGAACCGGAGTAAGCCCGGGTGCAAGCTCCCTGTGCTGAGGAGCTCCTCGCTTCGCGTCCGTGGGGTATTTACCTACTATTCCCCGGAGGCCGCGGAGGGTACAATAGCCCATTGAAACCTGCATTTGCCCCCTCCCCGCCCCTCCCGGACTGCGGCCCTGCGTGGCGCAAGGGGGCACCGCGATGATCATGCCCAAAGAAATCCTTAGGGCAAAGATTCTGGTCGTCGACGACAAGGCGACCAATGTGATCCTGCTGGAAGAGATCCTGCGCGATGCCGGATACCTTTGCGTCGCATCGACACGCGACTCCCATGAGGTCTACGACCTTCATCGAAAGAACCGGTACAACCTGATCCTGCTCGATCTCCAGATGCCGAGCATGGACGGATTCCAGGTGATGGAGGGCTTAAAGGGGCTCGAACCCGACGGATACCTCCCCGTGCTCGTCATTACCGCTGAACCCGGGCACCGGCTTCGCGCGCTAAAAGCCGGGGCCAAGGATTTCATCAGCAAGCCATTCGAGGTCGGGGAGGTATTGGTCCGGGTCCGCAACATGCTTGAGGTTCGTCTACTCCACCTTGAAAGCACCACCCTGAATGAGCAGCTGGCCACCGAGGGCGCACTCCTGCAGGCGGAGATTTCCGAGCGCAGGAAGGTCGAGCAGGCGCTGCAGCGCACCCAGGCGCAGCTGTCCGTCTATGCGTCCAAGCTCGAAGGGCTTGTCTCCGAGCGCACCGCGGAACTGGCCGCCGCAAACAAGCGGCTCGAGGAATCCGTCAGGTTTATCCGCAAGGCCAACGGGGAGCACCAGGCCCTTTTCCTAGAGTCGCAGATGATCCAGAGGAAGCTCAGCCAACAGGCGCGCCATATTGTTTCGGCCCAGGACGAGGTGGCGACGAGAGGCGCGTCGTTGCCCTTAAGCTAGGTGCAGGCGCTCGCGCGGCAAAGCGCGGGTAATCATTCAACTCTTCTCCGCGAGCGCGTTGAACTTAGGTGTCAGATATTCCGCACAGCTGTCGAGGGATGCCAAGCGGATGTAGTCCGCCTCGGGGACCTCGATCCCATGCCGCTTGCGCAGCTCCATGACGATGTCGAGAAAGTCCATACTATCGAGCTGGAGCTGATCGCGCAGGCGCACGTCCGGCTTCACGTTGGAAAGGTCCTCGTCAGGGGCGATGTCTGCGATGATATCCAGAACCGCCTTTTTGCATTCGTCGTTGGTCATGTGGTGGTCAGCGGCTCCTCTTATGCCACGAATCGCTTCACAATCAACGTGGAATTTATCCCCAGCATGCCAAAGGAGTTGTTGAGGATCGTGTCGACCCGGCCGGCCTTAACCGGCTGATTGAGAACCAGGCCCGGGAGCGCGCACGCCGGGTCCAGCTCGTCCACGTTAATTGTCGGGTGGACGATCAGGTCGTCGAATGACGGAAGGTTCCCGGCAAGCTCGAGCGCGCCGGCGGCCCCCATGCAGTGCCCGATGAAGCTCTTAGTGTTGTTGATGTGGGTGTCGGGGCACCCCTCGCCGAACACGGCCCTGATGGCCTCGCATTCCTGGATGTCTCCCAAGAGGGTGGCGGTGGCGTGGGTGTTCACGATGTGGATGTCCGAGGCTCTCATGCCGGCGTTTGCCAGGGACTTCCGCACGCATTCGGCCTGGCGAACCGGGTTTGGGAGGACGTAGTCGCTCGCATCGCTATTGACCCCGTAGCCCGCGATCTCGGCGTAGATCTTCGCCCCCCGGGCGAGCGCATCCTCCATCCGCTCAAGCGTGTAGAGGCAACCCCCCTCGGAGACGACGATCCCGTTCCGTGCCTTGTCGAAGGGCCTCGAGGCCTTGGCCGGGTTCTCATTGGTGGCCAGGGCGCCCTGCGACTTAAATCCTGCGAAGATGCCGAAGGTGTGGATGCTCTCGCTCACTCCGCCGCAGATTGCCACGTCCACCTCGCCAAGCCGGAGCATCTGAGTGGCGTGGATGAGTCCCATGTTCCCCGCGGCGCACGCGGCGCCAATGGTGTACGCAGGGCCCGTGACGCCCAGGTTGAGCGAGGCCTCGCCCGCCGGGTTGTTCGCGACGGTGCGCGGGTTGTGGTAGTGCGACCAGTACTTCGTGTCGTAGCCAAACTTGGAGATGGCGAAGATCTCGTTCTCGGTCTCCACGTTTCCGTGCTCGGTGCAGCCGATGTAGATGCCTACCCGGTCCTTGGCTTGGCCCTCAAAGGGGATTCCGCTGTCCGCGATGGCCTCCCGGGCGCACCAGATGCTGATGCTCCCGGCCCGGGTCCCCACCCGCACCTCCTTCTTCTTCTGGTGCTTGAGCGGGTCAAAGTGGCATACGCCGGCAAGGAGGCGGCCCATATAGCGGACCTCCAACCATTCGATTCCCGCAACCCCGGTAAGCAGGTTCCGCCGGAATTCCGCGAGGGAATTGCCGTTCGGTGCCGTTAGGCCCACGCCTGTAATGACGATTCGCGGAAGGTTCATTGGCTGCGCAAGGTGGAAATCGCTAGCCAACAACGGCGGGAACGCAATAAAAGGTTCCTATCCATGAACGTTCTTGTGGTCGGGGGCGCTGGTTATATTGGAAGTCATTGCGTCCGGCAGCTTTCCGCTGCCGGGCACCGCCCGGTGGTCCTGGACAGCCTCGTGTACGGTCACCGCGGCGCCGTGGCCCCCGGTATCGTGACCTGCGTGGGCGACCTCGGCGACGAGTCCCTGGTCACGGACCTCCTCAAGAAGGAAAAGATCGATGTGGTGATGCACTTCGCGGCCTTCTGCTACGTCGGTGAGTCGGTCACGGACCCACTCAAATACTACCTGAACAACTCCTCGGCGACGCTCCACCTGCTTCACGCCATGCTCGGGGCGGGAGTCACGAAGTTCGTGTTTTCTTCGACCTGCGCGACCTTCGGGATACCGGAGAAGCTCCCGATGGACGAGACCCTTCCCCAGGCGCCGATTAACCCCTACGGTCAGACGAAACTCGACATCGAGAATGCGCTGCGGGCCCTGGCCCGCGTGGGAAAGATCTCCTTTGCCACGTTCCGGTACTTTAACGCCGCGGGCGCTTCCGAGGATGGCGTGATCGGCGAGGACCACGACCCGGAGACGCACCTCATCCCGGTCGCCATCGATGTTGCCGTGGGCAAGCGCCCCCACCTTGAGCTCTTCGGCACGGACTACCCCACCCCGGATGGCACGTGCCTGCGCGACTATGTCCACGTAGACGACCTGAGCCGCGCCCACATCGCCGTCTTCGACAAGCTGAAGGAGCCCGGGGCCGCACACTTCTTCAACCTTGGGACGGGCACCCCCTCCTCAAACCGGGACGTGATCCGCGCGGTCGAGAAGGCGACCGGAAGGAAGGTCAAGGTGGTGGAGAGCCCGCGCCGGCCCGGCGACCCGCCGGCCCTCTACGCCGATTCCTCCAAGGCCATGCGCGAGCTCGGCTGGAAGGTCAAGTTCCCGGACATTGACTCGATTGTCGCCACCGCCTGGAACTGGCACAAGAATCACCCGGCCGGTTTTGGCGGCCACTGAAGGAGCCTCTTAAGCGCGGGCTTGGTGACCCCGAGGCGCTTCGCCGTCGCCGCCTCGTCTCCGCCCAAGGACTTAAGGACCCGCTGCGCCATCTCGCGCGCAACATGCTGCAGGATAGGCTCGTCCGAGCTCTTTAGCTGCTCTGAGAGATAGTCGAGCGCCGAGTCCACCGTGATCGCGAAGGGCGAACTCGATTCGCCTGCGGAGCCCCGGATCTCGGTCGGAAGGTCCTTTACGAGGATGGCGTCGCCCTGGGCGATGACGGCGCTCCGGTATACCACGTTCTCGAGCTCGCGCACGTTTCCGGGCCAGAGGTGGCGCGTGAGTACCGCCATCGCCTCGGGCGAGACCCGGGAGGTCCTGGCCTTGCGCTGCTTCACCAGGTTCTGCACGCAGAAGTCGACGATCTGGGGGATATCCTCAATCCGGTCCCTGAGGGGAGGCATCCTGATACGCACCACATTCAGGCGGTAGTAGAGGTCCTCCCTGAAGTCCTTGCCCTTCACCATCGCCTCGAGGTCCTTGTTGGTCGCGGCGATGATGCGGACATCCACCTTGATCGTGTCGGTTCCGCCGACCCTCTGGATCTCGCCCTGCTGGAGCACGCGCAGGATCTTGGTCTGCGTGGCGAGCGCCATGTCGCCGATCTCGTCCAGGAAGATGGTTCCACCGTCGCAGAGCTCGAACTTCCCAATCCGCTGCCCTGTGGCGCCCGTGAACGAGCCTTTTTCGTGCCCAAAGAGCTCGCTCTCGATCAGGTTTTCCGGGATAGCCGCGCAGTTGACGGCGATGAAGGGCTTTGCCGCCCGGTGGCTGTGTTTCCAGATGGACCGGGCGACCAGTTCCTTGCCGGTGCCGCTTTCGCCGGTGATCATGACGGTCACGTCGCTCGCGGTCACCTGGCCAATCACCTTGAAGACCTCCTGCATGACCGGGGAGCTTCCGACAATCCCCTCCTTGTAGTCCTCAGTATTGATGGTCGGCTTGTATTCGCCCACGGCCCGGAGGTCGGCGTGGGTTTTTAGCGCGTTCTCGGCCAGTGTAAGCACCCGCTGGGGATCAAACGGCTTCATCACATAGTCGAGGGCGCCGTACTTCATCGCCTCGATCGCGGTCTGGGCGGTCCCGAAGGCCGTCATCAGGATCACGAGCTGCTTAGGGTTTGCGGAGCGGATATGCTGCAAGGCCTCAAGCCCGCTCATTCCAGTCATCCGGATGTCTAAGAAGATCAGGTCCGGGAAGGGACCTTTCTTTACGAGCGCGATGCCCTGCTCGCCGCTCGGCGCCTCTGTGACGGTGTAGCCGCGCGACGACAGCACGCGCGAGAGCGAGTAGCGTATCTCCGCGTCGTCATCAATGACGAGGATGGTGGGGGATTTGGTGGTGGGTTCCAAGGTTCAGCTCGCGATTCCGCGCAATCGGGGTTCATTAGATAGCATGCTTGGATGGTCAATCAACTTGTTCCGTATTCGGGGAATCAGAATCTCGCTGCACTTCAGCTTCCTGCTGCTGCTGGCCTACGTGTGCAACGAGGGTTGGCTGGCCGACGGGATGCAGGGCCTCCTCTGGAGCGCGGGTACCTTCCTGGCGTTCTTCACCTGCGTGGTGCTCCACGAGCTGGGGCATTCCCTGACGGCCATGCAGTTTGGCGTCCACGTGCGCCGGATCCTCCTGATGCCGATCGGGGGCATGGCCGAGTTTGACCAGATACCCCGGAAACCGAGCCAGGAGCTCCTGATCACCGCCGCCGGCCCCGCCGTGAACTTCCTGATAGCGGCCCTCCTCTGGTTCGTGGTCGACTTCCCTGCGGGATGGGACTTGGACTCAGCCTCGGTCTCGCTTGCAGACTTGGGGAGGACGCTTCTCCGGTGGAATCTTGCCATGGGGTTCTTCAACCTGATCCCCGCCTTCCCGATGGACGGCGGACGCATCCTTCGGGCACTTCTAGCCCTTCGCCTCCCCTACCTCCGTGCCACCTACTGGGCGGCCACGATTGCCAAGATCGTGACGGTACCCGGCGTCGCAATCGCCCTATATCTCGGGGCCTATTTTGTGGCTGCCATCTTTGTCTTCATCTTCATGGCCGGCGAAGCCGAGTATCGCTCGGTTAAGCGCCGGGATGCAGAAGAGGCCTACTGGAAGCATGTCATGAGTCAGCGGGCCGTCACTCCGCCGGCAAACGAGCCTCCGCTCCTAAACGGCTGAATCCGGCGCGATTGCGCCTTTGCGGCTAGCAAAAACTCCTTGCGTTCCGTGTGGAAAAATCGATTTTTCTAACCTTCGCACACGCGAATGGGCTCGTAGCTCAGTTGGAAGAGCGCCTCAATGGCATTGAGGAGGTCGTCAGTTCGAACCTGATCGGGTCCACCAACTTATTGATAAAAAATAAGTTCTGTAATATTTGAAAGCACATTTTTGACGCACCCTGTGGGGTCCAAGAAACCGAAAATTAGCACAGGATGCCAACGCGAGCTAACGAGCCGCGTTTGCCTTCAGACAAAGAGGTCTGCACTGACGGCGAATCGATCCCTGAGCACCTTTACGTGCGTCGTGGTCAGGCCCCGTTCACCCTTCAGGATCCGATAAGCGACTGAACGATCGACATCAAGGATAGTGGCCAAGTCTTCGCCTGTGAGACTGTTTTCCTCTAAGACGTACTTCAACATCGCAAGGCCAGAAACCGGACGAGGTGCAGGCAGCGTCTCTGATTCATATCGCTCCACAATTCCGGAGAGGACGAGAAGGTAGTCCTCCTGGTCCTCATTGACCTGCTGGCCGGCGAGGGCGTCGATCACCTCAACGGCGTTCTGGTACCCCACCTCATCGTGGATGGGCCGGGGAACATGAAATTTGATCAGCTTATCGTAGGTTTTCGGAAGCTTCCCGAACGACACCTTGGAGGATGTTTTCATAGATTCTTTTTCCAATGAGGTTTATCGTAATCGCTGTGGACAAGCATCAACAGGATGAAGACGATTTGGTGGTTATAATGGATGGCGGTGATTAGCCGAAAGTGGTTCTTGATATTGAAAATGGTAACTGTTTTTCCGCTTCTAACCTTAGCTTGATCCGCAGTCGGAAGCACCTTGCGAATTTCGACTAAGTTTGCGAATTGTCCCCTTCGAATGAGCGCTTCCCAGTGTTCCAGCGTCGCGGCAATTGTGGGATGAAGGGTGGCATACTCGCGAAGGCGTTTAATCGAAATGATTCTCACAGCGAGAAGGGGTAAGCAAGTCGCCAAAAAGGCGACTTGTCAAGACTAGCTCGCCGAATTAGTAGCCTCACCTGGGCTTGCCTTCGCTCGCCACGTCCAACGGGTCCCGGGATCGGAAATCATCTGCAGCAACCCAAACCAAATCCAAACCGGAATCGTTCCTCATAGGAGAAGGATCGACCCTGATCGTGTCCACCAACTTATTGATAGACCATAAGTTACATAATAAATTAAGAGACAAGATCGTTGGACCCTGCAGGGTCAGCTTTTTTCGCTTATAAGAACGCAGGAACGGCCGCCTCCAGCCAAAGGCAATGGAGACAATTTTGGCCCTCTCTCATCGCGCTATTCAGCCGTTGGCGAATTACTCCAAAATGCGGGTCTATTGCTTGACGGCGGTAGCGCCGTATCTACCGTATATACATATGACAACCGCGACTGCAAAAGTGTTTAAGTCAGGGAACTCCCAGGCAGTTCGTTTGCCGAAGGCGTTCAGGCTTTCCTCCAAGACCGTTAAGCTGGTCAAGACGACAGATGGATTCACCGTGAGCGACCCTGCTGCACACGCCCGCCGATTGAAGGCATTTATAGCTCTCGCAGGCAGCTGTCCTGATTTTCCCGAGATTCCCGCCAATGACTCTCCCAATTTTCGGCGCGATTGGGAATGATCTACGTTCCCGACACCAACGTCTTTTCGGCCTATCTTTCGGGCCGATCCAAACAATTGAACGACCGAATGAGCTCAGCATTTGCAGCTGGGGAATTGAGGCTGTCAGTTATGGTTCTGGCCGAATTGGAATTTGGTGCTGAGAAGGCGCGGCAAAAGGTGGGAGAGACCAAGTTCGTCCGCCGAGTTGAACAGCTGAGAAAACAGATCGAATTGGAGCCGTTGGGACTCTCGTTTCCTCAATGTTACGCGAAGGTACGGGCTGGCCTCGAGGCCGAGGGAAAAAAGATCGGCGATCGTGATACGATCATCGCTTCACACGCTCTTTCTCTTGGTGCAACAATGGTAACCGCGAACGTCAGCGAATTCTCACGAATCCCAGGACTTGTTGTTGAAAATTGGGAGTTGGAAGCGCCCCCGGCCTAAAAAATGTGCGCAAATCCTGAGGCAGGCCGCTAACCCAAACCAGATCCATACCGCTTTCCTTTTTCATCGGGAGCGGGTGGACCCTGATCGGGTCCACCAACTTATTGTTATACAATGAGTTACAGTATTATTTAAGGAAGAATTTTGTCCCACGCTTTGGTTGGATTTCGAGCATAATTTCGGAACCTATTGTGCGTATGCCTCGGAGAGAAGATCGCGGAGCGCGGCTTCAGATTTTGCCCCCAGATCTCCAATCTTTTTACCAGTCAGCCTGTCTTTGCTTACGACTCGAATCTGATCGACCGCGATCTCAGACTTTTTGCCATTAAGTTCGATCTGAAGCCGGGTTCGCCAGTTCGGATGGATCGTACTAGTCAATGGACAGATCACAACGGTATCGAGAGCGCTGTTCAATTCGTCACGGCTCACGATCACGGCCGGCCGAGTCTTTTTAAGCTCACGCCCCCGAGTCGGATCAAGGTCGACCCGATAGACGCCGTAGCGCTTAAACTGTGTGAAGGCCATCAGATGAAGCGTTCTCGAAGTCACTCCAATCCTCCCCTTCGGCAGCCATAGCCAACGCCGTATCTGACCACGAAAGCTTGTTCGAAGGCGCCGCTCTAAGGAACAGGCCATCAGGTCGCACCTCGGCTTCGAGGCCGACACGGTCGAGTCCGAGGCGACGAATCACTCCGGTAGGTATTCGAATGCCTCTCGAATTTCCGATTCGAGTTAGTTTTACCGGCACTTTGGTTGGCATAGGTACTTACATGTAATTACACCGAGTTTGGTGTCAAGTCAGCTGGGCGGCGGAGGTACCCGATTGATGCTAGGAATTAAGACAAGCAAGGGCGCTCGATCTCCGTCGTCTGTGTTGACGATGAAAGGTCTGGCGATTGCTGCTTGGTGCGCCAGCAACGGAATATCTTGGTAAACTACCAAGTGCCCAGGTTGACCCTGACGTAGACTTTCCCACAAACCCCGATTGTGTCCATAGGGGCGGCGCCAATTTCCATATCTCTCGGATGCCATTCAGGGTCCTTGGTCACCGAGAAGATGACGTAATTGTGATAGATTAGCCGGCCCTGTTGCATAAATCGAGTTCTGTTCGCTTGGGCAATCGCTCAATCAGAGGGGATGCGTTTCGGTGTGTTCCAAGAGTTAAGAATATGGGCGCGCAGGAGCGCCTCCTTCTGTTGGTTGGGCCAGAGCCTGGAGCGCAGACCGGCTCCGAACGCAGCCTTGAGCCTGTGCATTGCAGCCTCGGCGAGAGAGCGTCGGGCATAATGCTGGGTGCGTTTCCACTCTGGCGTTCCTAGAGATCGTACCGCCCGGATCGCCCTGTTTCGGTCGGTAAGGTCGGGTTGGAGGTGGATGACTGCACGGCTGCGAGGTGGGGTGACGAGGCGCAGGCGGCGCTTGCTCG
>Ga0302319_10020340_pt1 | contig 12011 bp, 9 predicted proteins | sample Bog_T0_2_FD_203319 | JGI IMG/M metagenome (GOLD analysis project Ga0302319, IMG submission 203319) | Peat permafrost microbial communities from Stordalen Mire near Abisko, Sweden - Bog_T0_2 | ecosystem: Environmental > Terrestrial > Soil > Wetlands > Peat | place: Sweden: Abisko, Stordalen Mire...
GCTTCCGGGTGGCGTCGCCGTGCTGGCCCCAGCCGGCCACCTCGTTGTGGCAGAGCTCGGGGTAGGTGTTGCAGAAGGCCGGCGACTTGGCATTCTCGTTGATCTGGGCCTTCCAGCGAAGGGTGGCTGCCGAACCGAGCGCTCCGGCGCTGTGGAGCAGCGGTATGGTGCGGCCGATCCGGCGGGCCACCTCGGCGGCCGGGCTGGCGGAGGCGATGAGTTCGTCCCGTCGTCGACGGAGCTGGTCGACCGCCTGGTCTACCCATCCCGAGGCCCCGGGGAACAGCCCGATGGACTCGAGGACCACCAGCGGCGGGATGGCCATGGCCCCCAGGGCTGCCCGGGGCTGAGGGATGGTCCCCGGCACCGGGACCACCGGAACCCGCCATTCGTCGGCCCGGCGACCCAACTCGCCTCCGGCGGTCACCACCACCAGGGCGGCGCCGGCCTCGTAGGCCTCGGTGGCCGCCTCCACCGTCTCCTCGGTGTCGCCCGAGAACGAGATGGCGAACACCAGGGTGTTGGCACCCACGAACTCGGGGGCTTCGTAGCCCTCACGATGGTCACCGGCACCGGCATGAACGGTGCGGCGGCGGCCAGCAGCACGTCACCGGCGATGCCGCTGCCACCCATCCCCAGCACCACCACGCTCTCCAGACTCTCCCGCCCGGGGAGGCCTCGCAGACCCAGGGCAGCGGTGGCCGCCTCCGCCACCTGCTCGGGAAGGGCGGCGGTGGCCTCCCACATGCCGAGGCTGTCGACGGTCGGTACCCCGGCTCCGGTGTCCCCGCCGGCGGCGGGGGTGGTCACGAACCTGCGCTGTCGCCGGTCGTCCGAGCGCCGCCTGAGTCGGCCAGGGCCATCAGCCGGGTGTGTTCAGCGGCGTCAACGGCCGTGGCCTCGTCGATCAACATCACCGGGATGCCGTCGCGTACCTCGTAGCTGCGGTGCAGCCGGGGGTTGTACAGCCGGTCCTCGGCCTCGATGTAGAGCAGAGGTCCCTTATCTTCGGGGCAGGCCAGCACCTCGATCAGGAGTGGGTCGAGTGTCATGGTGGGGATGCGTCCTCTCAGTCGTGTCGGATCAGTCGAAGTGGTCGTCGTCATCGGGGTGCCCGGGGATTGGGCGTCACCCACCGGTCAAACGGGCCACCGCCGCCTGCACCTCGTCGATATGGCCGGCCAGCGACCCGTCGTCGGGGGCCTCCACGTTGAGGCGGAGCAGCGGTTCGGTGTTGGAGGGTCGGAGGTTGTACCACCAAGCACCTCGGTCGACCGTCAGCCCGTCGAGCCGATCGGCGGTGCCCAGCTTGCCCCCGGCCGCTTCCACCTCAGCGGCCATGGCCTCCACCGCACCGGCCGGGTCGGCCACCTCGGTGTTGATCTCCCCCGAATCGGCGTAGCGGCGATAGGGGGCCAGCAGCTCGGAGAGCGGCTGGCCGGTGACACTCAAGAGCTCGAGGACCACCATGGCGGCGATGATGCCCGAGTCAGCCCGGTAGTTCTCCCGGAAGTAGTAGTGCCCAGAGTGCTCCCCGCCGAAGACTGCGCCGGTATCGGCCATCACCTTCTTGATGAACGAGTGGCCCACCCGGGTCCGGATACCCACGCCGCCCTTTTCGGCGATCACCTCGGGAACCACCCGCGAGCAGATGCAGTTGTAGAGGACGGTGGCGCCCGGGTGCTTGTCCAGCATGGCGGCAGCCACCAAGGCGGTGGTCAGTGACCCCGAAACGGTGGCGCCCTGCTCGTCCACCAGAAAGACCCGGTCGGCGTCTCCGTCGAAGGCCAGTCCCACGTCGGCCTGTCCGTCGAGTACCGCCTGCTTCAGCGACACCAGGTTCTCCGGCTGGATGGGGTCGGCCGGGTGGTTCGGAAAGTTGCCGTCCAACTCCGGGAACAGCACCTGGAGGTGGAACGGCAGCTCCTCGAACACCTTCGGCGCCACCAGGCCGCCCATTCCATTGGCGGTGTCGGCCACCACCCGCAGCGGCTTCAGCGTCGAGACGTCCACGAAGGACCGCACATGGTCGGCATACTCGTCGAGGAGCGACTGTTCGACCAGCGGGGCCAGGGAGGCGGGGTCAGATGCCGGCGGACCGGCGTCCCCCCAGTTGGCCAGTACCGCTTCGGCGTCGGCTTGAATTGCAGCCAGGCCGGTCTCCATGCCGATTGGTCGTGCCCCGGACAGGCACAGCTTCAGCCCGTTGTAGCGGGCCGGATTGTGCGAGGCGGTGAACATCGCCCCCGGGGCGTCGAGTCGACCGGCCGCAAAGTAGAGCATGTCGGTGGAGGCCAGGCCCAGGTCCACCACTTCGACCCCCTGGGAGCGGGCACCCTCGGCGAAGGCGGCCGACAGGGCCACGCCTGATTCGCGCATGTCCCGGGCCACCAACAGCCGGGGGGCTCCGGTAAATCTGGCCACCGCCTCACCGATGGCTCGGAATTGGTCGGCGTTGAGCTGGTCCGGCACGACACCGCGGATGTCGTAGGCCTTGAAGACGTCGGAGAGGGTGGTCATGGCCCGGACATCCTACCCAGCCGTCCCGGCCATCCCCGGGGTGTCAAACCCCCGGCCTCCACCAGCGGCCTACTTCAGGTCAGCGACAATGGCCTGCAGATCGGCGTCGGCCTGCTTGAGGTCGGCGAAGCCCGACCGAAGGGCGTTGCGGGCACTCACGAACACCGGTGACGATCCCGGGTAGCTGGCCGGTGTCTGGGCCAGCACGGTGGCCGGTACACCGGAGGTCAGCCCCTGGGCGGCCGTCACCTGGCTCTGCAGGTCGGCGAACGATGCCTGGGCAGCCGTGGTGTTGACCCCGTCCTTGCCGGAGGCGGTGATGGCCGATTGGATGTTCGGCTCCTGGCCGGCCAAGGTGGTCTCGATGCCGTCGGCGGTGTCGGCGGCGATGTCCAGATGGGTCTGGGGGGCCACCACTGCGAACACCCGATAGTTCTGGACCATCGACTTGGCCTCTTGCCAGACGGCCAGGCAGGTGGCGGCCGAGGGTGCCTCGCCGACCAGGGACTGGATACCGGAGGAGGTGGTGGACAGTGTGCCGGACACGGTGGCCCGATCGGTGGCAGTCAGACCGGTGGCGTTCTGGACGTCGGTGGTCAGCGACGCCAGTTCGGTCACCCTCGACTGCAGGGCGGCCTCCAGTGCCTGTTGGGCGGTGGCCACTGTGGCCGGCGTGCAGCCCGGGCGGGAGGTGACCGAGGTGGCGGCGGTGGCCGGTCCGGCGGCGGCCAGGCCGACGCCCATGGTGGCGAGGGTGGCGGCGGCCAGCGCCAGTGTGGTGACGCGATGGCGGATGTGGGCGTTCATGTCACTGATCTCCTTGGGCCTGGGCGAGGTCGGTGTCGACTTGATTGAGGCTGGTACCCAGGGCCCCCAGCTGGGCGTTGAGTTGGGTGATGGTGGTGGGGCTGACCGGGGGTGCGGAGGGCGGCGATCCACCGGTCGGGACGGAGGAACCCGTGCCGGTGCCCGACACCGCGGTGGTGGGGGTCGACGACCCTCCGGTCGCCCGGATGGGAGTGGTGGGTGCTGGGTGGGGCCGGGTGACCGGCGTCCCCACCACCTGGGCGGTGGTGCCCCCACCGCCACAGGCGGCGGCCGCCAGCGATGTCCCAACCAGTGCCGCTGCGAGTGCCACTGCTCTGAACCTCACATTTCCTCCCTGTCCTGTCCGTCCCGATCGGAGGTCCGATGGGACAACCTCAGCTTCCCTGGCGCTGGTGTGGTGGGGGTGAGCGAAGTATTAGAGGTCTGTGAGGGGTGCCTCGCCGGCCGCACGGCGCCGGCAGGCCCGACGTCGACGCCGATCGAAGACTGCCAGTGTCACGGCCGCCGCCACCGACGCCAGCGTCACCACCTGACCAACCCGATCGGCCGGGCTGGCCCCGTAGGTGAGCGTCACGTCGTGCGAGGTCGGCACCACCACCATCAGGTTGGGAGCCACCCGCCAAGGACCGTCGGCCCCGGACACGTGCCAGTTGGGGAAGTACGAGACCTTCACCTCCACCGGTGTACCCACCCGGTCGACATGGAAGCTGATCGAGCTGTCAGTCTGGGTGACGTGGGAGACCGTGGTGGCCGGTTCGGGCACCGCCGTCGGCTTGGTGTCCCCGACCTGCACCCGCGTCCAGTCGGCGGGTCCGTCGGCCGCCGGGACCACGTTCCAACCGGAAGGGTTGAGGTACCAAGCTTCCGAGGGCTTGAGCCAACTGGACTGTGAGGCGCCCACTCCCTTCCACACCACCGGCCGGTCAGCCAGTGGCTGGACCGGGCCGGAGTCCGCCACCCGATAGACCTTCCAGGTGGTAGCCAACGGACTGCCGTTGTAGGACGTCTGCCAGGGTCCGCTGGAGGCCACCTCGGTGAGGTCCGGATCGGTCGCCGCCTGCTGCTCGGTGGTGGTCGACGAGGCCAGGTAGTAGCGGACGCCCAGCGCTTGTAGGTGCTGGACCCCCAAGGTCACGTTGAGCCCTCCGTACTGGAGACCGTTCATGGCATCTGACGGGGTGACCGAAAGTTCGCTCTGATTGAGGAAGTGGTAGGGGGTGGTCGCCGACGACTCGAAGAGCAGACCCTCCATCGAATCGATACAGCCGTCGGTCCAGTACGGCAGCAACATCAGCGACTCGGTGGTGCCGAACCGATTGAGCGACGGATCGTACTCCCACATCGTGCGACCGCAGCCCTGGTCGACACCGACCTTGGCCATCATGGCGACCACCGCCCGGTATTCGGGGAAGTCCGGCTTTCGCTCGTAACCCGAGTAGTTCCATACCGCCCAGGCTCCCGGTTGGTTCGGCCCGACGTTGACCCCGATGGAGGCCAAGGTGGTTGCCGGTAGCGCCAACGGCGGGACCACCGCAACGCAGACGGCCACCAAGGCGAGCAGCGGGCCGACCACTGCTCCGGCCGCCGCGGCCCGGGGCACTGGCCGGCGGAACCGGCTGATGCGTTCACCGGGCTGCCACCCACCGGCGGTGGCGCCGGCCATTCGTCCCTGCACGATCCGGACCCAGTCGGCCGACTGTCGACGTCGCCACCACCGGGCCACGTATCCGACCGTCTCGGCCATGGCGATGCCGCCCATCAGATAGAGGCAGAGGAACCAGAACGGTAGAAATCGGACGTTGTAGAGCGGCCCCTGAGGGACGAAGCGGACCACCGCCGCCGACAGGACCCCCATGACGGTGATGAACAAGCCCACCCGATTACGCCGGAGCACGGTGAGGGCCAACCCCACCAGGGCGGCGATCCACACCCACCGAGAGGAACCCGGGAACAGCAGGTGGAGGTAGCCACCGACGTTCTGCCAGCCCATATCGGTGGCATACGGCTGGTCGACCACAAACGGCACCAGCCACCAGGCGGTCAGGCCAACACCGATGGCTCCGGCTGCCACCAGCCACACCAGGCGGCCCAGCCAGCGACGGATCGCCGCCACCGACGAGCGGCCGCCGAGGGTGAGGGAGCGGACGATGTCGGCGTCGAGGATCAGCCACACCCCCATGCCGAGGACCGCGAACAAGAAGGTGATCAGGTGGCAGAGCAGGGTGGCAGCCAGCACCACGGCGGCCAGCGCCCGGTAGCGCCCCGTCCGCAGCCCCAGCGCCACCAGTCCCAGGAACACCAGCGCCACCGACAGTCCCAGCGAGTACGAGAACTCACCGGCCAGCGTGGACAGCAGATTGCCGCCGTAGATGGAGAAGCTGGGCTCGAACAGGAAGGGCAGGGTGGCGGCGGCCAGGCACCCCGGCCCAGGGTCGCGGAGGCCAGACATCCGCCCGAACGCCCAGGCGGCAATGGGAAGGGTCACCGTGCCCAACACCGTTACCAACTTGAAGGCGACGTTGTAGTCGGTCAGCCAACTGAAGATCACCGTCAAGAAGGCGGGGAGCGGAAAGTAGAAGGTGTAGAGGGGGAAGCCGTCGTACCAGGCGGGGTCCCATCCGGTCAGCTGGCCGTGGGTGAGCAGGTTCGATTTCATATAGGCCGGCAGCATCACGTGGGCGCCGGTGTCGCCCCCGGCGGTGGTGGTGTTGGCCAACAGCAACTCAGGGTGGAGCTGCCAGAGGGCCACGCCGATGACTCCGACGATCACCGCCACGTTCGACCAGGCCGGCCAGGCCGATGCCCGGGTCATCCGCTGCCACACGCCGGGACGGTGGGGGTAACCGGTGGGGACGGTCGTCACCTCAGGCCCCGACGACCGGCAGCACGGTTCGGCGTCCGGTCATGAGCCGCACCACCCAGACCACGGCGCCGGCCAACGCCATCCCCAGCGCCACCCACAACACCCAGGCGCCCGACCACAGGGTGGCGGCCACCGCCACCAGGTTGAAGCTGGCGTGGGCCACCATGTTCATGCCCAGGCGTCCGGTCCGATAGGAGACGAAGGAGAGCACGATGCCGAAGGCGGCCAGACCGATCAGCTGCAGCGACTCGTCGTGCACCAGGCCGAACAGCACGCCGGTGATGACGATGGCCAGTGCCGGACCGACCCATCGTCCCCAGGTGCCGAACAATCGGGCCAGTGATCGGAGCAGCAATCCCCGAAAGAAGAGCTCTTCGAAGAACGGGGCACCGAACACGGTGAGCACGGCGATCAGCGCGAACGTCGCACCGTGGGAACCACCGGTGAGCTTCTGACTGGGAGCGTCGAACTTCTGCGTGAAGTCGTGGACGTGCTTGGAGATGGGGATGTAGATGATGCCGACCAACACCTGGCCGGCGGCACCGATCGCCAGTCCGTAACCGTCGGTCCACCGGAACCGGAGGCCCACGTCCCGAACCAGGTGTTTGGTGCCGTAGACCCGGCTGGCCAGCCAGGGGCCACCGAAGAACCCGGCCCACAGTCCCAGCAGACCGGAGACGATGTACCAGGTGGGCGGCTCACTCAGCTTGCCGATGGCGGTGAGGGAGTTGGCATGGCCGGCGACGGACGCTGCCACCAGCACGAAGATGCCGCCCAGGATCTCACCGGCCAGGAATCCCAGCGCCCCGAAGAACAGCCACATACCGGCAGCACCCCGGTCGACGGGGACTGCACCGGCGGCCAACTGGACACCGAGGGAGAGGTCCGGACCGTCCCGGGGCGGTACGAAGCCCGGCGTCGGAGCCGCCGGCTGTGGCGGCGGAGGTGGCGGTGACAAGGGGGCCCGAGGGGCGCCACGAGCGGCGGGAGGGGCTCCAGAAGCCAGACCCCCGCGGTCGATGTCGCCCTCGGGTGCCTCGGTCACCCCGATAACTTACCGACCCCCGGGAGCCCCGAGGCAGCGCCCGGGCAGGTATCGGGGATGGAGGGCGATGCGCCGTCTGTACCGCGGCCCGCATAGCATGGGGTGGTGACTCCACCTACCCCTGATCTGCCCGGAAGCGGGCCGCCCAACGCCGGCGGGCCCGACGGCGCCGCCTCGGGTCAGAACCGGAATCGCAACATGATCGTCTACATGGTGATCGCCCTGGCCATTGTGGCCGTCCTGATCGCTGGCAGTTTGGCCAACAAGTCGACCGCCAAGTCGCTGAGCTACCAGACCTTCCTCAACGATGTGAGTGGCCACCAGGTCAGCAACGCCAACATCGACAACACCACCGGCGTCATCACCGGCACCCTGAAGGACGGGGCGACCTACACCGTCCAGGGACCCAATCCGGTGCTCGACTCCACTGCTCCTGCCCTCCATGCCGGTGGCGTCACCTACAAGTACACGACCTCGACCACCAGTCCGTTGGTCACCATCATCCTGTACTACGTCCTCCCCTTCGCCCTGATCTTCGGGCTGTTCTTCTATCTCAGTCGAAAGGCACAGGGCCAGATGGGAAGCATCATGTCGATCGGCCGGTCGAAGGCCAAGCTGTACTCCACCGAACGACCTTCCACCACCTTCGACGACGTCGCCGGCTATGGCGGGGTGAAGCTGGAGATCAGCGAAGTGGTCGACTTCCTGAAGACCCCGGCACGATTCAAGGACATCGGGGCTCGCATCCCCAAGGGCATCCTGCTGGTCGGGCCCCCGGGTACCGGTAAGACCCTGCTGGCCCGGGCGGTGGCCGGTGAGGCCGGTGTGCCGTTCATGTCGGTGAGCGGCTCGGACTTCATGGAGATGTTCGTCGGTGTCGGCGCCAGCCGGGTCCGCGACCTGTTCGCCACCGCCCGAAAGCAGTCGCCGGCCATCGTCTTCATCGACGAGATCGACTCCATCGGCCGCAAGCGTGGCGCCGGCCTGGGTGGTGGCCATGACGAACGCGAGCAGACCCTCAACCAGCTGCTGTCGGAGATGGACGGTTTCGATCCCACCGAGGGGATCGTGGTGATGGCCGCCACCAACCGGCCCGACATCTTGGACGCCGCCATTCTGCGGCCCGGCCGATTCGACCGGCAGATCGTGGTGCCGCTCCCCGATCTCGAGGAGCGACTGCCCATCCTGCAGGTGCACAGCAAGGACAAGCGGGTGGCCCCCACCGTCGACCTCGGCCTGGTGGCCCGGGGCACCCCGGGGATGAGCGGGGCCGACTTGGCCAACCTGGTCAACGAGGCCGCCCTCCACGCCGTACGTCGCGGTTCGACCGTCATCGAGAACGTGGACTTCGAGGCGTCGAGGGACCGGGTGCTGATGGGTCAGCGGCGCGAAAGCCTGGTGCTGTCGGACGCGGAAAAGGAGCGGGTGGCCTTCCACGAGGGTGGTCATGCCGTGCTGGCCTACGTGCTGCCCGATGCCGACCCGGTACACAAAGTCACCATCCTCCCCACCGGTATGGCCCTGGGCGTCACCATGCAGCTCCCGATGGAGGAGCGCCATATCCATCCCCGCCAGCACATCGAGGACTCGCTGGCAGTGCGGATGGGTGGACGGGCCGCCGAGCTGCTGGTCTACGGGGACCTCTCCACCGGCGCCAGTAACGACCTGGTCGGCAACACCGAGCTGGCTCGGAAGATGGTCCGCGAGTGGGGCATGTCCGACAAGATCGGCCCGATGGCCTGGGGCTCACAGGGTCAGGTGTTTTTGGGTGAGGACCTCATGCACACCCGCGACTACTCGGAGCACACCAGCCAGGTCATCGACGACGAGGTGGAGATCATCCTGCGGGAGCAGGAGCAGCGGGCCCTCGAAGTGCTGGCCAGGCACCGGGGTGGGCTCGACGCTTTGGCCCGGGCACTTCTCGACGAGGAGACGGTGGACGGTGAGACGGTGGCCCGTCTGGTCGACACCGCCTACGGCAAGCCGGTGCACCCGCACGGCGCCAAGTCGATTCCGCCGGTGTTCGTGGCCGAACAGCACGGACCCACCGGTTCCGGCAATGCCGACGGCACCCCGGACGAACCATCGACCGGTTCCGGACCGTCGGGCTCCGACTCCGGGGCGGCACCGGCCGCCGAGGGTGGGGTGCCGTCCAGCAGTGATGAACGCCCGGCTGAGGAGTCAGGTACGCCGGCCGATGCCGGGGTCTCCCCCGCCCAGCAGACCCCGCCGCCGAACGCCCAGGGTCCCTGGCCACCGCCGACCGCCCAGCCGGGCAGTTGGCCGCAAGCTCCCAGCCCTTGGCCGCCACCGCCCCAGGCTCCCGGCCACTGGCCGCATCAGGCACCGTGGCCGCCACCGCCGCCACCGCCACCCGCCTCGCGCTGACCGACGGTCCGGCGGCGGGTACGGCCGCTGCAGCTGACTGATGGCGCTGACTCGGTCCCACCCCCTTCGGTGTGGTCCGCCAGGTCCAGATCCGCTCAGGTGGTCCGATAGCGCAGAGCCAGCTCCGGGCTCTGGGCGTCGAAAGCCGCCACGTCGGCTCGGAAGACCGCCCCGAGGAGTTCGGCGTCCTCGACTCCGGGTGCGCAGACCACTTCGCCGAGCTCCAAGCCCCGAAGGCTGGCAGTCACCACGTCGTCGGCGGACATCCGTGGCACGGCGCTGAGGTCCATCCCCTGGCGTTGGTGGAACTCGGTGGCAACCAGGCCCGGGCAGAGGACCTGGACAGTCACGCCGTGCGGCTGCAGCTCCCCGTGCAGCACCTGGGTCATGGCCACCAGAAGCGCCAGTGTCCCGGTGTAGGTGGCTCGGCCAGTCGCCAGTAGCTGGGTGGCCGGACCACTGAATGCCAGCATCCCCGCCACATTGATGATCGCCCCATCACTGCGGGCCACCATGCCGGGTGCGGCGGCGCGGATCAGCATGGTTGGAGCCACGGCTTTGACGTGCACCAGTTCGCGGGCCTTGTCGGCCGGGAGCTCGGTCATCGGCATGTAGTGGCCGACGCCGGCATTGTTCACAAGCATCGTCAGTGGCAGCGACGAGCACAGGTCAGCGACCTCGTCGACACCGTCGTCAGTCGACAGGTCCGCCACCACCGGTCGGACGTTCACTTCCGGAAGCGATCCGGCGAGGGCTTCCAACCGATCCCGCTGTCGACCCACGGCCACCAGGTCGTAGCCATCGGCGGCCAGTCGCCGCGCGAAGGCGGCGCCGATGCCGGATGACGCTCCGGTGACGAGGGCGAGTCGGCTCATGTTGCTGCTCCCTTCCGATGTCCACGTGCAAGGTAAAACAGTGTCCGAGTCCGGCGCTGACCACGACCGACGTGTCGCCCGTCTGGCGCCATGTTCAGTTCGGCAGAGACTTCGGCTCCCCTCGCCACTGTAGAGGCCTGCGTTGAAAAAGAGTACGGTCGATGCCGTCGCCGAGCAGAGAGACATCCGATGTCGGGTCCTGAAGTTCGAAGCTCGCCGTCGATCCATATCCGGACGACCGAACACCAGCTGACTCAGGCTGAGATCGTTCCGGTCGTCTACTGGCAAGCCTTCCATCGGTGGAAGAATTGGTGTCTCCCGGTTGCCGCCCTCGGCCTGATCATCATCGGCTTAGCCGTTGCGACGCTGGACTCCGCCGACCGGGTGGCCTGGGTAGTGCTGCTCGCCAGTGGCCTGGTGGTAGCGCTCATCTTCGTGACCTTGGTGCCGTTGACCCCCGATCGCATCTGGAAGCGAACGAAGCAGCAGTTCGCGGTCAGGACGTTGGAAATCTACGATGAAGGGATCTCGCGCCATACGGCACTCAACGACTCCACGATGCGATGGGCGATGTTTTCGGAGATGCAGCGGCGCGGCGACCTGTACCTGCTGATGGTCGGGAAGGGTCCGGGGTGTTTCATCATCCCGGGGCGGGCGTTCACCTCACCGACTGACGAGGCCAGCTTCCGGGCCCTCGCCGAGCGTTCGTTGGCGGCAGCCTCCGGGCCGCAGGAGTCGTAAACATCGGAGGTGCCTCATCCAGATGAGTCGATCGGCTCGGGTGTGCAATGCCACGGAATTCTCTCCCAGGCTCGATCTGCGCTGAACAGCCAAGACGCTCCTGGATCAGGAACTCGGGACGAGCATTTCACAAGTCCTGTCGACTGGAACCTGCGACCCGCACCCGGGGGCAGGGGCGAGGCGGCGTTCCCGACATGCTCAAGGAAGCCATTGAGAGCCGTCCTCCGGTAGTGCTGCCATTGCTAGCGGGGGTGGTAGCAATGGCAGCAGTGAGCGTTCGAAATCTGGATGACACGGTGAGAGAGCGACTGCGGGTCCGAGCTGCCGCTCACAGACGATCGATGGAAGCCGAGATGTGCGCGATTCTCGTCGACGCAGAGCAGGAGCCGGATGACGATGAAGGTCAATTCGATGCCCTCGTGGTCCGATTCGGGGAGCTCGGAGGTGTCGACCTCGATCTTCCGACCGGTTCGGCGCCGCCACGGGCTGCTGATTTCACATCGTGATCGTCGTTGACGTCCTCCTGTTCGATGCTGCAGCGGCCACGGTCGACCCGTCGATCGTCGACATTCGCGACCGCCAGGGAACACCGATCAGCGGTTACGACGCTCAGATCGCAGCGATCTGCCGGACCCACGACGCCCTTCTGGCGACAAGGAACGAGAAGGACTTCGCTGGGTGGGCGTTGAACTCGTCAATCCGTGGAGAGCCGAATAGCTCGGCGCCCCCCGGCCGCCGAGCCGGCGATAGG
>Ga0302319_10020346_pt1 | contig 12009 bp, 8 predicted proteins | sample Bog_T0_2_FD_203319 | JGI IMG/M metagenome (GOLD analysis project Ga0302319, IMG submission 203319) | Peat permafrost microbial communities from Stordalen Mire near Abisko, Sweden - Bog_T0_2 | ecosystem: Environmental > Terrestrial > Soil > Wetlands > Peat | place: Sweden: Abisko, Stordalen Mire...
GGTCGTTCACCGCATTCTGCTGGGACACGATCATCTGAATCTTCTGTTTTTGGCCGGTGATGGCCGAAAGGTCTGTGTTGTAGTCCGACCACAACTGGTAAAGATCATTCTCATAATTTGCATTTCCGGCGTCACATTCGCCATGTGTGACGATGATTGCGCCGACGCCATAGGTTTTGCCGGCGGCTTTGGCGAGGCGGGTGATGGCTTTCGCCTCGATCATGGCGGCCTCATACGAACGGCCGTTGACGCCCATTTGAATTGCGTTTTTTTTGAGAAACGTCATGCACTGTCCATTTTCACCGACTTCGCCATGCACGCTGATAAAATCGCGGCCGGAAGCCGCCATGACCAGTGCGCTGATTTCGTTGCCCATGGTCGAATGCGGTGTCTCGCCCGAAATGTTATCCGGCCATGAGCTGGGATAGCCCCTGGCCAGCCTGCCAACGGGTTCAATCAGTGGAACCATGCACAGGTTGGTGTCGTCCGGGTTGACGGGCCACGGCAGATCGGCGGTTGAGAGTTTAAGATTCCGGTAAGGCTGGTTGGTTGATTCGATGGGTCTTCCGTGATCGCCCACGGCCAGGCTTTGCCCGGTGCCGATGATGCCAGACCAGTCCCATGGTATATTGACGGTCTCCATCCCCGTGGCGGGTGCGGCGGCGGGCGAAGGAAAGGGGGCAAGCAAGGCGCAAAAGAAACTCAAAATCATAAGGCGAAAGAATATTCCCGCTGCCGGTCGCATACTTTTGTCCTTCTTGTTCGATAAAAATCGGAAGGCGTCAAGGATAAGTTCATCGGCGTCCTGAATTTCGATTCGCCAAGCTCGCGTCACAAACTTTCAAAAATTTCAAACCGCCATATATTTTGCGGGTCTTGGCGGATGGACATTTGACGCCATCGTTTCCAGATGCGCTACACGGCGGTTTCCCCGTCCACCCCGGCATTTACTCAAAGGGGCTTTTGGCCTCGGGGGTGGCGGAGGGTGCCGGCGGCTGTGCGCGGAGTGCCTTGACTTCTTCCGGGGCCACTTCAAGTCCGGAGTTGCCGAATGAATTATAGACGAACGTCAAAACACTCGCGACATCCAGGTCGGTGAGCGGGAACGAAGGCATGTTGTTGTTGAATTTCATCCCGTTCACCACCACTTCTCCCTGCCGGCCAAAGAGGACAATTTTTATGGCGCGGTTCTTGTCGGCGTTCAGAAAGTCCGACCCCGCCAAGGGTGGAAACATATTGGGGCGTCCAAGGCCCGTGGGCTGATGGCAAGCGGCGCAAATGGAGGTGAACAGCCGCCGGCCCAGCGCGATCTGCTCGGCTTTCGACTTGGCGGCGCCGGGCGGCGGCGGCACGCCACGGAGGCCGCCACCGTCCACCCACTTCACAATGGTTTGCCGTTCCTCATCGGTGAGCGCCAATGATTCGGGGCTGTTGGCAACCGGCATGGCCTCCTTGTAATAGCTTCCTTTCCAACTATCCCATATCCGCCGCCGGATTTCCCAGCGGTCGGCGAAGGCGGTCTTATAGTCCAGCCAGTCATAAACAAACCGGGACTCCTGGTTGTGGCAACGGGAGCAATTGCCCATGAAAATCGGCTGGATGTCGCGGAGGTAAGTGGGGCTTTGGTTCGTCGCTTCCGAAACCATGGCCCTGCCCTGACGTGCCGGATTTGCTTCGGGTGTTGGGGACGGTGTGTTTTGCGCCGAAGCGCTGGCAAAAATTATGCACCCGAACACCGCTGTTACACACGGCCAGACCAATCGCACCCGCCGCCGCTGGTTTAGAAATAGAAATTCATTCATGGCTGCTAATTGTTTATATGATCAATCTCCATGTTAAACGGTTAAACCGTGATTCTAAAATCCATAGGAAAGCTGCAATATGAGCTGGTCAACTTGGGATGGATCGTTGCTGTGAACAAACTCGTAGTCGCCCTCGAAGAGCAGCGTGTTCGTGAAATAGTAGATGAAACCGGTGGTGTAGCGACTGGTATTAGCTCCAAGCCCGTTGGATCCAGGCGCGTTGTGCAGATTGTCGTAGCGGCCCACGAGTTCCACGTTGTTGATTACCGGAAACTCCAAATCCAATCCAGCCAGCTTGTAGCCCGCCTGCACCCACCACCCCTGCTGATTGACAAAGCCCTGGTCGCTGCCATACCGGGTCAGGATATACTCTCCATTTGCCTGAAAGTTTGGCCCCAAGTGCAATGCCGCATCGAACACCCCCGCAGTGTAAAGATAAGTTCCGGAGTCGTCCCATTCACCCGATTGGCCGGAGACGCCAAGTTCCACGTCGTAATGGGGTTTGAATGGCTTAAATACACCCAGGCGCCCGCCCCCGACCGGGCTGCCGTGCAGATTGGCCACCGTGTTGTCGGATTTTAGCCCGACGTTTCCACCCAAATCAAGTGCGGTGGGATCCGCGTTTGTTTCCGATGAACTTGGTCCGTTCACTCCATAAATTTGGTAGTTGACCAATGCGCCGGCGTCCCCCAGTGGAATCCCCCCTTGCAATTCCACCCCGATCCCGCCGCCGGGAATAAGCGACACCGCCAGCGGATCATCCGGGAACTTGTTCAGCCACCCAGCGCTCCGCTCGCTGTAGGTTCCGAGCGGCAGCAACAAGTCACCCGCACTAAATGTCATGCATTCATTCATCACATAATCCAGTTGCGCGAAACTCAAATCGAAGCTGGAGGTGGAACCGCTGTCGTGGGTTCCGTCGCTGTTCAGGCCGTTTTGCAGCGTGGTGTCGAAACCCGCCTCAAACAAAATATTGTCCCCGCCGCGATACAGAAAAATCGGCGCAAAATCGGCGAGGACAAATCCCCCGTGTTGTCCAGCCGCCTTGACATATTGAAACTCCGCGTCGCCCAGCATCATGAAGTTGTGGTTCACGGTGGCCTCGTCAATCGGCTCCCGCAGGGGCGGTTGCGTCTGCGTCTGCGCCGCCTCGATGCTTTTCTGTTCCGCGTTGGTGGCGATTTGTTGTGTTTCGGCCAGCTTCTCCTGGAGTTGCTGGATTTGTTGCACGTCCTTCTCATGCGTCTGCTCCCGGATAATGTTCGTCTGTTGCAAGCTCTGAACCTGCTCGCTCAATTTCTGCACCGCGTCCCTCAAGGCGTTGAAGTCAGCCAGGCTCACCTGCGCCGCCGCTCGCGGCGGAAGCGCCATCCACAGAACACAGCCCACGGCCACCAGTCCATGCTTCAAGCGGTGTGTTTTCATTTTATTTTTCATTGTGGTTCAAGTGATTGTCGGGGGCTCAACGACCGCTGTTTTCCTGGAGGTATTGCAGGATCAGTTTTGACTGGCCGGCGGGAAGATTCGCGCGCACCTGCATGTGGAGCATGATGGTTTTCCATTGCGCCGCCGTCCGCTCGGTGGGATAGCGCTCGGGATGGCAGCGGTTGCAGTGCATCGAGTAAAGCTCCGCCCCGGTAAGCTGCTTTTTGACCACCGCCGGCTTTGTTTCCGGCGCCGTGGCATTCGAGGTGACGGAATTGGTTGACGCCGGCGCGTAATCCGTTTTCGGCGCGGGCGCGTCGGATTTCAGATCGGCGGCGCAAAGGGTGGACGCCAGCCCGCTGATCAACATGACGGCGATCAGGGCGGTGAAAGTTGTTAAAACCCTCGCTTTTGGCTTTTTGGACGTGTTCATAATCCTACCGGGTTAAGGCTGCTCGTTTCGTTTCGGAACGGCATCGCTTTGCAAACATTGACGTTTTCTAATGTTTAATAGAAAATAATCTATTGCAGCGGTCAAACCTGCTCTCTCCATTTCTTGCCATTGTCCGAACATTTTTTGCTTCGTCCATGCCTTGTGAAAGCAATGCCGGTTGGCCGGTGAATCAGGCAGGGATTTTGAAGCGGGGGCAATGAGCCGCGAGGAGGCTGGCTGCCCGCGCCAGAAACCGGGCGCGCCATTCACTCTTTGGAAATTGTCAAATTCTGAAAACTGAAGGCAGAAAGAAGAAATTCAATTCTTCATTTCCTGATTCGCGGACTTGCTCGCGGTCGTCGCGGCAACCTGGCGATGCCGTTCAATGCGCGCCGAGCTGCAACCGCGCGTCGCTTTCGAGCAAGGTTTTCAGGTTCGCCCAGTGCGCCTCGTTCATGTCGTTGAAGGCGTTCAAATAAACGGCCACCACTTCCGGCGGATGCTTGGCCAGCAGGGTTTCAATGGCGGATTTCAATTTCGCGTCGTCCATTTCCTTCGGCAAATCGTCCACCACGCCGTCCTTGTTCTCGATGGCGAGCGCGTTCAGGAAATCCACGAGCATGGCCTTGTATTTTTTCAAGAGCCAGGCGCGGATGAGTCCGCCGGCGGCGGTTTCCAGCGCCGGTCGCGCCAGCGACGCAATCATCTCGGCGTGTTGCTGGAGCCGCGGCTGGCGTTCCAAAAAGACCGGGCGCACATGCCGCGCCTGCGCGACGGCGGCCAGCGTAGCCTTATAGACCGGCTTGTCCGTCTCGTGGGTGAAGGTGATAATTTCATTCGCCAAGGCCGGCGACATGAATCCGAAGAGTTCGTGGGATGTCAGCATAAAATTTAACCACAGATGGACACAGATTCACACAGATTTGTTTCACCGGTAGGGCGCGTCACTCCGTGCGCGCCGCTCAATTGTAACTGACACTTCGGCGGGCAGAGGACTGCCCGCCCTACCGATCCGTGTGAATCCGTGTTCATCCGTGGTTCAAAATCAAATTGTCGTGAGCGAGATTTTATTCTTTCTGGCCAGCGCTTCACAAGCTTCGCGTTCGAGCAAAAGGGTCTTGCCGGATTCGAGCGCGAGCACCGCCACGCCGCTCTTCGCGCAAACTTCCAGCGTCTGCGAGCCGATGCAGGGAATGTCGAAGCGCATGTCGTGGTCCGGCTTGGCGACCTTGACGGCGACCGCGCCGCCGTCCCTGCCCGCGAGTTCGCCGCCGCGCGCGAGGCATTTGTCCGTGCCCTCGAACGCCTCGACCGCCAGCACCGCGCCGTTTTTCACGACCACAGTCTGGCCGATTTCCAGCCGCGACGTTTCCCGCGCGATGCGCAGGCCGAATTCCACGTCTGCCTTCTGTTCGGCGCAAAGCTTCGGGCCAAGCTGAAAATCCTTTCCGGGCATGAGCGGCGCGAGCCACGGCGTGGCGTCAATCAATTCCACACCGTCCTTTTTCAGCTCGTCGGCAATCGCGCCGAAAATCGTGTGGGCATTCTTTTCCTTGAGCCGGAGCAGCAGACCCACCGCACGCAAGTCGGGCCGGAGATCGTAAAGATTTTTCGGCGCAATCTGGCCGACCATGACGCATTGCTTGACGCCGCGGTCGGTGAAGGCGGCAATCATTTTGGAAAGCTGGCCGACGCGCAGCCAGACGATTTCGTCCACGAGTTTTGCCAATTCCGAATCGGTCTCATTTTCAAACGCGACGGCCACGAGCTTCTTCACTCCGGCGGCGCGCGCGTGCCGGGCGAATTCCAGCGGCAGCGTGCGGTTGCCGGCGATGAGGCCGAGGGATGCGGGCGCGGTGTTCATTTGCCAGAGGCAGAATGAAGAATGCGGAATGCGGAAACAAGACGGAAGTAGCCCGGTTGGTTGTGCCCGGAATCATTACAAAATTGTCATCAAATAAGCATGGAACTGTGATGGATGGCTGTTAAACTTGTTTTATGAATTACCAAAACCATATTTCGCATGTTCTCCTTGTGGCTGGAATCGGGATGCTGGCTTTCAGCGCTTCCGCCCAGACTTCTCCCGTTGCCGCCAAGCCTTACTCAATTGTCAGCATGACCCAGACAATGGGAACCGGCGGCACGGATTATGTGTATGCGGACAACGATGGACGCCGCCTGTATGTTCCGCGCGGCGGCATAATCCTCGTCTATGATCTCGACACGCTCAAGGCGGTCGGCACCATCCCCGACAGCGGCGGTCATGGGGTCGCGGTGGACCCGAAGACCCACCATGGATTCAGCAGCAGCAGTCCCGTCACCATGTTTGATACCACCACGCTTCAGGTGATCAAAAAAATCACCGTGGAAGGCGGCCCGGACGGCATTCTGTTCGAGCCGGCAACGGAAAAAGTTTATGTCTTGAGCCACCGCGCGCCCAATGTGACGGTGATAGACGCCAAGGACGGCTCCATCGCGGGCACCATTGACCTGGGCGGCGCGCCGGAACAGGGCGCCAGCGACGGCAAGGGCCATGTCTATATTGACGTTGAGGATCAGGACAACGTCGCGGTGGTGGATGCGAACACGCTCAAGGTGACGGCGCATTATCCGCTTCAGGGCAAGGGCGGCGGGCCGGGCGGGCTGGGTTTGGACATCAAAAATAATATTCTTTTCGCCATGTGCCACGATCCGCAAACGTGTGTCATTCTCAACGCCGCCGACGGGAAAATTCTTGATACCCTGCCGCTCGCCGGCGGCACGGACGGCGGCGGGTTCAATCCCAACACGATGGAAGCCTTCAGTTCGCAGGGCAACGGCACGCTGACCATCATCCAGGAAACCAGCCCGACCAGCTTCATGGTCGAAACGAACGTGCCAACCAAGCAGGGTGCCCGAACCTGCACGCTCGACTCGAAGAACGACCGGATCATTGTCATCACCACGGAACGCGCGCCGGCCACCAATGCGCCGCCAGCCGTGGCCGTGTCAACTCCTCCGCCAGCCGCGGCGGGAACTCCTCCTCCTGCGAACGGCGCGGATCAAGCCGCCGGTGCAGGACGCGGTGGACGCGGCGGACGTGGCGGACGCGGTGGCGGCGGCAGGCCGTCAATGCTGGACGTCATTGCCGTCGGCAGGTAAATCACCCCTGATTCATTTGCTGCGCCGATGCCTCACGGCATTTCGACGCGGCAGGAATTTTGTTCAACCGGGAGCACTGGTGTTCTGCCGGCGCTCCCGGATTTTTCGCACTTCTTCTGTAACAATCGCCCCGTTTCGGGTAATTCTCACCTGGCACGATTTTTTCATGAGCCGCCAGACTTCATCCAGCGAAGCGCCACGGGTTTTTCCGCAAACGCGCTGGTCGCTCGTCCTGGCCGCCACGCGCAAGGACGCGCCGGAATCGGCGGCGGCGCTGGCCGCCATCTGCCGCGCCTATTGGTATCCGCTTTACGCCTATGTCCGCCGCTGCGGGCAGTCGCCGCACGACGCGCAGGATCTCACACAGGAATTCTTCTGCCGCCTGCTCCAAAAAAACTGGCTCGACTCCGCCGACCGGGAAAAAGGCCGGCTGCGGACGTTCCTGATCGTGGCGTTGAAAAATTTCATGACCAACGAATGGCGGCGGGCTTCCGCGCAGCGGCGCGGCGGCGGCCAGTCGCGCGTGCCGTTTGACACGGAATTCGCCGAAAGCCGTTATGCCGCGGACAGCCATTCGCTCGCGGCGGACGAAACTTTCGACCGGCAATGGGCCATCACGCTCCTGGATTTGACCGTGAACCGATTGCGCGACGAATTCGCGGCGGCGGGAAAGCCGGATCATTTTGAGGCGCTCAAGAATTGTCTTCTGGCGGCGCACGGGGCGATTGATTATGCGGCGGTGGCGGCCCGCCTCGGCTCGAACGAAGGAGCAGCCCGCGTGGCGGTGCACCGATTGCGCCGGCGGTTCCGCGAAATTTATCGCGAGGAAATTTCCCAGACGCTTTCGGACAAGGCGGATTTGGACGGCGAATTGCGGCATCTCGCCGCCGCGCTGGCCGGTCAATAAAATGAAACCGCTGTGTAACAACCCGCCGTCAACCGGTAAGCAATGGGCATGAGCAACGAATCATCGCCAAAATGTCCGCAGTGCGGCGTGTCCCTGCCGGACAACGCGCCCGCCGGGCTGTGCCCCAATTGCCTCATGGCGCTGAACCTGAAGACGGAAACCGTTTTCACCAACGACACGCCCGCCGCGCAACCGCCGCTGCCGCCCGAACAAATCGCCCCGCATTTTCCGCAGCTTGAAATCCTCGAATGCCTCGGACGCGGGGGCATGGGCGTGGTTTATAAGGCGCGGCAGAAAAGTTTGAACCGCCTCGTCGCGCTGAAATTGCTTGCGCCCGAGCGCGTGCGCGACGCAAAGTTCGCCGAACGCTTTGCGCGCGAGGCGCAGGCGCTCGCGGCGCTGAACCATCCGAACATCGTCACCATTCACGACTTCGGGCAGGCGGGCGGATTTTATTACCTGCTCATGGAATTTGTGGACGGCGTGAATTTGCGCCGGCTTCTGCGCGCGCGGAAATTCACGCCGGAAGAGGCGCTGGCCATCGTGCCGCCGCTGTGCGACGCGCTGCAATTCGCGCATGACCGGGGCATCGTCCACCGCGACATCAAGCCGGAGAACCTGCTGCTCGACAAGGCCGGCCGGGTGAAGGTGGCGGACTTTGGCATCGCCAGGATGATTGAACCCGAAACCGGCAGGGCTGACCTGCCGGTCGGCCCTGAAATTGGGGCCGCGCAGCAGCACGACCCCACCGGTGCCGTCGGCACGCCGAGTTACAGCGCGCCTGAACAAAAGAACGATCCGCAGCGGGTGGACAGCCGGGCCGATATTTATTCACTCGGCGTGGTCTTTTACGAAATGCTCACCGGCGAACTGCCCGGCAAAAAAATCGCGCCGCCCTCCACGAAGGTTCAAATTGACGTGCGCCTCGATGAAATTGTCCTGCGCGCGTTGGAACAGAACCCCGAACTCCGCTACCAGCAGGTCAGCGAGGTGAAGACGATGGTGGAAACAATCGTAGCCACGCCGCCCGGTAGCAGCCAACCACTTCTTGCACTGCCAGCTAAAACGCCCTTCGTTCGGGCCTTCGAGAGCCTTTACGCCATCACATTTACATCACCTGCCGCCATCAAGACCGGAAATCTCTCAATGCTGGGATTGCTCGGCTTGATTGGGATGTTGAGCGAAATCCCAAGCTTGGAATGGTTTTGTGGCTTTTACGGCTTCTTTGGTTTTTTTGGGCTGCTTGGGGTTGCCTACTTGATTGAAATCTATACACGACAAAAAAAATCCGGCGCGATTCCGCCGGACGGCAGCCGACGTGAGGAGGCTCAAACTGAAAAATCGGAAATCGGAAATCAGAAATCGGAAATTGTGCTCACCGGGTTTCAGATTCTCCTGCGCTCCGTCGTTGTTGCTTTCGTCGCAGGGCTTTTGGTATTTGCGTTGGCGGCGGCAGTAACCAGTCTATTGCCCAGAACTTACGCCGCCACTGCGCGGGTCGAACTCTCCAGCCAAGATCCCAATTTCCTCCAGAACGAGTTCGCGCGGATGGAATCGCCGGAATTTCTCAAGCAAGTCGCGGCGACGGCAGATTTGAAGACGCGCTGGAAAAGTATGCTTTCCGGCAATGAAGCGGAACAAATGGAACAAATAACCGTCCGGCTGCGGAATGAAATGGAGCTTCGCCCTGTCCGAAATACCAGGCTCATTGAAATCTGTTTCTACAGCGAATCTCCGGGCGAAGCCGCCGATATCGCCAATGCCATAACCACTGTCTATTGCAGACAGCCAGGGACGACAATTGTTGACAATGCCAAAGTTCCGGCACGTCCTGTCCGCCCGAACGCGATGCTGAATCTCGCCATCGGCGCGGTGGGTGGTGGCTTCTTCGGTTTGGTGGCAGGCGGCTTGACGGCGCTTTTTCTCGCCGGGAGAAAATCTCATCCATCCAGTAGCAGCCGAGGTAACGAGGCTCACTCTGAAAAATCGGAAATCGGAAATCGGAAACCGGAAATTGTCCCGCGCTTCTCGCGCACGGCCATTGTGGGCGCGGCGTGGCTGACTTGGTTTTTTGTGCTCATGCCGCCATTTCTGTGGCACGAGGGCAGGACACATGAATTCGAGAACGCCGGCCCTTTCGCATCGCCGCTAATGGTTTTTGTGTTTTTTGTTTTCATCCTGCCGGCATTCACCGCGCCGTTCGGAGTGACGATGGCCGGCTGGATTGCCGTCTCGCAAATTCGCCGCTCGGCGGGGAAAATTTACGGGCTGTGGCTGGCTGTATTCGATGGTTTGGTTTTTCCGCTGTTTGTAGTGGACGGTGCAATCGCGTGGCTGTGGCTGGTGCTGGCAAAGCTGTTTGCCCGCCAAGTTCTGCACATGCCAGACTCGCTGTTCCTAGACCTGTGGGACATGACAATCTGGATTGCGCTGGCATGTGCGTCTATTGCATGGGTTGATTACCTCATTGTCCGCCGCGTCTGGCGCGCGGTGATGGTTCCGACAGGATCGGACTCATCCACGCCCGCTGGCGGCCACAAAACCAGCCGCGTCGCAATCGCGGTTGTGTTGGGAATTGTTGTCCTCGGAATCCTAGGCTTGACGGTCTTCCTCAACAAACTTGCCGGTCCGCCGCCTTCGCCAGCGAGTCTGGCTCAATCACCTTTTGAATTGCAGAAACGGCCCACCGCCGATGTCATTCAAGCCGGTCTGGCCGAGCCGATCAGTCCCTGGGCCTGGCAGGAATTGGAACGCCGGCCGCTGACCGGCGCCGAAGCGGGACAAATCATGGACGGTCTGGTCACATGGCTCCAACAGAATCATCCGGGTGGATTCACGCAACCGTTGAGCTGGCTGGATGAATTCCTCAATCGTCTGGCCGAGCGCCGCCTGATCAATCAACAGCAGGAATTGACTTTCCTGGAAGCGCTGCATGGCAACCTCCGCTGCGAGCCGTTGCCGCGCCTGCGCGAAGGCGCGCGGGCGTTGGACGTGCAAGTGGCATGTCGCAACATCTGGACTCGCGACCTGTTTGGCTTGGTGATGATGAACGAACTTCGATCCGTGACGGTGGACGGCCAGCCGGTCAAACTTCAATACTATTTGGGCAGATGGTGGGATCACGACGACGTTAACGGCCGGCTGGAATTGCCCGCGCTTGCTCCCGGCAAACACACGCTCAAGCTGGAGGTCTTGAGCGTCCTCGCGACCAAGAATGATTTGATCGGCCTGGCGTCAGATGCGCCGTCCACTGACTGGCCGACGGGCAAAATACGATGGATCCGCACCGCCGAGTTGGAACTGTTGGTCTATGCGAAGGACGCCCAGATTGTGAGCCTGACGGATGATCCGGCGTTTGATCCAGTGGCCAACGGCTATTTGTCGGCCAGCCAGGTCATCATCCGCCCCAAGGCCGGGCATCTGACCGCAGTGGTCGTCACCGGCGCGGGAAGCAAGCCGGGACAGGCTGTCAGTGTTGAAGTCACGTTGCGGCTGGCCGGCAAATCCTACAAGTGCGGCAGCTTGATGTCTTGGAAAAGCGCTGATGGAACAACCTCATCGAGCAGCGGCGGGGAATTGAAGGCCGATCTTGACTCGCTCGATCCGCAGATCAAAGAAGCGGAAATCGTCATGACACCCAATCCCCAGGCGGTGGAATCCCGCGCCGGGATTGATCGCATTTGGGGGAAGGATATTGTCTTCAGCCATGTTCCGCTGACACGCCAGGATTTGCCGGGAGCCGTGACGGTGGAAACGACCACTCCGCCGGTGGCAAGCGCATCAGGTGCGGCATCACCATCTGCGGCGCCGGTGGAAAGGGTAAGTTACCGGACTGGCATATCTTTTATCGGCCTGTTCATTCTGGCCGGGGCGGGGTTGGTGTTGGTTGGTTTGCTGGTGGCCGGTTTGATCTGGTTTCTGCGCCGGAAGAACACGACCAGCACCGGCAAGGCGATTGCCATCGGTTGCGGCGTGCTGGTGGCGGGCGGATTACTTGTCCTCTTGCTGGCGGCGGTCGTGTTCATTGGGTTGCTGCATACCGTTCGGCAACGGACAGTCATTGAGAATCAAGAGATGGTGCAACAGAAGCAACTGGCCCAGCAACAGATGGAACAGGCCAAAGCCAGAGCACAAGCCATGCAGGCGGCAAATCTTTCCTTCGGCCCGGTGGTGGAGAAGTGGCTGGCAATGCGCGACGATCACTCCTGTCCCGCTTAAAAGCCCAATAAACATTGATGATTATCGGCATCTGGTGATGTGGAAGGGGGTGGAAGTTGAGCAAGTGCCTGTGAAATGGGCAT
>Ga0302319_10020347_pt1 | contig 12009 bp, 15 predicted proteins | sample Bog_T0_2_FD_203319 | JGI IMG/M metagenome (GOLD analysis project Ga0302319, IMG submission 203319) | Peat permafrost microbial communities from Stordalen Mire near Abisko, Sweden - Bog_T0_2 | ecosystem: Environmental > Terrestrial > Soil > Wetlands > Peat | place: Sweden: Abisko, Stordalen Mire...
GAGACCGCCGCACGATCGACACCACCGACAGCATCACCGGCACCTCCACCAGCACCCCCACCACCGTCGCCAGCGCCGCGCCGGACTGAAACCCGAACAGCGCGATCGCCGTCGCCACCGCGAGTTCGAAGAAATTGCTCGCCCCGATCAGCGCCGAGGGCCCTGCCACGCACCACGACTCCCCCAGCCGGCGGTTGACCCAGTATGCGAGGCCTGCGTTGAAATAGACCTGGATCACGATCGGCACCGCCAGCAGCAGGATCACCAGCGGCTGGGCCAGAATCTGCTCCCCCTGCAGCCCGAACAGCAGCACCAGAGTCAGCAGCAGGGCCCCCAGCGACAACGGCCCCAGCCGGCGCAACACACCCGCCAGCGCCTCCGCTCCGCCGCGCCGCAGCAGCGACCAGCGCCACAACTGCGCCACGATCACCGGCACCACGATGTACAGCACCACCGACAGCACCAGCGTGTCCCACGGCACGACGATCGACGACAGCCCCAGCAGCAGCGCCACCAGCGGCGCGTATGCCACCACCATGATCGTGTCGTTCAGCGCCACCTGAGACAGCGTGAAATGCGGCTCCCCCTCCACCAGGTTCGACCATACGAACACCATCGCCGTGCACGGCGCCGCCGCCAGCAGGATCAGGCCGGCGATATACGAGTCGATCTGCGCCACCGGAAGCATCCCGCGGAACAGATGCCCGATGAACAGCCACCCAAGCAGCGCCATCGAGAACGGTTTGACCAGCCAGTTCACCCCGACCGTCGTCGCGATTCCGCGCCAGTGGTCCTTCACCTCACCCAGCGCCGCCAGGTCGATCTTCAGCAGCATCGGCACGATCATCAGCCAGACCAGCACGGCGACCGGCAGATTGACCTGCGCCACCGTCGCCGCACCCAGCGCATGAAACACGCCCGGCACCAACTGCCCAAGCGCAATCCCGGCTACGATGCACAGCGCCACCCACAGCGTCAGAAACCGCTCGAACACCCCCATCGAACCCGGCGTCACCGCCGCAGTGACAGCAGTGCCGCTCATGTCGCCGTCCGCACGAGGCGGCGTCCGTCCGCGTCCACCACCGCATCACCGTCCTCCTTCGAGAACGCTCCGCGCTGCGGGTGCGGCAGGATATCCAGCACCGTCTCGGACGGGCGGCACAGCCTGACACCGGCCGGGGTGACGACGATCGGACGATTGATCAGGATCGGATGCGCCAGCATCGCGTCGATCAACTGTTCATCCGTCAGGGCCGGGTCATCCAGCTTCAGCGAGTCATACGGCGTGTCCTTCCGCCGCAGCAAAGCCCGCACGGAAATCCCCATCCGGCCGATCAGGCTGACCAACTCCGCTTTTGCCGGCGGTGTCTCCAGATATTCGACGATCTGCGGCTCCACGCCGCTGTTAAGGATCAGACCGAGCACGTTGCGCGACGTGCCGCAGGCCGGATTGTGGTAGATCGTGACGCTCATCGCTGGTCCCCCCGCGTCACCCGCAGCACCCCGGCGCACAACACGCTGCCGCACCCGGCTTCACCGCCCGCACGAACGCGCTCATGAACTTGCCATCCACCTCCGCCGCCAGCGCATCGACATCGAGTCCTTTGTCCGCCAGGAACGCCCGAGCGTCCTCCACCTTGTAGATACGCGTCGGCTCGATCCCGATCGCCTCGAACCCGGCCGCCGCGAGCCGCGCGCGATAGTCGCTTTCCTCCAGCGCCCCGGCGATGCAGCCAACCCACAGCAGCATGTGCTGGCGCATCTGCTCCGGAACCGCACCGCGCACCACCACGTCCGACACCGCAAACCGCCCGCCCGGCTTCAGTACCCGGAACGCCTCGCGCAACACGCGGTCCTTATCCGCCGACAGATTGATCACGCAGTTCGAAATGATCACATCCACGGAGGCATCCGGCAGCGGGATCGCCTCGATCTCGCCCTTCAGGAATTCGACGTTCTCCGCCCCGGCCACGCGCTGGTTCTCCCGCGCCAAAGCCAGCATCTCGTCGGTCATGTCCAGCCCGTACGCCTTGCCGGTTGGCCCGACCCGCCGCGCCGACAGCAGCACATCGATCCCGCCGCCTGATCCCAGATCCAGCACCGTCTCGCCCGCTTTCAACTCTGCCAGAGCGGTCGGATTGCCGCAGCCCAGCGACGCCAGCACCGCCGCCTCCGGCACCGCCCCGGTCTCCGCCACGCCATACAGGTCGGAAGTAATCGGGCTCGCCCCTGCGAGATCCGACCCCGCACCGCAGCACCCGCTGCCGCCCTGGCCGACCCGCAGCGCCGCAAGCGCATACCGGTCGCGCACGATGTCCCTGATGCTCGTTTCGCTCATCCCACGCTCCTGACACCCAGATTTTCGCAACACGCCGACGCATCGCCCTGGCAGCAATTCTCCGTCAGGTACGCCAGCAAATCGGCCATCGCGCCATACGCCGCGACATAGATCAGCGACCGCCCTTCACGGCGGAACGACACCAGCCCGGCATGGCGCAACTGGTTCAAGTGAAACGACAGCGTCGCCGATGCCAGGCCCAGCCGCTCGCCGATCTGACCCGCCGGCATCCCCGCCATCCCGGCCTGCACCAGCAGCCGGAACACATCCAGCCGCGTCTCCTGCGCCAGCGCCCCCAGCGCGGCGATCGCATCCGATTTCTCCATATCTCCATCCTAATGGAAATCTCGAACCTGTCAACCGCCGCCCCGGCATCAGTTGCCATCACCCACCCGATCCCCTACCCAAGCGCCAACCCCCGAACCACACCCAAGCATGAACGATATCTGGCGATACCTGATCCAAGACCGCGCCGACGTCACCCTCTCGGTCGGCCTCGTCCTGGCCGTCGCGGTCACCCTCCACATCCTGCTCACCAAGCGCGAGGTCGCCTCCGCCGTCGGCTGGATTGGCCTGGTCTGGTTCGCTCCCGTCCTCGGCGCCATCACCTACGCCATGTTCGGCGTCAACCGCGTCCGCCGCCGCGCCCGCCGGCTCCGCCCGCAGGACCTCAACACCGAGACCCCGCCACCCTGGCCGTCCCCCAACGGCGAGGACGACCTCGAGCCCCTCGAACACGGCGTCGCCCGCATCACCGGCCGCAAACTGGCCGCCGGAACCACGGTCAAAATCTTCCAGAACGGCGACCAGGCCTACCCGCCGATGCTCGACGCCATCGCCGTGGCGAAGACCAGCGTCGGCCTGTCGTCCTACATCTTCCAGAACGACCGCTGGGGCGGCCGCTTCATCGAGGCGCTGATCCAGGCGCACCGGCGCGGCGTCGCCGTCCGCGTCCTGATCGACGGCATTGGCGGCGGCTGGCTCACCTCATCGACATACCATCGTCTGCGCCGAGCGGGGGTGCCGGCCGACAGATTCATGCACTCGCTGCTGCCCTGGCGCATGCCCTTCGTCAACCTGCGCAACCACAAGAAAATCCTGCTGATCGACGGCAGCGTCGGTTTCACCGGCGGCATGAACATCGCCGACGACAACGTCATGGCCACCCACCCGAAAACGCCCGTCCAGGACCTGCATTTCCGCATCGACGGCCCGGTCGTTGCCCAACTTGCCGAGGCCTTCGCCGATGACTGGGGGTTCGTCACCAACGAAGACCTTGAAGGCGACGCCTGGGCGCCAGAAATCGCCCCGCGCCCCGGCCCGAACGCCCGTGTCATCGACTCCGGCCCGGACGAGGACCTGGAAAAGGTCGAATTCGCCGTCCTCCAGGCGGTCAGTTGCGCGCGCAGCGGCATCGACGTCATGACGCCCTATTTCCTGCCGGATGAGCGCCTGATCACCGCCCTGGCGCTGGCCGCGATGCGCGGCGTCGCCGTCAACATCGTCGTGCCGCAGAAAAGCAATCACGCGCTGGTGGACTGGGCCACCCGCCCGAACATCATCCCGCTGCTGCCCGCCGGCGTCCGCATCTGGCGAAGTCCGGCCCCGTTCCATCACTCCAAGATGATGGTGGTCGACGGCGAGTGGTGCCTGATCGGCAGCACCAACTGGGACATCCGCTCGTTCCGGCTGAATTTCGAGCTGTGCATGGAGGTTTACGACCCCGGCCTCGCCGCCTCGCTGCTGGCGCTGATGCGGCAATTCCACACCGCGGAACTGACGCAGGCCGAACTCGACGCCCGCCCACTCACCAGCCGCATCCGCGATTCGGCGGCCCGCCTGATGCTGCCCTATCTCTGATGGCAAAACCGTTACAATTTGCCGCACGCAACAAGGTGACTGCCATGCAGACATTTTGATTGCCTCCAACCGCCGCGATGCCCCATGTACCTATTGCAATGGCAAAACTCATAAGCTGGAACCTGCTCCGCCTGACCGGGGCCTCCCTTGACGATGTTGTCCGCCTGATCCGGCGGGAGGATCCCGATCTATTGCTGATGCAGGAGGCGACGCAGGAGATGGACGCCCTGACCGATCGCGTCGGCGGCCAGTATCAGCGCAACCTGCTCCCCGGCCGCATTCACGGCCTCGCCGTCTGGAGTCCGGTGCCGCTGCACACCTGGCCCATTGTGCTGCCGCTACAATCGGGCGCCATGTTCAACCGCATCTGCCAGATTGTGGATCTCGGTGCGATCACCATCGCCAACGTCCACCTTTCGCACGGCCAAATCCTCAACCGCCGCCAGTTGCGCCGCATCGCCAAGGTGCTGCCCTACCGAGCCGCCGTCCTCGGCGACTACAATCTGATCGGCCCCGCCTTGCTGCCCGGTTTCCACGATGTTGGCCCGCGCGAATTTACCCATGTCGCCGGCGACGTCGTCCCCCTGCGCATCGACCGCTGCCTCGTCCGCGGCGTCACCTGTCTCGGCGCTCGGGCTCTGCTGCGGGAGGCCTCCGACCACCGCCCCATCGTCGTCAACCTGAACGTCGTCGCCCACGCCCAACCCGCCCCCCTCCTGGGCAAAGTCGCCTAAACACACCGTTCGTGGCCTGACCGGCCGCACGAAGCCATCCCGTCAATCATCCAAGCCCAGCGAACACGCCCCATGCAGTACCAGGTGACCGGCTCTGTCATGCAAACCGTCGCGGTGGACCTGATGCCGGGCGAAACCGTCTTCAGCCAGACCAACTGCATGTGCTGGATGAATGACGCCATCGAAATGAACACCCACACCGGCGGCGGCTTCTTCGCCGGCCTGACCCGCAGCTTCGGCGGCGGCAGCTTCTTCATAACCGATTTCACCGCAAATGGCCCCGGCCACGTCGCCTTCGCGCCCCGTTTCCCTGGCACCATCATGCCGGTCGCCCTCGCCCCCGGTCAGTCGCTGATCTGCCGTAAGGAAACCTTCCTGGTCGCGGAAAAATCCGTCACCCTCGAAATCGCCTGGCAGAAACGCCTCGGCGCCGGCTTCTTCGGCGGGGAGGGCTTCATTCTGCAAAAAGTCACCGGCCCCGGCACTGTCTTCCTCGACCTCTCCGGCGAAGTGGTGGAACGTGACCTCGCCCCAGGCGAGCGTCTTCTGGTCCACGCCGGCCATGTCGGCGTCATGGAGACCTCCATCCAGGCGGCATCCTCGGCAGCCTGTTCGGCGGTTCCGACAACAGCAACAACACCTGACCGCGGCTTAAACCCCGCGCCAGCGCCTTTCGGCCGCCGAACGGAACGGATCGACGCCGGCATACAGCCGCTGATCCTGCGCGATCCACCCCCGCGCTGCCGCTTCGGTGGGAAACCCGACCGCGGTCTGCGGCAACGACCCGACCCGGATAATTTCGACGGCAAAGCTGCCGTCTTCGCGCGGAACGACCTGATAGGAGGTGTCTGGCATGACTCAGTCTGTCACGTCGGCGGCATCCATGCACGACGCGTCTGAACGCCCAGTCACGAATCCTCCCGATCCGGCCTCGGCGCCGCTGCCTCGGCGACGGTCGATGCCGCCCGCCGGACGCTGATATCCTTCAGAATATGCACCTCGCCGGCAGTGGTGGACAGCTTCACATTGCCGCCCTCATTGTAGATCGCCACCACATGCTGGCGCTGCACCACCAAGAGACCGCCGCCTGCGGTCTCGAACGTGACCCAGCTCACCGCGCGCCGCGGGAAATCATCAGCTTGATATAATCCGCGCGGCTGGTCCCGTCATACGACATGCCGAACGGTTTCTTCTCGCTCGTCACCGGCTTTGCCTCCGCCACAACCGGCTTGGCCCGCTTCATCCTGGCCGTCGTCGGCGGCACGATCGCGCGCGCCACCGCGACACTCAGTTCCGTGGCGTCACGCGACGAACCTTCAGACCGGCCTTCGCGCCACGACGCCACGTCCTTGCGCAACTGATCCTTCATCGCATCCGCTGCGACATCCGTGTTTGCAGATTCGTCCTCGGACGGCGTGCTCATGCAGATTTTCCTTTTGCAAAATAATCGCGCCTGTCCCCGCATCATCGACACACAGTCCGGGGACACTCAGCCAGTCAGATCGGAGCCAGGTCCGGCGACACCGCGATGGCCCACAGCAACCGAATTCCGACGCCGCCACGCGAATCGTTTATTTATCTGCACATGATCGCGCTAAATTGCAAGCTGGACGCGGGCAGATCAGCCTTGCTCAACGCATCCATGCCCAGAGAGCGCTGCCCCCTGGCGGCGGCGCGCATAAACCTGTAGGAATCGTCGCGCACAAATGGCGACGACAAGCCAGCAGGATTGGCCCGCTCACGCCTCTTCGAACGCGGCAGGCAAACGTCCCGCCTTGAATATGATTTTCGGTTCGTCGTCGTAATCGCCCAGATCCGCATCGCCCGACGTCGAGAACGCCACAACCCCGGCGCGATTCGGCGCCAGATCTTCGGCACGCTTGCGCGCCAGTTCCAAAGTGCGGCAGCGAACCGGCGCATCGGCGGTCAACCGAGTGCCTTTGCCGGCCGAAAATGCCTGCACCAGATAAACAGTCTCACGTGCCATGGGAGAATTGTTCCTAAACCGAAATGCCTCACCGAGTCCTTGGATAATACCAGACCACGCCCACCTAATCCAAATTGGAAACAGAGAAACCACATGCAAATCCGAGTCGGCTATGAAATCGTCTACGACTGTGTGCAACCGACGCCGATGGTGCTCATGCTGCACGTGCATCATTCCCGCGTCGCCGATCTCGTCGTGCCCGACCTGCTGACCACGGAGCCGTCCTTGCCGGTGCGCGCCTACCACGATTCGTTCGGCAACTGGTGCAGCCGCATCGTCGCCCCGGCCGGGCGCACCCGCATCGCCAGCACCGCCGTGGTCAACGACGCCGGACTGCCCGATCCGTTCCTGCCGGATGCGCAACAGCACGCCGTCCAGGACCTGCCGGATGACGCCCTGGTTTATCTGCTGGGCAGCCGCTACTGCGAAACCGACCGCCTGTCCGAAACCGCCTGGGCGCTGTTCGGCCATGGCCCAACCGGCTGGGGACGCGTCCAGGCTATTTGCGATTTCGTTCACAATCACATCACCTTCGACTATATGGCCGCCCGCTCGACCAAAACGGCGTGGGAGGTATTCAACGAAAAGCGTGGCGTCTGCCGCGACTTCGCCCATCTCGGCGTCGCACTGTGCCGGGCCATGAACATCCCGGCCCGCTACTGCACCGGATACCTCAGCGATATCGGCGTCCCGCCGCCGCACTCGCCGATGGATTTCGCCGGCTGGTTCGAGGCGTATCTCGGCGGCGCCTGGCACACCTTCGATCCGCGCAACAACAAACGCCTGTTCGGCCGCATCCTGATCGCCCGCGGCCGCGACGCGGTCGATGTGCCGATCAGCAATACGTTCGGACCAAACACCCTGGTCAGCTTCAAGGTCTGGACCGACGAGGAGGTCGCAGCCAAAGCCTCGACGGGCTAACGGGCCGGGGCCCCGCCAGGCCTTACCCGATCCCAGGCCTTACCCCATCATCGGGCCGCCACGTCGCGTCCCGTCGGCGGCGTGCCCAGCCTTAGTCCCGTTCGGCCGGTTGCGCCCAGACCGACCGAGCGGCGCGCAACGCGGCTTCCGCACGTAGCCGGTTCGGGCAGGTTTCGTAGATGTTGTCTCGGCAATCGAGCGTTCCGCAGTCCAGGCACGCCGACAGCGCGTCGGGCACTTCGTCAACGATATGCTTCCTCACGAACGCATAAATTGTGTCGAGCATGTCTCGTCCCCCATGCGCCATTCTTGGAGCGGCTTTGCCAATTCGGACTTGACATCGGTCAACCATGGGCTCGGCAGCATCAGCGCCGTCCGGATCGTCGGCGCGCCCTACTGCCGCAGCGCGAAGATCCGGCTCTCCGCCTCTTCCCGCGTCATGTGCAGCGCCTGCTCCGCGATGTCGCGCGAGAACCCCGCCCGGGCGAGCAAGCCAAGCTCCTTCTTCCGCACCGCCGCGTCGGCCGCCTCGGCTGACCGGTACGCGCCGATCCGCCGCTTGCGCACCAGCACCAGCGCCGCCGCCAGTTCCGTATCCGCATCGCTGACCGTCGCCGCCCGAACCACATCCGGCGCCACGCCCTTGGCGATCAATCTGGCCTGCACCGCACGCGTGGACTGGCCGCCGCGCACCAGGCTTTTGGCGCGGGTCTCGGCGAACGCCGCGTCACTGACCGCGCCCGCGTCTACCAGCCGTCCGATCACGCCCTCGATCGCGTCCCGCGCCGTAGCGACCGCCCCGGCCGCCGCCTCCGCATCCGGCTGTGTCCTGGCCCACCGCTCCACCTGCCGCGTCAGCACCCGGCGCAACCCGGCCTCGGTCGCCGCATACCGCGCCAGATAGCTCAGCGCGGCCTGGTAAAGACCTTCGGCATCGGGGAAAGCATCAGCGGTTTGGCTCGACATTCCGTAACGATGCCCACCCCCGCGTGCGATGCAAGATGTTTCCGCCCCCCGGCCCGTGCACCCCGCAACGCCGCCCTGCAACCGCTCGCGAAACCCTTGTTTGACAGGGCCTCTACCATCGCCAATGATCCTGCCATCTCGCGGACCTGCCCCGAAAGGGTCGCGGGCGGGTGATCCGTTGGAGAAACCGAAAACAAGGGTTGAACCCCGATGATATCCGCGCTGCTGCCGAACTACGCACGTGCCGACCTGGCTTTCGAGCACGGCGAGGGCGCTTGGCTGTGGACGACGGACGGGCGACGATTTCTCGATTTCGGCTCCGGCATCGCCACCGCCAGCCTCGGCCACGCCCATCCGCACCTTGTGAAGGCGATCGCCGAACAGGCCGCCAAGGTGATGCACACTTCCAACCTCTACCGCATCCCGCAGGCGGAAAAACTTGCCCAACGCCTCGTGGACGCCACCTTCGCCGACAGCGTCTTCTTCTGCAATTCGGGCGCCGAAGCGAACGAGGGCATGATCAAGATGATGCGCCGCGCCATGTACGACGCCGGCAAGCCGGAACGCGTCCGCATCATCTGCTTCGACGGCGCCTTCCACGGCCGCACCCTCGCCACCCTCGCCGCCACCGGCAACGCCCACTACCTCGAAGGCTTCGGCCCCGAAGTGGAAGGCTTCGATCACGTCCCGTTCAACAACATGAACGCGGTGCGCGACGCCATCCGTCCCACCACCTGCGGCATCATCGTCGAACCGATCCAGGGCGAGGGCGGCGTGCGCCCCGCCGACATGCAGTTCCTGCGCGACCTGCGCGCCGTCTGCGACGAATACGGCATCATCTTCGGCATGGACGAAGTGCAGTCCGGCATGGGTCGATCGGGCAAATTGTTCGCGCATGAATGGGCCGGCATCGCCCCCGACGTTATGTCCTCCGCCAAAGGCATCGGCGGCGGCTTCCCGTTAGGTGCCGTGCTCGCGCGCGAGCAATTCGCCAAAGCCCTGAAGCCCGGCACCCACGGCACCACCTACGGCGGTAATCCGCTCGCCTGTGCTGCCGGCAACGCCGTGCTGGACGTGATGCTTGCCCCGGGCTTCCTCGAAGACGTCGAACGCAAGGGCCGCAAACTGCGCGGCGAACTCGACAAGATTGCCCGCGATTTTCCGACGTTGTTTGTCGACGCCCGCGGCCTCGGCCTTCTGCTCGGACTGAAATGCGCCATCCCGGTCGCTCAGGTTCAGGCTGCCTGCGTCGCCGAGGGCCTGATGGCGATCACCGCCGGCGACAACGTCCTGCGCCTCGCCCCGCCTTTGGTCGTCACCGACAGCGACATCGACCAGGGTGTGGCTATGCTGCGCGCCGCCGCGACGAAGGTGGCAGCCACCGTTGACAAGGCCGCGGCCCAGTGAGCGCCACGGCCCGTCGGACATCCGACGTGACCGGCCAGTCGTCCGAACAGGCGGCCGGCCCACGCCATTTCCTCGATCTGCGCGACTTCGACACCGCGACGCTGCGCCAGATGCTGGATGTTGCGTCTGGGTTCAAACGGGCAGGGGGCGTGTCATCACGCCCCCTCGCCGGCAAAACCCTGGCACTGATCTTCGAAAAACCCTCCACCCGCACCCGCGTCTCGTTCGAGGTCGGCATGCGCCAGCTCGGTGGCGACGTCGTCGTGCTGACCGGCAAGGAGACGCAGCTTGGCCGCGGCGAGACCATCGCCGACACCGCCCGTGTGCTGTCGCGCTATGTCGACGCCATCATGCTGCGCACCGACAACGCGGCGAAACTGCACGAGATGGCCGAATACGCCACCGTCCCGGTGATCAACGGCCTGACCGAGGCCTCGCATCCCTGCCAGCTCATGGCCGACGTGCTGACGTTCGAAGAGCATCGCGGACCCATCGCCGGCCAGGTGATCGCCTGGTGCGGCGACGGCAACAACGTCGCAAGAAGCTGGATCGAGGCGGCGGTGCGGTTCGGCTTCACCCTGCGCTTGGCCACACCGGACAGTCTGCGCCCGCCCGAGGACGTGATCGCCTGGGCCCGCGCCCAAGGCGGGCGGATCGAACTGACCGACGACCCGGAGGTTGCTGTCGCCGGTGCGAGATGCGTCGTCACCGACACGTGGGTCTCGATGTCGGACGATCCCAACGAAAGCCGCCACAACCTGTTGGCGCCATACCGCGTCACCAGCCGCCTGATGGCTCGGGCCGCGCCGGACGCGCTGTTCATGCACTGCCTGCCGGCCCACCGAGGCGAGGAAATAGACGCCGACGTCATCGACGGCCCCCATTCGGTGGTGTTCGACGAAGCCGAGAACCGCTTGCACGCGCAGAAGGGCGTGCTGGCCTGGGTGCTGGGGGCGGCGCGGTAGGGGTTGGCGCTCTTGTCGTGACTCTGTTTGTAAAGGCCGGGAACGCAGCGATCCACCGGTCGCAGCCAGGAGGGACTGGCAGGGTAATCCGAAAAGGGTCATTCACCACGATCGCGTGCGCCCGAAACTCAAGACTTCCGGACACTGCATTCGACCCAGCGTTTTCAATAGCTTGCGCGTTCCGAAAGTTACGCCCGAAACGTGATGAACAGGCGCCCACCCCCAAGTCTTGCTTTGACTTCAAGGCATCATGCCATAAGTGGGCGAAATTCCGCTCGGCGCTTGTTTCTGCTTGTCCTGAAGCCCAACCCCTGACGATCGGCGCCCTCCCGGCGGTGCCTCATCCCAGTCGCCAAAAGACTCGCCTCATACGAACTCCTGCCGAACGGCGATCGTCCTGACGCAGGCACCGTCGCGGCTTCGTCCGCTGGCGTCGATCGTAATGTCACCGTCAGCCCCCTATCCGCACGACTCATAACCTTGACCAACCCGCCCAAGATCCATATCGTCCGTAACTCTACAGCTATCTTACGGATCACTTCCATGCAGACCGCCTCATCCGCCGAGGTCCAAAAGAACTTCGGCCGCTACAAGGACGCCGCGACCACCGAGCCGGTTGTCGTAACCCAATACGGCAAGCCCGCCGTCGTCATCCTCGCCGCCGCCGAATATGAACGGCTCAAGGAACTCGACCGCCGCGTCCTCCGGCTTGACGATCTCCCCGACAGCGACATCGAGGACATGCTCCGCTCCGAAATTCCAACCGAACACCAGTACAGCCTCGCCGACATCCCGGACTGACACCGTGTCCCTCCCAAGGACACCATTCCC
>Ga0302319_10020348_pt1 | contig 12008 bp, 10 predicted proteins | sample Bog_T0_2_FD_203319 | JGI IMG/M metagenome (GOLD analysis project Ga0302319, IMG submission 203319) | Peat permafrost microbial communities from Stordalen Mire near Abisko, Sweden - Bog_T0_2 | ecosystem: Environmental > Terrestrial > Soil > Wetlands > Peat | place: Sweden: Abisko, Stordalen Mire...
CTTGCGCGGCTTCATCAAGCAGCTCGACCTGACCGACGCCCAGCGGGCCCGGATCCAGCCGATCGTCCGCCGGACGGTCGGGCAACTGGCCCGCGAGCGCCGCGAGGTCCAGCTCTCGACCGCGCTCACGATCGAGCGGATGCAGGACGAGATCGCCGACGTCCTGACCCCCGAGCAGCGGGCCCGCTTCGAGGACCTGATCGCCAAGCAGCGCGAGCGCCTGCAGGAGTTCCGCAAGGCCCAGCAGCAGCAGCAGGCCGAGGACAAGCTGAACGCGGGGGCGCCCCCGCCGCCCGAGCCGCCGAAATAGGTGTTGCGCGGCGGGTGGGGCGGGGCATGTTCCGCCTCGGCCAGGTGCCATGCATGGGCAGGCGCGCGAACCCCGCCAGGGCCGGAAGGCAGCAACGGTACCGACGTCCTACCAGTGCCGTGGAGTGCCTGGCCACTTCCTTTCCCTTCCGCATACATTGCCCGCCCTAGGCTATCAGGTCCTCGCTAGAAAATGGCGGCCGCAGACGTTCGATGACGTCGTCGGCCAGGACCATGTGGTGCGCACGCTCAAGAACGCGATCAACCGCGGCCGCATCGCCCACGCCTACCTGCTGGTCGGCCCCAGGGGCACCGGCAAGACCTCGCTGGCGCGCATCTTCGCCAAGGCGCTCAACTGCACCGGCGGGCCGAAGGCCGACTTCGACCCCGCGGATCCCGCCGTCGTCGCTATCGGCGAGGGCAGCCACCTGGACGTGATCGAGATCGACGGCGCCTCCAACAACAGCGTGGAGCAGATCCGCGACCTTCGGGACACGGTCGCCTACGCCCCGGCGCAGGGGAAGTTCAAGGTCTTCATCATCGACGAGGTGCACATGCTCTCGGTCTCGGCCTTCAACGCGCTCCTCAAGACGCTCGAGGAGCCGCCCGCGCACGTGAAGTTCCTCTTCGCGACGACCGAGGTGCAGAAGGTGCTCCCGACCATCCTCTCCCGGTGCCAGCGCTTTGACCTGAAGCCCATCTCGCCCGAGGTGATCGGCGCGCGCCTTCGCGCGATTGCCACCGCCGAGAAGGTGAAGCTGGACGACGCAGCGATCGCCTGCATCGCGAGGCTTGCCGACGGCGGCATGAGGGACGCGCAGTCGATCCTCGACCAGATGATCGCCTTCTGCGGCGGGGAGATCGCCGAGGCCGATGTGCTGGATGTCTACGGCCTCGTGTCGCAGGCGAAGGTCGCCGAGCTGGGCTCGGCGCTGGCCGCGGGCGACCACAGGAAGATCGTGGCTGTCGTCGATGAGTGCGACTCCGCGGGCCGCGACCTTGTGCGCCTCCTGGCCGACATCCAGACCCTCGTGCGCACCATGCTCCTCGATTCCATCTCCTCCGGCGGCAAGAGCTCGAAGCTCGGGAGCGCCATGACGACCGAGCAGCTGACCCGCCTCCTGGACGGGCTCCGTGAGGGGGAGGGGAGCGTGAAGCTCGGCCTCGCCGAGAAGATCAACTTCGAGGTGACCCTGCTTAAGGCCGTCGAGGCCAGCAGGGCCCGGGCGATCGACAGTCTGATCAGGGAGCTGGCGTCCCTGGCCGACGAGGGCGCCGAGCCCGAGGGCGAAAAAAAAAAGGACTGATACAGCGGCTTGAGGAGCGCCTGGCGGCGCTCGCGGGCGGCACGGTCGAGGAGGGCGCCATCGAGGGCGAGGTGGAGTGGCCCGACGAGGGCGACGAGGCGGCGTTCCTCTCCGAGGCGCGCGCGCAGCCCCAGGTCGAGCTGGCCCCGAGGCAGCCTGCGGCCTCCGCCGAGAAGCTTCCGGATGTCGACGAGCTGGTGGCCAGGATTCCCGCCGATGTCCTCGGCCTCCTGGACGACCTTTTCCGCGCGAAGTTCACGGCGGTGCGCAGGTTTGCGACCGTCGAGGCGCCTTCCAAGGCGCTGCCGGAGACCGCAAAACCCTAGGGCTTCCAGTCCGGGGGCGCGCGGACTTTGTCGCTCACGTCCCTGAGATAAAGATAGGCCTGGACCTTCTTGTCCGCGAACGGGGGCTCGAGCGGCACGGCGGCCCTCTTGTAGAGGCCTTCCTTCAGGCCCTCGAGCTTGTCGAGGTGCCTGAGGCAGCGCTCGTCCACCGACCAGACCTCGCCGACGATGCCCTCCGTGCCGCCTGGATCGCTAACCATCCCCGGGTATCCCTCCAGCTCGTAGAGGACGTAGCCGGGGAGTGTCTTCGCGGGGCCATAGTATTCCTGGGCCTGGAGGATGAAGTTGTTCACGTAGCCCCGCTTCAGGGTCCCGTAGACGAAGATCAGGGGCATGGGGGGCCCTCCTTGGACTCGGAAATCTCGACGACGACCGCGGTCACGTTGTCCTTTCCGGAATTCTCGACCGACGTGTTGACGAGCCTCTGCGCCGCGGTCAGCTCGCCCGGGCCGACGGGCGTCGTCTTCACGATCTCCTCGATGTGGCGGTCCCAGAGGCCGTCGACGAGGCCGTCCGAGCAGATGATGAAGCGGTCGCCCGGCACGTAGGCCACGGCGCCGATCTCGGGCTCCATGAACTGGTGGCCGGCCCCGAGCGCCTGGTTGAGCGCGTTCCTGCGCGGGTGCTCCCTCGCCTCGCGCTCGTTGATCTCGCCCTTCCTCCTCAGCCATCCGACATGCGTGTGGTCCTGCGTCACCTGGGTGATGCCACCGGCCTTCGGCATGAAATAGATGCGGCTGTCCCCCACGTGGCCAAAGCACATCCAGTGCGGCCGAAACCAGCAGAGGCTGAGCGTTGCGCCCATGCCCGCGCACTCGCTGTACGAACGCCCAAGGCTCAGGAGATCCGAATGGATGGAGCCGAAGAGCTCCTCGAGGACCTCGGCGTAGCCGGTCTCGACGCCCGCGGCGGAGAGCCTGAAGCTGCGGGGCAGGAGCTTGGTGATCCGGTCGACCGCGATCTTGCTCGCGAACTCCCCGGAGTGCGCGCCGCCCATCCCGTCGCTGACGGCGAAGACGTAGTCGGAGCCGAGGGTGGAAGCCGAGCCAAGCTTGCCGAGGTAGTTCAGGTCGTGGCCGTTGAAGCGCAGCGCGAGGAACGAGTCCTCGTTGTTTTTCCTGACCTTGCCCACGTGAGACACGCCCGACCAGGCGATGTCGTGGAGGACGGAAGGCATCTTTGCCTCGGGGAGTGTGGGGTCGGGCCCGCTCATTGCGCTACGGTGGGCTTGAGCGACGTCACGCCCTCGCCGCCCTCGAGGAGGGTGGCGAATTCGAAGTCGATGATGCAGAACCGGCCGTCAGAGGCCCGGTAGGTGATGTTGCGGAGCTCGCGGTCCTCGTGGCGCACGCCGAAGGGCTCGAGCTCGGCGAAGAGCTGCTTCTGGCGCTCCGGATTCACCTGGTCGACGCGGGTGCCGCAGTTTGTCGTCACGATCTTCAGGTTCTCGGGCTCAACCTCGAGCAGGCGCGGCACGAAGGTGCAGCCGCGGGCCTCGAGGTGGCGTAGGACGCGCACCTCATGCTCGAACCTCTCCTGGGCCATGTGGCCGCGGAATGTCTTGTGGACGCGGCCGTCGTAGCTGATCCGCACGAGCGCGCGCGGCGTGTCCTTCATCTCATGCATGGCGTGAAAATACGGGCGTCCTCGGGGTTTCCCCGGGCCGTCAGCGGCGGCCCCCCCTTTGCAGACCTGTTACAATAGTGAGAAGTCATGATCAATGTAAGCTACATGGATTAACTTGAACTCGCCACTGGCACGCAAGGTGCTGAATTTGAAATCGAGTTTTTTCCTCCCCGATCGATCAAGGTCTCCAACTTACCCTGCCCCTCGTAGCGGAAAATCTCATTAAAAACCCGATATAACTCGTTTAACCATGCCGAAATACAAACTAGAATATGTCTGGCTCGATGGCTACACGCCCCTTGCCGGAATGCGCAGCAAGACACAGATCAAGGAATTCGCCAGCCTGCCGAAGCTCGACGAGCTCCCCCTCTGGGGATTTGACGGAAGCTCGACGCAGCAGGCCGAAGGCAAGAGTTCCGACTGTGTCCTGAAACCGGTTGCCTCATACCCGGACACGACGCGCAAGAACGGCGTGCTGGTCATGTGCGAGGTCATGATGCCGGACGGCAAGACGCCGCACCCGTCAAACTCCCGCGCAACGATCCCGGATGACCCGGACACCTGGTTCGGCTTCGAGCAGGAGTATTTCTTCTTCAAGGACGGCGCCCCGCTCGGTTTCCCGGTCGGCGGCTATCCGGCCCCGCAGGGCCCGTACTACACGGGTGTCGGCTACAAGGCCATGGGCCCGATCGCCCGCAAGATCGTCGAGGAGCACATCGACATCTGTCTTGATGCCGGAATCAACCTCGAGGGCATAAACGCCGAGGTGGCCAAGGGCCAGTGGGAGTTCCAGATCTTCGGCAAGGGCTCCAAGAACGCCGCCGACCAGATGTGGATCGCCCGCTACATCCTCGCCCGCCTGGGTGAGCAGTACGGCGTCGACATCGAGTGGCGCTGCAAGCCCATCCTCGCGCCCTTCAACCAGCCGCTCGACTGGAACGGCTCCGGAATGCACTCGAACTTCTCCACGAAGTTCATGCGCGAGACCGGCGGCAAGGCGTACTTCGAGAAGCTTATGGCTGCATTCAACGAACATCGCGACGAGCACATTGCCGTCTACGGTCCGGAGAACTACCTGCGCCTCACGGGCCTTCACGAGACGCAGTCGATCGACAAGTTCAGCTACGGCCTCGCCGACCGCGGTGCGTCGATCCGCATGCCGCACAGCTTTGTCAACTCAGGGTACAAGGGTTACCTCGAGGATCGTCGTCCGAACTCGGCCGCCGACCCGTATCTCGTTGCCGGCAGGATCGTGAAGACGATCCAGTCCGTCCCGACGAGCTGATCGGAGCCTCCTCAAAACACTCAACGGCGCCATCCCCCGGGATGGCGCCGTTTTTTTGTTCGCGGTTGCCGCGGGCGCGAGGGCAGTCTCGCACAGCGTCGCCGCCGCCCATTGCCCTCCATGCCTGAATCCACAACAGCCGCGCGGCCCTCGGCTTGGGAATGGGCGCGCGCATCCGTGCTCTCGGCGAACATCGTCTGGACGACGCTCTGCCTCGGCGGTTTCCTGCCAGGCACGCGGGTCGCCATGATCATCATGACGGCGGTCCTCCTGGCCCTTCAGCTTTGCGACCCCGAGGAGGGGACAAGGGTGCATCCGGCGGGACTGCTTTTTATCCCGTTCCTCTTCTATGGCCTCTGGAACCTCGAGGCGGTCTCCCAGGTGAGATGGATCGGTTGGATGGACCTGATGGGATGGACGCAGGCGATCGCCGTCTTCTGGGTCGTCCTGAACGGCATCCGCTCGCGGGAGTGCCGCAGGATGGTCTGCATGGTCATCGTCGCCGTGGCCGTCGCCAGCGCGGGCATGGCGGTTTACCAGCACTTCATGAGCCCCAAGTGGCTCATGCTCGGCCGCAAGCAGCCGGCGCAGTATGAAGGCCGCTCGACGGGATCCTTCGGCATCCCGAACAGCCTCGGCGTGTTCATGGCGCTCCTGATCCCGCCGGTGTCGTTCACCGTGTTCAGCAGGACGTCTCCCGTCCTCCGGCGCCTGGCTGCCTCGTTGGCGCTCCTCGCCCTCCTGTGCGGTTTCGTCCTCGCCGTCAGTCGCGGGGCGTGGCTGGCGCTGGCCGCGGCGCTGGCCCTTCGCTCGCTCTTCATGCCGGGACGAAGCCCGCGACTCAGGCTCCTTGGCGCCGCCGCGGCGGTTGCCGCAAGCGCCGCGACGGTCGTCGTCCTCTACTTCACTTTCCCGATCATGAGGGAGCGGGTGCACGAATTCGTGACCGACGTGGGCGAGCGCACGCGCCCGATCATCTGGCGGGGTGCATGGGGGATCTTCAGGGAGCATCCGGCATTCGGCGGCGGCGCGGGATGCTTCGACGTCCTGTTCGAGGCCTTCCGGCCCATCGGTTTCCACGACGAGCCTGTGTACGCCCACTGCGACTACCTGAACACGCTCTGCGACTATGGCGTCGTCGGCTTTGTTCTCCTGTTCGGGGCGTCGGCGGTCGTTGCCTGGAAGAGCCGCGGCGCCCGGGGCATCAGCGGCGCCGTGCTCACCGGGCTCCTCGCGTTCAGCCTGCATCTGCTCGTGGACTTCCACATGAAGATACCGGCGCTCGCGATCGTGTTCTCGAGCCTCTCGGCGTTCGTCACAGCCGACACCTGGATTCCAGAGGCCGCCGAATCGCCGAGTCCCCGACTCTACGGCAGGGGCTACGTGATGCGCTTCGCGCTTCTTCTTGTTGTGCTCGCCTGCATCTGGGCTGCTCCGAGGTACCGGGCGGAGTCGATCCGCTGGGCGGCGAGGGAGCGGATCGACACCATGGCGAGTGCCGGCAAGGACGTCTCGCACGAGCGCGACGCGCTGTCCGAAATCCGGAGGGGTTTCGAAAGGGCCCGCGCCCTGGATCCACTCAACGCGCAGGCATGGTCCGACAAGGCCTATGCCGAGACGTTGTGGGGACTGGTTGAGCCGGCGCAGAGCCACGAGCTCGGCATGCAGGCTGACAAGGATGCGTCGGCCGCCATTGCGCTCAGTCCCATCGTCGCGGAGTTCTGGGTGCGCAAGGGATCGGGCCTGGACTTGGAGGGTGAGTGGTTCGACGGCGGCAAATGCTTCGCCCAGGCCCTTCAGCTGGCGCCCAGTCGCGCGGACATTTGGTATTACCAGGCCTATCATTACAGCCTTCATCCCGTGGAAGGGGGACCGGCGCTGGAAGCGGTAAACCTCAGCTTGCGTCTTGACCCGGGGTTCCTTCTTGCACAATCCTTGCGTCAACGCTTGGCGCCCTGATCACATCGGCGGCAAGCGCATCTTCCATGCTCAACAAGATCCTCTGTGTCATTCTTTTAGGGTTTTTTGCTGGGCTCGCGCCCGTGGAGGCCCAGACCGCCCCGGCCGCATCTGCAAGGGTGAAGGGCAAGATCGTCGCGGCGCGCATCCAAGGCCATGTTGAAGTAAGATTGAAGTCCGGCGGCGACTCCCGCGTTCTAAAGGAAGGCGAGACGATAGGCGACGGCACCGAGGTCACGACCTCAGCCGGCGCCATCGCGATCCTCGTCTTCTCCAACGGTGCCACGATCAACGTTGCCGAGGACTCGACGCTCGACATCGACCAGTTTGAGCAGGACCCGTTCGCGGGCGACCTGAATGTCGGCAACATGAAGCACGAGGAAGGCACCTCTACCACCAAGCTGAGCCTAGCGAAGGGCGAGCTCGTCGGAAAGGTCGTGCACCTCAATGTCGACCAGGGTTCGGAATTCTCGGTCCAGACGCCGGTGGGCGCGGCCGGTATCCGCGGCACCATATTCAAGGTTACCTTCAGGCCGGGCAAGAATGGCAAGGTGTTCTTCACGGTGACAACGGCCGAGGGCGTCGTCGTCTTCAAGGGCTTCTCCACTTCCATCAGCCTGCCCGCGGGCAAGCAGGTGGTCTCCACCTTCGACTACACGCCGCCGGCGCCTGCCGCGACGGGCACGACACCCGCGATCACGACATCCCCGACCATCGCCATCACGCTCACGGCCACCGACGTTCCACCGGCTGAAGCAGCGGCCATGGTCGTCACGGCTGTGCAAATCGTGGACGCTACCCAGAAAGTCGTCATCCCGGCCTCCACGCCGGGCGGGACGCCGCAGGTCGTGGCTCCCATTTCGGTGCAGCCCACGGTCCCCGTGCCGCCGCCGCCGACCACCACGTCGGGTTCCGGAACACCGACTGGCTAAATCTGCTTTAAACGGGGCCTAGCGCAGAATAGCGTCCGGCCCCGTGGCATCCCTGGTAAAGTCAGCGCGCTCCCGGCTGCGCTGGCTCCTTCTCGCCCCCATCCCGCTAGCCTGGTGCGTGGTCGCGCACCTGGGCTTCCTCCAGTTCCTCGAGGACAAGGTGATCGACATGCGCTTTCACTTCCGCGGCCCGATCGAGTCGCCGGTGAACGTCATCTACGTCAACCTCGACTCTCTCTCGCTGGACGAGATCGGGGGCTGGCCCTGGAGCCGCGAGTACTTTGCCGTCGTGGCAAAGACGCTCATCCAGAGGGCGGGAGTAAAGGCGGTCGGCATGGACATCGTGTTCTCGGACGACGGCGTGGCCGAGTCGGTGGACATCAAGAAGCTGATCACGGGCAACCGTGCGCTGGGCGCCTACCTGAACAAGACGCCCCAGGTGATCGTGGCGGCGTCCTATACGGCGGGCGACTTCCGCGACGCGAACGGCAAGAAGCGGATCCGGGAATTCCCGGACGTCACCCTGCCGAACCTTCCTGCGCTTAATGAGATCGAGCCGCCCGAGCTACCGACGTTCCTGATCGCCCCGGGGCGCACGTTCACGCCGCCGGGGGTGGCGCTCATTGACACGGTTGATGCGGGAACGAGGAAGGTGCGCCTCTACGCGCCGACCTCCGTTCGGACGTACTACGCCATGGCGGTCGAGCTGGCGCTGGCCTACTACGGCGCGGACCGCTCCGACATAAAGATCACCGACGACCACATGGACATCATGAGGCCGGACGGGACGCTCGCGACCAGGATACCGCTCTACAGGAAGCAGATACTCGAGATCAACTGGTTCTCCCGCTGGGCGGACGCCTCGCGCAACCCGGGGGTGGGCATGAGCACGACGTACCTTTACTCGAAGATGCTCGATTCCGACAAGCCGGAGCAGAGGAAGACGGCCGAGGAATTCTTCACGCAGTTCAAGGACGCGGTGGTCCTGATCGGCCCGACGGACAAGCTGCTGCACGACGTGGCGCCGACGCCGATGGACGACAACGATGTCCCCAAGGTCAGCGTCCACGGCAACCTCTTCAAGACGATCGTCTCGGGCAAGTACCTTCGCCATCTCCCCGAGTGGGGGGCCTACGCGATCATCTTCGGCCTGTCCGCTCTCGTGACGGCGTTCGCGATCATGGGCTCAGGGCGCGCGGTCTTCGCCAAGGTGATGGCCCTCCTCTCCGCGGTCGTCTACGTGGCCGCCGCCTTCGAGCTCTTCAAGACGGCCAATCTCATCATACCGGTCGTGGCGCCCCTGGGCGCCGCAATCACGACGAGTCTCTGCGGGCTGCTCTGGCAGATCGTCGAGGAGCAGAAGCAAAAGGGCCGCATCAAGGGAATGTTCGGCACCTACGTGTCGCCGGCCGTCGTCGAGAGCATGGTCAACTCGGGCGAGGACCCGAAGCTCGGCGGCGTCGAGGCGAACATCACGGCCTACTTCAGCGACATCCAGTCGTTCTCCAGCTTCTCGGAGAAGCTCTCCCCGACGCTGCTGGTCGAGCTGATGAACCAGTACCTCACGGTCTGCACGGACTCGATCCAGGGCGGCGGCGGCACGCTCGACAAGTACATCGGCGACGCGGTCGTCGCGATCTACGGCGCACCGCTCGCCATGGACGACCACGCGGGCAGGGCCTGCGTCGCTGCGCTCCAGATCCACAAGAAGGTGAGCGACCTAAGGAACGCTTGGATCGCGGAGGGCGACAAGTGGCCGGAGATCGTCCACAACCTGCAGACCCGGATCGGGCTCAACTCCGGGCCCGCCATCGTCGGCAACATGGGAAGCACGACGCGCTTCAGCTACACGATGATGGGGGACAACGTGAACATCGCGGCCCGCATGGAGAGCGGCGCGAAAAGCTGGGGCGTCTACACGATGTGCACGGAGGCGACGCGTGTTGAGTGCGAGAGGCTGGCCCCGGGCCGCGTCCTCTTCAGGGGCTTGGGAAGGATCATCGTGAAGGGACGCAAGACGCCGCTTCCCATCTACGAGCTTGCCGCACTCAGCGAGGAGGCGCCTGCGTCGCTCAGGGAATGCATAGCCCTCTTCGAGCAGGGCATGGTGAAATACTACGCGCGCGACTGGGACGGCGCCATTGAGCTCTTCCGAAAGTCGGAGCCCCTTGAGCCGAACGGCGTCGGCCGCGCGAGGGGATCGAGCAACAATCCCTCGCTCGTCTACATTGGCATCGCCGAGGGCTACCGCGAGGAGCCGCCGCCGCCGGACTGGGACGGCGTGTTCGAGATGAAGGAGAAGTGAGCCCGAGAGCCCCCGTCAGCTAGACGGTCACAAGGCCCTTCAGGTAGAGCGAGCTGTGCCCGGCGATCCGCACGCGGTCTCCGGCGAGCTCACACCAGAGTTCTCCGCCCCTCGTTGAAACCTGCAGGGAATGAAGCTGCGTCTTGCCCAGACGCTGCGCCCAGTAGGGAACGAGGGTGCACTGCGCGGAGCCCGTGACAGGATCCTCGTTGACGCCCGCGTCGGGTGCGAAGAAACGGCAGACATAGTCGCAGTCCTTCCCGGGGGCCGTCGGTATGAAACGTCCCGGGGTGACCTTTGCCAGGGCGCTGAAATCGGGTGACAATGCCCTCACCTCATCCTCCGTCTCATAGACGCAGAGCCACGTCCTCTCGTTGAGAAAGAGTTCTTTCGGCGCAGCGCCCAGTCCCGTCAGGAGATCCGCTGGAGGTCTTGCCGGCGCGCCGGGCCTTGCGGGAAAATCGAGCTCGAGCACCTGGCCCTTGCGGGAGACCGAGAGAAGGCCCGAGCGCGCCTTGAAGACGAAGGGTGTCTCAGCCTGTCCAAGCTCGTTGAAGAGCACATGCGCGGTCGCGAGGGTTGCATGGCCGCACAGGTCGACCTCGACCGCGGGCGTGAACCACCTCAAGTCTGCGGACGCCGCGCCCGTGCGGATGAAGAAGGCGGTTTCAGAGAGGCCGTTCTCGTTGGCGATCGTCTGCAGCAGGCTGTCGTCCAGCCACGAGTCCAGAGGGATGACCGCGGCGGGATTGCCGCCGAATGTCTTCTTTGTGAACGCGTCGACCCAGTAGATCGGGAGATTCATCCCAGTTCTGGTTTAGTTCTGCTTCTTCGGATCCTGGCTCGGTGAGCTCTGGGCGGGCGCGCTCTCGTGCTGAGGCATCCCGCGCGGCGGCGCTACCGGGGCTACATGCGTCTGCGACCTCGTGGCCGACGGCGGGGCCTGGCGCTCGACCGGCGCCTGAGGCTGGGCACTGTAGCGCTGCACGGGAGGCGACTCGCCGTGGTTCGTCGGGGGCAGCGTCACTTGGGCGGGGGCCGCCTGCTGGCCCGGGGGTGGCGCATTCAGGCGAGGGCGCTCCTGGGGCTGCTGATAGTTGTGCTGTCCGGGGCCGGGCTGCGCCGTGTTAGTGACGGGGCGCTTGTAATGGTCGGGGGGCGGGTTCGGGGCGCCAGGCATCGGGTGCGGCATCGGGACATTTTCGCTGCGGAACCTCGCCGGCGGTAGCGGTGCGCGCGCCCCGGTAGGCGGATGCCAGCTGTGGGCGCCCGGGGGCGCGTGTCCCACCCCCGTGTGTGGCTGGCGCCAGCCGTTGCGCTCGCTGTCGCCTGCCCAGACCCTGTGGCTCCTCCAGTCGAAGGAGTACGAGAGCCAGATGCCAGCCGGGCACGCCTCGCCGAAATTGATGAAGGGGCCGCCGTAGCCGTAGTAGGGGTCCGCTGAATACACGACCTCGGGATCGTACACCGGGACGTAGATCAAGTTGTCCTGTGCGGGGACGATCTCGATCTCGCCGTCGTCGCTCATGACCTCCTGTTGCGGCGTCGTGACGAGGGTTCCCGCAGCGCGGGCGCGCGCCCTGAGGCGCTGCACCGCGTCCATGACGCCGTTCGGGTCGGAGCTGAAAGCGGACCCGAGGGCCTGCGTCCAGTCCATGTTCGAGGCCATCCAGGCGACGACGGTCGGGTAGTGCGCCAGCGCCCGGACGCTCGGGTCCCAGGGCTGGTTGTCGATCTGGCTCCGGTCACCGTACTGCACCAGGTAGTTTGACGCCGCGGAGATGTCACCCGGCGCCGTCGATGCGGGGAGGATGATCGCGATCAGCGGATCCGGATAAAGGGCAATGGGGGCCAGCAGGTCGTCGAGGGCCGTGCTCGGGCTGGGCTGCGGCGGTGGGGGTGGCGGAGGCGCGCTCTCCGTGTACTGGGCGGGGTAAT
>Ga0302319_10020351_pt1 | contig 12007 bp, 8 predicted proteins | sample Bog_T0_2_FD_203319 | JGI IMG/M metagenome (GOLD analysis project Ga0302319, IMG submission 203319) | Peat permafrost microbial communities from Stordalen Mire near Abisko, Sweden - Bog_T0_2 | ecosystem: Environmental > Terrestrial > Soil > Wetlands > Peat | place: Sweden: Abisko, Stordalen Mire...
GAGCGGCTGTCTCCCGATCGAATCCGCGCATAGATACCATGCGACATGGGCATACGGAGGAACTTGTGATGTTGCGAGAGGGTTGATCCGATTGGGAGCGAGGGGAAGGAAAAGCGGCGGGGACGCTTCCGGGAGATGGAAAATGCCGTTTCGACTGCCGCTCAAGAGGGGGGGGAAGGATGGAAAATGGAATATGGAAAATGGAAAATCAAAGCACGGTCCGCGGGGCGGCTCTGTTGAAGGCAGGCATCGACGGAGCGACGCTCTAGAGAATGGAAGATGGAAAATGGAAGATGGAAAATCATAGGGCGTTTCCAAGGCCGCCGGGGCGGCTCCGTTGAAGGCAGGCATCGGCGGAGCGACGCTCCAGAGATTGGAAGATGGAAAATGGAAGATGGAAAATCAAAGGGCGTTCTCCGGTGCGCGGCCTCAATCGAGGTTGAGGCGTCGACGGAGCGATGCCTTCCACATTCCGGGCGAGTGGGCGTGGGCCAGGAGAGATTGGAAGAGCGCCGGCGACTGGGCCTCGGGCCGGAATCGGCATGGTGGGCGAGGATTGCGCTTTGGACGAAAAAGGGGTAAAGAGCGAGGATGACAGCTACCCTCGACGAAATTCACCTCGACCCGAGAATCCTCGACAAAGCTATCGCTCGACGGGAGTCTTTGGACATCATTGATGAGGGGAGGGTGGCGGCAACGCTTGTGCCGGTATCCAAAGCATCCATCGATGAGGCGAGGCGGATTATGACGGAGCGGTTCGCGACTCCAGACTGGGATTTCTCCCTTGGGCAAACCATGAGCCGTGATGAGCGCAATGCCCGGGCCTGAATACTTCGTCGATACAAATGTTCTCCTCTACGCCGTAAATACAAATCCGTCGGAAGCGAGGAAGACGGAGATTGCGCGTGCATTGTTGAAAACAGTCAATTGGGGATGGTCCGCGCAAGTCGCCGCGGAATTAGTTCGGGCCAGCACTTCGTCCAGGCAGGCCAGGCCCTTGACTCATTCGGAGGCGCGAGGCTGGATCGAGGTGTGGATGGCATTCTCGATGGTGTCGATCGATGGCATGCTCGTCCTCGAGGCTCTTGCGATCAGCGAACGTTTTCAGATCTCTCACTTTGACGCGCAGATTTTGGCAGCCGCCAAACGCATGGGATGTGTGACCGTGTATTCCGAGGATTTGAATCACGGGCAAGGCTATGGCGGGGTGCGGGTGTTGGATCCGTCTCGGGCGACTGCATCGTGAAAATCTGTATGCAGTTTCGTCCTTGGCGGGGACGCAAAGAGGGGGGGAAGGATGGAAAATGGAAAATGGAAAATGGAAGATGGAAGATGGAAGATGGAAGATGGAAAATGGAAAATGGAAGCACGTTTCCAAGTCAGCGGGGGCAGTTCCGTTGAGGGCAGGCATTGACGGAGCGATGCTCTAGAGAATGGAAGATGGAAGATGGAAGATGGAAAATGGAAGCACGTTTCCAAGTCAGCGGGGGCAGTTCCGTTGAGGGCAGGCATCGACGGAGCGACGCTCCAGAGAATGCAAGATGGAAAATGGAAGATGGAAAATCAAAGGGCGTTCTCCGGTGCGCAGGGCGCGGACGCACACCAACAACATTCTGGGCGGGCGCGCGTCGGTCAGGAGCGACTGGATGAGAGCCGCGGACTGGGCTTCGGGTCGGAATCGTGCTGCCGGGCGAGGATTGCGCTTTGGACGAAAAAGGGGTAGGGCATCTTCCTAGCCACAACTCCGTTGGAGTTGATAGGCGGGGGATGTGTCCCAAGGTAGCCCGCAACGGGCAACCTTGGGCTATGTTGGCAGAACACCTTCGGCGTTCCCGAGCGGCGGAGACGGTGGGAAATGGAAAATGGAAAATGGAAGATGGAAGATGGAAGCACGGTCCGCGGGGCGGGGGGAGGGATGGCAAATGGAAAATGGCAAATGGAAAATTAAAGCACGGTCCGCGGGGGCCGCTCCGTTTAAGGCAGGCATCGACGGAGCGATGCCCTCCAGAGAATGGAAGTTGCCGTTTCGACTGCCGCTCAAGGCCCTGAGCCTGTCGAAGGGGAAAATGGAAGATGACGGCGGTTTGCCGGCGGGGTTTTCGATGGCGCGAGGACGTGAGGGGTTAAGAATGCGTAAGAAGAAATGCAGCTTTCTCGCCCCTTTCCAGGACCCAAAGAGATCGCTTTCACCTTCGCGCCCATCGCCATCCCGCCGCCGGTTCTGCCGAGCCGGGAGATCGGGGCATGCGTCGAGTTTTGCGGCATCGTGCGGGAGATTGAGGAAGGAGAGGCGCTGGCGGGGCTGCATTACGAGGCCCACGAGTCGATGGCTCGGCGGCAGCTCGAACGCATTTTCGATGAGCTGTGCGCGATTCACCCGTGCCCGGGGGTGGTTTTTCATCCATCGGCTCGACTGGGCGCCCGCCGGCGAGGCCTCGCTCTTCATTCGGGTTCTCGCGGCGCATCGCGGAGAAGCGCTGCGCTTTCTCGGGGGATCCATCGACCGCATGAAAGCCGACGCGCCGATTTGGAAGCGCGCTTCGGCGAAGGGACGCTAGCTTTTGAGGAGGCGCTGAATCCCTTTCCAAGCGGATTGCGCCGCTTTCTCGGCAGCGAGACGTAGCGCCTGGCAACTCGCAAGGACGAGCCGGCCGGTTTCGGTTACTTGCGCGCCGCCGCCCTTCGGTCCAGCGCGGGTCAGCGCCATCAATTCTCCTCCGAGGTATGCGGAGCGACAACGGCGGATTGGGCGCGAATCACTCTATTTTGGCGAGACGCTTTTCCAGATCGTTGCGGAGGAGAGGCGCGAGGGAGGGGATGGCGAGGGCGCGGCGCAATTGGGTGGCGTCGCCTTCGTCGAGCTTTTGCAGGCCCAGCGCGAGGCGAATGGTGATGCCCGCGGAATCGCGTTCCAGCATGGTGATGTCGTCGCCGGCCGCCACTTCGCCTTCGGTGAGCACGCGCAGATAGAATCCGCTGAATCCGCTGCGGAGAAATTCCTTCAGGATTTCGGGGCGTCCCACCTTGTGGGCGAACTTGAAGCAAGGCAGGCGCGGCATGGTGACCTGCACGACGGCGGCGCCGATCCGCACGATATCTCCCACGCACAGTTCGTCTTCGAGGAGGCCGCGGGTGGTGAAGTTTTCGCCGAAGGTCCCAAGCGGCAGCGTGTCGCGACCGAGCACGGTCTGCCAATGGGGGTAGTGTTCGATCGGATAGGCGTAAGCGGCCTGGTGCTCGCCGCCGTGGACGGTAAGGTCTGCCTGCCCGTCACCGTCCAGGCTCAATTTTCCCAGCCGCACGCGGTGGGATACGGGCTGCTTGTAGATGCCGGTGAGGACCGGGCGGCCGTTGATCTCGACTTCCTGTGGCTGGGCGACGTTGACGGAGAGCAGTTTCATCGGCGCGCGACTATGACGATGAACGGGGGCCATGGCAATGACCACTGACGCTGTCCCTGAACCAATTCATTGGTTCAGTGGAGGAATTTGATCTCGCTGGCCGAAATGCGTGACGAGAGATGAAGCGTCATTTTAGATTGATAGAACGCTGGGGCGTTTTGCGGATGAAGATGCGAAGGAGGGCCGAGGGTGAGCCTTCGTTCGTTAGTAACTCATCCGCAGGTGGTTCGGTGGATGGTGAGCGGCACTCATGGGAAGGATGAAATCTTTGCGCGTGAGGACGAGGGCGCGTCGCCGCATTCGGCGCCCGGTATGCTTCGAGCGGTGGACGGGGGATTCTTCCCTCGTCAATACCGCGCGATGTCCGATCCGAAACATGCAAAAACAGTCTCGACCGTTTGCCCGTATTGCGGCGTCGGGTGCGGGATGGTGCTGCATGTCGCTGACAACAAAATCGTGAAAGTGGAGGGCGACCGGAATCACCCGGCGAATTACGGCAAGCTTTGCACGAAGGGGGCGCACTGCGCGATTACGGTGCCGTCGGACGACCGGCTGGCGCGCGCTTATACGCGCCGGTTGCGCGACTCCGCGCCGGCGCCGGCGCCTTTGGACGAGGCCATTCGGACCACGGCGCAGCGTCTGCGCGCGATCATCGATTTGCACGGGCCGGATGCGGTGTCGCTCTATGTTTCGGGCCAGCTCTCGCTGGAGGCGCAATACCTTGCGAACAAGCTGTGCAAAGGCTTCATCGGCACGAATAATATCGACTCCAACTCGCGGCTCTGCATGTCGAGCGCGGCCAGCGGCTACAAGCTCTCGCTCGGCGCGGACGGGCCGCCGGGGTCGTATCAGGACTTCGAGAAGACGGATTGTTTCTTCGTCATCGGCGCGAACATGGTGGAGTGCCATCCGATTCTTTTTCTCCGGTTGAGCGCGGCGAAGAAGAATAACGGCGCGAAGCTTATTGTGGTCGATCCGCGGAAGACGCCGACCGCGGCGAAGGCCGATCTGCACCTCGCCATCGAGCCCGGCGCCGATCTCGCGCTGCTCAATGGCCTGCTTCATCTTTTCCTGGAAAACGGTCACATCGACGCGGACTTTATCGCGCGGCACACCGACGGCTGGGAGGACATGGTGGAGTTCCTCAAGGAATACACGCCGGCGCGCGTGTCCGAGCTGACCGGCTTGCGCGAAGCGGACATCCGCACCGCCGCGCAATGGATGGGCGAAGCGCGGGAGTTCATGAGCCTTTGGACGATGGGGCTGAACCAAAGCACTCACGGGACCTGGAATACGAACGCGCTCTGCAACCTGCACCTGGCCACCGGGAAAATCTGCCGCCCGGGCAGCGGACCGTTTTCGCTGACCGGCCAGCCGAACGCGATGGGCGGGCGCGAAGTCGGGTATCTCAGCCACGGCTTGCCCGGCCAGCGCACGGTGACGAAGGGGGAGGACCGGGCATTCATCGAACAGCTCTGGGGCGTGGCGCCGGGCACGATCCGCGCCGAGGCAGGGCTCGATGCCGTGCGGCTTTTCAAAGCGCTGCAAACCGGCGAAGTCAAAGCGGTGTGGATCATCGGCACGAATCCCGTGGCCTCGATGCCGCGCCGCGCGGGCGTGATCGACGCGCTGAAAGCCGCGGAACTCGTCATCGTGCAGGACGTGTATCATCCCACCGAGACCTCGCGCTACGCCGATATCCTGCTGCCCGGCGCCGTCTGGGCCGAAGCGGAGGGAACGATGATCAATTCCGAACGCAACGTGACCCTCATGCAAAAGGCGGTCGAGCCGCCCGGCGAAGCGTGCGCCGACTGGGATCTCATTGCCCGGGTCGCGCGCGCCATGGGCTATGCCTCGGGGTTCAACCAGGCGAGCGCCGCGGAGGTCTTCGATGAAATCCGGGAGACCGCCAATCCCTTCACCGGCTACGATCTGCGCGGGATGAGTTACGAGCGGCTGCGCGGCGCGGCGATGCAATGGCCGTGCGGCCCCGGCGAAGAAAATGGGCGCGCCATTCGCTATCTGGGTCCGTCCGATCCGGAGCAGCCGTCGAGCGATCCGGCGATCCGATTCCCGACGAAAACCGGGAAGGCGCACTTTTTTGCCCGGCCGCATCTGCCCCCGGCGGAACTCCCTGGCGAAGAGTTTCCCTTTATCCTGACCACGGGCCGGTGCGCGCATCAGTGGCACACCATGACGAAGACCGGCAAGTCGCCTGCGCTGAACAAACTCAACCCCGGGCCATTCCTCGAGATTCATCCGGAAGACGCCGAAGCGCTTGGGGTGCGCGAGGGCGATCCCGTGGAGGTGAGATCGCGGCGCGGCATGGCGGTGTATCCCGCGCGGGTTACGGAAAATATCCGCCCCGGCTGCTGTTTCGCGCCGATTCACTGGAACGACATCTTCGGCGAAAACCTCGCGATTAATGCCGCGACGAGCGAAGCGCTCGACCCGATTTCCAAGCAGCCGGAATTCAAATTCTGCGCGGTGCAAATCGTCAAGGTCCCAGTGGACCTGACGAATGGAAAATGGAAAATGGCTCGCCCTTTACCTGGACAGGCCTCCAGCACCTCTCCCGAGAGGCTCGATGGAAAAGCCGTTGCGCCGACAGAAGCCGCGAAACTCGACGACCAGCCGTTCACGAATGAGCAGAAGGAATATCTCCTGGCGTTTGTCGCGGGGGTGCTGGCTTCCGGGCGCGGCTCATCCGCGCTGGCGCGGGGGCTGCCGCCTTCGGCCCCTTTCAGCGCGACGCAACGCATGTGGGTCAACGGGGTCTTCGCCGGAGCCTTTTCGGATGCGCGGGATCCTGCTTTCGATCCATTGAACGGCCCATTCAGCAAGCCCGTCCACGCCACCCCTTGAGCGTTCACTTCCCTAATCCGGGCGGACGATGAGGCGTGATCACGAACGGTTGGCAGGGCGCGAAACGGGTCTATATTTTCATCAATCGGTGTCGAGTGAAAATGGCGGGGCTCCCTATGCGGGTTGATTCAATGTGGCGCGGTCCCGCGCATGCTCGCCTGCGGGACTGCGGCAGGCTGGGAAGCCCGCACCACAACGCTTAGCTGGCGGCCCAGGCGAGGCCGTCCGCGGTCGTGCCAACGTCGATGAGCGTTTCGAGCTTGCCTTCGGGGAGGCTGATGACGGCGATTTGCTTGCTGGCGTCGCAGGAAACGTAAGCGACGGCGCCATCCGGCCGCACGAGCACTTCCTGCGGAGCTTTCGGGACCTTTACGGTTGTCGTGACTTTCATTGTCGCGAGGTCGATCAGAGCGACTTCGTTGATATTGATGAGCGCGGCGATGAGGAGCTTGCCATCGGGCGAGGGCGCGGTTCCGTAAGCGATATCCGGCAGGGTGATCCATTGCTTCACTTCATTCGCCGCGGTGTCGATGACGGCCATGCGCCCTTCGAATTGATCCGAGGTGAAGGCGTAGCGGTCATCGACGGAGAGCGAGATGCGCTGGGTCATCTTGGCGATCGGAATCTTCTTGAGCAGCTTTTTTTCCTCCAGGTCCAGCACGGACACGTTCCCGGCGGCGACGTTTGCCGTGTAGCCGCGGCGGCCATCGCGGGTGACGGCGAGCATGTGCGACTGGTCCTCGCCGGTGGGCACGGAGCCCAGGATTTTCAAGGTCGCCGGATCGATGATCGTGACCGATTGCTCAAGTTCCGTGGTGACGTAGAGCAACCCGGTTTTGCGGCATATCACCGGGCAATGCGGGCGCACGCCCTTGCCAAAGTCGATCGTGTCGACGATCGCGCGTTTCTCCAGATCGATGACGCGGATGAGCTGGCCATCGGCGCCTTTTTTTCCGACGCCGGTATCGCTATAGATCGGCACGAAAACGCGCTTGCCGTCGAGCGAGGTGGCGAGTTCGTGACCGGTGACGCCTTCCTCGGCGATGGTGGCGATCTGCTTGTTCGAAGCGGGATCGACGATGGAAAGCGTGCGGTCGCCTTTGTTGGTGACGAGCAGCCAGCCCGCGGGCGCCGGCGCGGCGGCGCGAGCCCAACCACTGCAGGCGACGGCAGCCATGGCGGCGGAGAGGGTGCGGAGATGTTCGCGGCGGGTTTGATTCATCGGGGAGTGGGGTTTCATGGGATTGCGATTGTTACTACCACCCGAGCACGCAGGCAAATATTAGCGGGTGTGATGAATGGTGGCGCAAACACCGCGGCTTGGCGCCGGGAGAGAGGAAGCAGACCTACCGGCTCTCGCCCCCAAGGACGAGGACGAGAACGAGGGACGAGGACAATTTCCGAAGACAAGCCGCTACTTGGATTCTCCGCGCTGCGCCGGACAGGATTTATTGGCAGGCGTCGCAGACGCCGCCATTGCGCATGGCTTCAATGGAGCACGCGGTCTTTTCCTCGGCGGTGTATTCGCGCTTCGGTTCGGCGGCGGGGCGGCGGTCGCGATTGGAGCTGTCGATGGCGCTCTTGTTCAGCGTGCGCAGATAGTAGGTCGTCTTGAGGCCGCGCTCCCACGCTTCGCGATACATGAAGCTGGCCGTGCGGGCGTCGCTCTCGGCGAGCCAGAGATTGGTGCTTTGACCTTGATCGATCCACTTCTGGCGGACGGCGGCGCATTGCAAAATCCACGTCGGCGCAATCTCAAAAGCCGTTTTGTAGAGGGTCTTGAATTCGGCGGGAACGCGCTCGATGCCCTGGACGCTGCCATCGAAATACTTCAAGTCGGCGAGCATCTCCTCATCCCACAGGCCGCGGGCCTGCAGGTCGCGCAGCAAATGGTCGTTGGTGCGAATGAATTCGCCGCTCATGTTCGATTTCGTGTGGATGTGTTTGTAGGTCGGCTCGATGCAGGGCGTGCAGCCGAGGATGTTGGCGATGGTGGCCGTGGGGGCGATGGCGAGGCAGTTCGAGTTGCGCATGCCCTGCGCGGCGATTTTCGCGCGCAGCGCCTCCCAATCGAGCCGGGCCGTGCGATCGACGAGCACGGGCAGCCCGCGTTCCTTTTCCAAATGCTCCAGGGTATCGAGCGGGAGGAGTCCGCGGTCCCACTTCGATCCGGCGTAGCTCTCGTAGCGTCCGCGCTCGGCGGCGAGATCACTGCTCGCGCCGTAGGCGTGGTAGGCAATGGCTTCGAGCGCTTCGTCGTTGAAGGCCACGGCGGCGGGCGAGTCGAAGGCGATGCGCTTGTCGTAGAGCGCGTCCTGCATGCCCATGACGCCGAGCCCCACGGGGCGGTGGCGCTGGTTGGCGCGGGCGGCGGCCTCGACCGGGTAGAAATTGATGTCGATCACGTTGTCGAGCATCCGCATGACGACCTTGATGGTGGCGCGCAGCTTATCGTGATCGAGCTCGCCGTCCTCGCGCAGATGGGCGGCGAGATTGATCGAGGCGAGATTGCAGACGGCCACTTCGTCGTCGCTTGTATTGAGCGTGATCTCGGTGCAGAGATTCGAGTTGTGGATGACGCCGGCGTGATCCTGCGGGCTGCGCAGGTTGCACGGGTCCTTGAAGGTGATCCATGGGTGGCCGGTCTCGAAGAGCATTTCGAGCATCCGCTTCCACAGGGCGAGCACGCGCACTTTTCGGCTCCAGATTTTGCCGCCGTGCGCGAGGTCTTCGTAATGCGCGTAGCGTTCCTCGAAAGCGCGGCCGCACAGCTCGGGAAGATCGGGCACGTCGTTCGTGCGGAAGAGAGTCCAGGTGGCGTCCTTGGGCAGCGCCCCGTCGGAGATGGCCTTGAGCCGCTTCATGAACAGGTCGGGAATCCACTGCGCGGTGTTCATGTTGTGGGTGCGCCGGCGGTCGTCGCCGGTCTCCTTGCGCAGATCGAGGAAGTCTTCGATGTCGGCGTGCCAGAGCTCGAGATAACTGCACAGGGCGCCGGGCCGCTTGCCGCCTTGATTCACGGCGATGGCGATGTCGTTGGACACATTGAGAAACGGGATGACGCCGGAGCTTTCGCCGTTGGTTCCGTGAATGTGCGCGCCGGCGCCACGGATGGCCGTCCACGAGCACCCGAGGCCGCCGGCCCATTTCGACAGTTGCGAAAAGCGCCGCCACGTCTCGGAGATTTGCTCGATGCTATCGCCGCAGTAGAGCAGATAGCAGCTCGAAAGCTGGGGATGCACCGCGCCGGAATTAAAGAGCGTGGGCGTGGACGAACAGGCGCGGCGCGACTTGTAGATGCCGTAAAACTCGATCGCCCGCGCTTCGCGTTCCTTTTCGAGGATGGAGAGCCCCATGGCCACGCGGAGCCAGAAAATCTGCGGCGCCTCGAGGCGGCGCTTGCGTCCGGTCACGCCATCCTGGGAGTGGATGAGATAGCGGTCGAAGAGGTTCTGGATGCCGATGAAATCGAACTGCAAGTCGGCAAACGGATCGAGCGCGGCGGCGAGTTTCTTGAGGTCGAATTCCGCCAGGCGGGGATCAAGCCGGCGGAGCGCGATGCCTTTCGGGATGTACTCGATGAAGGCGCGCCGGTGCGCTTCCTTCAGCGTATGCGGACCGTCGGCGACCTTCCATGGGAGGGTCTCCTCGTAGATGTAGCTGAGCAAAATGCGCGCGGAGAAAAAGCGCGCGTCTGGATCGAGATCGAGCAGCGATTTCGCATTGAGCACGATGGTATCGCGGCGCTCGTCGGCGGTCAGATTCAATGAGGTGCTGCGGAGCAGACGGGCCACGAGATCGTCGTCACTGACCGTGAGCTTCAACCCGATCTTGGCGAAGGAAAGCCGCGCGCGGATGTCGGCGAGTTGTTCGCGGGTGGCGAGTTCGAGCTGCTGGCCGGAATCGTCCGCCGGCGCCGTGCCGAAGGCCCGCTCCGCGGCGCGCGTGGCGCGGTATTTCCCGTAGGCGAGCGCGACCTTCGCGTGGCCGATCTCGATCAGCGTTTCCTCCACCATGTCCTGAAGCTGCTCGATATGGACGAAGCTCGGCCGCTCGCGCCGCATCCGGAATTCGATCTCCGCCTGCACCTGGCGCCCGACTTCCGCAGCCTGCCCCTCGACGAAGCAGGCCGCGGCCACTGCCTTCGCGATCTTGTGCCCGATCCACGGCACGACGCGCGGTTTTCCCGAGGCGTCGCCTTGCAAATCGCGCCGGATGACTTGCGGGAGTTCGACCGTTCCGTTGGCGGGCAGGTCGTTGCGGAGAACGAAGGGGGCGGTGGTGTTCATGGGAGAGGGGAGGCCTGGCGACGGGACGAAACCGCCATCCTCGCGCGTGGCGGGGTTTTCGGTGGCGAAGGACGGCGCCGCCTCGGACAGGGCCGCGGCGGCGGCTGATTCTGCAAACTCGGTGCTCATCGGACGAAGATTTTGGAATGCGGGCAGCTCGCGTGCGCCAGCACGCGGGCGATGATGCGCGAGAATCATCCGGGCATAAAAAAAGCCCCGGAAATTGCCTCTCGCATGTTGAGGAAAACCGAAGGCTGAAGGGCTCGGCGCTGGACTCACCGAGCATCGCTCAGACGGTCAGAATCCCATCCGGTCTTTGGCGCGACCGTTTTTACTCCGCGGGAGCGGAGCCACAATCTGTGGTGTCCTAATTAAAAGAACTGCCCCGCATCTTGTGTTCCTGGATCAATTTCAGCAAGATAATTTTGAGAATATTCTAAGAAAAAATGCTTACGCCAGCGCTTCAATGCCTTTGAGAGTGGAGAAACTGACTTCGCGCATGATGCGGATGAACTCCTCGATGTAGGCCAGGCTGGCGGCGTGGACCGTCGTGGCCGCAAACAAACGACTGTGCAGACCGCTCTTTCCGACCGGTTTCCACACGACGTAGTTGCGATCGAGGTAGGGTTGCACCGTCCAGCCGGGCAGGGCGGCGACGCCTCGACCGCTGGCCACGAGTTGAAGAATGGCCACGGTCAGTTCGGTGGTGCGGCGCGCCGGATTCACTTTGGCCGGTTTCAATACATCCCGCACCAGATCGAGCCGTTCGTCGGGGATGGGATACGTGACCAGCGTCTCGGTGGCAAAGTCGCGCGCGGTCAAATACGGCTTCCTGCTGAGCGGATGGTGGCGGGAGAGGAGCGCCAGCACCTCGTAGGCAAAAAGCGGGTGAAAGGCGGTGTCGGCCCGCTTTTCATTGCGGGAGACGATGACGAGATCGGCGCGGTTTTCGCCGAGCAGCCCGATGGGATCGGCGTGAAAGCCGGAGACCAGATCCAGTTCCACCTGGGGCCAGTGTTCGCGGAAGACGTCCATCGCCGGCATGAGCCAGTCGAAGCAGGAGTGGCATTCCACGGCGATGCGGAGTTGTCCGGCCTGGCCTTGGGCGATGCGGGCCAGGTCGCGTTCGCCGCTCTGCACACTGCCTGTGACCTCGTAGGCCAGTTCCACGAAGCGCTGGCCCGCCGCGGTGAGGCGCAACGGATCACTCTTTCGCTCGAACAGTTCCACGTCGTAATGCTCCTCCAGCGCGCGGAGCTGATGTGACACGGCAGGCTGGGAGAGATGGACCCGTTTCGCCGCCTTGGAAAGATTCCCGGTTTCAGCGAGGGCGACCAGCGTTTTGAGGTGGCGAAGTTCGAGCATCGCCGGAATCCATCATAAATGCGGCGAATGACGAACCGGAAAATCGGAATGGAAAATGGAAAATGGAAAATGGAAAATAACTTTGCC
>Ga0302319_10020352_pt1 | contig 12006 bp, 12 predicted proteins | sample Bog_T0_2_FD_203319 | JGI IMG/M metagenome (GOLD analysis project Ga0302319, IMG submission 203319) | Peat permafrost microbial communities from Stordalen Mire near Abisko, Sweden - Bog_T0_2 | ecosystem: Environmental > Terrestrial > Soil > Wetlands > Peat | place: Sweden: Abisko, Stordalen Mire...
GCACGTCAAACCACTCGGCCAATAAATCGCGCAACTCTTCATTGGCTTTGCCTTTTTCCGGCGCTGCCGCCACTCTAACCTTCAGCGCGCCATCCGTAGTCATGCCAACCACCTCACTGCGCGCGGCCCGCGGCATCGCTTTTACGTCAAAAGTGAGCTCTTTTTCCTTGGCCAGCCGGGCGCGCAGGGCCAGCAACTGCGGATCTTCCAGTTCCCCCAACTTCTTAAACAAATACGCCGTGGAAGAACCCTTCATGATCACTTCATCCACCAACTTCATTTCCGGCAGCGTGTGAATGCGTTTCGCATCACTGCCAGTCAGCACGAACACACGAATCTCGCCATCCAGCCCCTTCAGATCGCGGATCAGGCCCAGTCCCACGGCTTCGGTCGGTATCTTCAAATCGATGACGGCGCAATGCGGCTTTTGCGCCCTCGCCGCCTGCAAGGCCGCCGTTGCTGTTGTGACAGCAATGGTTTCAAACCCCTTTTTCTCCAACAACAATCGGCGCAAATCCAGTTGGTCTTGATCGTCGTCCGCGAGCAGAACTCTCATTTTGGCTTACTTCACGAACTTGATCTGCGCAATCACCATCTTCGGCAGCGCCTGGTTCCAACCATCTGGCAGCGTATCGAAAGGCATGCGGAAAGATTTTGTAGCGCCCGGCTTCAACGAACCGGCGGTATCAACGCCGCCCACAACGCGCAGCCGTTCGCGGTGGACTTCATGGCCGTCTAGGCCATAGAAGAGGCAATACACATCAATCGATTTCACTTCGCGCGGGCCGTTATTCGCAATATTCCCCAGAACCTCAACTACTTTCTGATTCACCAGGTTTTCTGAGGCTTGCATGCTGACATCGCTCAAGGCTAGATTCGCCAGATAGTTCTTTGCCTCTTGAGACGCCGCGCCTTCGGCAGCCTTTCGAACCGGCCGCGTCAGATAGATTCCCACGCCCACCAGCGCCACAATCACCACTGCAGCCATCAGAATCGGCAATAAAGGAATAGATTTTTTTGGCGGAGCTGAGCTCGACAATGACATGGCCTACATGCAGTCTAACGCGCCGGATGCAGGGCCATCTGCATCTAAGAAAAGTGATTACGCTCGCGCGCGCCTCGAAAAAGGGCCGCAAATTTCAAAACCCAGTCCCGACAGAGATGGGTACGGTCTCTATGTTGCCAAAGGTGCTCGCTCTTTATTTGAAGAGCAAAGAAGAGCGCACGCCGCGCCAGCCCTTGGGCCCGTTTCGCACGGATCCTCACATTTTCAGCCAACCGCCGGCAAGCGGACTTCGCATCACTTGGCTGGGACATTCCTCGTTGTTCGTTGAAGTGGACGGCCTGCGTTTATTGGTTGATCCGGTATGGGACAAGCGCGCTTCGCCCCTCCCTTGGATTGGGCCGAAGCGGTTTTTTGCCCCACCACTGGCGCTGGAGGATTTGCCTCCCATCGATATTGTGCTCATCTCGCATGATCATTACGATCACCTCGGCAAAGAAACCATCGCGAAACTGGCACGCTTGGAACCGGCCCGCCAGGCACGCTGGGTAACCTCACTCGGTGTGGGAGCCGAGCTTCGTAATTTTGGTGTGCCCAGAGATGTCATCACGGAACTCGATTGGACCGAATCAACGGTTACGCGCAATCTCACCATCACCGCCCTGCCCGCTCGCCATTTTTCCGGCCGCAGCTTGCTGAATCGCTTCCAAACGTTGTGGTCGTCTTTTGTTCTGAAGGGAAATCGCCACAATGTCTATTACGGCGCGGATTCTGGTCTGTGGGATGGCTTCAGCGAAATTGGCAAACAGTATGGCCCGTTCGATCTGACCATGCTGGAAGTAGGCGCCTATAACGAGCTCTGGAAAGCCATCCACATGGGCCCGGACGGCGCCGCCGAAGCATTCGCAGCCATGGGCGCAACCGGACTGCTCATGCCTATCCATTGGGGATTGTTCGAACTCGCGCCGCAAGCTTGGCGGGAGCCCATTGAAAGAATCACCCAACTCGCCGATTTGCGCAGTTGGAAGCTTTGGAGTCCCGAACCGGGTGCGCCAACCGAAGTCGTGGCAGGCCAAGAGCATCGCTCGAATTGGTGGCGCACGTTATCCTAAGTTACAGCCCCGACGCCAAAACGAGGCACTTATTAAAACGTTTGTCACAAAACCAATTTCGGCTTATTTTGTTCTATTGAGTGCGCTTGGCGTCGCCGCGCAAGAACAACAGCCGCCCGCTGACCCGCCACCGGTGACGGAGCGCTGGAATCTCTTCTACCAAGCCACTTCTATCGGCCAATACCATGGAACGTTTCATTCGCCTTATTCCGACGCCTTCAGCCTGCAAAACTACCCTGAACGCGACGCCTCGCTCACCACAACTATTTTTTTCGGCTTGCGGCTGGATCAGAACACTCAACTTTACTTCAATCCTGAAATCGCCGGGGGCCGCGGCTTTAGCGGCGTAAACGGACTCGCCAATTCGTCCAACGGTGAACTCCCACGCGTCGCATCGGCCACTCCGAAACCTTACCTGGCCCGTCTTTACCTAATACATGATTTCGCATTCGGTGGTGAAAAGGAATCGGTGGACAGCGACGAAAATCAGCTCGGAGGCCAAAGGCCCATGACTCGCTATACGGTCGTCGTGGGCCGTTTCACCTTGACGGACCTTTTCGATGACAATCGCTATTCGCACGACCCGCGCACCCAATTCATAGGCTGGGCCGTAATGTACAACGGCGCGTGGGATTATCCGGCAGACGTGCGCGGCTACACTTGGGGCTGGGTGCATGAGTTCCATACTCACAACTGGTCGCTGCGTTACGCCAGCGCAGCCATGCCGAAAGTGGCCAACGGATCGCAATTTGACCGCCGGCTATTCGTCAATCACGGTGATGTATATGAAGTCGAGCGCCGTTTCAACCTAAACAAACATGCAGGCACCCTTCGTGTTCTCGGCTACGACAACCACGCCGATGCTGGCACCTACGCGGCAGCCATTCGTCTTGCGGAAAAGTCAGGCACTGTGCCGGATATCACGGCAACCCGCAAAAATGGCACTCTCAAGTATGGCTTCGGCATAAATATTGAGCAGGAAATCAAAAAAGATTTCGGCGTCTTTGCGCGTCTAGGCTGGAACGATGGCAAAACGGAGAGCTTCGCCTTCACCGCCATGGACCGGCTCGCCACTGGCGGCGTTTCCTTCGGTGGCTCGCGCTGGCACCGGCCGAACGATAGCGTCGCAACCGAACTCACCGTCGGTGGCATTTCCGGCGTCCACGCGCAATACCTGGCCATGGGCGGTCACGACTTTCTGCTTGGCGATGGCCATTTGCAATATGCACCCGAAACCGTTTGGGAAACCTACTACAGCGCGCGCGTCCTGAAAGGTCTATTCGCAAGTTTCGATCTGCAACATGATGCCAATCCCGCGTACAATCAGCAGCGCGGTCCCGTGTGGATTCCTTCCATTCGTTTGCATATGGAGATCAGCAAGAACGATTTCAAAAAATGAAGCTGATTGCGATTGAAGAGCATTTCCTAACCCCCGAAATTCGCGCCGCCTGGGCATCTTCCTCGATCGGACAGGAGGGCACCGCCGGGTTTGATCGGGGTGAAATTGAGCAGCGGCTCGACGACCTGGGACAAGGCCGTATAGAACTTATGGACGAAAGCGGCGTAGATGTACAGGTTCTCTCCGTCACCACGCCAGCCCTGCACAACCTCGAACCGGAAGAGAGCGTGCTTCTTTCCGAGCGCACCAATGATCTGGTCGCCGCCACCATAGCGAAATATCCCGCGCGGTTCCAAGCTTTCGCCACACTACCCACCGCCGCCCCGGCGCATGCAGCGCGTGAACTAGAACGAAGCGTGCAGCGCCTTGGCTTCGCGGGCGCGATGCTCTGTGGCCGCACGCGCGCTAAGAACTTAGATCATCCAGAGCTCCGCCCCGTGTTCGCAACCGCAGCAAAACTCGCCGTTCCCATTTTTGTCCATCCGCAAATCCCGCAACGCGCCGTCCGCGATGTGTATTACTCCGGCTTTGGCGAACTAGTCGATGCGGCATTCGCCACGTTCGCTTTGGGATGGCACTACGAGGCCGGTATCCAGTTCGTACGATTGATCCTCGCTGGCGTTTTCGATGAATATCCTGATCTGCAGATCATCCTTGGCCATTGGGGCGAGGTGGTCGTCTTTTATCTGGAACGCCTGAGCGCACTCGCTCGTGTCGCAAAGCTCGAAAGGCCTGTCGCCGATTACATCCGGCAGAATTCGTATGTGACTCCAAGCGGCATGTGGAGTCAGTCCTACCTGCAGCGCACACTGGAACTGGTTGGGCCCGAGCGCATTCTGTTTTCGACCGATTATCCCTACCAGTATCGGCCCGGCGGCGGAGCACGTTCCTTCCTAAAAGAAGCGGAACTCTCGCGGGGGCAGAAGGAGTTGTTTGCTCATGGCAACTGGGAGCGCCTAATGACCGCCCGACTGCTCTCTTAGAAACCGCGCTACTGCCGTTTGTCCCGCATATTCAGCCCAATCCTCCGCCGTTCCGTTCCATATCGTATCTCTGATGTCGAGCTTGGCTCCGTGTTCGACTAGCAACTGGACCGTATTGAGGTGTCCGGCAAACGCTGCTTGATGGAGAGGAGTGGAGTGGCTGTGGCAGTGTTCTGGGTTGTAGCGGTTGGGATCTTCTCCTGCATCGAGCAGAGCGCGCACAATTTCAGCGTGACCAAATTGCGCAGCCAGTGCCAACGCTGAGTGACGCTCAGCCGCATCCGATGCAGGAAGCAGCCGGCCAAATTCTTCGCTGTCTCCGAGGCCCGCGGCAACAGACAAGCCAGGTTTCGCTCCTAACCGGATCAATTGATGCACAGCTTCGAATTCCCCATGAACAGTTGCCGTTTCCAATGCGGAATTCGGGTCTGCGCCATATCTGCACAACACTTCGAGAAGCGGTAACTGTACCTTGCATTCGCGCGACACCCAGCCCGATGCAACCAAACCAAGGGTATCGTTAATGGCGCTGCGTTCCGGTCCGGCTTCGAGAAGAACAACCGCAACCTCGACAATGTTCGCCGGCAAGCTGCCATGCCGGATAGGGTTCTCCGCAATAAATTCCAACAGTCCTGGATTACCGAAGTAATTTCCGCCCTCAAACAGAACCCTCTGGTGAATGAGGCTAGGCTTCTCTCCAAGCAGAAACGCTAGACCGGAAACATCGCCGGAGTCAATCAGGTTAACGGCAGAACGGAACGTCGGGTCTTCGATTCGCTCATGATGCGGAAGCGCCAAGTTGTCACTCATCAGCGGTGGTCACATCCCGGCCAACAGCACGGACGCCGTTTTCCATCTTTAAGGCTGGAACAGCCCCATTCTATCCGGTGGCTTCTCGTCTCTGCTTTTTTGGCTGACTCAATCCAACAGATCCATTCGTTGCGCGCCAGTGGCGTAATGTCCTCCCATGTCGCTAAAACTCGCGGGTCGGATGCCAGCGCCTTCCTTAGGTCCGCAGGGAGATCGTGAACCACACCGCCAGAAATCTTTCGTTGCGCCATACTGTTCTTCCTATTAGGATTGTAAGATCATCCCCACATGTCACTCTCAAAATCTATGGCGGCTCTGTTTCTCTTGGCCTTCGTAGCCTTCGCCGACACCTACCCTCGCCAACTTTCCGTCGACGCGCTCCACTACATCCGAGTTCTCCCTCGATCTCGCCTCGGCGCATGACGGCAAAGGTATGACCGTTACCGAAGTCACATCGTCCGGTGTTCCAGCCCAATATCGCCACCGCGACGACCGCCTAATCATCACCCTTCCCACTCCTTCGAAGGCAGGCGAGCGCCGCCAGTTTACCATCAAGTATCACGGCATTCCCGCCAGCGGCTTATGGGCCTCGCCCAACGCCCATGGCGATCGCGGCTTCTTCAGCACCAACTGGCCCAATCTCGCACATCAATGGCTGCCCATCATTGATCACCCTTATGACAAAGCCACCAGCGAATTAATCATCACCGCTCCCTCCAAATATCAAGTCGCCGCCAACGGCCTGCTGCAAGAAGAACTCGACCTCGGCAACGGCATGCGGCTCACCCACTGGAAACAGTCTGTGCCCATCGCTTCCTGGCTCAATGCCATCGCGGTCGCGCAATTCTACGCGCGTCAACTCGGCAATGTGGCAGGGGTCCCGCTCTCCGTTTGGGTGCCGTATCAGGATCGCGAGGCCGGCATCGCCTCCTTCGATCTCCCTGCGCGCCAAGCCTTGGAGTTCTTCAGCGATCACATTCAGATTGTGGTTTTATAGAATCATAAACGGGAGAACCAAACAACATTCATGGTGAGTACTGGAGCGGGCCTCGAAGGCGTGGTCGCCACATCTTCCTCTATCTGCTACATCGACGGCGATAAAGGCATCCTTAGTTATAACGGTTTCAACATCAATGAGCTGGCCAGCCATGCTTCGTTCGAAGAAGTGATTTTTCTCCTGTGGAATGGCCGCTTGCCCACCCAGACCGAGCTCACGACCCTCAAAAACAAACTCGTTGCGGAGCGGGAGTTGCCGTCTGAGGTGACGGCGTTCCTGAAAGGCGTGCCCAAGGGTGCCGTCCCCATGGACGTTCTTCGCACTGCCGTTTCACTGCTAAGCCTTTATGATCCGATCGCCGCGGACATGTCTAACGAGGCCAACGTTGCCAAAGCCGTCAAGCTCATGGCGCGCGTTTCCACCATCGTTACCTCTTTTGATCAGCTACGCAATGGCCGCGCCGTCGTGCCCGGCGATCCGAACCTTGGCTACGCCGCCAATTTCCTCTACACCTTAACCAGCAAGAAGCCGGATCAAGTTATGGAGCGTGTTTTCGATGTCGCCCTCATCCTCCACGCCGACCACGAATTGAACGCCTCCACCTTCGCCGCCCGCGTCACCGCCGCCACCCTATCCGATATTTACTCTTCCGTCACTTCCGCCATCGGCGCACTCAAAGGCCCCCTGCACGGCGGCGCCAACGAAGCAGTCATTCAGATGTTGCTGAAGACCAAAACCCCGGATGACGCCGTCGCAAAAGTGAAAGCCGATCTTGCCAATAAAGTTAAAATTCCTGGCTTCGGCCATCGCGTTTATCACACGCTCGATCCGCGCGCCATCCATCTTAAGGCCTTTAGCGAACAACTCGGCAAGAGCACCGGCCACACCGATCTCTACGAAAAATCCAGCCGTGTTGAACAAGCCGTGAGCGAAGCGAAAGGGTTGAACGCCAACGTCGATTTCTACTCCGCTTCCTGCTACTACTCCCTCGGCATCCCGATTGATCTGTTCACGCCTATCTTTGCCGTGAGCCGCATGTCTGGTTGGACAGCCCACATCCTGGAACAGTACCGCAACAATCGCCTCATTCGCCCGCGCGCTGACTACACCGGCCTGCCCGACGGCCAGTCCTGGGTGCCTATCGAAAAGCGCACCGCCTAATATGCACGATCTTGGTTTTTTCCGCAGCCACCTGGACGAAATGCGCCAGCGGTTGGCCACGCGCAATTTCACTCTTGACGTTGACGCTTTTCAGGATCTCGACAAACGCCGCCGCCAGTGCGTGACTGAAAGCGAGCAGCTCAAAGCGGAACGCAACCAAGCAACCGCTGAGATCGGCAAGCTTCGCAAAGAAGGCGTCGACACGGCGGAAAAGCAGCAAGCTGTACGGGCCATGGCTGAGCGCATGACCGACCTGGACGCGCAAGTCGCCAAGCTCGACGAAGAATTTCGCGATGTGTTGTCTCGTGTTCCCAACCTCACACAAGATTCGGTTCCGGTCGGCAAAAGCGAGCACGATAACGTCGAAGTTCGCAAATGGGGCCAGCCCACCGAATTTAAGTTCAAGCCGAAACCACATTGGGATCTCGGTCCGGAACTCGGCATTCTCGATATGGAGCGCGCCGCCAAAGTAACCGGCGCCCGCTTTGCGGTTTATTGGGGTTTGGGCGCCCGCCTCGAACGCGCCTTGGTCAGTTTCATGCTTGACCTGCACACCAAGGAACACGGCTATAAAGAAGTTCTTCCGCCCTTCCTGATCAACTCGGCGAGCCTTTTCGGTACCGGCCAGTTGCCCAAGTTCGCCGAAGATCTGTTCAAGTGCGAAAATACCGATTTCTGGCTCGCCCCCACGGCCGAAGTTCCGGTGACCAATCTCTTTCGTGAAGAAACGCTGAATGCGGACAGCTTGCCCATCTCACTCTGTGCCTATACGCCATGCTTCCGGAGTGAAGCCGGTTCTTACGGCCGCGATGTTCGCGGCATCATCCGCCAGCATCAGTTTCAAAAGGTGGAATTGGTCAAGTTCACCCGCCCCGAACAAAGCAACGAAGAGCACGAGAAGCTCACCCGCGACGCGGAAGACGTCCTGCAAAAGTTAGAGTTACCTTACCGAACCGTTGTACTTTGCACCGGCGATACCAGCTTCAGTTCCGCCAAGACCTACGACATCGAAGTCTGGCTACCTGGACTGAACGCCTACAAAGAGATTTCGTCGTGTTCGAACTTCGAAGCCTTCCAAGCGCGGCGCGCTCAGATCCGCTGCAAGAGCGGCAAAGGCAAATCCGATTTCGTCCATACCCTGAACGGAAGCGGGCTCGCCGTCGGTAGAACCTGGCTGGCGATCATCGAAAACTATCAGCAAGCCGATGGCTCAGTGCTCGTTCCCAAGGTCCTGCAGCCCTACGTGGGCGCCGAACGGATCGACAAAACCTCGGGCCTCGGGTTCTGACTAGAACAATTCATTGCTGTTATGTTTCAGCACGGCTAGGCTGTGGATCGGGCAGATGAGATCATAGGGGTAGCCTATGGACAAACCTTTCCACATGTTGACCCCGCAAGAGAAAACTGTTCTGCGGATTGCCCAGAATCGTGCAATAGCCGAAAAGACGAAGACGGCAGCTAGTTCGCTGCCGCCCGCCAAATCTGCTAAAGACTACACTCGCGCTACACCAGAAGACCACTTGGGTAGCGTGATCCGCAATGTAAAGCTGTAATCGGAAAGTCTCCCGGTTGGTCTGAGGCACAGGCCCTAGACCAACCGGAAGAATCTAGCGCATTCCAAACACATGCAGCAGGACGTTTAAGCAAGCCGCGAAAATACCTGCGCCCAAAAGCACGCAAATGGGAAGCGTCAACACCCAAGCGAGCAAGATGTTGCGTAACGTGTCGCCTTGCAGCCCCGAACGATTCGCGAACATCGTCCCTGCAATACCAGACGAAAGTACGTGCGTCGTGCTGATAGGCAGGCCAAAACTGTCGCCCGCCCAGATCGTGAGCATCGCCACCAATTCAGCAGAGGCTCCTTGAGCGTAGGTCAAGTGCTCCTTACCGATCTTTTCGCCCACGGTCACCACGATCCGCTTCCAGCCGATCATCGTACCCAAGCCGAGCGCTAGGGCGACGGCAACCTTCACCCACGTCGGAATGTATTTCGTTTCCTCCTGCAGCGACTTTTGATAAGACGTCAACTGCTTCGCCTCGGCTGGATCGGTGATCTTGTGCTGCTTGTTCAGCTTCGCAATCGTCTCGCCCAGTAGATAAATGTCGGTACGGAAACCTTTTCGCTGCTCAACCGTCAGCTCTTGAAAATCCTTCTTGCCGTCGAGTTCGATAGCCACTTCACGGCTCTTACCCAGCAACGCGGCCCAAGTCTTGTCGGTTGCTTTGCCCGTGGTCTTCAAATAGGCCGATAACTCGTCAGTCGCATCTTGTGTCGTAATGACATCCTGCGCATGCTTCTTCAGAACCGGCTCCAACTGGCTCGCCTGCATCACAATATGTTGAATGTCCGCAGGTTGCACGGCAGGGTTGAGAGCGAAAGCGCCAGGCAAAATACCCACCAGAATCAGGACGATCAGTCCCATTCCCTTTTGCCCGTCGTTCGAACCGTGGAAATAGCTCACGCCGGTACACGTGCCGATAAGGATCATTCGAATCCACCATGGCGGCGGTTGGCCCTCGGGCGATTTATAGAGCGCTGGCGCCTTAACCAACGCCTTCAGCAACAAAAGCAGTGCGGCAGCCGCAAAGAACCCCACTAACGGCGAAACCAAAAGCGCCGTGAACACTTCACGCGCTTTGGCCCAATTCACGCCTTCGCCAAAGACATGACTCCCGTTGATATAAGAATTAGCCAGTCCGACTCCCATGATCGATCCAACCAGTGTGTGCGAACTCGATGCTGGCAAACCCAAATACCACGTCCCAACGTTCCATATGATCGCCGAAATCAAGAGCGAGAACACCATAGCGAACCCCGCGCTCGACCCAACGTTCAATACCAATTCAACCGGCAACAAAGAAACGATGGAATACGCTACCAGCCCAGTCGATAGAAGGACGCCAATCAGATTCCACATGCCGGACCAAACCACGGCATAGACCGGTTTCAGCGAATGCGTGTAGATGACGGTCGCTACCGCATTCGCGGTGTCATGAAATCCATTGACGAACTCGAAGCCGAGCGCTAAACCCAGCGCCGCCAATAGTGCGATCGCAGTCGCAATTGGTATTTCTTGACCAAAAAGATGCAAAAAGAGAACCTCCCAATTTCTGCTTGTGAAAAGCTTAACCCTATCAAGATATAAGGCGTCAGTTACAGACAGATGACAAATAGGCGGATTTCGTACTAGCGGTTTCGAGGTCTAATAAGGCCAGAAGATGAAGATCGCCCAACCGATCAGGCCCAGAACAATGAGAACCCAGGATGCGGTGTTCCACCATTTGGTTTGGGTAATAGGCCGCAGCCATTCGGCGCCCGAACCGTAGCGCACGAAGACGTGAGCACAGGCTCCCCGAGCTGATTGCATCCAGTTGGTTCTCATCATATAGGCAAATTGTTCGGCCTGCTTGTAGATTAGCAGTCTATTGCAATTTCCAAATATTTATCGAGACAACCGACGATTTCCCGCCACTTTCGTACAACTCCATTTTCCGGTCGGTAGCATCGGGAAAAATGAGATCGGTTAGCGCTATTTGGCCGTCCTGTGCGAACACTTCAACCGAACAGCGATCGAGCAGAACGCGCAGTTGCAGCTTTCCGTTATGCAGAGAAACGGGCGCTTCCTGCCGGCGAGCAGTGAAGGCGGGATCAACAACGGCAGACCCCGAATGAGTTCGATCGATGTAGACAACGCCTTTGCCCGCGTCGTAACCGATGCGAGTACTGTGCTCCGCCCCTTTGCGCAGTTCGAAACCGACATCCTGTGAGCCCGACACTTCCAACTCGGCGGCCATGTCCAAAGTTTCAGGCCAATCATGCGCCTTGAGAGCCTCGTTTACTTTGGCCAACGCGCTGCGCCGGTATTCGACATGCTCGCCTCGTAATGCCTTGATCTCTTCCACTGGCGTCTGAAAAAGGCGCATGCCTGCGGCCGTCTTTCGCAACTGCAGGTTTCGCGGATAAGTCATCTGCCCGCGCCACGGCTTGGTCGGAACGTGAGCCGCGTATTTCCAGTTATTCATCCACGCCAGAATTACGCCAGGTCCAGCGGACTTCGGCAGGTTCGAGAAAGTCTGTGCCGCGTAGAAATCAGTTCCATAATCCACCCAAAGCACCGTGTCCGGCGAATTGTCGTTCACAAAGGTTGTGCCATCGAACGTACCCACAAAATATTGCGTGCCCGATCCACCGGCGACTGCTCCATCGGCCACGCCAAGCATCAAGACCCATTTCCGTTGGCCCACCGCATTCGCTACCGGCAATTCGAATAGGCTGGGACACTCCCAATTTGGCGGATTCTTAACTCCGGCCGGCCCGAACTCACCTAGCTGCGACCAATTCTTCAAATCCGGCGAAGAATAAAAGCGAATTTTATATTCTTTGGCCAATGAGACCGCGACAATCCATTTCTTACTTGGCTCATACCAAAAGACCATTGGATCGCGAAACTCTGCCCGATGAATATCGATGACCGGGTTGGCGGCGTAGTTCGTCCAGGTTCGGCCGTGGTCATTGCTGTACGCGATGTTCTGGTTTTGCA
>Ga0302319_10020353_pt1 | contig 12006 bp, 18 predicted proteins | sample Bog_T0_2_FD_203319 | JGI IMG/M metagenome (GOLD analysis project Ga0302319, IMG submission 203319) | Peat permafrost microbial communities from Stordalen Mire near Abisko, Sweden - Bog_T0_2 | ecosystem: Environmental > Terrestrial > Soil > Wetlands > Peat | place: Sweden: Abisko, Stordalen Mire...
GAATTGTTAAGAAAGAATATATAGGTATGACTGAAGTTGTATCTATTCAAACAAGTAGTCGAACATATATTGCTGAGGGACTTCTGTCGCATAATTGCTACCGGGAACATTACGCCACCGGCATGGACATGGACGAACACGCGGAGAGGATAAACAAAATGTGTCTAGATCAGAACGGCATACGGGAAAAATACCAATGGGCGTGTATAGACTCGGCCGCGGGGGCAAAGGCAGGATACTCTGAAACGGGTGTGGAGATTTACCAAAGGCATGGAATTGGAGTGGACGAGCAACTCATCTATGCTCCCAAAGACAGAGTGATAGGTTGGAACATAGTTCACCAGTATTTACGAGTGGACAAACCCACGGGAATAAATAGTAATCCACAGCCCATGCTGAAAGTATTTGACACGTGTGTTAATCTTATACGAACGATACCAGCACTCCAGCATGACGAGCTTCATCCAGAGGACGTGGACTCGAAAGGAGAAGACCATGCCGCTGATGAGCTTCGTTATTTCTTAAGGACATTACGTGAGGGCAAAGCAATGAAAGCGGAAAACGCAATTGAAAAAAGAATACGTCAGATGAATGAAATGGACAATACTTTTAATTACAATTATTCACGATAATAAAAAAACTATGGCAAAAGATTTAGAACAAAGATTTGACGCGGCGATGAAGAAGGGGGAGAATCAGGACGCGGCACAAACGTTCAAGGATAAAGCAAAAAAGATGCGTGAAGAATCTGCACAAAGGAAGGCAAGTAATGATAAAATATCTGGAATGAGTGATGAAATTAGAAGTAATCTAAAAAAGTACGGAACACCTCATGCACCCCAGAAGCGTTCAACTTCAGATGGATATATGCCTAGAAAGGAGTCGGCAATTGAGAGAAGTAATAGGCAGGTCGCAAAAAGGAATGCAGGAAAGACAAAAGATCAGATAAGCGAAGAAGCATTCAAAAGTGGTAGAACTAGCGGTAGATATTAAAATAATACTATGCCAACAAAAACCAAAGACCCAAAATCAGAGAAAGGCGACCTGCCAGACACAGGCATAGAGAAGCGTCTGAAACCTCAAAAGACTCCGCCGACATTCCAACCCGACAAAACGGAGACGCTTGTGATAAAATACGTGGACAAGCGTTCGAACGAAATGATAAAGTTCCGCGAGCAATTAAAGCTCGAAGGACGTTGGAGAGAAGCAGATCAAGAATACCTACCACATGAACTCGACTTTGGTACAACCCGCAAACGATTCGAGACAGACCAAGACACAGGTCTCAGGTCTCGAATGGTACCTGTTGGAGATATTACGCAACAGTGGCGTCAAGCTTCCTCTGCCCCCACGCTCCTCGCCAAAATACAGACAGCTCTTGGACTCATTATTGACCAAATGCCAGAAGCAGAATTGGTCGCTCTCCTCAAAAGATATCAGAAAACTACTGATCTTGCATACGCTCTCTGGAAAAGAAACTGGCAAATAAGCAACGCAAAGAATAAGCTGAAAGTGTTGGTGTTCGACCTATTCAAATACGGATGGTGTGTTCAACGCACATTCCCTCATAAGTCCGTCATCAAAGGCCGTGTGCGCGTGACTGTGGATACAGAGAACCCGGAGATGGACACATACGAGGAAAGAGAAATTGAAAGATACAACGACGTGGATCGTGAACCGCTCGATGTGTTCCGAACCTACCTGTCAGAAATGACCAAGCCATACGACCCGGAATCGACGAAAGAGGATTACTATGAGTTCGATATGGAGTACGACGCATTCATGACCGAGTATGGAGACTATCCGAACGCCAAACTTGTACCAAAAAATTCATTCTTCATTCGCAATAAGGAAGAAAGCAAAATCAAGCTCGGTGGTACTATCCGAGACGAGGAAAACGCAAACATAAAAGAGCGACAGGATGTCGTGACAGTAGGCATATTCGAAAGCCAGACAAAAGACCTGTTCGTTATTTACATACCCAAGCACAAAATCACAGTCTACATCAGTCCTTTGCCGAATGACGAAAAGTACCTCTCATTGACGCACACGATGTACATAATGCGTTCGTCTAAACTTCCATTCGGTATTTCACCATGGGAAATCATTCGTCAAAACAAAGCGTTATACGACAAGATGAAAAACATGACGATGGACCAGCTCGTTCTTTCAATCATGAAGAGCTTCTTTTACTCTGGCACGAACATGAACCTCGGCGACGGCAAAATACAGATTATTCCAGGTGAGGGACGACAGATCACCAGCTCCACAGGCAAGCCAGAAATCATTTGGAATGAAATACCCGGACCGGGAGAGGACTCATGGAAAGGACTAGAAGCCATTCAAGCCATGATGGACGACGACTCTGGTATTACCCCGACACTTGAGGGCGAGATCACCGGCAAAACTCTCGGAGAGATACAGCTCGCGCGCGAGGCCGCATTACGCCGCATGAAAACGCCCGTAGACAACATTGCGTGGCTCATAGAGCAGGACGCATATCTCACTCTCTCGTGGATGTCGCAACTCTACACAATTCCAACGGTCAAGGAGTTCTCTAACGAACAGGAAATGATGGAGTACGAGCAAGAGGAACAAATAGACCATTCAGAGCTATTCCAAAACAGTTCGAATGACGATGATCCAGAGCCGAAAATCACAGCAACCTACCTTCCACAGCTTTCTCTGCACCTTGAGGATAATAAAGGGCAACTGGTCGAGGGAAAAGATTCAAAGTTCTTCCAACTCGGACATCGCAAAGGACAGATACACCCGAAACTATTGAAGTGGAAAGGATTATTCAAAGTCATTCCGCGTTCAATCATCGACAATTCACAGACGCTTATCAAAGCCAACAAAATGGAAATGGCAAACCTGCTCGTGCCATTGTTCTCTAGTCCATTACCAAACGCAATGCAACAGCTAGCCAAGATTGCAAAGCAGATCGTCAAGATTCAAGAAGAAGACGAGGACGACTGGCTCCCGGACACTTGGGTGCAGTTCCTGAAACAGGCAGGCCAACCACAGCAACCACAAGGTCAACCTGGCCAGCCACAGGGGCAACCAGGGGGTATGCCAGGCCAGCCAGCAGGTGCTCCGCCTGGAATGGGGGCACCAGGCGCGCCAGGAGGGGCACCACAGGTCGCACCGCCTCAAGGTGGAAGTATGCAAGGTGCGCAAGGAATGGCACCCCCACAAGCACCCACAGCGGTGCCGAGTGGACAGATCAGTGGAGGTACTCCGCCGCCGAGTGGGCTTGGACAAATCTTTCAGAAGCGTCTCGGTGCATAGTTATCAACTTATCAGCGTTGACACCAATGGGCAACAACGCAACAATGTAGACATTAATAAATAACAACAAAATCATGGCACAACTAATACCAAACGGTAAGAAGATAACAGAAAGTAAAAAAGCACTGTTTCCTAAAAAAGCTCTTGAAGATATGCATAAAAGAGAAGTAGCTACGGGTAAGAAACGCTCCACCTCAGATGGGTATATGCCGAAAAAGTTCACAAAGGAAGAAGTGAGAATGAATAAGTCACAACCAGCAAGAGAGAGATCATTTAGGAAAGCACTAAGTCAATAAAAGTTATAATGTAATTATTAAAAACTAACAACAAAATTATGGCACATTCACAAGAATACGGGGCAGTAAAAAAAAGACAAGAAGGCAGAAACGAACACTTCAAAGAAGTGACCGAGGGTCGAAATACTAAGAAAGACGAAATAGAAACTTATGGAATGAGTGGACACAAAGCGTTCCATTCACAGCGAAAGAATCTATCCAAACGCTCCACCTCCGACGGATATATGCCGAGTAGGGCAAGAATTACTAGAGAAACTGATAAAAAGTTTCAATCTCCGACAACAGGAAAAATGGTCGGACGAATGGAGCACACATACGACAAGGATTCAATGAAAGGCCACAAGGTAGTAAAGAAATTCGGTGGAGCGGGAATCCCAGGAGAAAGAGCAGAATCAAAAAACAAATTAGATTTGAAAGTCAAACAGCGCACCGCGCAATAAACGTATGAGCCAAAAGAAGCAAAAATCGGAGAATAAGCACACAGTCAAAGAGGTGCTCAAATCCCTCCAATGGTCGGTGGAGGATAATGTCCTCATGCTCCTGTCGTCTATCACAGACGAATTTGTGACCATAAGCATGGACGCTATTATGAGCAGATCGGACGGCGAAGTAGAGGACTCGCCAGTAGAATAAAATGGCAACACTACTAAATAAACAGGATAGTGCCGCCCTCATGGCCATGGTTGATAAGCCGGGTTGGTTTGCTTTACAGAAATTGGTCGCCATGACCATAAACGAGCTAAATAATCGCGAAGTGTCGGGAAGCAATGAGTTTGAGGTGTTGCGTTCTTTATTCACCAGAGAAGGTCGGGTCGGTGGCCTTAAAGAGTTCTTTGACGGGATAGAGAAAGGCGAATCATTATCAGATATACAAAAATAAAACATGAATAATAACAAACCGAAGTTCAATGTGGTATATGAAAAGGGGACGAGTGAAACAGTTGCAAATGAATCTATGGACTTTTTAACAAACATGCTTGAAGAGTTTGATAATAAGGCTCCAGAGTCAATTCGGTCAGTAACGTTTTCTAAGCAAAAATAACATGACTGTCGCAGAACATTCAATGCTTCAACTCGTAGGTGATGACGGTACAGCAGAGTTCAACGTGGATCCCGACGAAGCCACGTTCAAACTGACTATAGGCAAGGAAACTCGCAGGTTCAAGATTGTCGACCTCTGGGCGATTACGTACGCGATAGCAGGTGCAGACCAACAGGACAAAATGATGCCGGTAAAGCAAACCGAAGTCCTCACCTATCGCCGTATCCACAACTACAAGCTCAAAAAGGCACAACCGGCAGGGGCAGTATTGCGGATACCATGTGAGATAAATGTGGAGAAATCTGTTGTTGAGGGGCTTAAAGGAATGGTTGAACAGCAGAAAAAAGACTTGACGACGGGCGTGCCGATAATAGGGCAGAAGTAGTTATCCACAACCGCTTAACATATACAAATTATTAAAAAGTAATATAATAAACAATCATGCCAACAAAACCAAAAGCAGAAGTAAAACAGGAGTTCGTATCAGTAGCAGATTTTAATAAATTGACCAGCGTCATTGAGTCGTTAGTGAATACAGTGACTGAGTTGAAAAACAAACCAGTCGCAACGGTTGCGGAGACGAAAGAGGAAGTTGAGGTAAAGAAAGCAAAAAGCGATAACGCCCCTATGCCGGAGTCATGGGACGAGGCCGCGCGTGAGATACTCGGTGAAATGCTTGACCACACAGAATTGCTTCAGCCGAGAGGTGGCGGCAATCTGTTCACCATAGTCATCAAGCCAGAGTTTTCAAACGCACCGAAAGAGTATCTAGAAATGAGAAAGTTTGATCGCCGCACAGTCGAGTTAGGAAATGAGGGAATAAGCAAGGTCGAGGCTTTCTCGAAATTAGTTCGTGCAAATTTGAAACGCTTCCAGCAAAAGTAATTTAATAAAATAACAAACAATAAAATGAACCCACATAATCCACAAGTCAAAGGAGTCAGCGAAGTCGAACACGACGGTCGCCCTGATTCAGCACATGAGCAAGAGGTCAGGAAAGCGGATTGCAATTCCGAGAAGCAAGAGGAAAGCAACCCAGACCAAGACGTTTCAGAAAAATAACCATGCCCAAGACTAAAGAAAAAAAGAAAAAGGTCGTCAAGAAAGAGGAAAAGAAAGAGGACGAGAAAGACGACGACGAACAGTCGAAAGAGGTCAAGGCCAGTATCGCAGTAAAAAAAAAGACGGAAGCAATCGAGGACAAGAAGGACAATTACGACAGGAAGCGAAGCACATCGGACGGGTATTTGCATCGCCATTAATAAGTCCCTATTACACCAAATTTATGTCAAAAACAATAAAGATAAGCATAGATGAGATCCGCGCGATAAACCCTATCCTGCGTGATTTCAAAGGAGATCTAGTAGAGCTGGCCGCTCTGCTCGACGACGTCAAGAAATTGGTCATCACAGACGCAGATTGGATAGAGGCAAAGTTAGTCAAGTCGCCGACAGATGAGGACGTCAAAGCTCAAATAGACGCCCTGCCAGAGGATCAAAAGAAAACATTCAAAGTTGAACAGCGTCTCACATGGGATCCCGCATGGGAAAAGGAAGTGACCCTCGACGGCGCTGTAGTCTCATACATTGTCGCCAAGATCAAGGAAAAAAGCGACAAGAAAGAAATCACCTTGAATGACACATCTCTTGTTAGCATAAATAAAAAGCTACAATAAAATGACTACATGCCCTACATGCAACTCCACAGGAAAAGTAGTGCTTCCGCCAAAGCCGGGGATTGCTTATTCCGAGAATGGCACTTGTCCACAGTGTAAAGGGACAGGGCAGGTGGTAGAATTACAGGCAGTTGAACCACAAGAAATCCCAAAAGCCGACGGCGCGGACTCTGGGACCGAATCACAGGACGCGCCTGAATAGAACATCACAATTTATCAATCACGCCTCGCAAGAGGCCTGAAGCGAGCACCCGAACACTCACAGATTATATAAAAGTCGGACGCTCACCTCAGGCCTTACGGAAGGCCCATAATCTCTTCGCACTCACCGCGATGTAAAACAAAGGTGTAAAAACATTATGGCTAACAACGACGAACCGGAAGTAAAAATAATCGATAGAGTTGAAGTCGCACCCGCCGGGGACGACGAGGAACTCGTTGAAGCGGAGAAAGAAACTCCCATTGACTCTTCCCAAGAAAAAAACGACGAGCCAGCTCCCAAAGAGTCCAAAGAAGAGGACGAAGCTGAATCGGAAGAGACCGAGGAAACTCCTGAAAAGGAACCCGAGGAATCTAAAAACGCGGCAATTCCAGATGACGCAGGGAAAAAGTACGCAGACCTTGAGCGTGTTCCCGGCGAAACTCCTAGGGAGTGGGCACTACGACTTGAGAATGCGAAGTTACGCGATGAAATGCGTGGCAAACAAACTCAAGAGATAATGCAAGCACCTCCGAAACTTGCCAAGAAAGAACTATCTCCAGAGAAACAAAAAGTCCTCGCGAAGTATAAAAAGGAAGACTTGGACACTTTGAAAGAGGTATTTGATGTAATGGCAGAGGACATGGGATTTGTGCGCCAAGGCGAACTTGGAGCTACTAGGTATCAAGAAATCCAGACAGAACAGTTGGACAATTTCCTTGAAAAGCATCCAGAATATCAAGCGAAAAACGACCCCGGCGGTGTGCTTTGGAAAGCATTCGGGGAAGAGTTCAGATCTGGACTTTACAATACCCAGCCAGCAAACCCAAAAGCCTTAGCTAAAATCCTAGACAAAGTCCATAAGGAAGTATTTGGAATAAAACCAGCCGCGGCTCTTAACAAACAAGAAGCCGCCAAAGAGAAAGTCAAAGTCGCATCTCACAGCGGCTCCTCTAGACCTCAACGTGAGGGCGTAAAACGAGCGAACCAACCCATACAAGGGCTTCGCACCGATATGCTCAAAGGCTTCTCTGATGAAGAGATAGCCGAAATGACAGAGGAATAGAGTTAAAACTTACAAACCAATGACTCAAGGATTTACCTTGATTTCCGACCCGGACGTAACAGCATATCGTAGGGTTGGAATCGCTACACCTTCAGCAGGTACAGCAGTTTTGGCAGGTACACCGGTCAGCCAATCCCATTCGGGATCAGCAACGGTGGATGTGGCTGTATCAACGGCCGCAACGGTAACGAGCGCAATATACGGAGTTACGGTGGAAACTATCTACGCCGGACAGACTTCGGTTCTTATTGCAATTATTACCCCTCGCCAGATCTGGGCTTGCGAAGCCAGCACATCAACGACATCGCTGACAGGAACAGCCACGGGTGCCTATAACGGACTACGCGCTATTCTTGGATATGTAGGTATTACGGTCGGTACGACCACAGGTGTACCGCCTTATACTTATCGTTATCTTAGCTCAGGCAACCCGACATCGGATGGCGTTCTTTCGCTTCCGACAGGTACGACAGCAAACATCACGACCCTCTATACCACAGGTTCTGATGTCACAGGCACAACTGGTATATTTATTCAAACGGGAACGATCCCGTCAGTTTCAACGACGCGCATAGTCGGGCGCTTCCTAGTTGAACATGCCGCTTAATTAAAATAATCAAATGAGTACAGCCCCTATGAACATCGCGCAAGCCGCTGACCTCGTTGACTTGTCTATTCAGAAAGTCTTCGAAAAGGCGTCTGAGCCAGATGTTCGCTACCCTAAGTATTTCAAAACCCGCAAGACAGAAGACTATTATGAGAAAGACTCGTCTCTATCTGGTCTCGGCGAGGCGGATTTCGTTGATGAAAACGGCGTGATCCTCTCGGATGTCCCGGTTCAAGGTTATAAGCGTGTTTACACACAGAATATGGTCGGCGTATTGATTCCGTTTACATTCCAAATGTGGAAATTTGGCATCAAAAAGCGCGACCTCGACAACGTAGCAAAAGAGCTTAAGGCTTCAGTAGCACGTCGCAAGGAACGTCTCTGTGCAGAGCGTATCGACAACGGTATGGCCACCTCATACACCACTAACGGTCAATCAGTCGCGAAGACTCTGACTATTTCTGGCGGTGATGGTCTTGCCGCGTTCTCGTCAACTCACACTCGTGAAGACGGTGGTTCTAACATGAACAACGTCGTCTACGATGGTACGACATACAACCTGCCTTTCGACTATGCTGGTGTAAAAGCCGCATATAGAACAGCTGGTCTTATGGTCGATCCTCGTGGAAATCCAAGGATCCCGGACCTCGATGTCCTCGTAGTCAAAAAGAACTCCGCTAACCACTTCAAGGCTAAGGAAATTCTCAAAGCTATCAAGGAAAACAAGATCCCAGAGTCCTTTGATCACGATGGTTCAGGAGTAAATGCGTTCGAAATAGTTGACTCTCAGTACATCCAAAACTCGAATTACTGGGCTATGTTCGATTCATCGAAAGCTCTAACGGAAACGGAGGGCTTCCAGTTCGTCGAATCACAGCCAGCAATGATCGATCCAGTAAACGTAGTTTATAAAACAAAAGAAATCCAAACATCTGTGACCACACTTTTCGATTTGGGCCATAATGATGTCACTCGTTCTTGGGTTTTCTCTGCTTCAACGTCAGTCGCCCCGACAACTTAGGCCTTATGGCCGTCCCGTACGCGGGACACAGTTCATAGATTGTGGATTGTGTCCCTCGTATGGGCATTACAAAACTAATAGGGAATGGGACCAATAGCTGAAACATGCCGTAACCCCCATTCTCACTATAATGTCTACAATTAATGGCGATTCATACACAGATCTCCGAAACATAAACCTTAGAGGTGGTGCTTCGGGTCCAGGTCTAATTCGTTGGTCTCCCTCTGGTATATATGGCCAAAATGCCGCTCTATGGGCTTCAAACCCATTCGGAACGACTGATTATGGTCTATACCTAAACTCCGCAGGAAACCTTGTATTCTCAAATCCAAACGGTGCCACAATTCTTGGCGCGGCAGGTTCAGGCGGCGGTCTTCCTACATGGGATCAGATATTCGTAGGGGATCAGGCTCTTGACGTCGGTGCGACCAATACCTTAACTGTCACTAGTTCGGGCACGGGTTCAAATGGTATATTTGCAGTAACTTCGACTGCGGCAGGTAGCGGGGTATTGCTTCAAATAACCAACGGTGGTTCTGGTTCAGATATTGCCGGTACCTCTAACACATGGAATGTGTCTGCGGCAGGTGCGGCGGTATTTACGAGTGCGGCCATTCCGACACTTACAGCAACGACAATTACGGGCACTACAAACACTCTGACATTGGCGGCCGTTGGTGCGAATGCAGTTGTTGTTGGGAGTGGTTCAAACACCGTCACAATCGCAAAAGCGGCCACATTCTCATCTACAGTCACAGTCACGGCGGGAATAGTCACATTGGCTGATACAGCAAACGAAACTGGACTTGTTTTCACCTCTTCGGCTACAACAGCTGGAGTATCGGGTGCAGGAACAGGAACGGTGGTATTCAAGTCTACGACTCTTACTACTGGTACTCTTCTCAAACTCCAAGTCGCAGAGGGAACTCTGACGACAGGATGGTATCTTCAGGCATATGATTCAAGCACTTCAGCTACGATGTTCTCCATAGCCAAATATGGTGCGACAGTAATCACTGGATCGGCCTACGCAACAGCGGCTCTCACTCTTACAGCTGGTGATCTCGTTATTACAGCAGGTAAAATAGGGCATACAGCGGTAGGTGCAACCACAACAAACGGATACACAGGCACATTCAATGGCTTGACCACAGGCATTGGCATGAGCTTGGTACACACGACTTCGGTCATCACTACTGGTTCGGTTCTATCAGTTTCATCTACAGGAGTAGACACTGGAACTTCTCAAGGTACGCTTGCCAATTTCGTGTCATCTGGTTCAACGGCTGGACTTGTACTCAAAGTAACCGGTGCGGCTCTTATCGGCGGCACTCTAGCGGCTTTGTCAACCACAGCTCTTACAACCGGTACAGTATTGTCTTTATCAGCAGTAGCGGCCACTCTTACAACTGGCTTCTATCTGGCATGTAACGATGGTGCATTGAACGTATTCACAGTCGGTGCAAACGGTCACTTGACATCAAAGCAGACCACAGCTCCGACAATTGCCACGAACTCAACAGGCCTTTCGGCAGTTGCGGTTACAGCGGGTAGCACTGACACTTGCGGTACGATTACTTCAACAGGAACACCTTCGTCGGGAACGGTTATAACTCTTACATTTGCAAAGACTTACACCGTAGCTCCGAAATGTGTTCTGTATGCCCCAGCAAACGCGGCGGCAGGTGGAATCAACACTATGCCGATCATCACGACCACAGCAACAACGGCAGTATTCACATGGCCGGGTTCTGGAGTGTACGCGGCTACACCAAGCTGGACATATTTCGTCATAGCATAGGTTCTATTAAAAACTAATCTCGGTCTCTCACTCTGTCTCGGAATATCGACCGGGACAGTGATGAGGGACTGAACATAAAACCATGGGAGCATCATCAAACTTTCAAGAAACTCTCCGCACAGCAACGATCAACGTCGCCGCGGCCGGAGACAATATCCTCATAGCCGCCCCGACAACAACGGGAGACTATATTGCTATTGACTTCATTCAGATCATCCCGACAACGGCTTTGACGATTACGTTCTATGCAGGACCACAAGCAAGTGGAACAGCTCTCTCAGGACCATATCCTCTATCAGCACAACAGGTGGTTACTGACGAGAACGTATTCCAAAATCAGCACGGGGTAATAGAGTGTCCTGTAAATACATCATTCAACTTGTATACAGGCGGAGCAGTTCAATGCGGCGGATTTATCCGTTATCGCATTTGCGGAAATTGAGGTAAAAATACCATGCCTACAGTCTCCACCACAGAAACATTCGCTAGTAGAAATAAAGCGAGCAAACTGCTCGCAGATGAGAATGCGTCTCTGATCAGGGCAAACGAAATCCTTAAAAGGGAAAATGCAGAGTTCATCAAGATCAGACAGGAAAACATGATCCGAAGCGCATTTACGCCTGAAGAATACGAAAAAGTGGAAAGAGAACACTTTTCAAGGGTAGAAAGCATGGAAAATGCGGTTGTTCAGGGCAGAATCGAGGCAGGTAGGCTTGAAACGGCTATAGTCGATAAAAGGGCAAGCTTGGCTCAAATGTCAGCCCAAGAGGCAATTTTGACGCCAAAACTGGGTGCCGTGGCGTCGGATATCGAGATCCTTACAGCAAGGAGAGAAAATGCCGAATCGGCCGCCAGAGAAGCTGAAAGCAAGTACAGCGATCTGATCACACGAAAAAGCACCGAGCTTTCACTCCTTACGGATAAAGTAAATGCCGCTCAAAACGCTCATTTGATTGTTTCACGGGAAACAGAACAGCGAATGGCGAGCGTGGTCGAACAGGAGCGAGC
>Ga0302319_10020354_pt1 | contig 12006 bp, 10 predicted proteins | sample Bog_T0_2_FD_203319 | JGI IMG/M metagenome (GOLD analysis project Ga0302319, IMG submission 203319) | Peat permafrost microbial communities from Stordalen Mire near Abisko, Sweden - Bog_T0_2 | ecosystem: Environmental > Terrestrial > Soil > Wetlands > Peat | place: Sweden: Abisko, Stordalen Mire...
GAAGAACTGGAAATTCAGCGACGCCGATATGAAAGAGCGCGCCTTCTGGGACGATTACGCCCGCGCCTTCGAGGATTGCCTCACCGCGACGAACACCGGTCACGCGCCCTGGTATATCGTACCCGCCGACGACAAAAACAACGCCCGTCTGATTGTTGCCCGGGTCCTGCTCGATACGTTCGAGAGGCTCGACATGAGCTATCCCGAAACATCCGCCGCACGCCGGGCGCATCTGCGGGCGATCCGCGAGGAGTTGACAACATCATGAGGCGAACTCTCGTAGGCGACGGTTCGACGCCCGAACTTCCCGAACTCGTGATTCCGTTCGAGAAAGTATGCTGCATCCTCTCCATGGCGCGACAATTCGACGCCAAAGACGAGGTCACCGAACCCAACCCCGATTCCAATCCCACAGACGATGGCCAACGCGCCATATTAGAGGACCACGCCGACGATCCCGTGCGCCGGGAACTCGTCGCCTTTCTTCACGATCTGAATGTCGACGAACAAATCGATCTGGCGGCGCTCATGCGCCTGGGCCGTGGCGACGGCGATCTGGCGGATTGGGCTGCGCTTCGCTCAGAACGCTCGAGCGAGACCAATTCGGGCGCGATGCGGGCGCTGCTGGCGAATCCCTTGCTTTCAGACTATCTTGAGGAGGCGCTGTCGCAATTCGGCGAGTCCTGCGAAGATCTGCAAGCCGAACGCCTGTGAGCGCAGCCGTGGTCCCGGCGGCAGACCCCTGGCGCCGTCAGGTGATTGACGAAGGCGCGCTCTGCTCAACCATTCGCGCGCGCGTGGCCACACTTCGCAATCCCTTTTTCGCGCCGGCAAACGCGGCCGCTCCCGCGAATGCGGCGCCAAGCGTCCCGCCGAACACGATCAGGGCTTTGGGAACGGCCGGCAACGGGACGTCCAGCATCGCAAACTGCAGCCAGACCAGCGGAGCGTAATGCAGGACATAGATTCCCAACGCGTTATGCGAGAGCGCGTCGAGTAGCCGACTGCGAAAGGCCGCCAATCTCAGGCTCGCAGCCAAGACGAAAAACACGCTAGCGGCCCCGGCCCAGGCGTAGCTGGCCTCGGCGACAACCAACAGCGAGCGCGGCGCAGACGTCGTATAGGACAGCGTCAACCCCGTCAGTCCCATCCACAGCAACAGAGACGCAAACGCCACGAGCAACCATTTCGACCAACCGGTAGCGAGCCTGCCGTCGGCAGCGAGCAGCCCATTGCCGAGCCCATGCGCTCCGACGCCATATCCCGCCAGAAGATAGACCGAATAGAGCGCCGGGCGGCTGACTTGAAATGAAACCGGGCCCATCTCGCGCCATTCCCAAGGTGAAAACGCCAAGGCGAGGGGAACATAGGCGAGAGTCGCGGTGGTCGCGAGCCCCAGGAAATATCGGCCCGGAGCCTGCTTCGCGCCCGACGCGAAGACGCCGATGAACTCGGCCGCTCGGGGGACAAACCGATGAATCGCCGCGATGACAGCGGTCAGCGCCAGCAACATCCAGAGAAACCACATCGGCCCATTCGGCAGGAACGGCAGCGCGAGATAGCTCTCGACGTAAGCTGGTAAGCTCGGGTCGACGGCCCTCACCCGATACGCCGGATAGAGCGCGACCGGCATCACGGCCACGAGCGCGAACACAAACGGCGCGCCGAGCCGCTTCAGTCGGGCGGCGAGAAGAGGCCGAGTTCCTCGGCCGACCAAGCTGGCGCGAATGAACAGGCCGGAAAGAAAGAACATCAGCGACATCAGATAGACGTCGAGCCACGCGGCGAACAGATCGAAGCCGAACCAACGTTGAGCGTCGACGATCGGAAACGCGAGCCACGTGTAGGGCGACTGCGCGAACTCGGACGTCGGGGGCTTCATGAAGGCCAAGTAGGGTATGGTCGCGTGCATGGCCAGAAGCAACAGGATACAGACCCCACGCAGCGTTCTGATGGCTTGGCTGGTCGCAGCGTGAGAACGAGCGCCCGTGCCCGGATCTTCGTCGTCCGTGGAAAATTCTTGGCGCGCTGAGTCACTGGAGCTTCGCAGACCACTGTCGATAGCCCCCCAGAGTGTCGACGACGGGGGCGAGGCCTCGAAATCCCGAGCGGCCAAGGTGCGGATCCTTTTTGTGTCCGCCGCGCGCCAGCGCGAGCTGTCCCGAACCATTCTATGAGCGGGTCTGCGGCTCGCTAGGGTCGGAAAATACTCAGGCGGTTGGGTCATACCAAGACGTCCGCCACTCGCTTGCGGCTGTGGCCGAAGGGGTCGACGTTCAAGCATTGCGGGCGAGCGTCGCCGCGCTTCGCCTGCGGGACCGAGGCGGGAACGCCTTCGTCCCGCTGTTGATGTCAGAAACCCGCCGCGCCGCGGGGACCGCGAACGGGTTGACGGCCAGCGCCGCGGGCGCGGCGTGCTCGCCAGAAAGAAGCGCGCACAACTTCACTTCGGCAAGCGCCCGATTGCGCGTCGCCGGCGTCCGCGCGGTTGTGAGTAGTTTCCGAATCTACCCGGACGCCCAAGGTCGGACCAGTCTGACGACCCGCGCTGTCAGCGCCTGCGTCAACGACTGCAGTTGAGCCCATCCCGTCCGCGCCGGGGAGCTTCTCGAGGCTGATCCTCTTGCAGGTCGGGCTGCGTTGAGGAAAACATGCGACCTTTGATCGCCGGAATCGGGAAGATGAACGGGCCGGCGCCACAACTCGACCCAATCGAGGCGGTCGCCGCCTCCATGGAGCCTTTGCCGCCCAATGCCGAATTGCCGGCGTCGAGCCGCTAACCCAGCCAGGAGAAGCCGAGATGCGAATCGGAATCGCGGCCGACCATGGCGGCTTCGCGCTGAAAGCGCAGGCTGCGGAGTCGCTGCGCGCCGCCGGACATGAGGTCGTCGACTTTGGCGCCCATCAACTGAACCCCTCGGATGACTATCCTGACTTCATCATCCCCTTGGCGAGGGCGGTCGCCGCAGGGAACGTCGAGCGCGGAGTCGCGCTTTGCGGCAGCGGCGTCGGCGCGTCGGTCGCCGCGAACAAGGTGTCCGGCGTGCGCGCCGGGCTGATCCATGACGGATTCTCGGCTCATCAGGGCGTTGAAGACGATGACATGAATGTCATTTGCATGGGAGGAAAGGTCATAGGAACTGGGCTGGCAAAGGAGCTCATCGAGACCTTTCTGAGCGCCCGGTTCAGCGGCGCGCCGCGCCATCGGCGCCGCCTTGCAAAATTGCAGGCGCTCGAGCCGGGACAGAACGTGCGATGACGGGTCGATGAGATCCGCCTGGGACCAACGGTCGTAGGAGTCATAAAGACAGGAGCGGCGCATGGAATTGGGCATGATCGGACTCGGCCGTATGGGAACCAGGATGGCGCAGCGCCTGCTACGGGCCGGTCATACATGCGTCGTCTACGACCTCCACCCTGAGGCTGTGGACGCCCTCGTCAAGGAGGGGGCGGTCGGAGCGGCGTCGCTCGCGGACTTCGTGAACAAACTCGCGAAACCGCGCGTTGTCTGGTTGATGGCGCCGGCGGCGGCGGTCGATCCGACGCTGAAGGCGCTGGTTCCGCTGCTCGAACGCGACGACGTGGTTATCGACGGCGGCAACTCCCATTATCAGGACGACATGCGTCGCGCCGCCGAGTTGAAGACGAAAGGCCTCCACTACGTGGACGTCGGGACCAGCGGCGGCGTCTGGGGATCGGAGCGGGGCTATTGTTTGATGATTGGCGGCGAAGACGCCGTCGTGCGACGCCTCGACCCCATCTTCGTCGCCCTTGCGCCGAGTATCACGGCCGCGGCGCCTACGCCCGGCCGCGAGGGCCTCGGCGGCACGGCCGAACACGGCTACCTGCATTGCGGCCCGAGCGGCGCGGGCCATTTCGTCAAGATGGTCCACAACGGAATCGAGTACGGAATCATGGCCGCCTATGCCGAGGGGTTGAATATTCTCCGCCACGCCAACGCCGGCAAGCAGACGCAAACCGTCGACGCCGAAACCGCGCCGCTGCGCAACCCCGAGAACTACCCCTTCGATTTGAATCTGGCCGACATCGCAGAAGTCTGGCGCCGAGGCAGCGTGATCGGCTCTTGGCTGCTGGATCTCACTGCCATCGCGCTCCTCAAAAGTCCCGACCTGGCGAATTTCTCCGGCCGGGTGTCGGATTCGGGAGAGGGGCGCTGGACGATCGCGGCAGCTATTGATGTCTCTGTCCCGGCGCCGGTTCTCAGCGCCGCGCTCTACCAACGCTTCAGCTCCCAAGGCGGCGACGACTTCGCCGGCAAAGTATTGTCCGCCCTTCGCTTTCAGTTTGGCGGCCACGAGGAAAAGGGGGGCGCACGTTGACCGCCGCCCGTTCGGACGCCCTGGTGCTGTTCGGCGTGACCGGCGATCTCGCCCACAAGATGATCTTCCCGGCGCTCTATGCGTTGGCGAAGAACGGCGGGCTGCAAGCTCCGGTCGTCGGCGTCGCCTCGCCGAGGTGGAGTCGGGAGCAACTTCGCAATCGTATGGAGGACAGCCTCCGGCGATCAGGCGGGATCGACGATGAGAACGCCCTGAGACGGCTCACTGAGCTGCTCAGTTACGTAAGCGGGGACTACACCGACCCCAACACCTTCGCCGCCCTCGCGAAGGCGCTCGGCGACGCCCAGCGCCCCACGTTCTATCTGGCGATTCCGCCCTCGCTGTTCGAAACGGTGATCAAAGGGCTCTCATCGGCGAATTTGACCGAGCGCGCACGGGTGATAGTCGAAAAGCCGTTCGGACGCGACTTGGCTTCCGCGCGGGCGCTCAACCGCGTCGCGCTCGCCGCGTTCCCGGAAGACTCGATCTTCCGCATCGATCACTTCCTCGGCAAGGAAGCGATCATGAATATCCTGTATTTCCGTTTCGCCAATTCGTTCCTGGAGCCGATCTGGAACCGCAACTACGTGGCCAGCGTCCAGGTGACGCTGGCGGAGGACTTCGGCGTAAGGGGCCGCGGCGCGTTTTACGAAACGGCCGGGTGTCTGCGCGATGTGATCGAGAACCATCTGTTCCAGATCGTCGCGCTGCTCGCCATGGAGCCTCCCTCTGGCCGAAGCTTTGGCGCCGTGCATGATGAGAAGGCCAAAGTCTTCCAAGCGATGCGGCCTCTGCGGCCTGAGGACATGGCGCGCGGCCAATATGCCGGCTACCGCGACGAGCCGAACGTAGCCGAGGACTCCGACGTCGAAACCTTCTGCGCGCTGCGGCTCCACATCGACTCGTGGCGCTGGGAGGGAGTCCCGTGGTATTTGCGTTCCGGCAAATATCTCGCGCAGACCGCGACCGAGATTCTGGTGGAGTTGAAAGCGCCGCCGCAGCGGCTGTTCGCCGATTCCGCGTCGCCGACGGGCCGGCGCAACTATTTCAAATTTCGGCTCTCGCCCAATCCGGCCATCGCGCTCGCCGCCCGCGTCAAGCGCCCCGGCAAAGAGTTCGTTGGCGATCAGAGAGAACTCTATTTGATCGATGAGCATCCGGGCGAGGAAACCGCCTACATGCGGCTTCTCGGCGACGCCTTGGCGGGCGACGGCGCGCTGTTCACCCGCGAGGACGCGATTGAGGCCGCCTGGGCGGTGGTCGACCCGGTTCTCGAGACCCACCCGCCGGTTCGTCCTTACGAGCGAGGCAGCTGGGGGCCAATAGAGGCCGACGCAATCATTGCTGCCGACGGCCGTTGGGACAACCTCACGCCCGAGGAAACGCCGGAATGATGCGCCGATTGCAGGCGCGATTTCGTCCGACTTGAAAGGCGGCGCATGTGAGGACACGGAGCGAGCCGGCAAACAGGTCGACTCGCTCGATGACATCCGCGCCTTCGCTAAGAGGCGGCGGGACCGGTCACGGATTTGCCTTCGACCGTCGGGGCCGATTTGTGCAGGCGAGGGCGCAACGAGAGATCTTCCGAAAACACATAGGTCAAAATCGCGGCGAGAAACATCGCAGCGCCGACCCAGAACCACGGCGAATGATGGACGCGCCGCCAGTTGCGCTTCGGGTCGTTCGGTGGGGCCCGGCGATGGGGGCCGTTTCTCGTCAGTTGAACCCGTTCCCTCTTTGTCATCGTCGCTCGCGCGTCGGCGGCTTGTCAATCCCCGCTTTCACAATCGTCCGAATCCAGGTTCCGGATCGGCTCGGCGAATGCAACATAGACGCGTTCCTGGCCCATGGCGGGCCAGCATGAAATGAGATTGTTGCTCGAGTTGACTCCGATTGTTCGCAAACGCTCGGACGCGAGACATCGAACCCGGCGCCGAAGACGAATATCTTTCAGCGAGAGAAACAAATGGCTGACGAGGTCGGTCGGATGGCGCAACGCGCCAGCGTCGCGTGGGGATCTGGCCACACAGATAAGACGAGCCGACGAATTTCGGGACCCCCCTCGGCGTCGTCGCCGCAAAAAAAAATTGGCGGTCGCTGGAGGGGCGCCTGCGACCGCCTGAGTCCGAGCTTCAATCCGAGGGGGGGAAGAGGATCGTCGCCCGAAGCGTTTTTCTGAGGATATCGTAGAGCTCAGCCACTCGCGGGCAAGGCTCGGAATCTACCTACAACTTCGCAACTCGAGTTCCAGAGTAGAGGCGGCCCCGGCAATCTGCAGGATCTCGCGCGGGAATCCTGCGAACGCATTCTGACTTCCGCTGGAGAGGCGTTGAGTGCGGCCGAATTCGCAGGGCTAGAAATGCGCAATGGGCAGGGAGCGCGGGGCGGCGTTCCAGAGCGCGACGACCGATGTCTCGGGATGGGGAGGTTCGTAGCCGAGAATGCTGAGCGACGCTGTGTCCAGCGCAAAGTGCTGTCCTTCGAGCACGGGCGCTCCAATCCATCGCGCGCACACGACGCGCCCGACCTCGCCATGCGAGAACAGCGCGATGTTCCCTTCCAGAGTGCGAAGTCGGGCAATGAGCCGATCGACGCGCTCGCCTATTCGCGCGGACGATTCGCCGCCCGGGCAACCGTCGCGAAAGATGTTCCAGCCCGGCCGGCCGTCGCAAATGTCTTGGGAGCGCTGCCCCTCGTAATCGCCATAATCCCACTCCGACAGGTCGGGCTCGATCTCGGCTGCCGCCGACAATCCAACCAACTCGCAAGTGCGCCGCGCGCGCTGCCGCGGACTGGTCAACACGCGAGTAAACGGGATCGTCCGCAGCCATGGTCTGAGGTCCCGCGCTTGGCTCTCGCCCTCCGAAGTCAACGCAACATCGGTGCGACCGGTATGTTGGCCGGTGAGCGACCATGCGGTTCCGCCGTGTCGAACGAAATAAAGTCGCACCGGGACCTTTTGGGCGGGGCTCATTTCATCTTCGCTCTGTCGGTCATTTACGACGCCCGCCGTTGCGCGCACGCCAATTCCATCTCGGCGCTATATTCGCCGCGGCGCGCCGCCCGGTTGCAGTTGGCGCGATGATTGAGCGCTTTCTGGGCCGCCGGACGATTGGCCCGCTCGCCCTTCCATATCTGCAAGGCCGGTTGCTGGATGGCGCGGGCGAACGAAAACGCCAACGCCCAAGGCGGTCGCGACCCCGTAGCTTTGAACATTACGTTCATGGCGTTCAACCGGACGGAGGCCAATTCGCTCGATTGGCCGCCCGACAGGAAAACGATCCCCGGAACGGCGGCGGGGACGACGCGCAGCAAACATTTTACCGTCGCGTCGGCCACGGCGTCCACCGTCTCCTGGTTGGCGCAGTTCAAACCCGGAAGCGCCATATTCGGCTTCAGGAGCATTCCCTCCAACATCACCTCTTGCTGGGTCAGCTGGGCGAAGACGCTGCGCAGGACTTCCTCGGTGACGACGCGACAGCGCTCCAGCGAATGATCGCCATCCATCAGCACTTCCGGCTCGACGACGGGAACCAGTCCGACCTCCTGGCACAAAGCGGCATAGCGGGCCAAGGCTTGCGCGTTGGCCTCGATGCAGCCTCGACTGGGAATGCCCTCTCCCAACCCGATCACGGCGCGCCACTTCGCGAATCGGGCGCCCATCCGAAGATATTCCTGCAGGCGGTCACGCAATCCATCGAGACCTTCCGTCACTTTCTCTCCGGGGTGAGCGGCGAGATCCTTTGCCCCGATGTCGACTTTGATGCCGGGAATGACGCCCGTATCGGCAAGCGCTTTGACGAGAGGAGTTCCATCCTCTTCTTGCTGGCGGATCGTCTCGTCGTAGAGGATCGCGCCGCTGATCGACTTGGCCAGACCGGGCGTGGTCACGATCAACTCGCGATAGGCGCGTCGCGCCTCCAGCGTCTGGGGAATCCCTGCCGCAGCAAACCGCCTGTTGCAGGTGCCGTTGCTCTCGTCCATCGCGAGCAGACCCTTGTCGTCGGCGACCAGAGCCCTCGCGGTGTCGATAAGGGCCTGCGCGTTCATATCGCGGCGCCCCATTTCCAGTTCCGGATCTCCGGAAGGTCCTCGCCATGCTCGTCGATGTAGAGCTTGTGCTCGACGAGCTTGTCCCGCATCGACTGCTTCAAATAGGCGCCTCTGCTGCCCAGATGCGGGAGACGATCCACGACGTCTTGCACGAGATGAAAGCGGTCGAGCTCATTCTGCACGCGGATGTCGAAAGCCGTTGTGATCGTACCTTCTTCTTTGTAGCCGCGAACGTGCAGGTTCCGATTGGCGCGACTATAGGTGAGACGGTGGACCAGCCACGGGTATCCGTGAAAGCCAAAAACGATCGGACTTTCTCTGGTGAAAAGGGAATCATAGTCCTTGTCGCTCAGTCCGTGCGGATGTTCGCCCTGAGGCGCCAACTTCATCAGATCGACCACATTGATCACGCGGATCTTCAACTCGGGCAGATGTGCGCGAAGAATGGAGACGGCCGCGAGAACCTCCAGCGTCGGCGTGTCGCCGCAGCAGGCCATCACTACGTCCGGCTCGCCGTCCTGATCGTTGCTCGCCCACTTCCAGATGCCGACGCCTTGCGTGCAATGGGCGACCGCGGCGTCCATACTCAGCCATTGCGGCAGCGCGTGCTTGCCCGCCACCACCACATTGACATAATGCCGGCTGCGCAGACAGTGATCGAATACCGATAGCAGGCAGTTGGCGTCCGGCGGCAAATAGACCCGCACGATTTCCGCCTTCTTGTTGATCACATGGTCGAGGAAGCCGGGGTCCTGGTGCGTGAACCCGTTGTGATCCTGCTGCCAGACGTGAGACGCGAGCAGATAGTTCAGCGACGCGATCTTGCGTCGCCAAGGCAGTTCCAGCGTCACTTTCAACCACTTGGCATGCTGACTGAACATCGAATCGACGATGCGAATGAACGCCTCGTAACTGTTGAACAGCCCGTGCCGCCCGGTCAGCAGATACCCTTCGAGCCAGCCCTCGCACTGGTGCTCGCTCAGCATCGAGTCGAGCACGCGTCCATCGGGCGCGAGGAATTCATCATTCGCGATCTCGCGCGCGTCCCACTGGCGGTTGGTGACCTCAAATACAGCGCCGAGAAGATTCGAGAGCGTCTCGTCAGGGCCGAAGACACGGAAGTTGCGTTGATCCTTGTTCAACACGGCGACGTCGCGCAGGAACTTGCCAAGCACCATCGTGTCCTGGCCGTCTACGCCGCCCGGCGAAGGCACATTTACCGCATGGTCGTGGAAGTTGGGCATGCGCAGGTCGCGCAGCAGAATCCCGCCGTTTGCGTGCGGATTGGCGCCCATCCTGCGGTCACCCTTCGGCGCCAGTTCGGCTAACTCCGGCATCAGACGGCCGCTGCTATCAAACAGCTCCTCCGCTTTGTAGCTCTTCATCCAGCTTTCGAGCTGCTGGACGTGATCGGGATGGCCGGCGTCGACGAGCAGCGGCACCTGATGCGCGCGGAATGTGCCCTCGTTCTGCAATCCGTCGACGAGTTTCGGTCCGGTCCACCCCTTGGGCGATCGCAGCACGATCATCGGCCACCGTGGCCGCGTCGCGTCATTGTTGTTGCGCGCATTCGCTTGGATTTCGTGGATGTCCTCGATCGCCCGATCCATCGTGGCGGCCATGAGTTGATGCATCGCTTCCGGCTGGTCGCCTTCCACGAAGTACGGGGTCCAGCCGCAACCCTCGAGGAACTGCCGCAATTCCTCCGGCTCGATGCGGGCCAACACAGTCGGATTGCTGATCTTATAGCCGTTGAGGTGCAGAATCGGCAGCACTACGCCGTCGGTAATCGGATTGAGAAACTTGTTGGACTGCCATGCCGTCGCCAGCGGCCCCGTCTCCGCTTCGCCGTCGCCGATGACGCAGGCGACGATCAGGTCGGGATTGTCGAACGCGGCGCCGAAGGCGTGACTGAGCGAATATCCCAGCTCGCCACCTTCGTGAATCGATCCCGGCGTCGTCGGCGCGACATGGCTCGAAATCCCGCCGGGAAACGAGAACTGTTTGAACAACTTCTTGAGACCGGCTTCGTCCTGGGTGACGTTCGGGTAGACCTCGCTCCAGACGCCTTCGAGATAAACGTTGCCCACGATCGCCGGGCCGCCGTGCCCGGGACCGGCGATGTAGAACATGTCGAGGTCGTGGGCCTTGATGACGCGATTCAAGTGGACGTAGATGAAGTTTTGCCCCGGCGTCGTGCCCCAATGACCGACGACCAGCGGCTTCACGTGCGCGAGCGTCAGCGGCTCGCGCAACAGCGGATTGTCGCGGAGATAGATCTGACCTACCGACAGGTAATTGGCGGCCCGCCAATAGGCGTTCATCTTGCGCAACTCGTCCGAATTCAGCGTCGCCGGCTGGACGGGAATCGCGCTGGCGGCGCCGCCGCCTCCGGATCGTAGCTTCAAAGTCGGTACGTTCATTTTCGCGACCCTCTCGATAATTCGGTTCGTTTTGGTCACCCGGATGAAGCACTGCGCACGGGCTACATCGCCGCTTGCTCCGGTCCTGGCCAACCGCAAAGACGCAGGCTGATAGTCGCGCGACCGCAGCGGCTGACAAGTCGGCGCCGAGGAGCGGACGACCCCATCGAAGTCTCGCCGATGATAAAGATAGCTGACGCGACGTCGCCTCGGGCAGGCTCGGAAACTACCCATGCCGCCGAGCCCATTCGCCGAGGATCGTTTGCTCGCGCTCGGACGCGGGCAGATTTGACGCTGAGTAAATTCCGAGGCTCCCGCTGTCGTTCCGTCGACCCGTAGGACTCGCGTAAAGCTTTTGTCACGGACGATTTCTGAAAGCGCGGATCACGTCCGTTCGCCGCTCAGAGGAGATCTTGGAAGGAAAACCGCCATGGATTCGAACGCGCCCAAAAGCCTGAGCCAACTCGGACAGAGCCTGTGGCTCGACAATATAACCCGCGACCTGCTCGATAGCGGCGCGCTGCAGCGCTACATCGACGAGAAGTTTGTCACCGGCCTCACCTCCAATCCGACGATCTTCGACCAGGCCATTTCAAACGGCAAATCGTATGACGCGGAAATTCGCCGGCAACTGAACGAAGGTAAATCGGGCGAGGCGCTGTTCTTCGCGCTCGCGATCCAGGATATCAGCCGTGCGGCCGATCTGTTTGCGGGCGTCCATGCGCTGACGGACCGGGTAGACGGGTTCGTATCCTTGGAAGTCTCGCCGCTGCTCGCCTACGACACGCAGGCGACCATAGATCAGGCGAAGAAACTGCACGTTCAGGCCAACAGGCCCAACCTGTTCATCAAGATTCCCGGCACCGCCGAAGGCCTGCCTGCGATCGAGGAAGCGATCTTCTGCGGGGTACCCGTCAACGTCACCCTGCTGTTTTCCGCCCAGCAGTATCGGGCCGCGGCCGACGCCTACTTGAAGGGATTGGAGCGGCGAGTCGCCGCCGGGCTCCCGCCCGATGTCCGTTCGGTCGCCTCGCTGTTCGTCAGCCGGTGGGACCGCGCCGTGGGGCACGAGGGGCCGGCGGAACTGCGCAACACGCTCGGCGTCGCAGTCGGCATGTATACCTATAAGGTATATCGCGATGTGCTGGAGAGCGATCGATTTCAGCGCTTGGAGAACCTCGGAGCGCGCG
>Ga0302319_10020358_pt1 | contig 12005 bp, 7 predicted proteins | sample Bog_T0_2_FD_203319 | JGI IMG/M metagenome (GOLD analysis project Ga0302319, IMG submission 203319) | Peat permafrost microbial communities from Stordalen Mire near Abisko, Sweden - Bog_T0_2 | ecosystem: Environmental > Terrestrial > Soil > Wetlands > Peat | place: Sweden: Abisko, Stordalen Mire...
ACCCAGCCTGAAATTCTGCGCTATCTCGGCTTCGTGGCGGACCGCTATGATCTCAGGCGCGACATTCGCTTCGGCACCAGGGTCAGCGCCGCCAATTGGGACGAGGCCACGCAACGCTGGCTGCTTTGCACCAGCCGCGGCGCGAAGGTGTCCAGCCGCTTCTACATCATGGCCACCGGCTGTCTCTCCGCGCCCAAGCCGCCCGAGATCGAGGGCGTCAAGGACTTCAAGGGCGAGGTCTATTTCACCAGCCGCTGGCCGCATCAGGGCGTTGATCTCAACGGCAAACGCGTCGCGGTAATCGGCACGGGATCATCGGCGATCCAGGCGATCCCGCTGATCGCCGAACAGGCATCGCATCTCACCGTGTTCCAGCGCACGCCAAACTTTGCGCTGCCCGCCCATAATGGTGCGGCGCCGGCGGACCGCGCGGCGCTGCTCAAGCAGGATCCGGCCGCTTTCCGCGCGCAGGCGCGGATGTCAATGACCGGCGTTCCGCTGCCGCCAGCAACCGAGTTCAGCTTCCAGCTCTCCGATGCCGAGCGGCGCGAGCGCTTCGACAAGCTATGGGCGAGAGGCGACTTGGTCGGCATGCTGACCCAGCTATGGGCCGACCAGGGCACTGACGCCGAGGCCAACGCCCTGCTCGCCGAGCTCTTCCGGGAAAAAATCAGGTCCATTGTCAAGGACCCGGAAACCGCGGCGGCGCTTCTGCCCAACGACCATCCGTTCGGCGCCAAGCGGCCCTGTCTCGACACCAATTATTATGCCACCTTCAACCGCCCCAATGTCACGCTGGTTAATTTGCGCCAGGAGCCGGTCGCGTCCATCACGGCGTCCGGCATCCAGACCGAGAAGCGCAGCTTCGACATTGATGTGATCGTGTTCGCGACCGGCTTCGATGCCATGACCGGCGCGATCAAGGCCGTTCATCCGATCACCGGCCGGGATGGCCAATCTCTGACCGATCTCTGGGCCAACGGCCCGCAGAGCTATCTCGGCCTCACCGTGGCCGGCTTCCCCAATCTGTTCCTGATCACCGGCCCTGGCAGCCCGTCGGTGCTGTCGAACATGTCGGTGTCGATCGAGCAGCATGTCGACTGGGTGGTGGATCGCCTGATCGCGCTGCGCGAGGCCGGTGTCACGACCATGGAAGCCACAGCTGTGGCACAGTCCGGCTGGACCCGGCATCTGGCCGACTGCGCCACGCTGACGCTGCATCGGCTGGCCAACACCTGGTATACGGGCGCCAATGTGCCCGGCAAACCGCAGGTCCTGATGCCCTATACCGGCGGCGTCGGCCCCTACCGGAGCATCTGCGACGAGGTCGTCAGCCGCGGCATGCTGGGCTTCCGCCTGACCGGCCCCGGCGTCGCCGAGCAGTGCAATGACGGAGAGATCGTGCGCCTGCAGCCGGACGTGCGGCTGGTCTTGAACATGCTGGCGGAGATGCAGCTGCCGCCGATCGAATCGCTCGGCGCCCAAGGCGCGCGCGACTTCGTCGCCGAATTCAACAAGGCCAGGCCCGCCGGGCGGCCGGTCGGCGAGGTTATCGACGGCACGCTGCCCTGCCCCGACGGTGCGCTGGCCTACCGGCTGTATCGGCCGGCAACACCCGGTCCGCACGGAATCGTGGTGTATTTCCACGGCGGCGGCTGGGTATTGGGCGATGAGCAGTCCGACGATCCATTCTGCCGCGACCTGTGCCGGCGAACCGGCTTGATCTTTGTCAGTGTGGGCTACCGCCACGCGCCCGACCACCGATTCCCTGTGGCCGTCGAGGACAGCTATGCCGCGACACAATGGATCGCCGCGCATGCAGAAGAACTCGGCGGACGGCCGGGACCCCTGCTGGTCGCAGGCTGGAGCGCCGGCGCCAACATCGTCGCCGTCACCTGCCAGCTGGCCCGCGACCGCGGCGGTCCTGAGATCGGAGGCCAGCTGTTGCTATGTCCCGTCACCGACTGCCGTTTCGATCGTCCCTCCTATACAGACAATGCGACAGGCTATTTCCTGACCCGCTCGCTGATGTACTGGTTCTGGGACATCTACTGCTCGCCCGCTGACCGCAGCGATCCGCGCGCCTCGCCGCTGCGCGGCAATCTCGCCGGGCTGCCGCCGGCCTATGTCGTGACCTGCGAATTCGACCCGTTGCGCGACGAAGGCGTGGCCTACGCCGAGGCCATGCAGACCGCCGGCGTCGCGGTCGAGCAGCTCAAGGCGAAAGGCCACTTCCACTCGTCCTTCGTGATGGTTGACGTGGTGGTCACCGGGGTCAGCGGTCGGATCCAGATGGCCAACGCATTGCGCCGCTTTGCCGGTTTGCCGCAGGCCACGGAACAGCAAGGCCAGCGAACCGACCCGTCGAGCTTCAGCGCAGCCGCGGGGTGACGCCAAACGATAAGCGAGCTATATCTTACACTAAACCCCGTACATGGCAGACGTCCGTCCGCGAGTCAGTTAGCTCCCGATTGGGGCTAAGGGATCAACACCATGTCCATATCGCCGGCTCGCCACTTTTGCCTGAGTAACAGGCCGTCTTGCACGATGCGCAATTGTCTGATGATCGCTATCCGGCGCTCGCATAGACCTTGCGCCGCAGTCGCGCCATGGATTTTGCGCTGCGCAGTCGCGCCTTGGATTTTGCGCGGTCGGGCAGACCGATGAAACCAAACCCTGACGTGCTTGAACATGGTTGGACTCGCAGATTAGGTCCACAAAGCGCTGGCGGCCTAACCGCTGCCCAGGCCAATGAGCAGGCCGAATACGACAAGGCCGTTCGATGCGCTCTCAAGGCAATGGGATATTGACCCATCATTCTCAAGCAACCAAGAAAACTCAAACTTGGCCGAACTGAAGGTCAACGCGTACCCGCTTCTTCAGCGCGGACCAGCCTTGACACCCAATTGCGAGAGATCAGCCAGCTACTTGTCATGCGACCATCTTGAGTCCGCCCCGCGCCAGTTCAATCGCCGCGCGCTCGGCCTCACGGGCGTTGCGAAACAGCTGGCCTTCCATTGAGTTGAAGCGGTGGGTGGCTGCGAAAAAAACATAACCCCCGGGATTGCGAACCACGATGCCGGCGGCCTGCGAATTGACCTCGATGATGAAATTCTCTGACATTGTTTGCCCTTCATTCCTCAGTCCGGGCATATAACCGGGCCGCTTCGCAAATGTTCCAGGCGTGAGCAATTCGACGCTCGTCCCGTCTCAATCCGGCCGCACCATCTCGAACATCGCTTCCGGCCTGATCTCAAAATAATCGCCGCGGCGGCCGGCGCGAACGATCGGACGCGCCATGGCGGTCTGGTAAACGCCGTCCTTGATCAGCGCCTTGTCGATGTGGACCGCGACCACCTCGCCGAGCGTCAGCCAGGCCTGCACCTTGCGGCCGTCAGCGCCCTGCAGCTGGATGATCTGCGACAGCTTGCACTCGAACGAGACAGGGCTTTCCGCGACCCGGGGCACGTTGACAAGCCGGCTCGGCGCCTCGGTCAGCCCGGCAAGGGTGAATTCATTGACGTCGGGGGCGACATGGGCCGCCGTCGCGTTCATCTGCTTGGCGAGGTCCATGGTCGCCAGGTTCCAGACGAATTCGCCGGTTTCCTGGATGTTGCCGACGCTGTCCTTCCATGACGTCGAGGCAAACCCGATGATCGGCGGATGATAGTTGAAGCCATTGAAAAAACTGTAGGGCGCCAGGTTGATATGGCCATTGGCGGCGCGCGACGAAATCCAGCCGATCGGCCGCGGCGCGATGATGGCGTTGAAGGGATCGTGCTTGAGGCCATGGCCGTTGGCCGGTTCGTAGTAATGCAGGTTTCTCGGGCTTGACGGGTCCACGGTGCCAGTTCCTTCAGATCGAGCGGGGAGCGATTGTCGCCATCTCGCGACATTACCATCGGGCGCGGTTTTGCGCGACCCGTGCCTGCAGCCACAGCGACCGGAGCCTTAGCCTGCCCCGCTGGTCACGCGACTGCGCGCTGCCAGCCCAGCCAGGACAAAATCGACCATCTGCTCGAGCGAGGGGCCCGCCTTGTCGACGCATTGGGCGATCATCTGCGGGTGGAAAAACCGCGTCATCGCCGTGCAGCTGCACATCGCCGCGAGTGGCACGTCAGGGACGTTGAATTCGCCGGACGCGGCGCCATCGGCAATGACCCGCCCAATGGTTTCGGTGATCCGTTCCATATGGGCGAGGCAGACATCCCAATTTTCCTGCATCGCGATTTCAACCATTTCGTGCAGCTTGGAATCCCCGACATAGCGTTCGGTGTTCATCCGATGCACGGTCATGATCAGCTCGCGCAGCCGGGAGGCGGCCGAGCCGCGGCTTTCGGCAATTGCAAATGCCGCGTCCTCGACCCCGCCCATCAAGGTGCGCGCGACCGCCTGGTGGATCGCTTTTTTCGACTCGAAAAAGCGATAGACATTGGCCGGGCTCATCCGGAGCACCTTGGCGATGTCGGCGACGGTGGTCTTCTGATACCCAATTTCGCGAAACAAACGCTCCGCCACCACAAGAATACGCTCCCTTGTGTCGGGTTCGACGGGATCAGCAACCAGGGTCATCATGCTACTGTTCAATCATTCCGCAGCCTCGGCAAGCGGAAAGGCGGGAAGCGGCGCGCCGTCATGTGGCATTGCGGGATCAACCTGCTCGAAGGGGCCGCGCTCTTCGAGGCTCTTGCGGAACCAGAGCGCGTACAACCCAGGCAAATAGAGCAAGGTCAGAAAAGTTGCAACAAACAGGCCGCCCATGATGGTGATCGCCATCGGCCCCCAGAACGCCGAGCGCGACAGCGGGATCATCGCCAGGATGGCGGCGAGCGCGGTCAGCACCACCGGCCGGGCCCGGCGGACGGTGGCCTCGACAATGGCTTGCTTCCGGCTCATGCCGTGGGACACGTCGGTTTCGATCTGGTCGACCAGAATCACGGTGTTGCGCATGATCATGCCGGCCAGCGCGATCAAGCCGAGCAGCGCCACGAAGCCGAACGGCGCGTTGGCGACATTCAGGCCGAGCGAGGCGCCGACAAGGCCGAGCGGCGCCGTCAGGAACACCAGGATCAGCCGCGAAAAACTCTGCAGCTGGATCATCAGGAGGGTCAGCATGACCAGGACCATCAGGGGAAACAGCACGAAGATCGAGGCGTTGCCCTTGGCCGATTCCTCGAACGCGCCGCCAGCCTCAATCCGATAGGCAGGATCGAGGCTGTCACGGATTTCCTTGAGCCGGGGCCAGATCTGGCTGGTCACGTCAGGCGCCTGCACGCCGTCGGCGACATCGGCGCGCACGGTGATCGCCATGTCACGGTTGCGCCGCCACAGGATCGGCTCCTCATGCGCATATTCGAGGTTGGCGATCTGCGACAGCGGCACGGCGATCCCATTGCGGGACGTGACGGTGAGATCGCCGACATGGCCGAGATCGAGCCGTTCCGACGGCACGGCGCGCGCCACCACGCTGACCTTCTCGATGCCGTCGCGTACCGTGGTCACCGGCTGGCCGGAGATCAGCATGCTCAGCGCCTGCGAAACGTCCTGCGGGGTGAGGCCGAGCGCACGGGCGCGGTCCTGATCGACCACCAGCCTGAGATAGGGCGACTGCTCGTTCCAGTTCAGCTGCGGATCCCTGACCTTGTCGTTCTGCCGCACCACGTCGCGCACCCGGTAGGCGATGTCGCGCACGACGTTGGGATCGGGGCCGATGACGCGGAATTGCACTGGAAATCCGACCGGTGGGCCGAAATTGAAGCGGTCGACCCTGACCCGCGCCTCGTTCAGCGCGCCGTCATTGACCGCCGTTTCCAGCCGGGCCTTGATCCGCTCGCGCGCCTCAACGTCCTTGGAGACGATCACGATTTCCGCGAACGCCTCGTTCGGCAGCTGCGGGTTGAGCCCGAGCCAGAACCGCGGCGACCCCTGACCGATATAGGCGGTATAGGTGGCGATGTCCTGGTCGTCCTTCAACAGCGCTTCGGCGTCCCGCACCGCTTTCGAGGTCACGCCGATCGCCGTGCCCTCCGGCAAGCGCAGCTGCAGGAACAGTTCGGGCCGTTCCGAGAGCGGGAAAAACTGCTGCTGGACATGGCCGAAAGCCACGATCGAGACCGCGAATACGCCCACCGTGGCCGTCACCACCGTGATCCGATGCTCGACGCACCACTGGACCATGCGGCGGAGCACGCGGTAGAGCCGGGTTTCATAGACCGCGTGGGGATCGTGATTATGCTGGACCGTGATGTTCGGCAGCAGCTTGACACCGATATAGGGCGTGAAGATAACCGCGACGAACCAGGACGCCACCAGCGCGATCGCCACGATCCAGAAGATGCCGCCGGCATATTCGCCGACCGCCGAATTGGCAAAGCCGATCGGCAGAAAGCCCGCTGCCGTCACCAGCGTTCCCGTCAGCATCGGAAAGGCGGTGGACTCCCAGGCAAACGACGCCGCGCGAACCCGGTCCCAGCCCTGCTCCATCTTCACCACCATCATCTCGACCGCGATGATGGCGTCATCGACCAATAGGCCGAGCGCGATGATCAGGGCGCCGAGCGTGATGCGGTGCAGATCGAGCGACAACGCGTTCATGACGATGAACACGATCGCCAGCACCAAGGGCACCGACAACGCCACCACGATGCCGGTCCGCCAGCCCAGCGCCACGAACGAGACGAACAGCACGATCGCCAGCGCCTCGATGAAGGAATGCACGAACTCACTGACCGCGTGCTCGACCACTTTGGGCTGGTCGGCAATCTGCTCGACATTGATGCCCTGCGGCACCGCGGTCATGAATTCATCGACCGCGCCAGTGACGTCCTTGCCGAGTTCCAGAATATTGGCGCCCTTGGCGGTGACCACGCCGATGCCCAGCGCGGACTGGCCTTTCTGCCGCACCACGAAGCTCGGCGGATCTGCAAAACCACGGCTGACGGTGGCGATGTCGCCCAGGCGAAACACCCGGCCGTTGCTTTCGACCGGCGTTTCGGCAACCGCCTTGACGCCGTCGAGCGCGCCGGTGACGCGCAGCGGCACGCGTTGCGCGGAGGTCTCCACCGTGCCGGCCGGCGTCACATTGTTCTGCTTGGCGATCGAATCAAACAGCGCCTGCGGCGTGACACCGATCGTCGCCAGCTTGGCGTGGGAGAATTCGACAAAGATCTTCTGGTCCTGGACGCCGTAGAGATCGACCTTGGTGACGCCCGGCACCTTCAACAGACGCTGACGCAGGCCTTCGGCGGTCTTCTTGAGTTGGGCATAGTCGGCGCCATCGCCGGTCATCATGTAGAGAATGGAATCGACGTCGGAAAATTCGTCATTGACGACCGGGCCGAGCAGGTTGGCCGGCAGTTCGCCCTGCACGTCGACCAGCTTCTTGCGCAGCAGATAGAACAGATAGGGCACCTCCTTGGGCGGCGTTGAATCCCTGAAGGTCACCTGCATCGCGGTGAAACCTGGCTTCGAATAGGTCTCGACCTTTTCGAAATAAGGCAATTCCTGCATTTTCTTTTCGATCGGGTCGGCAACCTGGCTCTGCATCTCAGCCGCGGTCGCCCCAGGCCAGATCGCCGAGACGTTCACCACCTTGATGGTGAAGGACGGATCCTCAGCGCGACCGAGCTTCTGATAGGAAAAGAAGCCCGCGACACCGAGCGCGATCACCAGGAACAGGATCAACGAAGGATGGCTGACCGCCCAGCCCGAAAGATTGAAACGTTTCATCGCACCCCTCGAATAGAACCGACCAAGAGCTTCTTAAGGCTAGCTTAAGGCTAGAACGACAGCTGGGAGACGACCCGGACCTTCTGGGCGGGATCGAGTTTCTGCACGCCGAGCACGACCACCTTGGCGCCCTCATCGACGCCGCCCGATATCACCACGTCCTGGCTGTCATAAGCCTTGACCGTGACCGGTTTCAGCGTCACGTCGCCCTTGTTGTCGACGATATAGAGTGAGGGATCACGGCCTTCGTTGAACAGCGCCGACAGCGGCAACCGCGCCACGGCCGTGGTGGCCGGATCGGCCAGCGTCAGCGTCGCGGTCATGCCAAGCGAGACGTTGTCGCCGGCATCCGGCAGCGAAAATTTTGCCAGATAGGTCCGGGTAGCCGGATCGGCCGCCGGCGCGATCTCGCGCAACCTGGCGGCGTACTTCTTGCCGGGCTCGGACCACAGACTGACGCTGGCCGAGCCGTCCTTGGCGCGGCCGATAAGGGTCTCCGGAATCGCCACCACGGCTTCCTTTTCGCCCAGCCGGGCGACCCTGATCGCGGTCTGCCCGGAGGCCACGACCTGGCCGGCGTCGATCAGGGTCGCGGTGACGACGCCCTTGGTATCGGCCAGCAGGGTGGCGTAGGAGAGCGAGTTGTTGTTCAGTTCGACCGACCGTTCGGCGCGATTGAGACGGGCGCGGGCCTCGTCGGCGGCAGCCTTGGCCTGATCGACCTGCGCGTCCGTCGACCAGCCCTTGGCGCGCAATTCGTTGGCGCGGGTTTCAGCGGCGGCGGCCTGGGCCAGCACGCCGGTCGCAGCGCGCAATTCGGCCTCGGCCTGCTGCGCCTGCAGCCTCAGATCGATTTCATCCAGCGTCGCCAGCGGTTGGCCGATATCGACGGTCTGCCCGACTTCCACCAGGCGCCTGGCGACCTTGCCCGGCACCCGGAACCCGATATCGGTCTCGATCCGCGGCTTGACGGTGCCGACAAAACTGCGCTCCGGCTGCTCCGGCTCGTAATGCACCGTAGCGACCAGAACCGGACGCGAAGGTACCGCCTTCTCGGCGACCTTGTCGTTGCAACCGGTCAAAGCGAGCGCCAGAAAGGCCAGCGATGCACCCGCTAGAAGCTTGGAATAGCTTGAGAAAAACATTCGGACGAGCATTGGGACCTGCCTCTGAAGGGTGGCTTGAATGGAACTGTCGAATATTCATTGACGAATGTCAATATTCATCAGAGATCATAAATTCTCGGTGGTTCACGATTCTGAACAAAACCATGCGACTTCCTGGCGCTGTGCCGGCCTCCGTGTTCGCTCGCGAACCTTTCAGCCGCTAGCGGCGCAAAAGTCATCCTTACGCAATGGATCGATCTCGGCGCGTTCGCTTCCGGCGCGTGGCGGTGCGCAAAATCTGCATAAGAATCTGCAAAAGATTCACAGGTCGCGCCAACGCGCTGCTGATTGTCAGCGCATCGAAGAAGCATGGCGCAACATCCTCACCATTCCGTTTCAAGCCTCGAAATAGCGGTCGGCACGGCTAACCGCTGGCGGATGGACTGCCTCGCGGTGCGGTTGATCTTCCGTCAAAGACTGGCGGAGATCGGACAAGCCAGGGTCCAAAGCCAGAACGCAATCGCGCTTTCTCCTGGAATTGAGGAAAAATCCGTGTCACCCGATCTTTCCGGTTCCAGCAAAGGCTAGCGTCAAATTGGCTCATTGCATTCGCGCGCACCCATCGGGTCGGCAAGGGCGATCCCGATGCGCTGCGCCCGCTGCGGCGCCAGGGCACCTTTGAATTTGCGGCCCTGTCACAGAGCTTTCTCGACATGGCGCGACGGCTGGATAGCCGCTCCAGCTTCATCTCGACCTTCGCCACCCATGTATCGCATGAACTGAAATCGCCGTTCACCTCGATCCAGGGCGCGGCCGAGCTGCTGCGGGACGATCTCGACGCTGTAACGCCTGACATGACCGACCGCGACCGGCGGAAATTTCTCGACAACATCATCGCCGACACCGACCGGCTGACCAGGATCTCGCTCCGGCTGCGCGACTTCGCCGCCTCACTCCGCCAGCTGAAACCTTTCAAATCGGTGCAGTTCCTCCTCGATGCGCCGCTTCAATTCCTTTCGCGCGCCGCGGCTCGACTCGCCGACCCAGTTCCATTGCTGCAGCCGCAATTGGCGCGCCTTCCGATCGGTCTTGAGATCGAGCGCCGCGACGATACCGTCGCCAGCCAGCACCGGCAGAGCGAAATAGCCGAATTGTCGCTTCTCTTTGGGCACATAGGCCTCGAAGCGGTGGTCGTAGCCGAAGAACAGATGTGTGCGTCGGCGCTGGATGATCAGGGGATCGAACGGCGACAGAATATGCACCGCATCCGGCAGATCGGCAGCTGCTTCGTCCAGCGTCTGCGGCCGCGCAAAATGCGGTTTGGCGGCGCCTTCAAGCGCGACCGGCACAAGTTCGCCGCGGCGCAGCCGCGCGTCGATCAATTGCCGGATCGCGGCCTTGCTCGGCGCATCCAGATGACAGATCGAATCCAGGCTGACCACGCCTTGCGCCCGCAAGCCGCGGTCAAGCCGATACGCCATGATTTCCTTCGCCGAGGCGGCCTTCGGCGGCTTTTCCCAGCCAAAATGCCGCGCGGTAAGCTCATAGGTTTTCAGCATGCCGGTGCGCTCCGCGATTGTCAGCCATCCCTGGTAGAATGCCAGCTGCAGCGCCCGCTTAGACGGCTTGCGGCTGGCCCAGGGATGCTGCTTTTCCACCAGCACGTCGTCATCGATGTCGCGGATGGTCAGCGCACCCTCGCGCCGGATCAGCCGCATCACCTTGCGCAGGTCCGCCGGGTCCACCGAGCCCAGCCATGTGTGTCCTTCGCGGCGATGACGCCGCATCGCCGCAAGGAAGAAGCGCAGATCCTGCGCCGGCACGTAGGATAGCGCGTGGGTCCAGTATTCGAACACGGTCTTGTCGACACTCTGGGCGCGGCGCAGATCATCGCGCCGGTAGGCCGGAATGCGATTCCAGAGGATATGATGGTGGCAGCGCTCGACGACGTGGATGGTGTCGATCTGGACATAACCGAGATGCTCGACCGCGGCCTTGACCGCTTGCGGCCCCGCGCCAAATGGCTCCGGCCGGTCGAGCCGCTGCGCCCCGAGCCAGATCCGCCTGGCCTCGACCTTGCTGAGCGAAATGGAGGTTTTGACATCGGACATTGCACATAATCTAGCCGGATTCGCCAATCATGTGCGGTCGTCGTGCGGTCTGAGGCTTGCCCCGTCGAGCTCCGCTCAGCGCGACGGCCGACCGATGCTTGCCGCCCCATGATCGGCGTCGCAGGACGCCTTGCCGCGGTCGGGCGCCTGGCATTTATAAACGGCGCCGGTGAGCCGATCGACCAGCCAGAGATTTTCCTCGGTAGGGCTCTCGATAGCGACGAACCGGGTACTCACCGCCGTAATGAGGCTCGAGAGCAGAATGGCCACGGCGATGATGGCAGCGCCCACCAGGATAGGCATCGATCCCGAACGACCTGACGTCAATGCGGGATACCCCTGATAATCGATTTTCTGACTGGACTGCTGAAACAAGATGAACAACTTGATGAACGCGGCTTTTCCGCAATCGTTCATTCTGGGCACTCATCTGGCCCAATTAATGTTCGCAGGCTGGCGCCGGCGCGACGGCTTTGTGGCCGTGCGGTCGCGGAGCACCGCCCGCTCGTAATTTGCGGTCTCCAGAGCGTCAGTAGAATGGTTATGCCGTATCGAGGATGTGCCTGATCCTGGCCGCCAGCACCGGTTGGGTCAAAGGCTTCTGCAGCAGCGATACGCCGGGATCGAGCCGGCCCTGGTGGACAACCGCGTTACGCGAATAGCCGGTCATGAACAGCACCCTGAGACCCGGCTGGCGACGGCGCAGTTCGTCGGCCAATTGCCGGCCGTTGATACCGGGCATCACAATATCGGTCAGAAGCAGATCGATTCTGAAGGGGGCGGCATCGAACAGCGCGACCGCCGCAGTGCCGTCACCCGCCTCGCGGACATGGTAATTCAGCTCCCGCAGCGTTTCTACCAGATAGGCTCGGACCTCGGCTTCATCCTCCACCACCAGAATGGTTTCATTGCCGGCGCCGCCGACCAGCGGCGGCTCGTTCATTTTGCTGTCGCAACCAGTGCCATGGGCGCGCGGCAGATAGATCTTGACCGTGGTGCCTTCACCAACCTCGCTGTAGATTTTGACATGGCCGCCGGATTGCTTGACGAACCCATAGAC
>Ga0302319_10020359_pt1 | contig 12005 bp, 7 predicted proteins | sample Bog_T0_2_FD_203319 | JGI IMG/M metagenome (GOLD analysis project Ga0302319, IMG submission 203319) | Peat permafrost microbial communities from Stordalen Mire near Abisko, Sweden - Bog_T0_2 | ecosystem: Environmental > Terrestrial > Soil > Wetlands > Peat | place: Sweden: Abisko, Stordalen Mire...
GCCTTCACGCGGTCTCGCCATTCGACGTCGCCACAGGAAACCAGTCCAAGTCCAAGTCGACAGCGCCGTCCTACACGAAGGTGTTCGGGCAGTGCCTCGTCAAGGAGGCGGCCAAGGATGAGCTCGTGGTCGCCGTAACCGCGGCCATGCCGGCGGGAACCGGCGTCGATATCTTTGGCGCTGCTTTCCCTGAGCGTACGTTCGACGTGGGGATCGCGGAGCAGCATGCGGTGACTTTCGCCGCCGGACTCGCGGCGGAAGGTTTCAAGCCGTTCTGCGCGATCTATTCGACCTTCCTGCAACGCAGCTACGATCAGATCGTCCATGACGTCGCGATCCAATCGCTGCCGGTGCGCTTCGCCATAGACCGCGCCGGATTCGTCGGCTCGGACGGCCCGACACACGCCGGTTCGTTCGATCTCGCCTATCTCGGTTGTTTGCCCCGCTTCGTCATCATGGCGGCGGCCGACGAGGCCGAACTGGCGCATATGATCGCGACCGCCGTATCCATCAACGACCGTCCCTCTGCGGTTCGCTACCCGCGTGGCGACGGCGTCGGCGTCGAGATGCCGTTGGAAGGAATCCCGCTCGAAATCGGCAAGGGCCGCATCGTGCGCCAGGGTGACGCCGTGGCGCTCTTCTCCTTGGGAGCTCGGCTCGCCGAATGCCTCAAGGCCGCTGATGAACTCGCTAAATTCGGGCTCTCCGCGACCGTCGCCGACGCCCGATTCGCCAAACCGCTCGACCTCGACCTTCTTCGCAAACTCGCGCGCGAACACGAGATCCTCATCACCATTGAGGAAGGCTCCATCGGCGGCTTCGGCGCGCAGGTGCTGCACGCCCTGGCCGAAAGCGGGCAACTCGACCATGGCCTCAAGGTCCGCTCGCTGATATTTCCCGACGCCTTCTATGATCAGGATAAGCCGGAAGCGATGTACGCCAGAGCCGGCCTCGACGCAGACGGCATTGTCGCCAAAGTCTTCGACGTGCTCGGCCGCGACCCGCGTCGCGAAGAGCAGCCGCATCCCGGCGTCACCTCGCTGGCGGCGCATCGCGCGCTCCCGCGCCGGACTCCAATGCGAATCGTTCTGGCGCAACCGCGTGGCTTCTGCGCCGGCGTGGTCCGCGCCATCGACATCGTCGAGCGCGCGCTGGAGAAATATGACGAGCCCGTCTATGTCCGTCACGAGATCGTGCACAACAAGCACGTCGTCGAGGGCCTGAAAGCCAAAGGCGCGCGCTTCGTAGAGGATCTCACGGAAATTCCCGAGGGCGCGGTCGCGATTTTCAGCGCCCATGGCGTCCCGAAAAAGGTCGAGAGCGAGGCGGCGGAGCGTCGGTTGATCGTGCATGACGCGACCTGCCCGCTGGTCGCAAAGGTGCACAAGCAGAGCCGACGTTACGTCGCGCAGGGCCGAGCTTTGGTCCTGATCGGCCACGCCGGCCATCCCGAGGTCGAAGGCACGCTGGGCCAGATTTCCGGCCCTGTGACGTTGATACAAACCAAGGACGACGTCGAGCGTTTGGGATTTCCGATCGACACGCCCATCGCTTATGTGACCCAGACAACGCTGAGCGTCGACGACACCAGGGACATCATCGCCGCATTGCATGGCCGCTTCAGCGACGTCGTCGGACCGGAGGTCTCAGACATCTGCTACGCCACGCAAAACCGCCAGAGCGCGGTGCGCGATCTCTGCCATCAGGTCGAACTCGTCCTCGTCGTCGGCGCCAACAACAGCTCGAACTCCCGGCGCCTGCATGAGATCAGCCGGGAACTCGGCGTCAAGAGTCATCTCATCGCCGACGCCGGCGACCTGCGAGCCGAATGGTTCAACGGCGTGCGGTCCGTCGGCGTAACCGCGGGGGCTTCCGCGCCCGAAGTCCTGGTCGAAGGCGTCGTGACCTGGTTGAAGCGATTGGGTCCCGCGGAGGTTTCGACCTTGAGCGGGCCCGACGAAACGATCGAGTTTCGCTTGCCCGCAGAACTGGCGAGCGACCGGCTGGTTGCACCGACGCCGGCAGTTCTAGCGCGTCCCATGAGCCAGGTCTAAAACATGAAAATCCCCTTGTTCAAGGAAATGAAGATCGCCGCCTATCTCCTCAAGCAGAAATGGGCGGGCCGCGAACGCTATCCGTTAGTGTTGATGTTGGAACCGTTGTTCCGCTGCAACCTCGCCTGCGCCGGTTGCGGCAAGATCGACTATCCCGACGCCATCCTCAACCAACGCCTCTCCGTCAAGCAGTGCCTCGACGCTGTCGACGAGTGCGGCGCGCCGCTCGTCGCCATACCCGGCGGGGAGCCGCTGATCCACAAAGAGATCGGCGAGATCGTCGCGGGGATCGTCGCTCGCAAGAAGTTCGTGTCCCTGTGCACGAACGGGCTGCTGCTCGAAAAGAAACTGCATCTGTTCAAGCCGTCGCCCTACCTGTTCTTCTCGGTGCATCTCGACGGCTTGAAGGAGCATCACGACAAATCGGTCTCGCAGGCCGGCGTCTATGACATCGCCGTAGCGGCGATCAAGACTGCGCAGGACGCGGGCTTCGCCGTCAACGTCAACGCCACGATCTTTGATGGGCACTCCGCCGAAGACATTGCCGCTTTTCTCGACAAGGCGCGAGACCTGGGCGTCGAAGTTTCGATTTCGCCCGGCTACGCCTATGAACGGGCGCCGGATCAAAATCACTTCCTCCACCGTCGCAAGACCAAAGAGTTGTTTCGTCGCGTCTTCGCGCTGGGCAAAGGCCGCAAATGGGTGTTTCAGCATTCGCCGCTGTTCCTCGACTTCCTCGCAGGAAATCAGGAATTCCACTGCACCCCCTGGGGCATGCCGACCCGGAACGTGTTCGGCTGGCAAAGGCCCTGCTATCTGCTGGGCGAGGGCTACGCCGATTCCTTCAAGGAATTGATGGAGACGACCGACTGGGATAGCTACGGCGTCGGCCGCTATGAAAAATGTGCGGATTGCATGGCCCATTGCGGTTACGAGCCGACAGCCGCCAACGCCGCGATTCGCCACCCTCTGTCAGCGCTCTGGACCGCCCTTCGCGGCGTGCGAACCGAGGGGCCGATGGCGCCGGAAATCTCGCTGGCGCAACAGCGACCCGCGCAATTCGTGTTCGCGCCCCAAGTAGAGACGATGCTGTCGACGCTGGCGGCGAAACCCAAGGCCGCTCCGGCGGAGGCCAAGACGCCGACTCCGGTGCGCTGAGCCAAGCCGCGGCGCCAGGTCGATGCAAGGAGTTGACGCGCGTCATGTTGACATCGGTCATCGTGCGAATCATCGAGTTCTGTCTGCGTCACGCGCGGGCCGTGGTCGCCGTCGGCGTCCTCATGGCGATTGGCGGCGGCGTCTACACCGCCAAGCATTTCGTCATCAATTCCGATATCGACGCGCTGCTGTCGAAGGATCTGAATTGGCGCAAGCGCGAGGTGGTGTTCGAGAGCGAGTTCCGCCGCTATGAGTTGCTCGACGTCGTCGTGGCGGCGCCGACGCCGGAGTTGACGTCGGCGGCGACGACCGCGTTGACGCAGGCGCTCGCCAAGGAGACCGGCAGTTTTCAGTCCGTCACCAATTCCAGCGCCGCCGAATTCTTCGCTCAGCATGGTATGTTGTTCCCTCCCAAGGAGGACCTGCAAAAGAGCTTGGCCGGATTGACGCAAGCCGCGCCCTTGATCCAGGATCTCGCCACCGACGAAAGCCTGCGCGGATTGATCGCGGGCCTGGAAGACGTCCTGCTGGGCGTCAAACAGAACAATGTGAAGCTCGACCAGGTCGGTCCGATCTTCGCTGTCGCGGCGGACACCGTCGAGAACCTGCTTGCGGGCCGGCTCGCGAGCTTCTCGTGGCGCGTCCTGTCCGAGGGGAAGCCCGCGCCCCCCTATGAGCTTCGCGGCTTTATCGAAGTCAGGCCGGTGCTCGACTTTGCAGCGCTCCAACCGGGCCACGCCGCTAGCGACACGCTCAGGCGCATCGCGGCGACCATCGCGCCGAAGTATCAGGCTACCGTCAGACTCACGGGTCCGGTCGCAATGGCCGACGAGGAATTCGGCACGATCAAGGAAAACGCGACGCGCAACGGCGTGATCACATTCGCCGTTGTTCTATTCATCCTCTGGTTGGCGCTGCGCTCGGCGAGGCTGATGGCGGCGGTATTCGTAAATCTCATGGTCGGCCTTCCCTTGACCGCTGCGCTCGGCCTATTCCTGGTGGGATCGTTCAATCTCATCTCGGTCTATTTCGCGGTGCTGTTCGTCGGCATCGGCGTCGATTTCGCCATCCAATACAGCGTGCGCTATCGCGCCGAGCGCCACGAGATCAGCGATCTCGCGCAAGCCGTGCGGCGCGCCGGCTTTCATGTCGCCGCGCCTCTCACCCTGGCGGGTTGCGCAACCGCGGCGGGGTTCTTCTCGTTTCTGCCGACGGACTACAAGGGCGTCTCCGAACTCGGGTTGATCGCCGGATTTGGCATGCTGATCGCCTTCGCCACCAGCGTCACGCTGCTGCCGGCGCTGATCTCTCTACTCAACCCGCCGGGCGAACCCGAGCCGTTGGGCTACGCCTCGCTGGCGCCGGTCGACGAGTTTCTCGCCCGCCATCGCATGGCCGTGCTGATCGGCGTCGTGGTCGTGGTCGTCGGCGCAATGCCGCTGCTGTTCTGGCTGCGTTTCGACTTCAATCCGATCAATCTGCGCGATCCCAAATCCGAATCCATCGCGACCTATCTCGAGCTCAGCCACGACCCGACCACGGACGCCAACGCCGTCGAATTGCTCGCTCCCAATCTCGACAAGGCCCACGAGATCGCGGCGCGTGTCTCGAAACTCGCGGAGGTTTCGCACGCGCTGACGCTGTCGAGTTTCATTCCCGACCAGCAAACAGAGAAGCTTCCGCTCATCGCGGCGGCCGCTGCGTCGCTGAAGGACGCCTTCGATGCGAAGAATGCGCAGACGCCGCCGACCGACGCCGAAATCCGCGAAAACCTGAACGAGGGCGCGCTGCGGTTGACGGCGGCGGCGAACGGCGAAACCGGACCCGGCGGCGTCGCCGCAATGCGTCTGGCGACGGCGCTCACCGCGCTGGCGAAGGCGCCGGAAGCCAAGCGCGCTCAGGCGGATGTCGTATTCGTCGATCCGCTGCGCGCCGATCTCGACAGCCTCCAAGCTTCGCTGCAAGCGGAGTCCGTGACGCAGACCTCCCTGCCGCCAGGTCTCGTGAACGACTGGTTGACCTCGGACGGTCGCGCGCGTGTCTCGATCGCGCCCCGCGCGGACCCAAGTGACAATGACGCTCTGCGTCGGTTCGCCAGCGCCGTGCTCGCGGTCGAGCCCGATGCAACCGAGGGGCCGATCTCCATTTTGGAAGCCGGCAAGACGGTCGTGCGCGCCTTCGTCAGCGCGGGCCTGTGGGCGTTGGCGTCGATTGCCATTCTCTTGTGGTTGGTGCTGCGGCGCGTTGGCGACGTTCTGCTGACGCTAATCCCGTTGCTGATGGCGGGAGTGGTGACGCTCGAGATCTGCGCCGCGACGGGGATGCCGCTGAACTTCGCCAACATCATCGCGTTCCCGCTGTTGCTGGGCGTCGGCGTGGCCTTCAAGATTTACTACATCATGGCTTGGCGCGACGGGCAGACGCATCTGCTGCAGACCAGCCTCACGCGCGCCGTCATCTTCAGCGCGCTGACGACGGCGACCGCCTTCGGCAGTCTGATGTTCTCCTCGCATCCGGGAACGTCGAGTATGGGCAAGTTGCTCGCGCTCTCGCTGGTTGCGACCCTCGCAGCCGCCGTGCTGTTTCAACCGATTCTGATGGGCGCTCCGCGCGCGCCCTTGCCACTGAGCGAGCACTGACCACGACAACCCGAGGACCTCCCGTCATGTTTATTCGACTGTTTCTCCTATCCACGGTCTTGGCGAGCCCTTGTTGCGACGCTTTGGCGGTATCGGGAACGCCTGGGGAGCAGGACGCGTGCCGCCCCGACGTGCGCAGGTTTTGCGGCAACTTAGCCAAGGACGCCGAGGATACTGTTTACCTCACGTGCCTCGAAAATCACCGAGACAACCTCAGTGCGGGATGTCTGGCGGTTCTGGTTGATCATGGTCGCTGATATGGCTGCAGAATCCGGCGACAGGAATCCTATCGGAGCACTTTCGATGAAATTTGCGTTCGCCTCCACGATGCTCTTTTCGTTGCTCATGGCGTGGCCAGCTCATGCGCAGTCCAAAGCGACGGCCGCCGGGTTTTGGGAACAATCCGACGACAAGGGGGAAGTCGGCGCGTGGTTCGTGTTCGCCGAGAAGGACGGCTTCTTCGAAGGCCGTCTGGTGAAGATGTTCGTGAAACCAGGCGAACCCCTGGTTGAAACTTGCAGCAAATGCACCGGAGACCAGAAGAACGCGCCGATGCTGGGACTGACGATCGTCAATGGCATGAAGCGCTACGGATTGAAATACAAGGATGGCAGCATTCTCGATCCGCGCGACGGCTCCGTCTATCACGCCGAGATGGAATTGAGCGCCGACGGTCAGCAGCTTTCGGTCAGGGGCTACCTCCTCATACCGCTGCTCGGCCGCTCACAGATCTGGCGCCGGCTTCCCGACGACGCGATCGCCCCCGAGGATATCCCCCCGGAAAACCTGCCGACTGACACTCAGTCTAAGGACGCCTCGCCCAAGCCCTCGCCCAAGGACGCGTCGCCCAAGCCGTCGCCAAAGGACGCCTCGCCCAAGCCCTCACCCAAGGACGCCTCGCCTAAGCCCTCGCCCAAGGATGTGAAAACTCCTGTTGCGAATCCCTGAACCTTCGCGGACTCTTCACATTCCGAAAGCGTTTGCCGCGCCCGAGTCGAGGTTGCGATAACGCGCGAGCGCCCAGATCGGGAAGAATTTCGCGTAGCCGTGGTAGCGCAGATAAAACACGCGCGGGAATCCGGTCGCCGTAAAGCGCTGTTCCTGCCACGCGCCCTCGGGAGTCTGGGCGCGCAGCAAATAGCCGATCCCGCGCGCGACGCCGTCGCTGTCGCCTTCGCCAGCCGCCATCAATCCGAGCAGCGCCCAGGAGGTTTGCGAGGCCGTGCTCGGCGCGGCCTCATATCCATGATAGTCGAGCTTATAGCTGGCGCCGTCCTCGCCCCAACCGCCGTCGGGGTTCTGGATCGCAAGAAGCCATGACGCCGCGCGCTTCATCTCAGGCGCCTCGCGAGTGAGTCCGGCTGCGCTCAACGCGCATAGCGCCGACCATGCGCCATAGATGTAGTTCATGCCCCATCGCCCATACCAACTGCCGTCCGGGAGTTGGGTCCTTCTCAGAAACGCGACTCCCTCATCCAGCGCTTTGGACGTTGCCGGCGTCTCGCCGAGCTGCGCCAGCATTGAAACGCAGCGCCCGGTCAGATCCTCGGTGGGCGGATCGAGCATGGCCCCGTGATCGGAAAACGGAATATTGTTGAGATAGGCGTGATTGTTATCGGCGTCGAAGGCGCCCCAACCGCCATTGCGGCTGCGCAGTCCGACCACCCATTCGCGCCCGCGTGCGATGGCCGCGTCGAAGGACGGATCGCCGCTCGTCCGCCGCGCGCGATCCATCGCCATCACAATCACCGCGGTGTCGTCGAGGTCGGGATAGTATGGGTTGACGTATTGAAACGCCCAGCCGCCGGGGCGCACGTGCGGACGCTGGGCGCCCCAGTCGCCGACGAAGTCGAGAACTTGCAGGGGCCGCAGCCATGCAAGGCCCGCGACCGCCGCCTTCATCGCCGAGGGCGCGCCCGTCTCGAACAACGCCTGGCACGTCAGCGCCGTGTCCCACACCGGAGAAACGCAGGGCTGACAATAGATCTCGTCGCCGTTGACGACCAGCAGCTTGTCGATCGCCCGTCGCGCGGCGACGTAGTTGGGATGGGCGCGGGAAAGCCCAAGCGCGTCATACATCAGCACCGCGTTGACCATCGCGGGAAAGATTGCGCCCAGCCCGTTTTCGCCGTTCAACCGGAGCGTCACGAATTGGGCGGCGGCGTCGATGGCTTGTTTGCGGAGGCGCTTGGGCGCATGCGGCTCGATTACGCGCAAGATCGCGTCCAAGCCGCGGAAGAACTGAAACCACCGGACATCCTGATGCGGCGCCCTCGCTAACGCGCCCGTCTTTTCGGGCGAGTCCAGGAACAGTTCGGCGACGCCGATCTTCAAGGGATTGCGAGCGCGCGGCTTGAGCGCGCCCAGAACCAGCAGCGGCGCGATCACGGTGCGCGCCCAATATGATATTTTATCGAGATGGAACGGGAACCACCGCGGCAACAGCATGATCTCGACAGGCATGACCGGAACCGCCCGCCAGCTCACGACTCCAAACAGCGCCAGCAAGGCGCGGGTGAACACATTGCATCGGACGGCGCCTCCGCGGGCCAGGATCGCTTCGCGCGCCTGCGCCATATGCGGCGCCGCTACGTCGTCGCCGATCATCTTCAGTGCGAAATAGGTCTTTACGCTCGCGCTCATGTCGAAGTCGCCGTCGTGAAACAACGGCCAACCGCCGTGCGCGCCTTGAATGCGCCTGAGATAGTTGGCGACGCCGATCTCCAGCGCCGCATCGACGGGTTCGCCGAGGTAGTGTCGCATCAGCACATATTCGGCCGGAATCGTGGCGTCGGCTTCGAGTTCGAACACCCAGTGACCATCGGCGCGTTGCGCCGACAACAGCGATTCTGTCGCGGCGTCGATGGCGTCGTCCAAGGATCGGCGTGCGTCGACAGCGGCGAGGGCGGTGGCTTCGGTCATCGCTCGGTCTCCACGTTCAGTTCGGCGCCAGCGTTCGCGCCGCTTTGACTCCGGACCGGATCGCGCCCTCGATCGTCGCGGGCAACCCGGTCTGCGTCCAGTCGCCCGCGAGGCTCAGATTCTTCCATGGGGTGAGCGCTCCCGGACGTTTGGCGTCTTCCTCGGGCGTGGCGGCGAAGGTGGCGCGGCGTTCGCGCACGATCTGCCAAGGCGGCATCGGACCCGCAATGTCGGCGACGGCGGCGACATCGCGCCAAATGCGTTCCGCAAGCTCTTCCCGAGATGTGTCAACCAAATGATCCGCGGCGCTGATTGTCACGGAAAGCCGCCCGGGGAAGGCGAACACCCAATGCGCGAGGCCATTGACCACGCCGATCATCGGCGGGAAGGCGGCAGGAGGCGGAATGCGGAAATGCGCGTTGACGATGGCGCGATAGTTGGTCGGCGGCGAAAGCGGGGGCGCCAGCACGTTCGCGGCCAATGGCGGCACGGCGAGAATCACTGCGTCCTCGTCCGTCAGCGCCAGAGTCCCGTCGCCGAAATACAGCCCCGTCGCCCGTTCCGAATTGCGGGCGACGGCGCGCAGCCGACGTCCATAATGGATACTTCCGCCCCGCGCCGCGATGAAGCGCAACGCAGGGTCGACGAAGCACTTGGAGAGCCCCTCGGTCGCCACCAAAGGACGATAATGGCGACCGCCCGCCGCGAGGGTTTCACGAATAACTCCCGCGGCCAACACCGCCGAGCCCTCCTTCGGATCGATATTGAGCGCCGAGGTCAGGAACGGTTCAATCAGCCGCTCGTAGAGAACGCCGGAGCAAGGCAGCGTCTCGCCGATCGAGGCGCCCGGGCGCGCGCGCAGCAACCTGGCCAGTCCAAAATATTCACGCAAACGAGCGCCGGGCACGCGGCGCGAGTTGGCCAATATCCACCAGGGGAACCGCCCATCGTTGGCCCGAACCACCCATCGCTCCTTCGTCTTCAGATCGATGAAGGGAAAAGTGGCGGACGGCGCCGTCGTCAGATGGTCACGGGCGCCTATGACGTCGAGATAGGCGAGCGTCGCGTGGTTTCCCGAAAGAATTAGATGATTGCCGTTGTCGATCTCCATCCCGAGCACGGGGTCAAAAAACGAGCGGCATCGCCCTCCCGCTTGTTGGGTCGCCTCATGCAGCGCGACCCTGACTCCGCGCTCGGCCAAATCTACTGCTGCGGAGAGCCCGGCCAGGCCGCCGCCGACAACGTGAACGACACTAGGTTTCACAAGACGAATCCGCGCACGAGAATCCAGATCAACCGGCTACGCCGCAATTTGATGGGAGCGCGCGGCGCGTCCCAGCCGCGCGCGACCAATTGCGACAGAATCAGATGATAGGCGGCCGACATGATGCGCGGCGTACGCACGCAGGCGCGCGGTTGGGTCGCGAAAATAATATCGGACTCGCGGAAATGGCGTTCCGCGCGGGCGACGACGGGGGCGCAGGCTTCCGTGAGGCCGCGGCTGGCGACGGCCTCCTGCGGCGACTTCGTCATTATATGAGCGACGTACAGCGCCTCCTCGGGCAGATACAGCCGACCAATAGCTGCGTCCTCGTCGATATCGCGCAAGATGTTGGTCAGTTGCAGCGCGCGGCCGAGATGGTGGGCCAAAGCGAGCCCCGGCGCCTCCTCCATGCCGAATACCCGCACGCTCAACCGGCCCACAGCGCTCGCGACGCGGTCGCAATAGAGATCCAGCTGCGCCCAATTCGCGCCGCTGCCGATTGTCGAGAGCACATCCATTTCCATGCCGTCGATCACCGCCACGAAATCCTCGCGGCGCAAATCAAAGGTTGCGACCGAACGCGCCAGCGCCTGAAGACGCGTTCGCGGCTTGCCGGCGTAAAGCGCATCGATGTCCAACCTCCAGCGCCCCAGACGCGAAAGCTGATTGTCACGCGGGCCGCCATTGTCCGCGATATCGTCGACAGCGCGGCAGAAGGAATAAATCTCGAACATCGCCTCGCGTTGCCGGATCGGCATCATCCGCATGGCGAGATAGAATGAGCTGCCTGAGGCGCGAGCGCCGGCTTCCTGCGAGGATTCGTCGAGGGCGAGGCTCACGGGCGGACCTCCGAAGTTGCGTCGCGCGCGGTTAGGCCGAAACCGAGCGTCGCCGTCCGCAGAATGGCCAATGCTGCGGTTCCCGCGGCTTCGAGGCCGTTCAAATGGGTGTCTTCGCTGAGCGGGTCTCGGTCGATCAGTCGCTGCGTCAGTCGCAGCGCCAAGGCGTGGATGACCGATATTTCGAACCGCAACCGTCGATCGAGAATCTGTTCGGCGAGGCCTCGGCCTTCATGCAGCAGATCGGCGGCCCTCTGAGCGAGTTCGCCAATACAGTTGCGAAGCGGCGCCGAGGCGGCGCCTGCGCCCAACGCGTCGGCGCCGACCGCATGGGCGGCCAGCCGATCCATGGGCAGATAAACGCGGTTCAGATTGCGAAAGTCGGCGCCGCAGTCCTGCAAATGATTGATGATTTGCAGTGCAGCGCAAATCGAGTCGGAGGCGGCCCATGTCGCGGCGGACTCGCCGTGCACATCGAGAACGAACCGTCCTACTGGCATCGCGGATTGAGCGCAGTACGACATCAGCTCATCCCAACTCGCATAGCGGGTCTTTGAGACGTCGAGCCTGAACGCCCCGAGGAGATCGAGCGCGTGGCGCAGCGACAAACCGCGCTCGCGCAGCGCCTTACCGAGTTTGACCGCGTCCGGCGCTCGCATCTCGTTGCCGACGAGGCTCGACTCCATTTCAGCGAGCCGAGCCGTCTTTTGCTCGGCCGAGTATGCCGGGTCGTCGGCGACATCGTCGGCGGCGCGCGCAAACCGATAGAAGGCGAGAATAACGGGCCGGTGCTCGACGCGCACCAGCCAGGAGGCGACCGGAAAGTTCTCCTGCTTGTGCGTTTTGCCGGATGACGATCGATTTGCGTTCATCAGCACCCCCTCAAAGGATTGCGCCTGCAGGCGCTTCGACTCGCAAACCCCTTGCTCCTGGCCGTGCGGCGCACGATCCAGCAGAGAATATTTGCGCGCGGGCGCCCGCCCCGACTCTGCCTCGGCCTTGCCCAAGGTCGCGACAGCAAACATCAACAAATCTAGTCTGGCGTTTGGCGTCGAGACAACCCTCGGAATCTACTCAGGCGGCGCGCCATCGAAGGGGCGAGCTCGACATTGCGCTATACCGGCGCGCT
>Ga0302319_10020360_pt1 | contig 12005 bp, 8 predicted proteins | sample Bog_T0_2_FD_203319 | JGI IMG/M metagenome (GOLD analysis project Ga0302319, IMG submission 203319) | Peat permafrost microbial communities from Stordalen Mire near Abisko, Sweden - Bog_T0_2 | ecosystem: Environmental > Terrestrial > Soil > Wetlands > Peat | place: Sweden: Abisko, Stordalen Mire...
CCATTTCCTCGAGACTTTGATGGTAGCTCTCCGTCTCCTCAAGGGCGCGGCGATGGCTGAGCGCTCTGTCCACGGTGCTAATCAATTGCTCGCGCTCGAAGGGCTTGAGGAGATAGTCGTAAGCGCCGCGGCGCATGGCGTCGATGGCCACGGTGATGTCGTGGACCGCGGTAACCATGATGACGGGAAGATTGGGCTGGAGAATGTGAATGCGATCGAGCAGGGCGATGCCGTTGACATCCTGCATCACGATGTCAGTGAGCACCAGGTTGAAGTTGTTGAGCTCGAGAGCTTCCAGAGCCTCTTTGGCTCCGCCGGCCTGCTCGATCGAGAATCCCTGCCGCTCGAGGGCGGCGACAATCATGGTGCGCACGGCGGCTTCATCGTCGACAACCAGAATGCGGACACGGTTGCGCGCGGTCTTTTCAGCGTTGAAAGCGGCCGCGTGATCCGGCCCTTTCGTTTCCGCCGATCTCGGTCCCAAACGCCTGGCTGCGTCTTTCTCGCGCACCTTACACCCCTGAATCGATGCCGGCAACTCTTCCCGGCTGAGTTGAACTTCTGCGTGACCGAATGCGGGCCCCACTGTAATCGTTATCAGCGGCAGGTGCCGACGAGGCCTTCCTATGCATACGCGCCGCGTGCGCCTCGTGTTCCGTAAAATTCTCGGTCGCGGAGCATTAGCCGACCCAGTTGCGTAGCCCGTAAGGGATCGCTGCCGGCAAAAATATCCACGGCTGGCCAGAAAGCCGGCATCTTGCCAAATTTAAATTACGCCCGGACACAGCCGTGCAGCATGGGGGAGAGGCCGGCCGGGTCTCTTTTCTTTACAGAGGGTAGCATCTCCGCAACCCGTACTCAACGTCACAAACGTAACCTGCGGAGACGGGAATCTACAGCGTCACTTCCACTGGTGAGGCAGGGCGCCGGCAGGCTTGTGCCGTGTGATCTCCGCATAGGCGATGGCAACATCGTCGCTTAAATCGCGGGGAATCCAGTTGCGGTCGCGCTCGGGGAGAGCGGGGTCGATTTGCTCGAGCGACTTGCCGCTTTCCACTTGCTTTTTCACTGTCGCGTATAGATCCAGCAGAAATGCCTGCTGTCCAGTTAATATCTCCGGGCCGCCCGCATCTCCGTGTCCGGGCAGAACATGCAGAGGCTCAAAGGCGAGGGCCTTTGCGAGGACGAGTGGCCAGTTCATAATGTTCGCGTCCCGAAGTTTATTGCGCGGACCGTTGACCGCGGCGTCGCCGGTGCAGAGAATGCGTTCCTTCGGGAGCCAAACAAATCCGTCGCCGCGTGTGTGCGCCCAGCCAAGAAAATAAAAGCGCACCTCGCGCGTGGCGTCTTTCAGGATGAAGGGGCTTTGGCGGAAGAGGAGCTGGGGGCGAGGCGCGTCGGTGAGGTTGAGGGAGCGCACGTCGTCGCGCTCTTTCGCGGTGTCGCGCCAGCGCTCGGGTTCGTAGCGATCCATTTCGTCGGCGACGCCCTGGTAGGCGAAGGTGGTGGCGCCAGCCTCGGTCCACACGATGTTGCCGTACGAGTGATCGCGATGCGCGTGCGTATCGAAGACGAAGCGCACCGGCTTGGGCGAAAGCTGCGAGATTTCGGCGACCAGCTCGCGGGCGCGGCCGGGATAGTTGGCGTCGATAAGGATCAAATAGTCGCGCATCTCGATGACGATGTTGTTCGAGTAGCCCTTGGAGGCGTCGCCGGGAAGAAACCAGACGCCGTCGGCGATCTTTTGCGCGATGAGGCGACCGGGTTGGGCGGCAGCGGGGACAGAGGCGAAAAGAAAACTGAAGACGACGAAGATGAAAGGGCTTGCGATCCCACTCATCGCGCGATGAGACCGCGCAATGAGTGGGGCACAGTAAGATCTCTGCGCTGTCACGGTTTCCTGGGCGGGCGCTTGGCGCGGCGCGCGGCAGCCCAGCCTTCGATGTTGGCCTGTTTGCCGCGAGCCACGGCGAGCGCGTCGGCGGGCACGTCCTTGGTGATGCAGGAGCCGGCGCCGATGTACGCGCCGTCGCCAATATTGATAGGCGCGACGAGCGTGGAGTCGCTGCCGATGAATGCGCCCTTGCCGATGCGCGTTACATGCTTGTTTACGCCGTCGTAATTGCAGGTGATGGTGCCGGCGCCGATGTTGGTGCCTTCGCCGATCTCCGCGTCGCCGAGGTAGGTGAGGTGGTTGGCCTTAGCGCCTTTGCCGAGCCTGGCTTTCTTGGTCTCAACAAAGTTGCCGACGTGCGCGTTCTCGCCGATCTCGCTGCCGGGGCGAAGATGCGCGAAGGGACCGATCTGCGCGCCATCGGCGATGGTGGAATCCTCGAGCACGCAACTCTGGCGGATGAGAACGCCATTGCCGAGAGTGCAGTTCTCGATCACGGAAAAAGAACGGATGCGGCAACCCGTGCCCACGCGCGTTTTGCCGAGCAACTGCACGAACGGCTCGAGGATCGTCTCTTCGCCAACTTCCACTTCGGGATCGAGGATGCACGTGTCGGGACGATCGATTTTCACACCGGCTTCGATCAACTGCCAGGCCAGTTCGTACAGAAAGGGGCTCGCCCCTCCTCGCAGCACGAGCCGCCGCGTTCTAACCTCCGCCACGTTCTCATGCGGTTCGCGCGCCAGTTCGTTGCGAATCTCCTTCAACTTCAGGCCGCGCTCCTCGAGAATTTGTGCCGCGAAGCATTTCTCCTCACGCAACAGTCCCAGGAGAAAATGCTCGGTTCCGATGTGCTTGTGTTTCAGCCGGTCCGCTTCCTCCGCGGCATAAGCCAGTACTCGCTTGCCTTCGTTCGAGATAGGCAGATCGACGATCGTTGCTACCTTTTCGCGAATTGTCGTGTGCGCTTCAATTTGTTTGCGGATCGACTCCACCGAGGCATTTGCGCGGAGGAAGCGGTCGGTTAACGCGTTGTCCTCGCGCAGCAGCCCGAGCAGCAGATGTTCCGTCTCGATGGTTGGCGAGCCGAACTGGCTGGCCTCGTACCGCGCAAAGAAAATCACGCGCCGGGCTTTTTCCGTATACCGCTCGAACATGGTGTGCTCCTGTCTTGCAATTCTGCGCCGGGCGGCTGTGACCGTGCGTGGGTCTAGAGACCCACGCTACAGCCGGTCTGGAGACCGGCGCTACATTCGCTACTGCTGTGCGCCTGCGGGCGGCGCTTTTGGCCGCGGGGGCTGCGGGATGGCGATGTCGATGGTTTGCGGCGCGCCCATGCCGAGAGCGTCGACCGGCGGAGCGATCTCAGGTCCGTTGCCGACAACCAACACCGCCAACTTTTCAGGGTGAATGTACTTTTTCGCGGCCGCGGTTACGTCGTCGAGCGTGACTTTTTCCAGAGCCGCCCGATAGGTCTCGAGATAATCCGGAGGGTAGCCGTAAAACTCGAGCCGCTCGCGCTCGGCGAGAATTTTGTCGCGCGTGTCGTAGCGGAAGAGGAACGAGTTGAGAATGTCGTCCTTGGCGCGTTGCAACTCAGCTTGAGTAAACGGCCGCGTGTTGAGGCCGGCAATTTCGGCAATGGCCGCCTTGGTTGCATCTACGGTGGAGACGCTCTTGGTGAGCACTTCCACGCGGAAGCTGCCGGGGTGGTCGTAGGGAAGATCGAAGCCGCCGCCCACCGAGTAGGCCAGCCCCAACTGCGTGCGCACCTTTTGAAAGAGACGGCTGCCGAATCCGCCGCTGAGAATCTCGTCCATGATGACGATGGCGGGCACGTCGGGATTGTGGCGATCGATGCCGAGGGCCACGATCTGCACGTTCGACTGATTCACGTCTTCCTTGTCGATAAAGTAGGCGCCGGGCCTGGGGCCGGCGAACTCATCGTGACGCGGCGGCGCGAGAGTGACGGGCGGCAGCGGATCAAAGACCGCGCGGACTTTGGCTTCCATGGCGGCGGCGTCAAAGTCGCCGCTGATGCCGATGATGAGCTTGCCCTTGAGCGTGCGATCGTGCCAGGCCTGTAAATCGTCAAGAGTCACGGTGGCCATGGTGGCCAGTTCCGGCTGGCGCGTGTAGGGACTGTTAACGCCGTAGACGAGCTTCGCCGATTCGCGCCCGGCAATTCCATCTTCATCGTCGTTGCGGCGCACAATCGCGTTGGCTTCCTGCTGCTTGGCCAACTGCAATTTTTCCGCGCTGAATTTGGGATGAAAGAGCAAGTCCATGGCCAGCGAAAAAACCTGGTCGGCATCGCCTTTGAGCGAATCCCACGAGAGCGCGGTCGAGTCCTCGTCGCCTTCGGTTTCAATGTGCGCGGCCTTGGCTTCGAGCAGATCGTCCATGGCGTCGCCGTCCATCGTTTCCGATCCGCTGGTGCGCCAGGCCTCGCGATAGATGCCGATGGTGCCAGCCTTCGAGGGGTCGATGTCGCGCGTGCCCCCGGGAATGAGCACCGAACCGGAGATGAAGGGCAGCTCGTGATCTTCTTGTAAAAAAATTACGATGCCATTCTTGAGCTCGATGCGTTTCGGCTGCTGCGGATGAAATTCGTGCAGCGTGGGGATGGGAATTTGCTGCCACGGTTTGGATTGCTGGGCGGAGAGCGGCGAAAGCGAAAACAGGAGCAGCGCGAGTGCAGCGAATTGGGAGGCTCGCGTCTTCCCTGGTCCCCAAATGCGAGGGACAAGGGGCACCCGGCGGCCCGTTTTCTTGTTCCCTTGTTCCCTTGTTCCCTTGTTCCCTGTCTTCTTCATTGTCCGCCTCCATCCTGCTTCGCGCCCGCCGGGGCTTCGCTGTCGATTTCGGCGCTGGTGCGGTTGGAATCCACGAAAACTTTATTCGCGACGCGGCGAATGTCAGCCTTGGTGACTTTGTCGACCTCATCGAGCTCAAGAAAGAGCTGACGCCAATCGCCGTAACGGGTCTGGTAGTCGGCCAGCGAGTTGGCGAGTCCCTGATTGTCGGCCAGGCCGCGCAGCAGATCGGCGCGGGTGCGGGTCTTGTACATCTGAAGCTCCGCGTCGCTGACGTCGGCGGCCTTGAGCTTGTCAATCTCCTTGTGGATGCCGTCGCGCATCTCGGCCGGCGTGTGGCCGGGCAGCGGAAACGCATAGAACGCGAAGAGGCTCGGATATTTTTCGCCGGGGAAGGGACTGAAGCCCTCGGCCTGCGCGGCAATCTCCTGCTGCTCCACCAGGCTGCGGTAGAGGCGCGAGACGCGGCCGTTCGACATGATGTCGCTGATGGCGTCGTACACCGCGTCGTCGGGATCGCGATAGCTGGGCCGGTGATAGCCCTCTATATAGAAGGGTTGCGTCTGCTCGTGAATGACGACGGATTTCTCCGCAAACTGCTGCGGCTCCACGGTGGTCATCTCTTCCGGCTTGGGGCCGCCGGGCACGCGGCTGAAGTATTTTTCCAGCAACGGCATCGCCGTCCTGGCGTCCACATCGCCCACCACGGCCACCACAATGTCGCCGCCCACGTAATATTTTTTGTGGAAGGCCATGGCCTGGGTTGCGGTAATCTGGCTGACCTCGCTGGGCCAGCCGATGTTGCTGCGCTTGTAGTTGTGCGCCACATAGGCCGTGGCCACAAATTGTTCAACGAGGCGCCCGATGGGATCGGAGTCGACGCGCATGCGCCGCTCTTCCAGCACCACGTCGCGCTCCTTGTAGAACTCGCGGGGCACGGCATCGGATAGACGGCTCGACTCCATCCACGCCCACAGCTCCAGGCGATTTTCCGGCATCGACCAGTAATATTGCGTGTCGTCGAGGCCGGTTTCGGCGTTCAAGCCGTCCGCGCCGTTGGCTTCCGCAACCTCAGTGAACTGGTTGGGGATGACGTACTTCTCGGCTTCGGCCTCGGCATCGGCGAGATTCTTTTCGAGCTCATCGAGCTTCTTCTTATCGGGGCCAAGAGGTTTCAGTTTTTCGGCTTCGTAGGCATCGTTGGCCGCTTCCACTTTGTCGAGAGCGATTTTTTCCTGGGCGTAATCGGTGGTTCCGATCTGCGTGGTCCCCTTGAAGGCCAGATGCTCGAACATGTGCGCCAGGCCGCTCTCGCCGGAGGGATCGTTGACGTCGCCTGCATCAATAAATGTGGTGTAGCTGAAGACCGGCGCATCATGCCTCTCACAAATGATGAGCGTGAGCCCGTTGGGAAGCACTTTGACGGTAGTGCGCTGCTCAAAACTCTTCAGATCCTGGGCGCGCGCGCCGGACAGGACCAGACCCGCACCGAAGAAAATCATCCAAAGCCTGAAAAAAAACCTCAACCGCATTCAACCCCCTTGAGCAAACGCACCAGATTCGCGCGAACTCGCTCTCTTCCAAGCTATTGCCCGCAGCCGGGGCCGTCAAACGCAAACTCGGCGGGACCGTCCGGCAAGAAATGATGAAAGAGCCCGGCAAAATCACCGAACGGTATAATCGGAGCCATGGTAGCGAGCACGCAAAGCACAGGGCCAGCGGACGCGGCGGCAAAGTTGCGCGCGCTTGAGGCGCGGCTCGCGGAGCTGGGCAGCGTGATGGTGGCCTACTCCGGCGGCGTGGACTCGGCGTTTCTTGCAGCGACAGCGCATCGCGTGCTTGGCGACCGCATGCTGGCGGTGCTGGCCGACTCTGCCTCTCTCGCGCGGCGCGATATGGAACAGGCGGTCGCTTTTGCGCAGTCGCTGGGCATGCCGCTCGAAGTAATTGCCACCGAAGAACTCGACCAACCGGAATACGCGCGCAACGACGCGAATCGCTGCTTCCATTGCAAGGACGAGCTGTTTCGCGTGATGCAGAAGTTGGGCGCGGAGCGGGGATTTATCCACATCGCCTATGGCATGAATGCCGACGACACGCGGGATTACCGGCCCGGGCAGCGCGCGGCGGAGCAGCACGCAGTTCTGGCGCCGCTGGCGGATGCGGCATTGACGAAGCTCGAAGTGCGCGCGCTGGCCAAAGCGGCCATCTACCCGGTGTGGGACCGTCCGGCGGCGCCGTGCCTTTCGTCGCGCGTGGAATATGGACGCACGGTGACGCGCGAAGTTCTCGATCAAGTGGAGCGCGGCGAGGAGAGCCTGCGGCAGTTGGGCTTTCGCGAGCTCCGCGTGCGGCACCACGGCGAGCTGGCGCGCGTGGAGATTGCGCGCGAAGAGCTGCCGCGCGCGCTGACGATGGAGATGATGGACGCGATTACCGCGGCGGTGAAGCAGGCCGGGTTCAAGTACGTGACGCTGGATTGCCAGGGCTTCCGGTCCGGTTCCATGAATGCGGTTCTGCCTGTTGAGGTGCTGGCGCGCAAGGGCGCGTAGCGCGATTGGCAAGTCAGCGAGTTAGCGAGTCAGCAAGTTAGCGCGAGACCGGCGCTGCAACCGCCATTTACAATCACAAAGCGATGCGTATCGGTTATCTGGAGTGCTTTTCCGGCATCAGCGGCGACATGCTGCTGGGCGCGCTTGTGGATGCGGGCGTGCCCTTTGACGCGCTTGCTGCCACGGCGGCTGCGCTCAATGTTGGCGCCCATCTTGAGATGCGCAAGGTGGATCGCGGCGGGCTGGCGGGAATTAAAGTGGACGTGGTCTTAGAGCAGGGACCAAGGGACCAAGGGAACAAGGGAACAAGAGAGCAAGGGAGCGAGGGAGCAGAAGAGCAGAGAGCAAGGGACCAAGGGAACAAGGGAACAAGAGAGCAAGGGAGCGAGGGAGCAGAAGAGCAGAGAGCGAGGGAGCAAGGGAGCGAGGGAGCGAGAGGGCAGGGGAGCAGGGGATCGGAGCACTCGGACTCACACTCGCACTCACACTCAGAATCGCACTCGCACTCAGAATCGCACTTGCACTCGCACGAGCATCACGATCACGAGCACCATTCGCACGAATCCGAAGAGGCGCATCACCACGACCACGCGCCGCACCGATCGCTCTCCACGATTCTTGCGATCATTCAGGCTACGCCGTTGAAAGACACAGTGAAGCAGCGCGCCAGCCGCGCCTTTCAGTTGCTGGGCGAGGTGGAGGCGGCGATTCACTCCATTCCCATCGAGAAAGTGCATTTTCACGAAGTGGGCGCGGTGGACACGATTGTCGATATCGTGTGCGCGGCGGCGGGATGCGAAGCGCTCGGTGTTGACCGCTGGATGTCGTCGCCCCTCAACGTAGGCAGTGGAACCGTGAAGTGCCAGCACGGCACCTTGCCCGTTCCCGCGCCGGCGACTCTGGCCCTTATCGGGGATGCGCCTATCTACTCCGCCGGGCCGCCCATGGAGCGCGTGACGCCGACCGGCGCGGCGTTGCTGCGCATGCTCGATGTGCAGTTTGGTTCGCTGCCGGCGATGCGCGTTGCGGCGCGCGGCTACGGCGCTGGTGGGCGTGACACGCCCGGCGAGCCGAACCTGCTGCGGCTGCTGGTGGGCGAAGCCGACGAGGCTGTCGCTGGAGCGGAGCCAATCGCGGTCATCGAAACCGTGATTGACGACTCCACGCCGCAGTTGCTGGCCTATGTGAGCGAGCTGTTGCTCGAGGCCGGCGCGTGGGATGTGTACCGCGCGGCGGTGCAGATGAAGAAGGGCCGCACGGGCGTGCAGATAACCGTGCTGTCGAGCGAGGAAAAATTGCCGGCGCTGCGCGATCTGCTGCTAAGCGAGACGACGACTATCGGCCTGCGCTGGCGCATTGAAAGCAAAATGTCTCTCGACCGCGAATTTGCCGAAGTAGAAACGGAGTGGGGCAAGGTGCGGATCAAGATCGCGCGCTGGCCCAACGGCGAAGTGGCCAACGCATCGCCGGAGTACGAAGTTTGCCGCAATCTCGCGCGCGCGCACAAGGTTCCGCTGAAACACGTGATGCAGGCGGCGATGAGGGCCTGGGCCGAGAGGACGAAGAAGCTTTAGGAGAGATGGATTTCCCTCAGGGGCTAAAGCCCTGTCGATTTGTTGATGTTTTTCGGCACGACTAAAGTCGTGCCCTTTCACGATTGCCTTCACTGTGAATTCACGATTGCCTTCACTGTGAATTCACGATTGTTTTCACGGTGAATTCTCGCGGGAACCGGGATCGAGGAGTACTGATGGATCGCGCACAAATTGAAGCGCTGCTGACGGAAGTGCATACGGGGTCGATAAGTGTAAGCGACGCGCTGGAGCGGCTGCGCAATCTGCCTTTTGAAGATCTGGGATTCGCCAAGGTCGATCACCATCGCGCGCTGCGCACCGGCATGCCGGAAGTGATTTTTTCCGAACGCAAAACGCCGGCGCAGGTGGCTGCGATCTTTGCGCGCATGGCGAAGGCCGGCGGCAACGTGCTGGCTACGCGGGCATCGCGCGAGGTGTATGCGGCGGTGCGGGCCGCGGAAGATCGCGATCACTCGCCGCACGCCGAGTTCCACGAAGCGGCGCGCGCCATTACGCTCACGCAGACCGACGCGCCCGCGGGCAAGGGAATCGTCGGCGTGGTGTGCGCCGGAACCAGCGACCTGCCCGTGGCGGAAGAAGCCGCAGTGACGCTGCGGCTGATGGGCAACACCGTGGAGCTCGTGGCCGACGTGGGCGTGGCCGGCATTCATCGCCTGCTGGCGCAGCAGCATACATTGCAGTCGGCACGCGTGCTTGTGGTGTGTGCGGGCATGGAAGGCGCTTTGCCCACCGTGGTCGGCGGCCTGGTGCAGGCGCCGGTCATCGCCGTTCCCACCAGTGTGGGTTACGGCGCGTCGCTGGGCGGCATAGCGGCGCTGCTCGGCATGTTGAACACCTGCGCGCCGAATGTGTCAGTCGTCAATATAGATAACGGATTCGGCGCGGCGTGCATCGCGTCATTGATCAATCATTTATAAATACACGAGGCTCGCCGCGCGCTTCGAGCAAACGCCAGAGCCAGTTCGCGCTATTGTGCCGGCTGCACTACCAGGTCGTCTGCCAGCTTGAAGCGCACAATGGACTCTGCGGGTATGTCGATATCGCGGTTACCCGTCAAACCCGCGAGTGCAGTTCCGCCGCCGCCACCCGCCAGGCCGCCTACCACCAACCCAACCCCGCCGCTGGCAATGCCGCCCACCAGCATACCCAGTCCCGCTCCTCCGCCAATCAGGGCTGCGGAACGCCGTCCCTTGCCCTTCTTGCTTTCCGCAAGGTCCCGCGTCATGAGCGGATATTGCGTCCCATCCAACGTCAGCGAAGTCAAACGCAGCTCCAGCAGCGATCTGCCTTTAAAGTGTCCGCGCCGATGCGCCACATCCACCACGCCGCCCACTAACGAACCCTTGGGCAGCAACACGCTGTTATCGCCGGCCAGGACCGGTTCCACCAACTCGCCGGTAAACGCGTCTCCCGCGCGGCTGGATTTCACGCTGATGCGCTGATCGATCCGGATGGTCAGCGTCGTCTTCGCCGGAATGGTCACGTTGACCGGTTGCGGCACGGCGGAAACAGTCGGCTCCGAGGGTGGTGGAACGGGCGCCCCAGCCGGGGCCGGTGTCTGCGTCGTCGTCATCGCTTCACTTGTCTGTCCGGCCAGCGGCGGCTGCACCACTGTCGTTGTCGTGGTTCCATTTTTGTCGACGGAAACCACCTGCTCCGGCTGCCCGGTTTTGGCCGCCTGCGTCTTGGCCTGATCCAGCGCCTTTTCCTGCTTGGATTCGCATCCCGCAAGGATGCCCGCTGCCACCAGAAGCAGAATTGCCATCCGCCCGGTGCGAACCTGTGCGCCTGAATTGAACATGATCGACCTCCTATCGCAGTGCTCTCCGTGAACACAGACTTATCTCAAAGCCTGTCCCTAACGGCCAGGAAATTCTGTATAAATTTGTACTCTTTGGGATGAGCCTGCTTCCGGCAAGGTTGCCTCAAGGGATTGGTCTCTGGTCTGCCACGCATTTATCTTTCCGTGCCCTTCTGCCGACATATGGGGCGCCGCCTACGCCGAGGCTATAACCCCCGGTGCGTGATCCTGATCACTGTTCAACACCCCATCGACTCCTGATGATTATGTGTCGTGCAAAACCACGTCGGCGCGGCGTGCGGAGGAGTGCGTGACCGGTTCCCGATGGCAGCGATTGCGCAGGACTTCGCAGATCTTCTTTCTGCTGCTCTTCGTCATGCTGCTGGTGTTTACCGCGCTGCGCGCCATGCCGGGCACCACCAGCGACATTCACGTGCGCGGGCCGGTGCGGTTGTTCTTCGAGTGGGATCCGCTGGTGGCACTGACGAATGCTCTCGCAAGCCACTCACTTTATCGCGGCCTGCTGTGGAGCCTCGTCATTCTGGTGCCCACGTTGTTTCTCGGCCGCTTTTTCTGCGGCTGGATCTGTCCCATGGGCACGCTGCAGCACTACGTGGGCGATTCCCCGTCGGAGTCGAAGCGCGGCAAGCAGCGCATTGAGTCGAATCGCTACAAGCGCTGGCAGACCATCAAATATGTGGTGCTGATTGCGGGCCTGGTGGCCGCGGCCTTCGGGTCGATGGTGATTGGTTGGCTCGATCCGTTTAGTTTGTTAGTGCGCTCCATCGGGCTTTCGCTGTTGCCGGCATTCAACTACGTGGCGCGCGCGGTGCTGGTGCCGCTTGAGAACAGTCACGTTGCCGCAATCAAAGCCACGGGCGGGATGATCCACGCGGTACTGGGCTCGGTAGTGCTTGAGTTCCGGCAGGCGCATTTTACGCAGGGAATTTTCCTGGGCGTGCTGTTCCTCGCGATTCTCGCCATGAGTCTGCGCATCACGCGGTTCTGGTGCCGGTCCATTTGTCCTCTCGGCGCGCTGCTGGGCGCGGTGTCGCGGTGGTCGGTGCTGGGGCTCGACAAGGATCACGAGCGCTGCAACAACTGCAACCGCTGCCTGCTGCACTGCCAGGGCGGCGACGATCCCATCGGCAGCGCGCCGTGGCGCAAATCCGAGTGCTTGATGTGTATGAACTGCGTGGGCAGTTGTCCCGATCATGCGCTCCGGTTCCGCTTCTTCCGCGCAAATCCCAAACAAATAGTATCGACGGACCTGGGACGCCGGCGGGCGCTTGCAGGTCTCGCGGCAGGCGTGGCCGCGGTTCCCATGCTGCGCGCCAACACCGGCCT
>Ga0302319_10020361_pt1 | contig 12005 bp, 8 predicted proteins | sample Bog_T0_2_FD_203319 | JGI IMG/M metagenome (GOLD analysis project Ga0302319, IMG submission 203319) | Peat permafrost microbial communities from Stordalen Mire near Abisko, Sweden - Bog_T0_2 | ecosystem: Environmental > Terrestrial > Soil > Wetlands > Peat | place: Sweden: Abisko, Stordalen Mire...
CAACGACCCGGCGTACTGGTTCCTGGATGATGTGTCGGTGAGCTCGTCGGGAGGGGGGACGACCCCTGAGCCGGGAACGTTTGTTCTGTTCGGCAGCGGACTGGTCGGAATTGCCGCCCTGGTTCGTCGCAAGCTGCGCTTCTAGGAGCGCTCCTCTGTGCGAACCGGACTTGGCCGGCCATCAGGGCATGGTAGCCAAAGCGCGGTGTTGACTGGGCAGCGCCCAAAGCTTGATTGAATGAAATCCCGCCATTTTGCAAAATGGCGGGATTCTTTCATGTGCCGGTTCATTTTTTCGGCTGGCGCCGGCCTGTTTGTGCCTCTCCTCGATCTCCCTTTATCGCCTCTAAAATGGGGCCTCATAACGGAAGCTATGTTCCTGTTAACTGCAAGTTTCTGCACATCACCCGCCGGGAATTGCCTTCTAAGATATTCTTTTTATTGCCTTTGGCTTGATTTCTGTTTGGTGCCAGAATTGCACATCTAATCACAAGCCCCTATCACGGAATCCAAAGGAGGGCTTTTCCCTTGATGAAGAAACTGGTTCGCATTTCGCTCGCACTGGCAGTTATTACGTTCGGGACTGCGTTGCTCGCCCAAGTCCAGAACGGAGGCTTTGAAACCGGAGACTTCACAGGCTGGACAGTGAGTGGCGACACCTCATTGATCGGCGTGTGCAGTGTAAGCACGTGCCCGGGCGGTTTTGCTCCCTACCAGGGGACCTACGCAGCCTACTTTGGTCCTGTGGGCGACACTGCCACCATTTCGCAGTCAATCGCCACGACCCCGGGAGTGCAGTACACCTTGGATTTCTACCTGGCTAACCCGGTCGGTGGCACGCCGAATTACTTTTCCGCGAGCCTCGGCACCGCTTCCTTCAGCGTTACCAACTTCGGAGTGGCGTTTGGCTGGCAGGAATTTGACGTGACGGATACCGCGACCAGCACCCAGACCGAACTGTCGTTCACCTTCCGCAACGACCCGGCGTACTGGTTCCTGGATGATGTGTCGGTGAGCTCGTCGGGAGGGGGGACGACCCCTGAGCCGGGAACGTTTGTTCTGTTCGGCAGCGGACTGGTCGGAATTGCCGCCCTAGTTCGTCGCAAGCTGCGCTTCTAGGCTCCCTTTGGTTATTGCGATAGGTAGCGAATGCGGGGAGCGGTTCCACCTCGAGCGAACCGGAACTAGACTTTGCGCCACGATGTCCACTCGTCAAGTGGATATCGTGGCCAATTTCTGTGTGGTTGCCTAAAGAAGCTCTGACTAAAGTCTGTCCGCAAGTGTTTGCTGTGAAATGGGGGTTTTGGCCCTCAAAGCATGGCGATGGGCTTGACCAGATTGTTCCTAGGTAATGCGCCGTGCCACCTTCGGGTGGCTTTTCTTGCTTCCGGGGGCAGCAGCTGGAGTCTCGCTCCGTGGCGGTTTTTGCGTTCTCCTCCACCATCTAGAATGTAGCTGGTCGGAGGGGATGTAGATCGCAATCAATCCAGACTATGCCTGTTTTGAACTTTGATACTCGGGATTGGCGGCGCGGCAGCTCTGAATGGCAAGCGGGTGGAATTAGGCATCTCCACGGCACGGTCTCGGGGCGGCTTGGCCCCCAGCCAACACAGGCTACTGACGGCCCTTCTCCATCGTGCTTGTCCGCCAATGACCGGCGCCATCCTCTACGTCGGGACCAGAAGAGATGGCCCTCGCTTTACTGGGGATATTGCTTCTAGTCCGCCTGAGCAACCGTTTTCTAGCCCAGCGCATTTACCTCCCTCCTAAGAAACGGACACTGGGGAGCCAAGGCGGCTGGCGGAACAGAAAAATACTATTACCACATTGTGGGATATTGCCCCGGAGCGCTACCTTACGTAAACTCCCGATTCGCTGATGGGCCCTCCCGGCAGGGGTGACCCTGACCCTGTCTGAGGGCTGCCGCCCTTCACAGCACCGGCGATTTCCAAGAAATTTGTGGGGGTGCAGGGCCATGATCTCTTCGCCTTGTGCTTTCTTACACTTGGATCGACGATCCGAAATCAAGAAAAAACGGCTTTGGGAATTTGCAGTGCCCGCGCGTCCGGACGTGTTTACAAGGCAAGTGGCGCAGTCCATAATAAGAATCGGTACGATCTTCGAATGACGGGCCTTCATTACAGAATAAACCAGTTAGTTTCAGTATGTCTCACAGTGTGGGAGGAGTTGCATGGAGTCAATTTCCGACAGTACGACGGAAGGCGATCATCGCAAGCGCATTTGGTTTTTCCCTGACAAATTCTGGCAAGCCACCAAGAACATGCCGAAAGACGAGGCCTCCGATCTGATGGCCGAAGTCGAACGCTACGCCGCGGCAGGAGATGTTCAGGCTCTCAGCAAATACCCATTCGTATTTGTCGGCGATCCCTACAAGAAAACCAAGAAGCCGGCTGCCTAAGAAAGTTTTCGTCAAGAGACTTCGGCTTTGCGTTGCCTGTATGCTGCCGTCCGCGATGAAGCGGTCGCCTTTGATTGTAGCGGCTGGATCATGATTGGCAGATGGCAAGTCGCCTCCAGAAGATATCGGGCCCGAGCGATGCGTTCGGCGCTCGGGCTTATTTCTTGCAGGCCCTGGGCATAAAGCACCACGACTCCGTTCTGTCGTTCGACAGACACGCGAGCGACGGTCTGATCATGTTCGAAATCGAATGCATTCGCCAGCCGTAGCGTTCCAATGATCGGCAGCAGTTCCGAGCGTCGTTTTGCACTGAGTCCCACAAAGTAAGAGTCGCCCATCTGAGGAAGTGCGCCCCGATGATATCGGGCCGTCGCCGCCACACAGCGCAACTCTTCGGCAGTCCAGCCCAGAGGGGAATCTAACTTACAAATCATGCGATAGGCACGCTTCTGGTGGCTGTTGGCGCTCTTGCTTCTCCCCACCTCGTGCAAAAGGGCTGCAGCTTCAAGGATGCGTCGATACTCAGGCTTAGCGGCAAGTGCGTGACATTGGGACAGCCCATCGTAAAGTTGCAGTGCGATCTGCGTAACCAGGGCCGAATGCGCCGGATCGGGATCGAGGAACGCGGCCCAGGTCTTCAGCTTCTCCAGCGCCGCCTGTTCGAGCGCTGTTCCACTTGGCAACTCGGAACGCCACACTTGCCACAGCGAGTTCTTGCCCAGCATCTTTGCACGATAATAATTAAGCCGCTTCTGCCGTTCGTCGATGATCCGCTTGTGCCAGCGCACGCGCTCTTCAGCCGGGATTCCGGGGTGCGCCCGGATCATGGAACGTAAGACGTCGAAGTCGTGGACCTCACCCAAGGCGTCCTGCAAATCCCGCAGGTCCTTGGCCCACTTTTCATGACGCTGCGGGAGGAAGTTCTCCACCGTGTAACGAAACCGTTTGATTCCGATGCGTAATTGGTGATAGCCAACCTGACTGCGGTTGCGCATCGCTTGCCGGTGCAATTCGCGGGCTTCGCCCCATCGCTCCAACGCGAGATGCTGAAACACTGGACCTTCCAGCGGAACCTTGGTGGTGCGCTTTGCCAGGTGAGCGTTCAACGAAGCCCAATGTTTGCGGTCGAACTGCCCTAACGCTTGCTGGGCAGCCGCTTTCAGCGCGGTTTCTTTGTGCGCCAACAAGTCCAGCAAGCTCTGGCGGGCCGTGTCGGCCGGCTCCAAGAGCTTGGTCACCCATTCCAACATCACTTGCGTATCGCGGAGTTCGCCCAGGCTGCCGAACAACGGCTTGGCCAGCCGCTTCATCTGCTTCCATGCAGGATCGGGGTCAACCGACAGAAAACCGTCTGCCATGGAGCGGCAGCGGCGAATGGCCACACGCAAGTCGTGTACCGGATCGGCAGCGAAGCTCTGGCTGGCGTTGTCGCATTCTTCCAGTACGCGGTTCGCCCAGTGAGCGAGACCCGCCTTCTTCTCTTGGGGGTGGGAAGCCGGCAGCATGAAAAGGAAACCTGTTGAGTTTATACAGCGTTCCTGCGGCAATGGAACAGCGGAAACAAATCACGGTAAGACGACTGGCGCCGCGCAGACTGAATCGCTCACAGATAAACGCGCTCGGCACTCCTGATGTCCCGATAGCGCTGGAAAACCGCTCGATCACTTTCCAATCCGAGCACCGACTTGATACTACTGCCGCGGAATGTGAACGACAGCATCTTCCACCAGTTGCGGAGAACGAACAGCGGTTCGTGAGAGATCACCGCCGGTATGTGTCGCGTCTTCATCCAGCGCTCGGCGCGCCAGCGTTCATATTCGATCTCTTCCGGCTGCAGGTGCCGAGTGGCAACCACCGCAGTGGTGCCGTCGTATTCTTCCATCCGATCGATCATGATCAAATTCCGGGCGCGAAACTCTTTCGTCATGGGCGTTCCGGGATAGGGCGTGGGATGCTGGATGTAGGGCCAATCCACGTATTTGCTGGCGAATTCCAGGTTGGCTTTGATCGATTCGCGGGTATCGTCGGGATTGCCCACGATCAGTCCGCCCACGACATACATCTTGTTCTGGTGGAGGAATTCGATGGCCCGCAGCGAGGCGTTCCCTGTCGCCTGCCCGTTTTGGCGGAACTCGTTCTTGGCCGCCGCCTTCAGGAATTGCAGGTCGTCCTCCAAAATGTTTTCGATGCCGAGGAATACGTAGCGAAAGCCGGCCTCTCGCATCAGCGGCGCCAGGGTGTCGCCGTGCATCGCGATGGGCGAAGTCATCGCCTGCACGGTGTAAGCGATGTCGTTCAGGCCGGCGTCGATAATGGCCCGGCACAACGCCTCGAAGCGCTTGATGTTAAGACTGATGTTGTCGTCCACGATGAAGATGGCGCGTGCGCCGTGGTCGCGCGCGTCACGGATATCGGCGAGAACGCGGTCGAACGCGTAGGTGTGGAAGTTGCGACCGCGCATTTCAATGATCGAGCAAAAGCCGCAATCGAACGTGCACCCGCGCGAAGTCTCCACCACATCAACCTGGCGTCCCATCATGGTGTAGCCGGCCAGCACGCGAGCATCGCGCTCGGGCATGCGAATCTCATCGCCCTCCAGGCTGTGTACGGGCCGTGCTGGATTCTCGCGCCAGCCGTCCTCCGTCCGGTACGAAAGTCCGAGGATATTGCCGAAGCCCTGGCCGCTTTCCATCGCTCGCAGCAGCTCCCGGAAGGTAATTTCTCCCTCGCCGCGCACAACGCAGTCCACGCCGCTGCCGTCGGCCATGTAGGCCTTGGCCGCCAGACTCGGGTCGTAGCCGCCTACTACGATGCGCACCCCGGGATGCAGCGAGCGTACCAGTTCGACAATCCGCAGCGACGTCTTGCGCTGGAACGTCATCACCGACAACCCCACGACATCCGGAGCGTGTTCCCGCATCAACCGCTCGACGGTTTCACGAACACTTTGCTGGACGAGGATCAGGTCAGCTACGGCGACCTGGTGATGAGCATCGAGATTCCCCGCCAGCGAGCACAACGCTCCATTCGGCATGCGCACCGCTACCGTCGGCATGTGCTCGAACGAGTCGGGCATGGACAGAAGGAGAACATTCATAGCGTTGTCGCTCCTGGCGGATCTGGCGATGGTTCCCCACGAACCGGAAGAAACTATTGGCATACATGCTACACCGAAATCGACGGCAAAATCTGGGGGATCGACAAGACCATCCGGATAGCGCCGGAAGAAAACTCCGACGTCTTACCGGTACGAAGTTCAGGCGGAATCTTGCGGGCTGAAGAGGGACGGTTGACCGATCCAAAGCCTGTTACTCATACGTCCAGCAAGGCTGGGACGCAACCTTCCGTGCAATCGGGACTGGATCTCGTTGTACGGTCCGACAAATCGCAGGCCTGCAGGCAGACAAGGATAGGCCCGCCGAAGCCATCGCAGTGCTCGTTCCGCCGAGCGTTGTTCGCGCTCTCCGTAAGCAAATTGGAATTCTGCGCGCAAGCGCGCCGACAGCAGGCGGGTAGTCAGCGCACCGTACCAGAAAGGTGCTCGCACTCTTAGTCCCGCGCCAGCTTGGAGTTCGCTTGCCAACCGACGGGCCACGGAGCTAACTCCCACAATGTCAGACTGCAGCGTCGCGTCGAAATACTGTGTGAAGCCTTGCCAGTCTGCGGGCAGGCATTCGCGGGGAATGCCGAACAGCGCTGCCGTCTTCAGGCTCTCCGCGTAGTACTGCTCGCGCTCAACCTGAGTCAGTGAGGGCAAGACCAGTTCGTAGGCGAGTAGTGCGCTGTCTACCAGCGTCGCATACACCCATCGAAGCGCGGCAATATCATTTGCCTGGTAAGAACTACCTTCGACAAAGCGGCCTGTCATCTCCGGCAATCTGCCGCGAATGGGGTCGTGTCTCCGATGGAAACGGCGGGCCGCGTCAAGCGCCGCCTCCGTCGGGGCAAAAACCACGGTGAACATAATACGGAACGTCCGATGGAAGCGGCCGATAGGGTCGTGCAGGGTCCTGGAGTGCTCCGCAATAGCAGCGGCAACCCACGGATGGGCAAGCTGCAGCAGGGCGGCCCGGCCCGCTGCCAGGAACAGCGCAGACTCCCGATTGACCCTCCAACTGACGGAGTTGGGCCCGAGGATACCTTCGGCGGCACTGGGAGCGGAATTCTCCGTTTCCCGCAGCAGACGTTCCAGCTCGGCAGATGACACGATGGGAGAAGTGCCTTCCAACATACCAGGCTATCGTATCCCTAAGAGAGGCAGCTTGTTGGGCGGCAGGCTTTACCCAAGAAAAACCCAGCCAGAATCGCGCATCCTGGCTGGGACGGAGCACGGACAATTTACTCAGAAGGAGATATTCTCGATCACCATTCCTATCGGCGGCTAACTGGAAGCCTTTAAAAGAATTCGGAAGGTCCGCTCTCGGAGTAAGCCTCCCGCCGATTCCAGGTTGAGGGCGAGAGCGGCTAAACTCCTTTCACCGGCCCCCGTTTACTCCAGAGTTAGCCCCCATTTTGTGGGATAGTCCCTGTAGCCCCGCAGTGATACTTTCTCAGTTAAGCGACTTCGAAACTTTCTGGCCACTGCCCTAGTTTCCTTTCGATCGTAGCGCGCCTTACGGTCCTAGGAAGGCTGCCAGCTATTTTGGCTGAACGAGAGCGGCTGCGGTTCTCGCCCATCGGGAGGGCAGGATGATGAAGAAGAGCTCGAACTCTGGCCATGGCGGCTACGAACATCAAGCGAGTATCTGTAAGGCGTTCGCCAACCCAACCCGTCTACAGCTGATCGACCTCCTGGGCCGTAAGGAACGGTGGGCGTCAGAATTGCAAGCTGGACTGGGTATTTCCAAGGCTAATCTCTCGCAACACCTTTCTATCTTGCGGACGGCCGGCGTGGTCTTGACCCAGCGGGAAGGCAAGCAACTGTACTGTGGCATCTCCATGCCCGAAGTGCGGCAAGCCGCCACGCTCTTTCGAACCCTGACAAAGGCAGTCTCGCGGACAAAACGCCGAAGCGAGTAATCGGGCACCTGCATCTGGCACACTACGTTTGTTGCGCACTGAGCGCGACTGCGCCCAACGCTTCAGTCCTGTTTCATGCCGCGCCGACAGGGCGCAGCTGTCCCAACGGTTAAACTGAAACGGATGGCCCGCACCACGATCCTGGACTATCTCGACAACTTTCAGCGCCATGCGCGCGAAGTAGCCTACGTCCATCGTCGTGGCTACCGGACGCAGCGCTGGACCTATGGCGAGGTTCTAGCCAACACCTACCGTTTCGCTCGCGCGCTAGAAGCGCAAGGCATCGGGAAGGACGATAAAGTCCTGATCTGGGGCGAGAACTGCGCCGAGTGGGTAGTCGCCTTCTTCGGATGCCTGTTGCGTGGCGTCGTCGTCGTTCCTATCGATAAGATCGCCGCTCCTGATTTCGCGGAACGGATCGCCCAGCAAGTGGATGCCAAGCTCTGCGTCGGCTCGCCGCAGAACCAGATTCCCGGCGTGGCGTCTCTTCCTCTCGAGTCACTGCGCGATTACCTCGCGCCGTATTCCGATTCGCCAGTCACTCCTCCGCCGCTCACCCGTGACGACATCGTGCAGATCGTATTCACCTCGGGCACGACGGCCGAGCCGCGTGGAGTGGTCATTTCGCATGGCAACGTCTTGGCCAACTTGGAACCGCTGGAGCGCGAAATTGGTAAGTACCTGCGCTACGAGCGCATCTTCCATCCGCTACGCTTCCTGAATCTGCTGCCGCTCAGCCACGTCTTCGGACAATTCCTTGGCATCTTCCTTCCTCAACTGTTGGCCGCGACCGTCATCTTCCAGGACTCGCTGAACCCGTCAGAAGTTCTACAGGTCATCAAGAAAGAGCTCGTTTCGGTGGTCGTCGCTGTACCACGCTTGATGGAATCGCTGAAGGACAAAATTGGGCGCGATATGGAAGTGGCCGGAAAGCAGTCGTGGTTCCCGCGTCAATTTGCCGCCGCGAAGGACGAGCACTTCGTAAAGCGCTGGTGGCGATTCCGCCGAATCCATAGTCAGTTCGGCTGGAAGTTCTGGGCCTTCATTTCGGGCGGCGCTGCGCTCGATGCCGAGACGGAAGAATTCTGGCGGAGGCTGAGCTTCGTCGTGATCCAAGGTTACGGCCTCACCGAGACCACCTCGCTCATCTCGCTGAACCATCCCTTCCACACCGGTAAGCGTTCGATCGGTAAAGTGCTCGAGGGCCGCGAGATCAAGCTCGACCAGAACGGCGAGATCCTGGTGCGCGGCGCGAACGTCGCTGCTGGATATTGGCAGGCAAAGCAGCTTCAGCCGGTGCTGACGGATGAAGGGTGGTTTCGCACCGGCGATGTCGGCGAGCTCGACGCCGAAGGCAATCTCTACTTCAAGGGCCGCCGCAAGAATGTCATCGTGACCCGCGAAGGCATGAACATCTATCCCGAGGACTTGGAGGCTGCGTTGCGTCTGCAGCCTGAAGTCCGCGATTGCGTGGTGGTCGGTCTGGAGCAGGGCGGTAACGCCGAACCCTGCGCCGTCCTCATCTTGCGCGACTCCGCCGATCCATCACGGCAACAAGACTTGCCGATCGCTCCAGATCCGCAGGCCATCGTCAAATGCGCCAATCATCAGCTTGGCGACTATCAGCAGATGCGGCGCTGGCTGGTTTGGCCTGAGCAGGACTTCCCGCGCACGCCTACGCAGAAGCCCAAGACTGCGATCATCCAGCAAGCTGTGCAGCAACATTTTGCCGCGGGCGATGACGGAGCTGCGGCTCCTCAGGGCGCGCTCGCCGACATGATTGCCCGCATCACCGGACGCAGAGTCGACTCGCTCGATCCCGAGGCCAAGCTGGAAGGCGACCTGAATCTGAATTCCATGGATCGCGTGGAACTGATGAGCGCTCTGGAAGACCGTTACCAGGTCGATCTGAACGAGGCCAACTTCGCCAACGTCAGCACAGTTGGCGACCTGGAACGTCTGCTGCGCCAGCCGCAGAAATCGCCGCAGCGCGGATACCGCTATCCGCGATGGGCGCAGCGTTGGCCCATCACCTGGATTCGCACCTTCATTTACTACCTGCTCACTTGGCCGGCGACCATGATCATGGCCCACCCCCAGATCGTTGGCCGCGAGAACCTGCGCGATGTCGATGGCCCGCTGCTCATCAGTTGCAACCACGTTACCTACGTCGACGTGGGTTTTGCGCTGCTCGCACTGCCGCCGCGCCTGCGCCGTAAACTGGCCGTCGGCATGTGGGGAGAGCTGCTCTGGGAGATGTGGCGCCCGCCGGCCTCGAGGAATCCGTTCATGCGCCTGTCCTACAAAGTGGGATACTACCTTGTCGTCTCGCTGTTCAACGTTTTTCCGCTGCCCCAACAGTCGGGAGTGCGCGAGAGTTTTGCCTACGCGGGAGAATCGGTCGATCGCGGCTACAGCGTCCTGGTCTATCCCGAAGGCGTGCGCACGCCCGACGGCAAGCCGTCACCGTTCCGCTCGGGAGTCGGCATGCTGGCCGCACGCTTGAACGTTCCGGTGCTTCCCTTGCGAATCGACGGCCTGTACGAAATGAAAATGGCTGGCCACAAGATCGCGCGCCGGGGACAGTTGAAGGTCGTCATCGGCAAGCCCATGCGTTTCCCGCCGGAAACGCCGCCCGAGGAAATCACCAACCAGCTTGAACACATCACCTGGACGATGTAAAACGGAACCGTCGGCTCCGAATCTCCGGCGGTCCGATTAGAATCGCGCCGCCATACCGCAGCCAAGGCGCTAATTCCGACATCGGCGATCAACTCGGCGTCGAGCTTCAGGGTTGGCAATGCTATTTTCGGATTCTGCCAAGTCCCGACGGTGCTGGAACTTTGAATTAGTGGGTTTGGCGTAGACTCGGCTTTAGCGAACCGTCTTGTACAGACCCGTAAGCACGGCGGGTGACAAGGAAAGAGCGTTCGCCTACCTATGCCAACTATTTTGGTTGTTTTTGAGTGGGCTTCTGCCCAGGAGGACTTTGCTTTGAGGACTTTTCCCGCGGCCCCTCGAACTTGCAACGCGCGCGGACTGCAACCATGATCGTCGGCACCGGCATTGACATCGCCGAGGTTCCTCGCGTTGCCGCTTCCATCGAGCGCTTCGGCCGGCGCTTTCTGGAGCGTGTCTTCACCCCGGAGGAGATTCGCTATTGTGAGTCAAAGGCCAATAAGACCGAGCGCTACGCGGGACGCTTTGCCGCCAAAGAAGCCGCCATGAAGGCTATCGGCACCGGCTGGAGCCGCGGCGTTACTTGGCAGGATGTCGAAGTGCAGCGAGTTCCCGGTCAACGGCCCACCATGGCCTTCCACGGTAAAGCCGCCGAGTTCTTCCGCCAGCTCGGAGCCTCTCGCGCCCACTTGTCGATTACCCACACGCAAGAGTCGGCCATGGCACAGGTCATCCTGGAGTCGGAGTGAGGGGACGACGCTTTTCCTGCCGCACTCCGACTCGCAAAGCTTCGTCCCATCTACTACTCTACTTCCCAAATGGTGCTGCACCATCCTGCCGCAAAAAGGTGCTCCAGTCCGTTACTTTGACGTATTGCCATCGGCCCCCCGAACGTCTCACTTTCGGCAAGGTCGAAGCGACCCTTCCAATAAAGGCGGTTATAGATAAACTGATTAAACACGCACGGCGGGCAGGCCGCATAAACCTCAACCGCTAAGTTTCCTGCGTCGTCGGTCGCCAGCTCGATTACCTGAGCATAACTCTCCCAATCTTCAGGTGAGTACTGCTGTGCATTCGTGAAGATCCAATTGCCGTTTGACTGCCATGCCTTCATTATGAAGGCATCAATCTCCGGCCCGAGAGGGTTATACACGTTGGCCTGGTAAGCGATGTAAAGATTTCCAAGGGAATCCTGCACCATCGCGGTGGGGCCGTAGCCAGCGTAGTAACCCTGAAAGGCGTACAGAACATTTTCTGTCCAGCCATTGTCCGCGGGCACTAACTGGAAGATCGTGCCGTCGGCGAACGCTCCTCCGCCGCCTGTGGTTCCATACAGGTTCCCATCTCTACCGATTACCAGCCCAGTGGGTTGGGAGCCATCGTTCCCTCCCGTGAAAGTGTAGATGGTGTTCACGGTCCAGCCGCCAAGCGTGCGCGTCAGCTGAAATAGGTAGCCTGATCCATAGGTTCCTCCTCCACTCTGAAAACCGTACAGGTTTCCCGCCTGATCAAAACCGGACACGAGGACGGTGGAATTATTAATAGGCGGGAAGGGAGAAAGGACGTTTTCTGTCCAAGGGCACAGGGCGGTGAGGCAAGCCGTCGGCTGCGGCGTCAGGTTGTAAATCAATCCATACCCCTGGGCGCCCCAGGCGAGGCCATAAAGAGTTTGGTCGGGGCCGAGGATCGGGCCCCAGGGGTTGCTCCCGTTGGAGCCGCCGGCGAAGCTGTACAGGTTGGTAAGCACCCAGCCTGAGCCCTCTTGAGTCAGCTTGAATGCGGTACCGTCTCCGTTGTCGCCGCCCAGAAAGTTCGTGCCCTCCAGGTTGCCTGCGCGGTCTGCTACCACGCCGGTTGGAAGGCCGCCATCCGAGCCGCCGGTAAATTC
>Ga0302319_10020363_pt1 | contig 12004 bp, 2 predicted proteins | sample Bog_T0_2_FD_203319 | JGI IMG/M metagenome (GOLD analysis project Ga0302319, IMG submission 203319) | Peat permafrost microbial communities from Stordalen Mire near Abisko, Sweden - Bog_T0_2 | ecosystem: Environmental > Terrestrial > Soil > Wetlands > Peat | place: Sweden: Abisko, Stordalen Mire...
AGAAATAGCCGGACCGGAAAATGCCGATCTTCGAAGTCCCGGAACCGCTCCAGTCGCCGACCACCGGTTTGTCGCCCGCGATGCCGCCGAAGCTGTAGGTCTTGTCGCCTGCGTCGAATACGCCGTTGCCGTTGTAATCGAGGAACCATTGGCCGGTCGAAGGCCGGTAGATGCCGATCTTCGTGTTGCCGGAGCCGCTCCAGTCGCCGACGACGGGAATGTCGCCGGTCGCAGGCGTGGCTAAGAAGTTGACGTAATACTTGTCCTGAGGAGGCCCGATGTAGACATGGTCGTTGTTCGCATCGAGCAACCACTGGTTACCCCCGCGGAATACCCCGACTTCGCCTGGCTCCTGGCTGGGTAAGATTGTCGAAGTTACCGTGAAGCTTTGGATCGTGTTCGCGGCCGCGAAGAAGTTGGTATTGCCGGGTTGGCTGGCCGTAATCGAACAGGTGCCGGCAGCCAGAACGGTGACCGTTGCCGCTAAGACCGTGCAGACGCCGGCGGTAGTCGAAGCGAAGCTGACTGGGAGCCCCGAAGAAGCGGTCGCGCTCACAGTGAACGGCGCGACGCCAAGGACCTGGTTCGCCAGCGCCGCGAACATGATCGTCTGCATCGCGGGGCTGACGGTGAAACTCTGGACGACCGGGGTGGCCGCGGGAACGTTCGCGCTTCCCGGTTGAGTAGCGGTGATCGAGCAGGTCCCGGCCGCTGCGATCGTCACGGTGTTTCCGGAAACTGTGCATACTCCCGGTGTAGTGGACGTCAGGTTGACTGTGAGACCCGACGACGCGGTGGCGCTTACCGTGAACGGGGCGACGCCGAAAACCTGATTGGCGAGCGCGGCGAACGCAATCGTCTGGCCGGTATAGGTCACGACGAAACTATTCACCGCGGGCGTCGCCGCCGCGAAATTGGCGTTGCCGGATTGCGTTGCCTGCAGGGTGCAGATGCCTGACGAAACCACAGTGACTGTCGTTCCCGAGACGGTGCAGGCCGTTGGTGTCTGCGAAGCGATAGTGACCGGAAGGCCGGAGGACGCCGTCGCGGAAACCGGGAAGGTCAGTGTGCCGGGCGGGGTCACCGAAGGGAACGTGATCGTTTGCGTTTCCGGCACGACCGTGAAACTCTGAACGACCGGGTTGGCCGCCGGGATGTTCACGTTTCCCGGCTGCGTGGCGGTGATCGAGCACGTACCGCCGCCCACGATCGTAACGGTGACGCCGGAAACCGTACACACGCCCGGAGTCGTGGATGCGAAGCCGACTGTGAGCCCGGAACTGGCGGTGGCGGTCAGAGTGAACGGCGCGGAGCCGAACAGGACGTTGCTCAGCGGGCCGAACGTAATGGTCTGGAACGTGGTGGCTACGGTGAACGACTGCGTCACCGGAGTCGCCGCGGAATAGTTACTGTTGCCGGACTGGTTGGCGACAATCGAACATATGCCCATGGCGACGATGGTGACGGTGGTTCCGGACACGGTGCAGACCGGCGTCGTCGTAGAGGCGAAGGTCACGGTAAGCCCGGAACTGGCGGTAGCCGAGATGGTGAACGCAGCGACGGGGAAACCCACGTTGTTCAGCGATCCGAACGCGATGGTCTGGGTCCCGGGAGTCACGTTGAATGTCTGTGTCATGGTCGCCGGAAAGTAATTCGCGTTCCCCGGCTGAGTCGCGGTAATCGAGCATGAGCCGGCTGCCACGATGGTTACGGTGGCTCCGGATACCGTGCAGACCGGCGTGGTTGTGGACGCGAAACCGACCGGGAGCCCGGAAGAAGCTGTGGCGGAGATCGTGAACGGAGCTACGCCGAAGGCGACGGGATTGACCGTGCCGAACGTGACGGACTGGGTCTGCTTGTTGACGATGAAACTTTGCATGACCGAAGGCGCCGCGGCGTAGTTTGTGTTGCCCGGCTGGCTGGCGGTAATCGAGCAGGTGCCCGTGGCGACGATCGTCACCGTGGCTCCGGATACGGTGCAGACCGGCGTGGTTGTGGACGTGAAACTCACCGCGAGTCCCGAAGAAGCTGTCGCGGAGAGCGGGAACGGGGAGACGCCGAAAACTACATTGGCGATCGAGCCGAAGGTGATGGTTTGCAGGGCGACGATCGTTGTGGGATCGCTGGCGTTGGCCGCTGCCGACCCACCGAGCGACACACTCACTTGATTGGTCACCATCGCCGGCGCGTTCGAAGCGACACTTACGGTAACTGTGATCGCCGGGTAGCTGGCATTGGGATTCAGAGCATCGTTTCTTGTGCAGGTGTTGCCGTTGCAGGCCCAGGTGACGCCGCCGTTCATCGATACGAGGGTAAGGCCAGCCGGCAGCGTTTCCGTCACCATCACGGTCCCGGATGTGGCGCCGATCCCCGTGTTCGACACAGTCAGCGTGTATGTGGCGTTGGTCTGACTCTGCGTGAAATTGCCCACATGGGCGCTGGCGATGGCGAGGACCGGAAGTGGCGTGAAATTCGCCGTGATACTGAGCGGCTGCGAAGGCATCGTCAACAGAAGAGGCGTGGAAGCGGAAGGGGCGGGTGCCCCGCCGGTGTAGCCCGAGAAAGCGTACCCCGCCGCTGGTGTTGCGTCGAGTTCGATCGAATTACCCGCCGTATAAAAAATGCCGTTGCCCGGCGGAGTCGTGGTGGGCACAACGGTACCGCCCGCCGCCGGCGACGCGACGAGAGTCAAGGGATACTGAGTGTCGTAGTTCGCGGTAAAGGTTCCTCCACCCAGTGGAACGGGAACCCCGGTGCGGGACGCCGAGGTGCTGCCATCGCTCCAGGAGTTGAACGAATACAGCAACTGCGACCCCGATGGCACCGTTTGGGGTGCGGAAAAACTCAGAGATCCGCTTTGACTCACGATCTGGGCCTGGATGCTGACCACGCTTGGCGGGTTGGTCGCGAACGATACGGTCACCGGCGGCGGAGTGGTGTTCGAACTGACAACGACGAAGCTGCCATTGGAGAAATTGTCGTCGGGATTGCCATCGTCGGCGAACTGCTGACCGCTGCCGGAGGCATCGACGGTCGTGTTCACCGTGCCCGGGGCATTGATGCACGCCGGCAAGCCGCAGACTGTGGCTGTGAAGGAGAACAATTCCTCATCGCCGGACGAAAGCGGACCGGGATACACGGCGGTCACGCTGGTGCTTCCGTCTCCGTTCGCCGTAACGCTGCAAGTGCCCACCGGAGCCATTGGAGCCGTGCACTGCCCAAACGTCAGCAGAGCCGGCACGGTGCTGGAAACATTGACATTCGTCGTGGGCCCGGAGCCGCTGTTGAGCACATTGAAGCTGAACGTCTGGACGGAGCCCGCTGTAATCGACGGGGGAGAGGCAGGGGTCGCGGCTGGCCGGGGTCGGCGGGAGGACAGGGCGGCGGCTTTGTCCCGGTAGTCTGACACAAGCGGATCACCGGCGGGATCTCCGGCGATCTCCGAATTGACCTGACCGGCCGTGCCCGACGTCGTCATCAGGGTCATGTCGATGAAACTCGTCAGCAAATTGGGGGAAAAGCGCGGCAAGGGGTCGGTCGCCGTTGCGGTTGTTACCGAACTCAGCGGTGCGGACGTACCCTTCAACACGATGGGGCCCAGGCCTGTCTGAGTCATCCCTGTCAAGACGATGTGGAAGCTCAACGTCGCGGGGGCGCTGGCGGAAATCACTTCCCACACGGCTACGCCCGTGCCGTTTGAGACACTGATCGGCGCATAGGTTCCGCCGAACAGGCTGGAACCGGAAACGTAAGAACCTTCCGGCCCGACGCCATTGCTGTCCGTCGAGACCATCCGGGCGGCCGAGCCGTCGTCGGAGTAAACCGCGGCATACGCGCTGACGCCGGCGGGCACGCCGTTCACCTGCAGCAGCAATCGCGTACCGGTATCGGCCAGTCCGGCGCCTGTCACCAGTGTTGGGTTCACAAAGCCGCTCTCCGTGTTGTAGACCGTCCCGGGCACATTCTGTACACCGCCCGATGCGACCCGAATGCGGAACGCGTTGGCGAATTCTTCCATGAACTGCGCTTGCACGCTGCGCTGGCTGCCGGCGGACGACACGTTTGCGGAGGAGAAGGCCGTCGGCTTGACGAAGCCGAGAGTCTGGACCGAATTCGCCACCGAAATCGACGCCATGCTCACGGTGACGGAAGCGGCCTGCTGCTGCATGGTGCCCAGAGTGAACGGAAGGGTGTTGGCGCGCAGGTTGACGATGCGGACCGTGGTCGAGACCGCCGTGTTCAGCCGAACGCCAGTGAACACCATATTGGAGCCTTGCAACGTGCCCTGGAAAACGTTGGTACCGAGAACCTGGGCAGCGGGCGCGGGGTCGCCCACGAGGAGCAATGCCTCGGTGGCGTTTGTGCCCGTGTTCAGAATCCGGCTGGTGAAATTGAAGTTATTGGGGCTCACGGTGACGGTCTGAGTCACGGTGCCGGAATTGACGGTGCCAGGCGTGCAATTGAGCAGGAGATCGCCCATTAATTCGGCCTCGCCGCCAACTCGCAGCATAGGCGCGGTGCCGGAGTTCAGGCTGCAGGAATACGGCTGTTGCCCGAGCGTGAAGATCAGTGAATTAGAGGAAGCAGTCAGGTTTAAGACTTTGACAGGTACGTTGGATCCCATCTGGTTAGCCGGAACTATCGCCGTGAGTTGCCCGGAGTTCACGACAGTGGTTACCAGCGCCGTTCCGTTGAAGTAGACGGTGGAACTGCTGTTAAAGCCCGAGCCACTCACCGTCAGCGTGAACTGCGGATTGCCGCCCGGCGTGCTCGTGGGGCTCAGGGAAGTGATGACCGGCGGCTGTACGTAGAACGGGAGGGTATTGGAATCGTTGACAGAAACCGTCGCGGCTCCAGCGACGCTCAGCAAGGCCGCGCTTACGGTTGCGGTGAGACGGGTCGGGTTGACGAATGTGGTGGAAATGGGAGAACCGTTGAAGAGGACGATGTTTCCGTTAGAGAAATTCGCGCCGTTGACGGTCAAGGTCAGAGCCGAAGAACCGACGAAAGCCGAGTTGGGGCTGAGAGATACCGTCTGCGGGGTGGCTGCAGCCGCCGTGATAGTGAAGCTGACGGGGATCGACGCATAGCCGTTGGTTACAACGGCAACGGAAGCCGTGCCGGTCGAAGAGAGCAGGGAGGCGGGGATGTTGACGACAATCTGAGCGGCGGAAATGTTGGACGGAGTCAGGGACAACTGGCCAGCGCTGCCGGTCCAGCGCACCGTGGAACCCGCCACGAAATCGGCGCCCGTAATCGTCAGGTTGAATGCCGCGCCACCCGCAGCGGCCGACTGAGGATTCAGGGAGTTGACAATCGGCCCGATTCTGATATTGAACGATTGCTGAACCGTTTCCGGGTTTCCGCTGTCCGTGATGGCAGCGGTGAAGCTGGAAGTGCTTCCCGGAGGTCCCGTCGGTGTCCCGCTAATGGCCCCAGTGGTGGGATTGAGATTCAAGCCCGAAGGCAGGGATCCGGACACAATGGTCACGTTGTAGGGTGGAGTGCCCCCCGCCGGAGCCAGAGACTGCGAGTAAGCCGTCCCGGCGGTTCCGTCCGGCCCACCAGCGATCCCGAAGGCTAATTCCGACGGCGCGCCCAGGAAGGTTGTCACGCCACGCGCCGAGGGAAACGCGCAGTTGGCGATGATGTAACCGCGAAAATTGGGCGCGCCGGCGATTCCCAGGGAGGCATTTCCCGACGAGAGAGTGAAGGATAGCTGGCCACCCGGCGGAATGACCAGGGATGTCTGAGGCGATGGCGGATTGGCGCCGCCAACAACCGATCCGAAATAAGAAATTGTGCAGGCGCCGGACGCTGTCGCCGAACCAAACGAGTCCTGCGACGTGTTGGAAATAGTGATAATGGTGTCGTTGAAATTCCAGTTTGTAGTGTGGGAGAACAAGAGCGACGACGACGCGGTGCTCCTCGGCAGCACTACGAGCTCGGCTGCTTCCTCGGTTGGATCAGCCCCGATCCCAAAACTGCTGTCGCCCGATAAGGCGGCGAACTCTGCGAATCCGCGAGCCTGATCGAACGTGCAGTTGCCAGTGACGTAACCCTCAAACGACGGGGCGACCGCGTACACGCTGAGGCTGTAAACCGTGCCAGACGGAATCGTTGGGGTGGTTATGCGAATGGGGGCACCGGCGCCGTAAAACGTCAGGATGCAGGTACCCGACTGGGGTGTCGCGCTCAAACCGTTAACAAAGGGGTCGGTCGATGTGTTTGCGATTTCGATATATGCGCTGCCCACGCCGGAGGGAACGCCGTTCGTCCCAACAACCAACGGGAAAAGCAGCGATTGCGGGCTGGAAATGCGCGGCGTGGAGATGACTTCGGGCGTCGGACCCGAATAGACCAGCGATTGGGTCGTGTCAATGCCATATGACACAAAGGCATACCCGGCAGCCGTGCCAAAGTTGCATTGCGCGGTTACATAGCCATTAAAGGCCGCTCCCCCGGTGAGCGCACTGGCGACGTTCGTGTAGGTGGTCCCGGCGGATATCGATGGCGTCACAAACGTCTGGGGACTGACTCCGCCGTACAAGGTCAGCGTGCAGGTGCCCGATCTCGAGGTGGCCCCGTTCGCGCCAAAGGGATCGCTGGTGGTATTGGAAATCGCAACGCCGGTGTCGTAACCGGACCCGGTGGTGACTAAGGGAAAGAGAAGGTTCTGCGTGGTTCCAGTGCTCCGCGGCAATGTCAGCACCTGCGCTTCCTGGGATGCGGAAAACACTGACGCCGTCAGGCTGTTACCGAATAACCGGGCCGATCCCCGCGCCAGCGTGAACGCGCAGTTGGCGATGATATAGCCCTGAAAACCCGGGGCGGCCCCAACTCCACCTCCGCCCTTCGAAAGATAAAAAGCCAGTTGCTTGCCAGCCGCGATGGTTGTCGTCGTTTGAGTTGACGGCGACGGCGCCCCGGTTCCGTAGAAACTGAGCGAACATGTACCGCTGGTTGGTGTACTCCCAAACGTGTCCTGAGACGTATTGGAAAGAACGATCTCGGTATCAAAGCCGGCCTGGTTCGTCGCAAAGGCGAACAGAAGCGGCTGCGCCGTGGCGGAACGCGGATGGTTGAGGAATTCACTCTGACCCGGCAACTGCTGCGAGATCGGCGCCTGATTGACCGCAAACGCCAGCAGAGGAGTCGAGTAAAATCCGCTCCCATTATTGATATCCAGGCCACCGTTAAGGCCCTGGTTGTTGTCGCTCCCGCTCACTACGGTGTCGGCGGCCAGGGGTTCGACCTCGACCCAGTACGTCTGCCCGGCCTGGAGCGTGGGATTCAGTTTGGACACAACAGTCGTCAGAGGCTCCGGGGTGGTGACGGGAAGATTCGATACCGACCAGGACTCGATGACCGTCCCCGGAACACCGCTCGAGTTGTTCGTCAGGCTGACGGTCACTCCGTTACTTCCGGAGACGTATGCCAGGGCCAGTGAAATGTTTGACAGGCTCTGTGTGGCAGGCAACGTAAACGGTGCGGCAATATAATTTGTTCCGGATAACCCACAACTCACGTTGGCCGCGCCGGTGACGCAATAGCCGATCGTCGCGAAGCTGCCGTTTGCCCCGATATCGCTGTACGCAGTCGGGTATTGGCCGTTTAAGGCTGTCGCGAAAGTCATGAACAGCAGAGGCAGAACTGCCAATGGACGGGCCACTCCCGCACGCCGGCCGGTAAAGCGCGCCGGCCACGAGGGGCCGGCGGAATTCATGCTCTTCGTCTCCGACCTCATAACCCGCTCCTTGGCTTATCAAACAGCTTCCACGATCTGGTGCATTTTAGCACCAGGCCATCCGGGGCCGTCGGGAGGTTCGTCCATGTCGATCATTCGGGAGCGAAGCGCCCTGTCGCTGAAATTTGAGGTCACAGTTCCGGCCAGGCCGGCGACGATACCCAAAGCTGCGGACGCGGTGCAGTGCCTTGCCTGCCTGCCGCAGCGAACGCCGCGGTCGCCGGTAAGACAAACGCGGCCAACATGAACGCACTCGGGGAGCCCGGCGCGATTCGCGCTCAGCGTGACCGAAACCGGACCATCACTGTCGCGAAGCGTCTGTGCGCGATAAACACTCCACAGCGCACGGGCCACGGCGCGCGGCGGCAAAGGGCTCGGCAACATCTGTCCCAGCCGGGTGGCGCGGCCAGTTCGTGCGCTGTTGCTCGAGAGCGCACGGGCCGCGACGCGTGGCGGCAAAGGGCTCGGCAACATCTGTCCCAGCCGGGTGGCGCGGCCAGTTCGTGCGCTGTTGCTCGAGAGCGCACGGGCCGCGACGCGCGGCGGCAAAGGGCTCGGCAACATCTGTGCCAGCCGGGTGGCGCGGCCAGTTCGTGCGCTGTGTTGCTGGAGAGCATCGTATAGAATACGGCTGAAAGGAAATTTTCCCCTATGTCCTCTGCCGTAGCCACGCCGCCGGAAAGCCGTGTCGCGCTTCCCCCGACGAACCTCCTGATCAATAATCGCTGGGTTCCGAGCGAATCCGGTAAAACCTTCGGAACGATCAATCCAGCGACTGGCGAGGAAATCTGCCGGGTCGCCGAAGCCGATCTCGCCGACGTCAATAAAGCCGTGCAGGCCGCCCGCGCCGCCTTCGCGCCCAAATCCCCGTGGCGGCGTATGTCCGCGGCCGAACGGGGCAAACTCCTGAACCGCCTCGCCGATCTTGTCGAAAAGCACTCCGACGAACTGGCGAAGCTTGAATCGCTGGATAACGGGAAACCGTACGCGGTCGCGAAAGTCGCCGATCTGCCGCTCGCGGTGGCCTGCTACCGGTATTACGCGGGCTGGGCCGATAAGGTCCAGGGCAAGACGATTCCCGTCGCCGGCGATTATTTCTGTTACACGCGCCACGAGCCGGTCGGCGTCGTCGGACAGATCATTCCGTGGAATTTCCCCATCCTCATGCAGGCCTGGAAACTCGCCCCGGCGCTCGCCACAGGCAACACCGTGGTCATGAAGCCCGCCGAACAGACGCCGCTCACCGCGCTGCGCGTGATGGAGTTGATTACGGAGGCCGGCTTCCCGGAGGGCGTGGTCAACATGCTTCCCGGTTATGGCCCGACGGCAGGCGCCGCCATTGCCCGCCATATGGACGTCGATAAGGTCGCGTTCACCGGTTCGACGGAAGTCGGGCACCTGATCATGGAAGCGGCCGCGCAGACGAACCTCAAGCGCGTCACGCTCGAACTGGGCGGCAAGAGTCCGAATATCGTATTTGCCGACGCCGATATGGATGCCGCGATCGAGGGCTCGCATTTCGGGCTTTTCTTCAATCAGGGCCAATGCTGTTGCGCCGGCTCGCGCGTTTTCGTGGAAGAGAAGGCGTACGACGAGTTTGTCGAGCGCAGCGGCGCGCGCGCGAAATCCCGCACGGTGGGCGATCCCTTCGACCCGAAGACGGAGCAGGGACCTCAGGTGGACGACGTCCAGTTCGAAAAAGTCATGGCGTTCATCGAATCCGGCAAGAAGGATGGTGCAAGGCTCGTGGCCGGCGGAGACCGCGCCGGCGACCGTGGTTACTTCGTGCAGCCGACCGTCTTTGCCGACGTGTGCGACAACATGAAGATCGCCGAGGAAGAGATCTTCGGCCCGGTGATGAGCATTATCAAATTCAAGGATATCGAGGAAGTCGCCGAGCGCGCGAACAGGACCATGTACGGTCTGGCCGCGGGCGTCTGGACGCGCGATATCAGCAAAGCTCTCGCCATTGCCAATAACGTCCGCGCCGGCACGGTGTGGGTCAATTGTTATGACGTCTTCGACGCCGGAGCGCCGTTCGGTGGCTTCAAACAGTCGGGTATTGGCAGGGAGTTGGGCGAATATGGCCTGCAGCAGTACACCGAAGTGAAGACCGTGACGGTTAAACTTTAGGCGCGATCGGGATCAGGCCTCCGGGCATCTGGCGGCCGCGCGGCACGTGCGCACCGGCGACTGCGATTGCCTGTGTTGCGAAACGCGCGGCAGTCCGGCCTATACAGGCTCGGCCTATTTCTCTGGTGAGCGAAGGCGAGCAGCCTGCGGTTCAGGCCGGTTGCGCGATCCTGCGCGGTTTGGCCGACCGCTGCGCCAGATGGCGAAAGTCCGCTCCCGGGACATTGTCGCAAGCCTGTGTTGACGCAGATAGCGATTGGCCGGACACCTGCACGACTCCGCCATGATGGCCGAAGTCCCCGAAATACCCGGAAAAGGTCCGGAGAAACTGCTCGAAGAAGTCATGGCGCGCCACCATTACGCCGGCGATGCGCTGATCGAAATCCTGCACGCCGCGCAGCAACTTCACGGCTGTCTGTCCGCGCCGGTCCTCAAAGAGATTGCGCGCAAACTGCGCCTCCCGCCTTCCCGTGTCTTCGGCGTCGCGACCTTTTACCATCTGTTCCGATTCGCGCCTCCCGCGAAACACACTGCGACCGTTTGCCTGGGAACGGCCTGCTACGTCGAGGGTGCACCCGAACTGGCGGACGTCGCACGAAGTAGTGGCTGGAGCGTGGAGGCCGTCCGGTGCGCCGGTTCCTGCGGACTGGCTCCATTGGCGGTTTGCGACGGCTTCGCAATCCCTCATGCCACGCCCGCGAAACTCGAAAGCTGCCTGCGGCGACTATGACTCCGGAAACCCTCTCGCAGATTCAACGTACGGAGCGGGAGCGCACCGCGCGGCTGAAGGACCGGATACTCTGCTGCACGGTGGCCGGTTGCCTTTCGGCGGGCGCCGGTGCGGTTCGCGAAGCCATCGGACGCGAAATCGAACGGCGTGGCTGCGGCGCGGATATCGAAGTCTGCGGCACCGGTTGCATGGGGCTGTGCTCGGAAGGTCCGCTGGTGCGCAGCACCGCCGCCGACGCGATCTACACCAACGTAACCCCGTCCGACGCGCCAGCTATCGTCGACCGCTGCTATACCCGCGCTCTCACGCCGGATCATCCGTTCTTCGCCGGGCAACAGCGCATTATCCTCGCTAACTCGGGCCACGCCGATCCCGAACGTATCGCCGATTACATCGCGGCCAGCGGATATCAGTCCTTGCTGCGCGCGGCCACCGAGATGACTCCCGAGCAGATTGTCGCCACTGTGCGCCGCAGCGGATTGCGCGGCCGCGGCGGAGCCGGCTATTCCACCGGTCTCAAGTGGGAACTCGTCGCGCGCCAGGCTTCGCCGGTCAAGTACGTGGTCTGCAACGCGGACGAAGGCGACCCCGGCGCGTTCATGAACCGCAGCGTTCTCGAGGGCGATCCGCACCGCGTTCTCGAAGGCATGGCCATCGCCGGCCGGGCCGTGGGTGCGCATCAGGGTTACATTTATGTGCGGGGCGAATCGCCGCTGGCTGTGGCGCGCCTCAGGACCGCGCTCGATCAGGCGCGCAGCAATGGATTGCTCGGCGACCGCATCTTCGAAAGCAGTTTCAACTTCCGCATCGATCTGCGCATCGGCGCGGGCGCGTACGTTTGCGGCGAGGAAACCGCGCTGCTGGCGTCGATCGAGGGCAAACGCGGGCAGCCGAAACCCCGGCCTCCTTATCCGCCCGAGCGCGGATTGTGGAATCAACCGACGCTGATCAACAACGTGGAAACGTTCGCGTGCATCCCGGCGATTATCGAAAGAGGAGGCGAATGGTATGCCTCGATCGGTTCGCCAGCCAGCCCGGGCACCAAGGTTTTCGGCCTGGCTGGCCGCGTGGTGCGCGCCGGGCTGGTCGAAGTGCCCATCGGAACGCCGCTTCGGAGCATCATTTACGGCGTCGGCGGCGGCATCCCGGACAGCCACGAATTCAAAGCGGCGCAGACCGGCGGCCCCGCGGGCGGCTGTATCCCGGCCGTGCATCTGGATCTCCCCATGGACTACGACTCGCTGCAGACCATCGGCTCCATGATGGGCTCGGGCGGTCTCATCGTGATGGACACGTCCTGCTGCATGGTGGATATCGCGCGCTTCTTCATGGAATTCTGCCGGGAAGAATCCTGCGGCAAGTGCGTTCCCTGTCGCGCGGGCACGGCGCAAATG
>Ga0302319_10020364_pt1 | contig 12004 bp, 7 predicted proteins | sample Bog_T0_2_FD_203319 | JGI IMG/M metagenome (GOLD analysis project Ga0302319, IMG submission 203319) | Peat permafrost microbial communities from Stordalen Mire near Abisko, Sweden - Bog_T0_2 | ecosystem: Environmental > Terrestrial > Soil > Wetlands > Peat | place: Sweden: Abisko, Stordalen Mire...
TACCAGGCGCGCGCGGTGGCCGCCAACATCGTGGCCGCGCGGGGCGACGGCGAGCCGCGCGGCCTCGACTACGGCGCCGTGCCGCGGGTGGTGTTCACCGATCCCGAGGTGGCTGCCGTGGGCTTGACCGAGGCCCAGGCCGGCGCCGCCGGCGTGGCCGTGAAGGCGGCCACCGTCGAGCTCAGCGCCGTCACTCGCGCATTCACCTTCGAGCGCGAGCCGCGCGGCCTGCTCAAGCTGCTGACGCGCGCCGGCGACGGCGTGGTCGTCGGCGCCACCGCGGTAGGGCCGTTCGCCGGCGAGTGGATCCACGTCGCGGCGCTCGCCGTACGGGCGGGCCTGTCGGCCAGCTTCCTGCGCGACTCCGTCTTTCAGTACCCGACCTTCTCCGAGGCCTACACGCTGGCGGCCGAGCGCCTCGCCCGATGAGCCGCCCGCGCTCGTTTCATCGAGATGAGCAGGTCGCCCCCGACGCACGCACGGGTACCGCGACGCTCGCTCGCGCGGCCGCGCACCATCGGTGTCTGTGAACTGACACTTCGTGCGGCGGGGTACAAAGAGAGCAGCCAAGCGGTCCAGACGGAACGACAAGAGGAACACCGTAGTGCCCACCTACACCCGCTATACCGCGGCCGCGGCGCCCGCCCGCCGCGGCAGCTTGTGGTTGCGCGTCACCAAGATCTTCGTGATCGCCGTGGTCTGTTTTGTGGCCGTCACGGCGGGCGTGCTGATCGGCTGGCTGCAGAGTACGGCCGCGCAGGTCGCCCGCAACGACCCGCAAGAGGTGCAGGCCGCCAAATCGCAGCTCACGCACGCGCAGCCCGGCAAGCCGCTCACCATCCTGGTGCTGGGCAGCGACCGCCGCGCCGGGCAGCCCAGCCTGGGAGCGCGCTCCGACACGCTGCTGCTGGTGCGGCTCGACCCCGAGTCGGGCAGCATCTCGATGCTCTCGGTGCCGCGCGACCTGCTGGTCACGATCCCCGGGTACGGCCAGAACAAGATCAACGCCGCCTATTCGTTCGGCGGCGCGAAGCTCGCGCTCGAGGTCACCAAGCGCCTGCTGGGCGTGCCCATCAACGACTTCGTCGACATCGACTTCGACGGCTTCAAGCAGGTCATCAACAAGCTCGGCGGGGCGTACCTCATGATCGACCGCGGCTACTACAACAACACCGCCGTCACCGGCTACGCCTCGATCGACATCAACCCTGGCTACCAGCGTTTGAACGGCGCGCAGGCGCTCGACTGGGTGCGCTTTCGCCACGACCAGAACGGCGACTTCACGCGTATCGTGCGCCAGCAGATCTTTCTGCGCGAGATGAAGCGCGAGCTCGCCGGCTCGGCGACGCTCACCAGCCTGCCGCGGTTCCTGGCGGCCATGACCATCATCTCGCGCAACGTGACTTCAGACATCTCGAGCTTGGGCAAGCTCTACTCGGTGCTCACCCTGGCGCTGTCGCTGAACACCGACCACGTCTATCAGACGCATGTCCAGGGCTCGACACCCACGATCAACGGTGTCGACTACGTGGTCGCCACGCCCGCCCAGGTGCAGGCCGCCGTCCATCAGTTCCTGCACCCGGTCAAGGCTCCGCACTCCGTCATCGTCGCCGGCGCGCCGGGCGTGTCGCCGGCCGCGGGTGCGGCGAGCCCGTCGCCGACCGCGAAGCGGCCAAAGACCAGGCGCGCCATCACCGACTCGGCCTACCACGTGGCCCAGTGGCGCGCGCTGCAGGCGCACTCGCACCTGAAGCTCTACATGCCGGCCGCCCTGCCCGGTGGCTTGGGCTACGACCAGTATCGGGCCTACGCGGTGCCCACCGGCTCGGGCATGGCCAAGGCTGCCGTGGTGGTCGGCACCGCGTCGCAGGGCGGCTTCTGGGACGTCCAGGCCATCGCCTGGACCGGCGCGCCCATCCTGGCGAGCCCCGACGCGACGCGCACGATCGCCGGGCGCAGCTACTCGCTGTACTACGACGGCTCCCACCTGCACATGATCGCCTGGCAGGCCGGCGGCGTGGCCTACTGGGTGGCGAACACGCTCGACGAAGAGCTCACCAACCACCAGATGCTCGCTCTGGCGACCTCCGCCGTGCGGGTGCCGTAGGCTCATGAGCTCCGGCCCCGCAGCGCCAGCCGCCTCTTCGGCAGGGCGGCGACGGTCGTACCGCCGCCGCCTTGGTCGCTGGTTCGTGCTGGTCGTGCTGGCCGCGCTGGCGGTGCCGCTCGTGGCGGCGGCCGCCCTGGCCGGCGCCGTGGTGGCGGTCTCGCACACCACGCCTTCGCTCGCCTCGCTGCAGTCTCGCACACTGGCCCAGAACACCGTGCTCTATGACAGCCGCGGCACGGTGATCGCCCAGCTGCACGGCGACACCAACCGCACGGTCGTGTCGTCGTCGCGGATCCCCCAGGCCTTGAAAGACGCCACCGTCGCCATCGAGGACCGCCGCTTCTACGTACACCACGGCGTCGATTTCGTGGGCGTGGCGCGAGCCCTGATCGCCGACGTGCTGGCCGGTCACGTCGTGCAGGGCGGCAGCACGATCACCGAGCAGTACGTGAAGAACGCCTATCTGAGCAACGAGAGCGGGCTGTTGCGCAAGATCCACGAGGCGTTGCTCGCCTGGCAGCTCGAGGACCGCTGGTCGAAAGACCAGATCCTCACCGCCTACCTCAACACCGTCTACTACGGCGCGGGCGCCTACGGCGTGCAGGCCGCCGCCCAGACGTACTTCCACAAAAACGTCTGGCAGCTTTCGCTGGCGCAGTGCGCGCTGCTGGCCGGCCTGCCCCGCGACCCGACCGGCTACTCGCCGATCTACGACCCCGCCGACGCCCTGGCGCGCCGCGACCTGGTGCTGAGCGCGATGAGCGCGCAGGGCTACATCGGCGCCTCGCAAGCCGCCGCCGCGTCGCAGGCCGCCACACACGTGTTCGCCACGGCGCCGCCCAGCCAGAAGGGGCCGGCGGCCTACTTCGTGCAGTACGTGACCGAGCAGCTCATCCGGCGCTTCGGCGTGGCCGAGACCCTGCAGGGCGGCCTCAAGGTCTACACCTCGCTCGACATGCGCATGCAGAACGACGGCATCAGGGCGCTCAAGAGCACGCTGCCCAAAGGCCCGGCCGGAGCGCTGGTCTCGATCGACCCGGCGAACGGCTTCATCCGCGCCATGGTGGCCAGCACCGACTACCGCACCACCCAGTTCAACCTGGCCTGGCAGGCCCACCGCCAGCTCGGCTCGGCGATGAAGCCCTTCGCCCTGGTGGCGGCGGTCGAGGCCGGGGCGGACCCGGCGACCACCTACTATGACTCGATGCCGCTGCACCTCTTCCTGGGGGCGGGTTCAGTGCCGCCGTACTGGAACGTGAGCACCTTCTCGAACACCTACGCGGGACGCATCAACCTGGTAAACGCCACCTGGCAGTCCGACAACACGGTCTACGCCCAGCTCGCCATCGACCTGGGGCCGGCCAAGATCGTCGCGGTGGCGCACCGCATGGGCATCACGAGCCCGCTGAAGGCCTACCCCTCGATCGTGCTGGGCTCCGAGGTCGTCAACCCGCTCGAGGTGGCCGACGCCTACGCCACCTTCGCCGCCGAGGGCGTGCGCCACGCGCCGCAGGCGATCGCCAGCGTGGTGTTCCCGGACGGGCGCGTGCAGCGCGCCAGGGTGCACGGCCACCGCGCCATCCCCGCCGGCGTGGCTTACGTGGTCGACAAGATCCTGCAGGGCAACACCCGCTACGGCACGGCCGCCGCCATGCCGAGCTACTACTCGGGCGTCGCCGCCGGCAAGACCGGCACCACGACCGACTCGGCCGACGCCTGGTTCTGCGGCTTCGACCCCAAGCTCGCCACCGCGGTGTGGATGGGCTATCCGCAGGCCGAGGTGCCCATGCCCGGCGTACAGGGCGCCACCTACTGCGTGCCGATCTGGGGCCGGTACTACGAGATGGTCTTCGGCTCGCAGGCGATCGCCGACTTCAGGCAGCCCGCCGTGATGCCGATGTATCGCCCGTGGACCGGTCCGCATGCCGCCGGCAGCCCGACCCCGACGCCGACCGTCCCCAGCGTCTCGCCGAGCGCCACGCCGACTCCGACGGCGCCGCCCACGAGCGCGCCGACGCCGCGGCCTACCGCGACGCCAACGGCGACGCCCGTGCCTTCTCCTACCTGATTCGGGGTAGAAGGCCTTCGCGGCGTCATGCAGCAGCCGGGTAGCCGCGGTTCAGGCTCGGTGTGAGCGCGTGGGCTCGCGTAGCTGAGGTAGAGAACCGGTTAAGGCTTGTTAAGAGGTCGAGGCATGGGGCTGGGGGGCTGCTATGTTTTTGCCATCGAGTAGAGGTGACGTCGAGGAGTTGCGTATGCGCGCATGGCACACGAGCGAAGTGGTCGGGTCCGACGACCTCGCGACCGACGACGGCTGGCACGACTTCGCCGGCGGTCTTGGCGCCGGCAGGAACGGCACGCTGCGCCACCCCGTCACCGACTCCGCCTCCGACGCGCCCGCGCGCGCGGCCGGGCCCGCGACGAGCGTCGACGCGGTGCGTGAGTACCTGCGCGCCATCGGCCGTGTGCCCCTGCTCACCGCCGACGAAGAGGTCTGCCTGGCCAAGCGCATCGAGCGCCACGACCCCGAAGCCAGGCGCAAGCTCACCGAAGCCAACCTGCGGCTCGTGGTCTCCATCGCCAAGCGCTACGTCGGCCGCGGCATCCCGCTGCTCGACCTCATCCAGGAGGGCAACCTCGGGCTCGTGCGCGCGGTCGAGAAGTTCGACTATCGCAGGGGCAACAAGTTCTCCACCTACGCCACCTGGTGGATCCGCCAGGCGATCACCAGGGGCATCGCCGACCAGAGCCGCACCATCCGCATTCCCGTGCACATGACCGAAAAGATGAGCGGACTGCTGCGGGTGCAGCGCGACCTGACCCGCGAGCTGGGCCGCGAACCGACCCCGGTCGAGATGGCAGCCGAGCTCGACGTCGAGCCCGACCGCGTCTACGAGATGCTGACCATCAGCCAGCAGCCCGTGAGCCTCGAAACGCCGGCGGGCGCCCAGGGCGACTCCGAGATCGGCGAGCTCATCGAAGACGCCGATGCCGTGGCGCCGCTCGAAGCGGTCGGCGAGGTGCTGCGCGGCGAACAGCTCAAGGCGATCCTGGGCAGCCTCACGAGCCGTGAGCGCAGCGTGATCGAGCTGCGCTACGGCCTGCGCGACGACCGGCCGCGCACCCTCGACGAGGTCGGCCAGCGCTTCGGCCTCACCCGCGAGCGCATCCGCCAGATCGAAGCCAAGACGCTCGCCAAGCTGCGCAGCTGCGGCGACTCGCAGCGCCTGCGCGAGTGCCTCGACTGACCCTGTCAGCCTGATCACCGTTCGCCACTTGCGTCGCGCCGCGGTGTGCCGTCGCACGCCATCCGGGGCCCACTCAAGGCCGGCTGCGCCCCGCCTGGGCAGGACGGTCGCCTCTCCCGCGCCTCCTTGTGGCTACTTCGACGAGCTGGTAACGTGCGTGGTCGCGCCGCAAGCTCAAGGGCAAGCGAAGAGCGACGGGTCGTACCGACGCGTTCGCCGCTGGGTGGCCGGCAGGCCCCCCGATCCCAAGCGAGGAGGTCACGGCGTGACTCACAAGCGTCTCGTGCAGGCCTTCGCCGGGCTTGCGGCTACGATCGCCGTGGTCGCCTGTCTGACGTTGCCGAGCCCCGCCACGGCGGCCTCGTCGATCTCTCAGGCCAAGGCCAAAGCCGACCAGCTCCAGGGCAGGATCGACGCCCTGAACGGCCACATGGCGCTCGTCGCCTCTCGCTACAACACGACTGCCGAGCGGCTTGGCGCGGTCGACGCCCGCATCGCCGACAACCAGCGCAAGCTCGCCGCCGCCGTCTACCAGCTCGGCGTGGCGCGCCGCGACCTGGCGGCGCGCGTCGTGGCCATCTACAAGGCGCCGTCGGCGGGGTTTCTGGGTGTCGCCCTCTCGGCGACCAGCTTCGACGACCTGGTGAGCAGCGTGCGCCTGTGGTCCGACGTCTCCCGTCAGGGTTCGCTCGCGGTCGACGCGGTGCAGCGCTCCAAAGCCGACGTGCAGCGCCGAGGCGCCCGCCTGGCCGGCGACCGCAAGCAGGCCGTCGCGCTGCTCGCCCAGGTCGCCGCGCAGCGCGCCGAGATCGCCGCCGAGGTCCGTCAGGGGCAGGCTCTGCTGGTGAGCGCGCAGGCCAAGGTGAAGACGCTCGTGCAGCAGATGAAGGCGCGCAAGGCTGCCGCCGCTGCGGCCGCCAGAGCGGCCGCAGCGGCCGCCCGCCGGGCCGCCTCCGCGGGCTACCATCCGGTCTCGGGCACCGCCGGCGCCTACTCGCCGGCCAGCTGGGCGCAGGCGCTGCTCGGCTACCTGGGCCTGCCGCGCACCTCGCAGAACCTGACCGCGATCACCTCGTGGGAGCTCGCCGAAGGCGGCAACTGGTTCAACTCAGCGCGCTACAACCCGCTCGACACGACCATGCCCGAGCCCGGCGCCACCTCTATGAACAGCGTCGGCGTGAAGGCCTACACGAGCTGGGCCGAGGGCTTCACGGCGACCGTCGTCACCCTGCACAACGGTCTCTACAGGCCCATCCTGGCCGCCCTGCAAAAGGGCGACGACGCCCTCGCCGTGGCCGCGGCGGTGGCCGCTTCGCCGTGGGGCACGGGGGCCTTCGGGGTCTGACCGCGGGGGGCACTTGACTTTGGTCAAGTGCCGGGTCGCACGAGGCCCTCAGGCTGTGGTCGACGCTTGTGGACGTTCACGCCGGTGCTAGGATGGCGGTCGTAAACTGGTGTCCTTTCTCCAAGCCTTTCGCCCTACGGCGCGGTTCGTGCTAGGGGCGGTGGGCCGTACCATGGACAGACCATGGGACGCTCGCGTGGTGGCACGCAGCGTCGTGGGCCGGTCGCGGAAACGCACCGACCTCCCCGTGCTTGGATAGGAGTCCGAGGACCCACGTGACGCGCGCCGACAGGCAACGGCCGGCGCGCGCACGTCGAGGGACGGATCGCACGGGGAGGCGGCACATGTCAGACGACGTTGGCGCGAGCAGTTCTGGGGGACACACCGACGATCGGCCACCGGGCTGGCGCCTGACGCGTCGCGCCTTTCTGGCCGGCTGCGCCGCCGTCGCCGGGGCCGCCGCGGCCACCGGCAAGCTCGTCGACGACACCTTCCTGGGCGGCCTGCAGCCCGCCCAGGCGGCGACACCGACAACGCCCGAGCAGCTCATCCGCACCGGGCACTCCAACAACTGCGACGGCGCCTGCGGCCACCTCGTCCACGTGGCCGACGGCAAGGTCAAGCAGATCGAAGGCGCGCCGTACGACAAGACCACCATCGCAGGCGCGGCGGTCACCGACGCGTACCCGCCGCGCATCTGCCTGCGCGGCGTGTCGCAGCTCGAGAACCTCTACAGCGGCGACCGCATCAAATACCCCTACAAGCGTGTCGGCGAGCGCGGCTCGGGCCAGTGGCAGCGCATCAGCTGGGACGAGGCCACGACGGCGATCGCCGACAACCTGCAGAAGGTGCAGGCCAAGTCGGGCAAGGACTCGGTCTGGATCGCGCCCTACACCGGCTCGCTGGCCGTGCTCGAGGGCGTCGTCGGCATCGGATTCCGCTTCGCCAGCGCCATCGGCGCCGTGGCGGGCGACTTCGAGGGCGACAACGAGGGCGACAGCGCCACGCCGGCGGGCTGGAACTACGTGCTCGTCGACCCGACCAACCCGAGCAACGGCGGCGGGTTCTTCGACGGTCACGAGTCGACCGACTTTCTGAACTCCAAGGTGATCGTGCTCTGGGCCAACAACGTCGCTGAGACCTCGATCCCCGACTGGCGCGTCATGAAAGACGCGCAGTCGCGAGGCGCGACGCTCATCAGCATCGATCCGCGCTTCACGGCCACCTCGGCCGGCTCCGACGCCTGGCTGCCCGTGCGGCCCGGCGCTGACGTGGCCCTGGCCGACGCCGTCATCAACTACATCATTCAGCACAAGCTCTACGACACCGCCTACCTGCAGCAGTACACGGTCGCACCGTACCTGGTGAACCCCAAGACCAAGAAGTGGCTGCGCACGGGCGACGTGGGCCTGGGCGGCGACGACTACGTCGTGGCCACCGCCGGCGGCAAGGTCGCGGCGGCCAAGGGCGCCCGCAAGCCCCAGATCCTGGGCAGCTTCACGGCCGGCAAGTTCCAGGCGTCGACGGCCATGCAGATCCTGGCCGACACCGTCGCCAAGTACACGCCCGACTACGCGGCCTCGCTCACCGACATCCCGGCCGCCGACATCGTGGCCTTGGCCAAGCTGTGGGGCACGACGCACCCCGTCGGCATTCGCGCCGGCTTTGCCCTGTCGCACTGGTACTACGGCGACCTCACCATGCAGGCCATGCTCACCCTGCAGGCGCTGACCGGCAACATCGGCGAGCACGGCGGCGGCGTGACCACCTTCGCCGGCGGCCTCACGACCCTGGCCTTCGACCTGCCGTCGTTCTGGGCGCCACCCGGCACCACGCTGTTCACGGTCATGGAGCCCATGACGGCCTGCGACGCCATGCTCACCGACAAGCCGCACCCGCTGCGCGCCGCCTGGTTCATGGTCGACAACTACGCCCAGCAGATGTCGGACCGCAACAAGGTCGTCAAGGCGCTCAAGTCGCTCGACTTCCTGGTGGTGTCCGACTACGTCATGTCGGCCACCGCCGACCTCGCCGACATCGTGCTGCCGGCCTGCACCTACCTCGAAAAGACCGACCTGCTGTCGTCGAACAGCTTCTACCTGCAGTACATGCCGGCCGCCGTCAAACCGCTGTGGGAGTCGAAGTCCGACCTGGACGCGGTCAGCCTGGTCGCCCAGAAGATGGGCGTGGGCCAGTACTTCGACAAGACCCCCGACGAGTACCTGACCGAGCTGCTGCACATCGGCGACCCGGCCAAGGCCGACTCCACGGTCACCGGACTCACCTGGGAGCAGCTCAAGGGCGGCGCGCCGCGCATGAACATGCCGACCATGCCGTACGTGCCGTTCTTCGACAAGGCGTTCCCGACCAAGTCGGGCAAGATCGAGTTCTACGTCGAGATGCTGGTGCCGTTCGACCAGGCGGTCTGCGACTACAAGGAGCCCATCGAGGCGTCGCCCAACAACGCGCTCGCCAAGAAGTACCCGCTCACGTTCCTGTCGACCCACACCAAGTTCCGCACGCACTCGCAGTACTGCGACCTGCCGTGGATCAACGAGGTCACGGCCGACGGCGAGGGCTTCCTCGAGATCAACCCCAAAGACGCCAAGGCGCGCGGCCTGGCCGAGGGCCAGGTGGTGCGCGTGTTCAACGACCGCGGCGAGATGAAGGTCTACGCCAAGCTCACCGAGTCGATCAAGCCGGGCGTCGTGAACTGCTACCAGGGCGGCTGGGACACGCTGGCCGTCAAGCAGTACGTCGAGGGCCACCCCAACAACCTGACCCACCAGCTCGCCAACCCCGCGCAGGCGCTCATTCCCAACTTCCCGTCAAACGCGGCCTACTACGACTGCCTCGTGCAGGTGGAAGGAGCGTGACGGCGATGAGCGCACACGCACGACGAGCACGTCACGAAGGGGGCCAGCAATGAGCGCGTCGTACCCCGGCATCGATATCCCCGACCCCAAGCTGCAAAAGGCGACGCGTCTGGGCATGGTCGTCGACCAGGACCGCTGCATCGGCTGCTGGAGCTGCGCGGTGGCCTGCAAGGAGCAGCAGAACGTGGGCATCGGCCTGTACTGGCTGCGCGTGCTGACCGTGGGCGGTCCGTTCATGGACACGCCGGCCGGCACGTTCCCCGACCTGACCATGTCGTACCAGTCGACGAACTGCTTCCACTGCGACAACCCGCCCTGCGTGAAGGCGTGCCCGACGCAGGCGACCTACAAGATGACGAACGGCATCGTCAACGTGAACTACGACCGCTGCATCGGCTGCCGCTACTGCATGGTGGCCTGCCCTTACGACAACCGCGTCTTCAACTGGCGCAAGCCCGTGCAGGAGCCGCCGGCGAGCGTCGTCGCGGTCGGTGAGACGCCGGCGCGTCCCAAGGGCGTCGTCGAGAAGTGCACCTTCTGCGTGCAGCGCGTCACCGACGGCCTGCTGCCGCGCTGTGTCGTCACCTGTCCGACCGGCGCGCGCACGTTCGGCGACCTCGACGACCCGGGGAGCGAGGTCTCCGTGCTGCTGCGCGATCGGCCCTCGTACGTCGTCTTTCCCGAGCGCGGCACCAAGCCGAGCCTGCACTACCTCATCCGCACCGGACCCAACGCGGTGGGAGGTTCACTGTGAGCGCCGTCACCACTGAAAGCGCCGTGCCCGCCCCGCGCCGCCGCTCCCGCGGCTTCGCCATCTGGATCGCGGCCCTCGTCGCGCTCATCGTCCTGGGCTTCGGCGTCTGGATCTACCAGGTGATCCGCGGCCTGCAGGTCACCGACATGCGTGACAACGTCATCTGGGGCCTGTACATCATCACCTTCATGTTCTTCGTCGGCCTGTCGGCCGGTGGCCTGATCGTGGCGTCGGCGGGCCGCCTGTTCGGCGTCGACCGGTTCGCGCCGATCGTGCGCCTCGCCATCGTCGAGGCGACCGTGACCATCGCCACGGCCGCGCTGCTCATCATCCCCGACCTCGGCCACGTGCAGCACATCTACAACCTCTTCATCCACGCCCACTGGCTCTCGCCCATGATCTGGGACGTCACGGTCATCCTCATCTACCTGGTGCTGTCGCTGCTTTATCTGTGGCTCTACACCAGGCGCGACCTGGCGGCCCGCGGCAGCTGGCTGGCTCTGGGCACCAAAGACACAGGCCGGGCCGGCCGCGACCGCGACCATCACCTCACCTACGTCCTGGCCTGGATCGCCCTGCCGGCGGCCGTGCTCGTGCACTCCATCACGGCCTGGATCTTCGGGCTGCAGATCTCGCGCGGCTTCTGGTACTCGGCCATCATGCCGCCCCTGTTCGTGAGCTCGGCGCTGGTCTCGGGCCTCGCCCTGGTGACGATCCTCGCCTTCGTCGTGCGGCGCTACGGGCGTATCTCGTTCGCCGACGAGCTCGGCAGCTTCCTCGGCGGCCTGCTCGCCGTGTTCCTGGCGGTCGAGGCCTTCCTCGTGCTCTGCGAGGTCATGGCCGGCTACTACCCCGGCATCCCGACCGACGCCGTGCACCAGCTCTTCACCGGGCGCTACGCACCGGGCTTTGCGGTCGAGGTCGTGGTGGGGCTCGTCATCCCCTTCATCCTGCTCGCCGTCGCCGGCTGGCGCCGCCGGCCGCAGATCGTGGTCGTCGCGGCGGTGCTCGCCCTGATCGGCATCTTCGTGCACCGCGCCAACCTCATCGTCATCGGCCTCGGCAAGGCGCCGATCCCGTCGCCGCCGGGCACGCCGCTCGGCATCCCTCAGGCCAACGGCTCGTCGTTTGCCACGAGCAGCGTCTACTTCCCGACGATCTGGGAGTTCCTGATCGTGATCGGCATCGTCGCGCTCGCCGCGCTTGTGTTGACGTTGGCGGTGCGCTACCTGCCGCTGCGGGACGAGCCCGACGCGTGACCGGGCGACTACCGCGCCCTGACGCCGCCGACGGCGCGGCCGGCTCGCCGAACGGCGAGCCGGCCGCGCGCCTGGCCGACGTCTGCGCCCGCCGAGCGGCCGTCTACCAGGCGCTGGCTCTCGGCTTCCGCGAGCCGACGGCCGCTTACCTGGCGGCGCTCACCGGCGGCGAGCTGGTCGAGGGTCTCCGCGAGGCCGTCGCCTGGCTTGGTCCCGACGCCGCGCTCTACGAGCCGGCCCTGACGGCGCTCGCGGCGACGGGCGCGGCCGCCGCGCAGACCGATCCCGACGCGGCGCTCGAGGCGCTTGCCGTGGAGCACGCCCGGTTGCTCACCGGCCCGGGGCGTCCCGCCGTGCAGTGCTACGCGACCCAGTACCTCGAGCCCGGCGACGACCGGCTGCCGCGTCTGAA
>Ga0302319_10020367_pt1 | contig 12003 bp, 8 predicted proteins | sample Bog_T0_2_FD_203319 | JGI IMG/M metagenome (GOLD analysis project Ga0302319, IMG submission 203319) | Peat permafrost microbial communities from Stordalen Mire near Abisko, Sweden - Bog_T0_2 | ecosystem: Environmental > Terrestrial > Soil > Wetlands > Peat | place: Sweden: Abisko, Stordalen Mire...
TCTTTGGGAGACCGCGCACTGCCGTCGTCAGCAACTTAAATGTCTGTCTGACCCTTGGCCTCGGCTATTTCTGCGCGCCATACCCGCGCACGAAGCCGACGGATTGTGCAATTTCAGGGACGCTGGTGGTCCAGTCGTATTCGTATTCAATCGAGATGTTGCCGGCGAAATTTTGCCGTTTGAGTTCGTCGAGGATGCCGGGAATGTCCGAGACGCCCGTCCCGGCGGGCACGTCGTGGGCGTCATGAGATTTCTCATTCAGGTCCTTGAGATGGACACTTATGATGCGGCCCTGCAAAATTTTCAGGCAGTCCACCGGCACCAGTCCCGAACGCACCCAATGGCCGACGTCCGCGCAGGAGCCGATGCGTGGATCTCGGTCTTTGACCACGCTCAGGACGTAGTTGGGGTCCCACATTTTGTAGGAGTCATCGTTGGGTCGTTTGGGGTGGTCGTGGAAGCCGACATGGATATCGTATTCCTTGACCAGTTTTTCGATGGTATTAATCGAACCCACCGATTCGGTGGTGATGCCGTAAAGACCCAGCTTTTTGGCGAAGTCAAAAAGCTTGCGCGCCTGCGCTTCGTCCTTGGGAATTTCCACGACCCCGTAATTTACCGCGCGAATCCCGTCTTTTTGGAGGCGCGCCTGGACTTGTGCAATCATGTCGTCCGTGGCGTTCTGGTCGAACTTAAGCTCGGGCTGCGCGACGCTGAATTTTTGGCCGGGATAGAATTCGATGACCTTGCCGCCGGCTTCGGCGGTTTTATCAATGGCCTCCATCACCGTGTAGTGGTTGAAGGACCAAGCCTGGCAGCCGAGGGCGAAACCGCCGGTTTTACAAGTGTCCGGGATGGGTTCGGCGGCGAAGGATGTTGCGCCTGACAGCCAGAGACCGCAGGCAACGACAACAATTTGAGCGAGGTGTTTTTTCATGGAGTTAAGATATGACCCGGATTGTCGCACAGCCGTCGGACTTTTCAAATACCCCTTTTGGGGGATTGCAAACTTTTGGTGTATCCAGTTCACTATGACGAACGTCTACCACCACCATATAAATATATGACACGGTTCTCATGTTTTTTGTTTTCGCCGTGCCGTTGTCTGCTTAACATTTACAAATGAAATCTATTCGTCAGTCTGCGTCCCGGGGCGTCAGCCGCCGCCGTTTTCTCCAAACCTCCACGCTGGCCGCCGGAGCGGTCGCCTTTGGCGTGCCCACACTGCTGCGCGCCGCCAACTTGAACAGCAAGTTGAACATCGCGGCCATCGGCTGCATGGGCAAGGGCGAAAGCGACACCAACCATTGCAGCAGCGAAAACATTGTGGCGTTGTGCGATGTGGATGCCGACCGGTGCGCCAAGCAGCGGGAAAAATATTCCAGCGCGAAGTTTTACCAGGACTACCGCAAGCTGTTTGATGAAATGTCCGGGAGCTTTGATGCGGTGACCGTATCCACGCCCGATCATATGCACGCGATCATTGCGTCGCTGGCGATGAAATCGGGCAAACACGTTTATTGCCAGAAGCCGCTGGTGCAGACGATTTATGAGGCGCGGTATCTGCGGAATCTCGCGCGCTCCGGCGGCCTCGTCACGCAAATGGGCAACCAAGGCAGCGCGGCACCCGGCCTGCGCCGCGGCGTGGAATGCATTCAGGGCGGCATCATCGGCCAGGTGCATGAGGTGCATATCTGGACCAACCGCCCGGTTTGGCCACAGGGCATGGATCGGCCCGAAGGCTCGGACCCGGTTCCTGATTCGCTGGCGTGGGACATTTGGATCGGTGCGGCGCCAATGCGGCCTTACAAAAAAGGAGTCTATAATCCCTTTGTCTGGCGTGGCTGGCAGGATTTCGGTACCGGCGCGCTCGGGGACATGGCCTGCCACACGGTGAATCTGCCCTTCCGTGGTTTGCATCTGGGCTACCCGACGCAAATTGAAGCCACCGCGCTCGTTCCAATGAACAAGGAAACGTTCCCGCTCGGTTCCAAAATCCGTTTTGAGTTCCCCGAACGTAAAACCAAATTTCCGGCCGCGCAAAAAACATTCTTTCATCACTCCGACACCTTGGTGCAGGATCCGGTGACCTTCACCTGGTATGACGGCGGCATGCCCGATGCCAGCGCCCCGAACGGCCATGATTTCAGCAACAAGCCGCCGCATGACTTGTTGGTGGATATCGAGGCGTTCCGCGGTGAAGTGCCCAACAGCGCCTGCCTGATGATTGGCGACAAGGGCAAAATCTTTTCTCCAGACGACTACGGTGAAGAATTTTTCCTGAAGCTCAACGACGACAAAAAGTTCACCCATTTCACCAAGCATCCGGCGGTCGCGGAAATTCCCCAGACCATTCCGCGGAACGACTTCGACAAAGAGGGCGGCCATGACAGCGACCGCAAGCAGCACCTGGAGTGGATCGCCGCCATCAAGGAGGGAAACCCCTTGAAGTGCTATTCGCGCTTTGAAATTGCGGCGCAGCTCACGGAAATCATGCTGCTGGGCTGCGTGGCCTTGCGGGCCGGGAAAACGATCGAATGGGACGGGCCGAACATGGTGGCCAAGAACTGCCCCGAGGCCGCGCAATACGTTAAGCGCGACAATCGGTCCGGCTGGAACCTCGCTTGAACGTGAACACCCATTTCACCCGGCGCGACTTTATCAAGTCAACGGGCGCAGCCGCCCTGACCGCTGCCGCGTTGCCGGCTTGGGCGCAAGCTGATAAAAAAATGACCATCGCGTTTGTAGGAGTGGCGCATATTCACACGCCTTCTTACGTTAATATCGTCAAACAACGCCCTGACGTGGTGGCCAAATATGTTTGGGACCATGACGCAGACCGGGCGGCGCAACGCGCCAATGATCTTGGCGCAAAAACTGTCGCGGATGCGCAAACCATCTGGTCAGATCCCGAGATTACGGCCGTCGTGATTTTATCTGAGACGGACCGGCATCATGACTTGGTTCTCGCCGCCGCAAAAGCAGGCAAGCACATGTTCGTGGAAAAGCCCCTCGGCATCACCGCCCGTGAAAGCCGCGAAATGGCTGAGGTCATTGAAAAGGCCGGTTTGCTGTTCACCACGGGTTATTTTAACCGGACGGATCCCAAAAAGCTGTTTCTCAAGTCCGAGATTGCCGCCGGGAATTTTGGCACCATCACCCGGGTGCGCGGCTCGAATTGCCACAATGGCTCGCTGGGCGGGTGGTTTGACACGGATTGGCGGTGGATGGCGGACCCCAAAATCGCCGGCGTCGGTGCCTTTGGCGATCTGGGCACGCATTTGCTGGACATTTTAATGTGGCAGAATGGCGACATTGAGTCGGTCACGGCGGATATTCGTCCCGTGACACATCGCTACGACGATTGCGATAAAACGGGCGAAGCGTTAATTCGTTTCAAAAACGGCGTCATTGGCACGCTCGCCGCCGGGTGGGTAGACATTGAAAACCCCGTGGAGTTGCTCATCAGCGGCACCCAAGGCCATGCGGTGATTGTCAACGGACAATTGTATTACCGCAGCGAGAAGCGTTCCGGCAGCGATGCCAAAAAGGCGTGGACAGATTTACCACCGGCCCCCAAACCGCCAATGCAACAGTTTCTGGACGCGGTGGCTGGCTCAAAGGATGAGCCCTTGGTGACTCCCGCGGAAGCCGCCAAGCGCGTGGCGGTCATGGAGGCAATGTATGAAGGCGCTCGCAAGGGGAAGTGGGTTGAGGTGAGCTGAACGGCCAGGGTCGTTGAGAGATTATTATTGGACCTCGAAATTGCTTACGAAAACAGCGCGAGTTGACCGCGTTCAATCCGCCGAAACTCCGCCGTACTCAGGTCGGTAAAACGGTCTTTAAAGCCGGCCTTGCGCCGGGCCACATCAAACATCTTCTCGATTTGGTCCGCGAAAATACCTTGCCGCGCATCCGGGTGCCCCATTGGGAATTGTACATTTTTCCGCCGCGCATGGCCTTGATCTGGTTGAGAACTTTGTCTCTGCGATCCGGAAAATGCGTCTCCAGCCACTTCTCAAACAGCGGCGCGTTGGCGTGTGGCAGCCGCACCATCGTGAAACCCGCAGAGGTCGCGCCCGCTTCGTGGGCCGCCTTGAGAATGGCCGGCATTTCATGGTCGGTGAGGCCGGGGATAACGGGAGCCACATTCACACTCACAGGAATATTGGCCGCGGACAACTTGCGGATGGCCGCCAGGCGCGCTTCGGGCGGAGACGTGCGCGGCTCCATGACCTGGCGTAAGCCGTTGTCGAGCGTGGTGATGGAAAGGCAAACACCGGCACATTGGTATTTTGCGAGTTCCGAGAGGAGGTCAATGTCCCGCGTGACGAGCGAGTTTTTCGTGATGATCGCCACCGGATTGCGAAAGTCCAACAACACTTCCAGACACCGTCGCGTCAGTTTCAGTTTCCGCTCCACGGGTTGGTAGCAGTCCGTAACGCCGCTCATCACGATGATTTGCGGTTCCCATTTCGGCGACGAGAGTTCGTGGCGCAACAATTCGGGCGCGTCTTCCTTGACCATGATTTTGCTCTCAAAATCAAGCCCGGCGGAAAAACCCAAATACTCATGGGTGGGCCGCGCGTAGCAATAGATGCAACCGTGTTCACAGCCGCGATAAGGATTGACGCTGGAGCGAAACCCGATATCGGGGCTGTCATTGTGGGCGATGACCGTCTTGCTGTGGTCTTTGAAGAACTGCGTGCGCGGCAGAACATCATCTTCCGGGTTCCAATCCGCATCCGGTTCAAGCTGGATTTGATCGAATCGGTTCGGGGGATTTTCGGGCGCACCGCGGTGCGCCGCCATCAATCGGTCTGCCTGCATGGCCACACTTTAACCCATAGCCGCAAAGGTGCAAAGGCGGGGCAGGACTTTTCGTCACAATAATTGCGTGCCTTGGAAAATTGAGAGCGGCGATGAAATTGCGGAACCACGGCCGCACGAGTGCAGATTTGATTTTCTTTAACATCCAATTGGACACTGTTCCATTAGGTGTGCATATTTCACCCATTAAAATGAAGCCCACCATCAGGCCATCGCCCGTAGAGTCGGCCAAGGAAGTCGGTTTGCGTTATGTTCACGACCATCGTCCGGGCATCACCCGCGAGCGCGTGGGGCGGGGATTCCGTTACCGCGGCCCGGATGGGCGAATCATTGGTGACCGACCGACGCTTAAGCGAATTGAAGGGCTGGTAATTCCACCGGCTTGGGAAAACGTGTGGATTTGCCCCCTGGAGAACGGCCATTTGCAGGCCAGCGGGCGCGATGACCGCAACCGCAAGCAGCATCTTTATCACACGCGGTGGCGGGAAGTGCGCGACGAGACAAAATTTCACCGGTTGGTGGATTTTGGACGCGTGCTGCCGAGCATCCGCCACCGGCTAAAAAAGGACCTCACGCGCGAGGGACTTTGCCGGGAGAAAATTATTGCCACGGTGGTGCGCCTGTTGGAAATCAGCCTCATCCGCGTGGGCAACGAGGAATCGGCCCGGGACAATCATACGTACGGCTTGACGACGATGGAAAACCGCCATGCCGTAGTTCGCGGCGCCAGCATTCGCTTTCATTTTCTGGGCAAGAGCAACAAGGAGCATGTGGTGGAAATCCACGACCCGCGCATCGCCCGGATCATCCAAGCGTGCCAGCATTTGCGGGGGCAGGAACTGTTTCATTACGTGAATGACTCGGGCGAAAAACATCCCGTGGGCTCGCATGACGTGAACGATTATTTGCGCGACGTCTCCGGGGAGGATTTCACCGCCAAGGAATTTCGCACGTGGGGCGGGACGCTTTCCGTGCTCAAGGAATTGCGCAAAATGGGCCCGGCGGCTCATGTAACCCAAGGCCGGAAAAACCTCGTGACCGCCATCAGAGCGGCGGCCCAACATCTTGGCAATACGGTGGCTGTCTGCCGCAAATCTTACATTCATCCGGCCGTCCTGGAGTCGTACCTTGAAGGCACGTTGATTCCCACTCTGGAGAAATTGACGGGCACTTCAAAGTCAAAACCTAACGGTCATCTGCATGTGGACGAAGTGGTTTTGCTGGAGTTTTTGGCCTTCAACAACCAGCAGAAAAACGGGCGAAAGCAAACGCCGGCGACAGGGAATGTCCCCAAAGGGACACGGGAAATCCGCCCGGCACAGCGCGCCGGTTTGAACCGCCGGAAGTAGAATCCGTCCCAACGGGACGGTGAATGGACGGGCGAACTTTCCAGCGTCCTTTCAGGACTAGGGAATTGTGCCGTGTAATTGATTATGCCGAGTTGTTCGGGCGATTCTTTCAAAAACCGAAGGAATCGCCTTTTTTTATCTTCGCGGCTCGGCATAATTCGGGAGGTCTGTTGCGTGAAAGATACTTAACGAATGATCGCACCTTTGGCCAAATTCATTGACGGGTCGGTCCTCCAGATCGGCTATGCGATGCTGCCACAATCCATGTGGCGGGAGGCCGCAAATGAACGGGATTTAAAACTGGAGCAAGCGGTCCAATTTCTGAACGGGCCGGACTTCATTCCTGCCGAAAGCCAGCCGGCGCAACTAGATTTTATTCCCGACGCCTCGGGTGGGCGCTTCCGCTTTCCCACGCCGCGACCGTGCGAGTTCGCAGAGAACAATGTCGTTCATGGCCGGCTATACCGTTGCGCGGACGCCTGGCAGAAAAGACCGGTGATCGTCTCGCTGCACGGTGGCGGTGACTTTCCCGGTCATCAACTCGCATTTCACTTGTTCGCCCGCCGTTGCCACCGGGCGGGATTCAATGCGGCGACCTTGGAATTGCCTTACCACTTTCAACGCCGTCCACGCCAGTATGGTCCATTGAACATCCTTTGCCAGTATGGTCCGGGGATCAGCCGGGATTATTTGCAGATGGCCAAGACCTATGCGCAGGCGGTTGCCGAAATCCGCAGTCTGAGCGGATGGTTGTTGGCCCAAGGTTGCCCCGGCGTGGCGCTGGTGGGAGCTTCGCTCGGCGCTTACCTGGCAGGATTGACGGGGTGCCGCGATGCGCGTCTTGCCTCGATCGTTATGATCTTGCCAGCCGCGCGCATGGGTCTTTTGTTGTCGCAGGCGGAACGGGTCGGCAGGCGGCGCGTTCGAGAGGCGATACTGCGGCGGCGGGCGGCGTGTGAGGAACTGGACAGGACTCCGTTAAACCTGACCTCAGCCCGGCCGGCGATCTCGAAGGAAAATGTATTATTGATCGAAGGGATGCATGATCTAATGGTGTCGAGCGCCCCGATCGAACTCTGGCAGTCGTGGGGTCAGCCCGAGATCTGGCGATTGCCCCAAGGTCATATCAGCACAGCCTTAACCGCCTTAATGCCAGGCTTGCCGGGCCGAATCCTGCGCTGGCTGGCACCGCGGCGGGACGCGCCCACCGCTCAGGCACGATCAAACAAAGCTGCCGGATAATGCCGCGTGACGAAGATCAAAAAGGGATGATTTCCTTGTAGTTTCAAGGAATCATCCCACTGAACTCGGCATAATCAATTACACGGCACAATGACCGTTATGCCGAGCTCGGCATAACGGTCATTTTTACGCATGAACCGGACACTTCGTGTCTGGCTGATTTCCGCCGTCTGTTCGCTCGTGAGTATTACCGTTTACTTATCCAAGTTGCTCCAGCCGCTGCCGAGGGCCTTGATAAGATTCACGCACGCAGCCAGCCGCGCTCCCTGAAGTTCGACAGCGCTGCGTTCCTGTTGCAGCGCCTGGGTTTGCGCGGTGGCGACGTCAAGATAGGTCACCAAGCCGGCTTGGTAGCGGTTGTTGGCGATCTCTTCTTCATGTTGCGCGGCGGCGACCGCCTGGTTTTCCGCATCCGATTCATCGGCGAGCCATTGTTGGGCGGCGAGGAAATCCTCCACTTCGCCAAACGCGCCCAGCACCGTCTGCCGGTAATTGGCCAAAGTTTCCGTGTAAGCAACGCGGGAATAGGCCAGGTTGGCGCGGTTCAGGCCGCCAGTAAACAGCGGCAATTCAATATTGGGCCCCACGGACCAGAAACGGCTTGGCCAGTCAAACAGTGAACTGGCGCTGACGGATTGGAGACCGGCGACGCCATTGAAACGGATGGCCGGGAAAAACGCCGCTTTCGCCACTCCCACATCCGCATTGGCGGCAGCCATGCGGCGCTCGGCGGCGGCGATGTCTGGGCGATGTTCCAGCAGTTCCGCCGGAAGGCCGGGAGGGATGTTTGGAACGGTCAAGGTATTTTGCACATTGCTGGAAATCAGGAAACCCACCGGGGGTTGGCCGCATAAAATGGCCAACGCGTGCTGGGTTTGCGCACGGCGCAATTTAATGTCCGGCAATTGCGCCTCGGCACTGTGGAGCAAGGTTGCGGCCTGGGCCACGTCTAAATCCGAAACGATGCCGCCATGCCGCCGGTTTTGCGTGAGTTCGAGCGACCGCCGGTACGCCTCAATCGTGTTGGTTATGAGCGCGTATTCGCTGTCGAGCGTTTGCACGGAAAAATAGTCGTTGGCCACCTCGGCGGCGACGTCCAATTTTGCGGATTCCAAATCATCCGCACTGGCAATAAAACGCGCATGCGCCGCCTCCGACAGGCGGCGCACACGGCCCCACAAATCCACTTCCCAGCCGAGATAGATCGGCGCCGTAAAAGTATCATACGTATGTGGCACGCCCGAGGCCTGGCCCGCCACCGGCTCATTGAGGCTGGTACGCTGCCGTGTAATATCGCCATAAGGGGTGCCACCGGCGGTGATTTGCGGATAAAATTCCGAGCGGGCGATGGCGACCAGTTGTCGAGCCTCTTCGAATCTTGCGGCAGAGGCGGCGAGATTTTGATTGTTGGTCAGGGCGAGGGTTTCGAGTTGGCTCAGTTCCGGGTCATTAAAAATCTGCCACCACTCCCCGCGCGGCACGTTGGCAGACGGTTCCGCCACTTTCCAGAGGATCGCGTTGGTGCCGCCGCTGCTGAAAGCCTGTGGCGGCGGCTGGGCGGCCAATGGGGCAGGGCGATGGTAAGCCGGCCCGACGGCGCGACCGGCCAGCGCCAGAGCCATGGCGGCGATGATGAAGCCCGGTCTCATTTGATCGAATTGGTTTCGGCGGGTTGTGCAACCTGCACCGTCATGCCTTCGGCGATGCCGTCAGGAGGGTTCATTATCACGCGGTCGGTGGCGTTCAAGCCGTCCAGCACCTCGATGGTGCTGCCGAAATCGCGGCCGAGCCGGATGGAACGCAATTGCACCTTGTTGTCGTCCCCGACCACGGCCACCTGCATTCCTTGGGCGCGAAACAGCAGCGCGTTGTCAGACAAGGTGAGGACATTGGGAGCGGCGCTTTCGTTGAAGCGGACCTGCGCATAGCTGCCCGAAAGAATTTCGTTTTTCGGATTTGGCACCTGCAACTCCACCTGAAGCGTCCGTGAAGCGGGATCCACGGCCCCGGCGGTGCGTGTCACAATGGCTTCAAATTCGCGGCCCGGCATGTCCTGAAAGATCAAAGCGGCCTTCTGTCCCTGCTGAATGGCATGCACGAGCATTTGCGGAACGCGCACATAAACGCGCAATGGATTGGTCTGTGCCAGCCGAAAAAGTTCCGCACCGCTCCCGGAGGCGATGAGTTCACCAATGTCCGTGTTTCGCGCCGTGATGGTCCCTTCAAACGGCGCGGTCACCCGGTCAAATTTCTTCAATTCTGTGAGGCGATCAACGTTGGCCCGGGCCGACTCGACCATGGCCTGTTTCAGGGCGTAGTCGGACTTTTTTTCCGCCGTTTCCTGGTCGCTTACGCTGGCGGTCTTGAGCAGTTCGGTCCAGCGGTCGGTGGTGATTTTGGCCAGGTCGCGCGCGGCCACGGCCTGGTCGAAATCGGCTTTGGCCTGGGCGATTTGCTCATCCAACTCGGGCGTGTCAATTTCCGCAAGGATCTGGTTGTTGGTAACGTGTTCGCCGATGTCCACAAACCAGTTTTTCAGATAGCCGCTGGCCCGGGCATGAATGGCCGCCTCGATAAAGGGCTGTACATCGGCAGGCAAGGGTGTGCCCAGGTCGGCCTTGGCGGCCACGGGCGTAGTAACATCCACCGTGGGCGCAGCCTCGTCCCGGACTTGCGCATTCAATGTTTTGCGGGCGAACCAGCGCGGTAAAAAACCGATTGCGAGGCCGATGACGACCAATACGATGACTATTTCCAGGATGCGCCGCAAACGGATGGGCGGCGCGGTGGCGGTTGCAGGAGTGTTCATGATGTCAAGTGCTGGTGGCCGGCGGGTGTTTCCGATGCATGAAACTAAAAACCACGGGCACAAAAAACAATGTGGCGATGGTGGCGAAAAACAACCCGCCAATGACCGCGCGGCCAAGCGGAGCGTTTTGCTCGCCGCCTTCGCCCAGTCCCAGGCTCATGGGGAGCATTCCAATGATCATGGCCAGGGCCGTCATCAATACCGGCCGGATGCGCCCCACCCCCGCTTCGAGAGCAGCGGGAATGGGATCGAGGCCGCGTTGTAAATTTTCGCGCGCAAAAGTCACCACCAATACGGAGTTGGCCGTGGCCACACCCACGCTCATAATGGCACCCATCAAGGCGGGCACACTCAAGGTGGTTTGCGCCAGGAACAATCCCCAGACGACACCTGCCATGGCGCCGGGCAACGCGGTGATGATAATGAACGGGTCGAGCCAGCTTTGAAAGTTGACCACCAGCAGAAAATAGATCAGCACCACCGCGCCAATCAACCCCATGCCCAAGTTGAAGTAGCTTGTGCGCATGGTTTCGGCCTGGCCGCGTATGATAATGCTGCTGCCGCGCGGCAGGTTTGTGCTGACATTTTGGACCAGAGGTTGGATGTCGCTTAAAACGCCCCCGAGGTCGCGACCATCCACGCCGCCGTAAATATCAATGACCGGCACCACGTCATAGTGTGACAGCACCGGCGGTATGTTGACGCGAGAAATGACGGCGAGATTTTCCAGGATCTGCGCGCCGCTGCCGCCAGACCCACCGGCGTTGATGGGCAGGGCGTTGAGCTGTTGCACCGAATCCATCGAATATTCCGGGGCCCGGACATTGATGAGATATTGAATGCCCACCTTGGGATCCAGCCAATAGGCGGGTTGCACCACGCTGCTGCCACTCAAGCCCAGCAAAACGGAGTTGGCGACGTTTTGTTCCGTCAGCCCCAATTCTGCCGCCTTGATGCGGTCAACGGTAATGCGGAACTGCGGCCAGTTGTCCGGCTGGTGCACATGCACATCCACGGCTCCCGGGATGGCTTTAATCCGGGCGGCAAGCTGCACGGCGATGGCATGGTTGGCCGCCTGGTCGCGGCCGACGAGTTGAATGTCGAAGGGGGCCGGCAGGCCAAAGTTCAGGGTCTGGCTCACAATGTCCGCAGGCAGGAAATAAAAAGTCGTGCCCGGGAACTGGTGATTCAACTGCTCGCGCAACTGGCGCACGTATTTTTCCGTGGGCGCGTGGCCTGGCTTTAAGGATACGAGAATGTCCGCATCAGCCGGCCCGATGACGCCGCTGGTGTTGTAACTTAGATTGATGGAGGAATTGGGAATGCCAATATTTTCGAGCGCTCCGGCGAATTCATTGGTGGGAATGTCCCGCGCGATGGCTTGGGAGACCAGATTCGCGAGCCGGGCGGTTTCTTCAATGCGCGTGCCCGTGGCGGCGCGGAGGTGGAGCAGGAATTGTCCGGCATCCACATTCGGGAAAAAATCGCGCCCCAGCACCAGAGTCAACAGCCACGATACCATGCAGAAGCCCAGGAAGAGCAAGGCGAAGGGGCGGCGATGTTCAAAACAACTTGCGAGCAGCGCCCGGTAACCAGACCGGAAACGATCAAAGGCGCTTTCAAAGGCGCGCTGGATCCGGACAAAGGGCAGCAGCCAAAATGGAACATGCGAGTCGTCGCCATGTTCGGCGTAGTGCTCGACATTGCGGTAAAACCACATGACCAAGGTCGGGACCAGGGTTCTTGAAATGGCATAGCTCGCCAGCATCGCAA
>Ga0302319_10020369_pt1 | contig 12002 bp, 11 predicted proteins | sample Bog_T0_2_FD_203319 | JGI IMG/M metagenome (GOLD analysis project Ga0302319, IMG submission 203319) | Peat permafrost microbial communities from Stordalen Mire near Abisko, Sweden - Bog_T0_2 | ecosystem: Environmental > Terrestrial > Soil > Wetlands > Peat | place: Sweden: Abisko, Stordalen Mire...
GAGGCGTTGATAATGTGCTTCAGGTGCGACGGGTTTTTGCGTCGGATATCCCAGGCGTTCCGTGTCCTTTGGAGAGAGCCAGCGCAGATCGGCATCTATGCCGTACCTCGTGCCCGTGCCTTCGGTATATGGCTGAAAGGCCCAAATATCGGGAGCGGCGGGACCATCGGTCGGCTTGATTGTGAGTTGATAGATCGGCCAGTCTTCCCCTTCGGTAATCGTGACGAAGCCATTCTTCAGGAGAAGGTCGAGTTCTTGATGCTGGGTCAAGCCCGCGGGATCGATACCAACTTCCTCCCAGATCCTGCCGGGAATCGCCCAGTGTCGGCCCTTTGCGGTTGGGTCGAAACCCTGCCAGGGTTGCCCGGACTCGCCATCGCGCGTTCCCGACCCCGTCAATACATTCCCGTAGTAATCGGTTTTATACGTGCCGTCTTCACCCTCGGTGAAATGCTCCTTGACGTGTCCAAGCATATAAGGCCGTCTCGGATTGTTCCATGTGTAGTCGTCGCTCTTCGTGTAAAACAATATAACGTCGTGGATCGGACCCCAGCGTCTCATTTTGTTGTGGGACCCGGTTCTGCACCACACAATCTCGCTGCGAAAGTTCGTCGGACCAAACACGGCATCCGTCAGCATTTTCAGGTAGTGGCTGGCAGTCGGGTCGCAGTGCAGGTAGATGCTTCCGGTTGTCTTCAGCACCCGACGAATCTCGATCAACCGAATAGCCATATTGACGAGATAGGCCAGCATCGGAGTGCGCTCCAGGCCGACGTGAAGGGCATTGACCAGGTTGACCAGACTGACGTTTGGAATATTCTGCAATTCATCGTATGCGCCCTGTGCCCCTTCGTCCCAGGTCCACGTGTCTTTAAACGCTGTGACCTGGGCCTCGCCGGGATGAAGGCCGTCCGCCCTGAACAGTACGTTGTAATTCAGGTCGGATTTGAACGGTGGATCGAGATAGATGAGATCGACCGATTCCGCCTGCACGTCTTGGCGCAATACGTCGAGATTATCGCCGTAATAGAGCGTGTTCACCTCTGCCAAAAGTATCATACGGTTTTAGTGGCCCGATGCTGGAGAATTTCTCATTGACGCAAAAAGACGTGAGCGGACGCCCCGCCCGGACTCCGATGCGGCTATAATTTCTGCATCCCGTCGCGAACGAATCCAGTCCGCATGAAACACCCGGCGCCGTGGCGGCTGGCAACCGTTCTCGCGGCGCTGGCCGGTCTGTGCGTGGGCGAAACGACGGCTCCGGCGCGGGTACCTCACTTCTCCGACTACCCCTTCGACCAGTGGGCCACGGCTTCCGCGCGTTCCGCGATCAAGTGGGAAGTCCGTCTGCTGCCTCCGGAGCTATCCGTGCACCAGCGGCTGATCGAGCGCGTGCAGGCCATTGTGCCCGGAGCAGAACTGGAGAAGCGCCGCGGCCGCGGCGAACTCGTTTTGCTCGTCCGGTTTGAAGATTCCGATGGCCGCCAGTGGCGCACCGGCAGCCGCCTGAACCTGGTCAACGTGCAGGCCGGCGCGAAGTCTCAGGAACTGACTTTTACTCAGGCCGCGTTCGTCAAGCCCGGAGACTATCGGGTTCTTGTGGCGCTGCTCGACACCCACACCATGGAGCACAGTTTCACGCGCCGCACGCTCCGTGTCGCGCCACTGAAAGGCGACCCCCTGCCGGAGGCCTGGCTGGGTCTGCCGCCGGTGGAGGTTCTGCCCGCGGTCGACGGCCCTGCCACCTGGTTTCTGCCCGATGTCAAGGACCTCCTGCACCTGCCTGTTGGCGCGCCCGGTTCGACGATAAATGAACCGGCACAGCCCGCGCGCATCGATCTTCTGGTCAACATCACACCGTCGGCGCGGTCGGCCAACGCCGCGGGTTCGCAGCGCCGCAACATGTCGCTGGTCATCCCCGCGCTGAAGGTTCTGAGCGGCCTCAACGCGAAAGTGCATCCGCCTTCCGCGGCCGTGATGGATCTGACGCGCCAGCGCATCGGGCTCGAGACCTCCAACGCGGCCGCTCTCGACTGGAGCGCGCTGGGTAAAGTGCTGGAACAGACCAATCCCGGCGTCATCGATCTGAAATCCCTCGCCGTGCAGTCGTCGATGCGCGAGTATTTTGCGCGGGAAATCGCGCGCCGCGCCGGCGATGCGGGTCCGCCGCGATGGCTGATCGTCCTCAGCGGGCCGCTCGCCTTCGGCCGGCAGGACGATGCACCCCTGCCCGAACTGCCGCCCGATCCCAACCGCCATATCGTGTATCTGCGTTTTTCGGCCGGATTCGCCGGCGGACTCGGTTCGCCTGGCCCTGGAAACGGGCCTCCTCCCGGTGGCAATGCCGGCCCCGGTCCCGACGTTCAGATCGCTCCCCCGAAGCGGCTGCACGGCCCCATGCCCGGCTTTGGTACGGTACTCCCCGGCGTGCGGGCCTGGGGCGAACCTCAGGCGGTGCTTCCCGACGACATCGAACGCGTCCTCAAGCCGATGGGCTGCGAGATCATCCCCGTCTCCACGCCGGAAGCTTTCCGCAAGACCGTGGCGTCGCTCATTGCGGAGATCTCCGCGAACTGAATGAGCCTGCCGCGCATCCGGGCGTTGATTTTCGTCTGGTGCGTCTGCGCGCTTCCCGCTCACGCCCAACGCGGCTTCGGCAACTTCGGAAGTTTCGACAATGCCCGGTTCCTGCGTTATCCGTTCGATAAGTGGGCCGCCGAGAACGCGAAACCGCAGATCCGCTGGAACGTCCGGATCGACCCCCCGCGCCTATCGCCCCACCAGCGCATGGTCGCGGGCCTGCACATTTCCGTCGACGGCGACGAAATCCGCAGGCACCAGAACACGGGGCCGATCATTATGTTTGTGCGCATCGAAGACTCCGCCGGGCATCGTTACCAGACCGGCGGTCAGAGGCCGATTGCTCTACTGCATCGGGGCGCACAATTCCTCGATCTCGATTACGACGTCTCGGCGTTCCTGCTGCCGGGCGACTACTTCGTCTCGCTCGCCGTGTGCGACGGCCGCACGCTCGAACACAGCTTCGTACGGCGACGTCTCCACGTCTCCGCGATCAATGCGGACCCGTTGCCGGACGCGTGGAACGGCTTGCCGCCGGTGGAGTTTCTGCCGCTCAACGGCATTCCCGACGCCTGGTATATCCCGCAACTGCGTTCCCGCATCCGGCTGCCCATCGAAACGCAGCGCCCGGTGCGCGTGGAGCTTCTGGTGAATACGACACCATCCGAACTCGGCTCCCTGATTTCCTTCCGCCGGAACATGGAGCTCGTTGTGCCGTCGCTCAAGGTGCTGATGGGCATCGCGCCCTCCAACGGCTCCGCCGGTCTGAGCATTATCGATCTGAATCGCCGCGCGATGAGTGACGCGCAGGCCGATCTGCTCGCCGCCGATTGGCCGCAGTTCCGGTCCTCGTTCGCCGAACTCAGCCCCGTCACTGTCGATGCGAAAACGCTGGCGGGCCAGCGCGGCATGCTCGACTATTTCGCGCGCGAGGCCACTCGCCTGCTGGGCCCGACCGACCAGCCGGACGGCGTCGCGCACGCACTGATCGTGCTCAGCGCTCCGGTGTATTTTACCCGGCAGGACAAGCCTCCTCCTCCGCCTGAAGTTCCCGCCGATCCGCGCCGCCGCGTCTTTTACATCAGCTATTCGCCCATCGCGGCCGTGGTGCTGCCAGGCACTCTCCCCGCCGGCCGATCCGGCGCCGCAACGGTCGATTCCGCGCCCGAGGCCGGATCGACGATTCGCCGCCCCCTCTACATCTTCACCGACGATCTTGAGCACGTGCTCAAACCGATGGGCGCGCGCGTTTTCCGCGTATCGAAACCGGAGGAGTTCCGCAAGGCGCTGGCCGCGATTCTGGACGAAATCGGGAAGATGCCGGCGGGCAGATAACCTTTCATCGGCGACGTTACCGTAGACTCGGAGTACGGACTATGATTCGGATCATCGTTGTATTCTTCGCGTGCCTGTTGTTGGTGAGTGCTCAGGAGACTCGCGAGTCGTTGCCTGAGTTGCAGGTATCCATCGGTGTCGAACAGGTATCCCCGGGGATCGAAGGCATGTCACGGAAGCTGGCGGTGATCGCAGTGACCATCGTCAATCCGGGCGATTCGCCACGGACGGTCGTTGTCGGCTCGAATTACAACAACGGCGCTCATTGGAACGTCACGGCAAACCTCATGAACCGGGACGGCAAGGTCGTCGCTCTGACCCACCTGCCGCAAGCGGTCGCGATTACCGGCTACGCGGGGCCGCTGTTCGTCGGGATCGCAGCCCACGGTTCCTTCCGTGCACTTCTGGACGCGAGGGATTTCGAGGAGGCGGCCGGCGATGGAAGCGCAAACCTGTCGGAAGTCATGGGCGGCTCGGGCCGTCAGCTCCAGATCGTGATCCATTGCGGCGGCGACGCATTCCCCGAGTACTCCACGGCAGCCAACTCCTGGAAGGGCGATCTCGTGTCCGGATGGCTCAGGCTCTGACATTAGGGCCCGGCCGTTAGAATAGAACTTTGCCCCGCAGCGGGCACGTTTTTCCAAATACCCTTTCAGGAGAGCTATGCAGCCGGATACTTGCGATATCGGATTGATCGGACTTGCCGTGATGGGCCAGAATCTGGTCCTCAACATGAACGACCACGGATTTAAAGTCGCCGTCTATAACCGGACGGTCTCCAAAGTCGACGAGTTCATCGGCCACGAGGCCAAAGGCACGGCCATCGTCGGCGCGCACGACATTCCCGAGTTCATCGCCGCTCTCAAACGGCCGCGCCGCGTCATGATGCTGGTGAAAGCCGGCGCGGCCGTCGACCATACCATCGATTCCGTCCTGCCGTATCTCGAACCGGGCGATATCGTGATCGATGGCGGCAATTCGCTGTTCACCGATTCCAACCGGCGCGAAGCGGCGCTGGCGGCGAAGGGGATTCTGTTCGTCGGCACCGGCGTCTCCGGCGGCGAAGAAGGCGCGCGTTTCGGCCCTTCCATCATGCCCGGCGGCCGCGTCGAGGCCTGGCCGCACGTCAAGCCGATTTTCCAGTCCATCGCCGCGAAGGTTGAAGACGGCACGCCGTGCTGCGACTGGGTGGGCGAAGGCGGCTCCGGCCATTATGTGAAGATGATCCACAACGGCATCGAGTACGGCGACATGCAGCTGATCTGCGAGGCCTACCAGCTCCTCAAAGACGGCCTCGGCCTTAGTGCCGACGAACTGCACGAAGTCTTCGCGGAATGGAACAAAGGCGAACTCGACAGCTACCTCATCGAAATCACTTCCGAGATTTTCGCGAAGAAGGATGAAGACGGCGCGCCTATGATCGACAAGATTCTCGACGCCGCCGGACAAAAAGGCACAGGCAAGTGGACCTGCGAAAGCGCTCTCGACATGGGCATGCCGGTCACGCTGATCGGCGAAGCCGTTTTCGCGCGCTGCTTATCGGCGATCAAGGACGCGCGCGTGGAAGCGTCGAAAGTGCTCACCGGCCCGGCGATGCCGATCGCGACGGATCGCGCGGCGTTCATCGAAGACGTGCGCCGGGCTCTCTATTGCTCCAAGATCATTTCTTACGCGCAGGGCTACATGCTGCTGAGCGCGGCGGCCCGCGAGTACAAATGGAACCTGAACCTCGGCGGAATCGCGCTGATGTGGCGCGGCGGATGCATCATCCGCAGCCGCTTCCTCGCGCGCATCAAGGAAGCGTTCGATAAGAATCCGAAGCTGAGCAATCTGCTGCTCGACAGCTTTTTCAGCGAGACGCTCGACAAGTATCAGGCAAGCTGGCGCAGTGGCTGTATCCGCGCTATTCAGCACGGAGTGCCCGTGCCAGCGTTCTCGACTGCCATGTCGTTTTTCGACGGCTTCCGCACGGCGCGCCTGCCGGCGAATCTTTTGCAGGCCCAGCGCGACTTCTTCGGCGCCCATACCTACGAGCGCGTAGACCAGCCACGCGGGCAGTTCTTCCACACGAACTGGACGGGCCGCGGCGGCAGGGTTTCGTCGACCACCTACAACGCGTAGCGCTGCATTAGTCGCGGCGGCGCGCGACCACGATCAGCGACATCGGTTGCCAAGGCAAACTTCCGTCGATCCTGCGCCACAACCAGACGAATCGGTCGAAAACCTTCAGGCCGAAGCTTGAAACCGTTTTCGACCTCAGTACTTTACCGGTGAATCGCCACCCCGGCGTCGATACCCGGTTGAAGTCGACGATGTTCTCCACCTCGAAGCCTGCTTCCTCCACCAGCGTCGACAGCTGGCTGCGCGCGTACCGGCGCTTGTGGCCGAGCGCCGTATCGAGAGAGCCAAAGGCCGAGGGATCGTTGGGCACGAGTAAGATCAGCCGTCCGGCGGGCTGCAGGAGGGAACGGATTCGCCGCAGTGCCGCGTCGTCGTCCGCCAGGTGTTCCAGTATGTGCAGGCACAGGACGGTATCGAACGAATCTTCAAACGGACGGAAATCTTCGGGGTTCTCCGTATCAAGGGGAGCCACCTGAACCAGCGGCCGATGCCGGAACGCCATGCGCAACTGCTCGACGTATTCGGGATTCAGGTCGGTTGCAACATACAGCTTGCGGTGGCGGCACAGCGTGCGCGTCAGGTTACCCATTCCGGCGCCGATCTCAAGAACGCGCGTGCCGATGAAGGGCGAGATCGTGTCCGCCATCCAGCGGTTGAAGCGGGGCGCGACGGAGAGCGTTTCCAGCACGTGGGGAACGGCGTCTTTGTAAATATGGCTGGTGAAACGCATGCGCAGAATGACCCAGAGAGCCTCGAATGCGTCCTTAAGGCCGATCTTCTTGCCTTCCTCGTAGGTGCGGCCGTGATAGCTGATGGGCGTTTCGTAGATGCGGGCTTTGCGGCGGGCCAGTTTGATGGTGATTTCGGGCTCCATGCCGAAACGCTCGCTGGTGAGCGGAATGCTCTTGACGAACTGCGTGCGGAACGCCTTGTAGCAGGTTTCCATATCGGTCAGATTCAGGTCGGACGCGATGTTACAGAGCAGGGTCAGCATCCCGTTGGCTACGGAATGCCAGAAATAGAGGACACGGGTTTCGCCGGCTACGAGGAACCGCGAGCCGAAGACGGCATCGGCATCGCCGCGGAGCAGGGGGCCCATCAGTTTTCCGATCTCCGCGGGGTTGTATTCGAGATCGGCATCCTGCACGATACTGAACTCGCCGGTAGCGGCATCGATCGCTTTGCGAATCGCCGCACCTTTGCCTCGGTTCGGGTCCTGGCGCAGCAGGCGCATACGGTTCTGCGGGTGAGCGGCGATGAAGGCTTCGGTGAGGGCTACGGAATCGTCGGTGGAACAGTCGTCGACGATGATGATTTCCCGGTCGAGGCCTTCCGGCAGCGGGGCGGCAAGCACACGGTTCAGGAGTTCGACGATGAACTCTTCCTCGTTATACAGGGGAATCAGGATGGAGAGGGTCGCAGTGTGCATGCGTCGGGCCGGAGCACTTGTTGAAAGGTTCCTTCCATCATAGTGTCCGACCTGTCGCGGTGTTGGAGGGGTTGAGGACGCGTCCTCGTATTCCAGTGCGTAGCACTCGATCAGGGAGAATTCCGGCCGGCTTGCCTGAGCATCGGCGGGTAAACATCGCGGAACTGGCGGCGTACCTTGATACCGGGCTCCCGCGCGGGAGTCGACATCGAAGACCATGCCGGAATCGTCCCCGGCGTTCCCCGCGCGATCGAACCATTCACGGCAGACGGGGTCGATCGGGCGGTCGGGAATTCCGGATCTATAATGAATTTGAGAGGAACGTAGCTATGAAATCCGTGAGTTTTCCGTTTGCGTCATCGGTCAGAGCGGAGATGCTGGAGATCGCGGCGCGCCATGGAGCTGGAAATCTTGCGGTATTCGGTTCCGCGGCGCGGGGAGAGCTTCGCCCGGAAAGCGATGTCGATCTGCTGATCGACATCGTTGGAGAAACGTCGTCCTGGTTTCCGGGCGGCCTCGCCAGCGAATTGCGGCAACTGCTGGGCAGACCCGTGCATCTGGTCATTCGCCGGTCGATAAGTCCGCTGATCGGCGACTCGGCCCTGCGCGACAGCGTACCTCTTTGAAATCGGACCGGGCTTACCTCGAACACATTCTCGTCTGTCTGCAGCGGATACGGGAGAATGCCGTGCCTGGCCTCGAAGCCGTGCGCGCATCCCACACTCTCCAGGATGCCATTTTGCGCAATCTTCAGGTGCTATGCGAATCGGCGCAGCGCCTCTCGGAAGAGCGCAGGAATCTGCATCCAGAAATCGACTGGCGAGCGATGAGTGGCTTTCGCAACGTTCTGGTCCACGATTACTTCGGGATCGATCCGGGCATCGTGTGGCTCGCAGTTGAACGGGATGTTCCCGCCCTCGAGAAGGCAGTCACCGACCTGATCGGACGCATGGACGCCGAAGCTTGAGCAGTCTGAACGACCGCGCGTTGGGGGTTGTCGCGGGATCGTTCTTGACAGTCACATTTTTTGTGTGACACAATATTTTTGTGACTCTGCCGCGAATCTCCCTGCGCCCCGGACGGCCGATTCTCGACCAGCTTCTGTTCGCGGCCCGCAAGGCGATTTTCAGCGGGGAATTTTCACCCGGCCAGGCCTTTCCTTCCATTCGCGCACTGGCCGCCGAACTCAGGATTCACCCCAACACGGCGCACAAGGCCGTCCAGCAACTGATCCAGGAAGGGCTGCTGGTGGCGCGGCCCGGACTCGGTACCGTAGTTGGCCGACCGGCGGGCGCGCGAAAAACGGATCGCCGGAAACTGCTCAGCGAAGAGTTTGAGCGCGTAGTCATCGATGCCATGCGGGTCGGGCTTGAACTGCCCGAGGTGATCGAGTCCATCGAGGAACACTGGCTCAGGTTGTCGAAGGCGACGGAGGTGCGGAAATGATTCGAGCGGTAAACCTGATAAAACGGTTCCGGCGCTTCGAAGCGCTGAAAGGGTTGAGTCTGAACGTCCCCGATGGCAGCGCATATGCGCTGATCGGGTCGAACGGCGCGGGCAAGACCACGGCGATCCGTATCCTGATGAACCTGTCGCAGGCCACCGAAGGAACGGCAACCGTTCTCGGTGTCGATTCGCGGGCCATCTCGCCTCGCGAACTCTGTCAAATCGGATTTGTGGCGGAGAGCCAGAGACTGCCCGCCGGCTTATCGACCGCGCAGTATCTGGACTATCTTCGTCCTTTCTACGGCGAAGGCTGGGACCGCGACCTTGAAACTGCGCTGCTGCGGCAAATGCGGTTGCCACGAGAGAGGAAGATCGGGCATCTTTCGCACGGCATGCGGATGAAGTTCGCGCTGGTCTGCGCCCTGGCATTCCGGCCGCGGCTACTGGTGCTCGACGAACCGCTGAGCGGGCTCGACCCGCTGATCCGCGACGAGTTCATGCAGGGACTTGCCGAGCAGGCCGGCGAAACCACGATCCTGCTCTCATCCCACGAGATGAACGAAATCGAAGGCCTGGTCACGCACGTCGGCTTCATCGAAGACGGACGCATGCTGTTCGAAGAGGGAATGACCGGGCTGGCGGGCCGATTCCGCCAGGTTTGCGTGACGCTGGCGCGCGAGGCAGTACGGCCTTCGGTTGCGCCGGCGGAGTGGGTGGATATGCGGGCTGCGGGAAACGTGCTTACATTCGTCGATACGCGCTTTTCGGAAAGCGGCCTCGGCGAGCGCGTGCGCGCGGTGATCGAAGGCGTGCGCGACATCGATACGGAGCCGATGGCGTTGCGGTCGATTTTTACGGCCATGGCGCGTCGTGCTGCAGCTGCAACGGGGAGCGAACTATGATCTGGCATATTTTCCGCAAAGACCTTCGGCTTTCCTGGAAGCTTGCTCTTGTCGCCGCCGCGCTGCGATGGATTGAGATCGCGCTCATGGTGAAGCTGGGGCTTGTACGGGCCGACCATGCCGTGGAAGAGCTCATGTACATGGTGCGAATCGGCGCTGCACTCGCCGCCTGTCTTGTTGTCGTCGCCGTGGTTCACAACGATTCCGTTCCGGGCGCCACTGAGGACTGGCTGATGCGGCCGATTCGCCGCCGGGACATGCTTCTGGCCAAGATTCTCTTTGTCCTGATCGCGGTTGAAATTCCGAGCCTCGTGGGATGTGTCGGTAAAGGACTGGCTTTTGGATTGGGGTTCAGAGAGTCGTTGCTCGGCGCGTTGTGGCAGGGTGCGATGATGTCGCTCGGTCTCTTCGCGCCTTTGCTGGCAGTGGCGGCTATGACCGCGACCATTCTGGAAATCATCGTGACTGTTGTCGCATGCATCTGCATTGCCGTGGGACTCGGTCAACTGGCGTCGTTTTTCGGGTGGTCGCTCGACAACGGACCGGGTGCACTCCGCTGGATTGACGACGCGTCACTGAATGCCGGGCTGTTCCTCGCGGCTGTCGTTGCGCTGGGTATTCAATACCGGTGGCGGGATACGAATCGGGCGCGGTTTGCCTTCGGCGCGGTGTTCGCCATCGGGGCGGCTTCGGCTCTGCTGCCGTGGCAAGCCGCCTTCGCACTGCAACAACGAGTCGCTCCCGTTCCAGGGGCTGCGCGGGATGTGCGGCTGATCTTCGATCCATCCCTGGGCCGGAACGGAGGCGCCTTCGTGTATGCCGACGGTTCCGTCTCGCGGCCCGCTCCGGTGTTCTTGCCGATTCGCGCGGAAGGACTCGCGCCGGGAAACACACTCGTGGCCGACCGCGTGGAAGTGCACATGACTGGCACGGATGGTTCCATCCAAATTCTGACGCCGGTTCCGCCTTCCTTCGCCTCGGACCAAGCCTGGCAGTCGCTGGAGTCCTTTAAAGATGTGCGGCCGATTCCGCGCAACAAGCCCGTTCGCGTAACCGTCGATTACTGGCTCACTCTGGTGAAGGAAACGGACGTTTATCCCGTTCCGGAACCGGGCGGCAGCATTCGGATTCTATCGCTGGGAAGGTGCAGCACCACGTCGATGCCTTTCGGCCCCATGGCCACGTTAGCGTGCGTGAAGGCTGGCCCGTCGGCCGGGTGTTCCGTGGAGACGATGGATCGGTTTTCGGGCCAGAGGGCGACTGCCTGCTCCAGCTATGCACCGTCGTTCGTCTGGTTGCCGGACTGGGACGAAATCACCGTTACGCAGACCCAGACCCGGTTCCTTCCGTCCGCTGCGGGATTGCTTCACGTCAAGACTTACGAGGTTCTGGATCACTTCATCCGCCACGTGGAGATACCGAACGTGCGGCTGGCGGATTGGGAAGTAGCTGTGCATCACTAAGGCACTGTTGATAAATAACATTTCCATCTAGCAATGTTTTGGAGCTATGCTGGGGGCATGGATGCTGCCACAGGAATCAAGGCGCGGTTCGCGGCGTTGGGGCAAGGCGCTGGACGAGAAGTCGAGGCGTCTTTTTGTTGCGGCCGAGAGTAAGGCATGGGGTCCGGGCGGTATCTCCGTTGTGTCTCGGGCAACAGGCGTTTCCCGGCAGGTGATCCGGCGAGGTCTGAAGGAACTGGAGCAGCCGGCGACCGGTTCCGAAGAGCGGATTCGCCGCGTGGGAGGTGGGCGCAAGACGGTGAAGCAAAAGGACCCGACCCTGGTGGCCGATTTGGAGAAGTTACTGGAGGTTACGACGCGGGGCGATCCCGAAAGGTGCCTGCGATGGACCTGCAGGAGCGTGCGCGGACTGGCGGAAGATCTTGAAAAGATGGGGCATGGTGTGAGTTACCCGGTGGTCGCGGAGTTGCTGCATGAACTGGACTACAGCCTGCAGAGCAACCGGAAAACGAAAGAGGGGGACGGGCACCCGGACCGCAACGCGCAGTTTGAACATATCAACGCGAAGGTGAAACAGTACATCGTCTCAGGCAGCCGGTAATTTCGGTGGATACGAAGAAGAAGGAACTGGTGGGCGACTTCAGGAACGGCGGCCAGATGTGGAGGCCGAAGGGGCAGCCGGTAAAAGTTCGGGTGCATGATTTCCCGATTCCCGGGCAGGGGCGC
>Ga0302319_10020370_pt1 | contig 12002 bp, 12 predicted proteins | sample Bog_T0_2_FD_203319 | JGI IMG/M metagenome (GOLD analysis project Ga0302319, IMG submission 203319) | Peat permafrost microbial communities from Stordalen Mire near Abisko, Sweden - Bog_T0_2 | ecosystem: Environmental > Terrestrial > Soil > Wetlands > Peat | place: Sweden: Abisko, Stordalen Mire...
CCACCTCGCGCACGTCTTTATCGTCAGAATCCACCAAGTGATTCAGTATCTCGAGCGAAGGCGTGTTATTCCGGATCTTGGCAATCGCCTCAATTGCAACAAGCAGCAGTTTCTTGGGGGTAGTTTCAGCGTTCTCCAGCAGTTTGTAAATGTGGTTCCAAGCGGCATCTACTTCCCACGTGCCCGCCGCCTCAATCGCATGCATCTGAACCAGCTCATTCTTGCTATTCAGCGATTCCAAAATCTCTTTTTCGAAACCTCTTATATGCTGCATGCAAAAGACCGCCGTCAGCACCCACTCCGGATCTTCGCTAGCGTAAGCGCGCCGAATCGCCTCCTTGTGCCATTTCTCCTCAGCGCGCACCGACGCTTCCAAAATGCGCCGCCGAACCAGCTTAGGAACGCCGTCGTCGTGGTACAACATGTGCAGCAAGCGCTTGATGCCTTCAAACACCTGCTCAGTAATGGGCGACGGATCGTAGGGGTCGCCGAATCCATTGAGGTCGCACCGTTCCAGCACGCCACCGAACGAGATAACAGATCGGGCTCGCAGCGTTTCGGGCTCAGTGGGACTCGCCAAAACCTCCATCAGCGCAACCGCCAATTCGTCGTTAATAGCCACGAAATTGCCCGCCAATTCGGCGGCAATCAGCCTTTCCGACAGCGGTTCCTCTTTATTCAGGAGCACCGTTTCAAAAGTCTGCCGGGCATCCTCCGGCCAGTCCCAGGGTGGAGTGGCCTCTAACACCGCAAGCCCCGTTTGCTTCAACTGTGGTTTCTTCTTTTTTTCCCGCGATTTCTGTTTCATGGGCTGTCTTTATGCCGCCCAATCATTTTACTGCGACTGCGTCTAGCTGGAAAACGCGTCGTCCGAAAACTTCCTCTAGTGCGTAACCACACTGAGCGTTGCATCTTCAGCTCGTGGCGCGGGGACTGTCTTATGCGCAGGCTGAACTTGGCGAACCGCCGGCGTCATCTTTCGCTCCAAATCAAGACTCGTCACCGACAAATTCGAACCCAACACCACTTTGTAATCGAGAGCGCCCGACAACAAAACAAGTTTCGGCTGCTCCGTCGATCCAGTCAGTTTCACTCGCGAACTAGCCGCCAGCTTTACACTACTGCCGTCTGAAAAGAAAAGAACAACCGGCGTCATAGCTGTGGCCACTTCGCTACCTACACCCAAAGGCACCGACGTAATGCCACTCCCGCTTACCGCGCGGCCATCTAACAGAAACGGATCGGCGCTGCTCACCGTGGCAATCGGTGAGAGAGCAAAAACTGGGATGCTCAAAGCAGCAACAAGAACGGCTTTAGGCAACCAATTGAATATATTCCTCATCGGGCTTGGGTAATACACCACTATAACCTTTGCCCACCTCATCTCTCAAGCTATAAAGGTACTAAGTTTGCTCAGGCGGTACAATCGGCCAAATGGAGGGTTCTTCCAATTAAGCTTCTGGGCATGTTCGTTGGGCTAGTCCTTCTTGGTTATGGCTCACTGCAGGCGTGGGTGCAGAACCTGAGCTACGACAGCCCCACTAAGCAGAAATTCTGCTCGGCTTGGCTATGCCCCGAAGAATTTTGGGACACCCGAACCTTCACCATGCTCCAGCAGAGTGCCGGCGGTGCGTCGGCCCACTTGCTGCCCGACTTTCAGCGTGCGCTCAAAGAAGATAGCGCTTCCGCTTATGCCTGGGCGAACCTGGCGGAAGTGGAGCGTGACGCGCAACAATTCGGCAAGGCCAAGTATTCTTTTCATCGCGCGATCATGGCTGGCCCAGCGAACCCAGCGATTCTATTTCGCGCCGCCAATTTCGCTTTTCTAATGGGCGATAAATCTGAAACCATGCGCGACCTTTCCGTTGTCCTGCGCGATCCCGAATTACCCAGCTACTATCCAGCCGTCTTCCTTACTTACAGCCGCCTCGACGCCACCATGGACGAGCTCCTTGACAAAGGTGTACCGCCCATTTCTTCGGCCGCCGAACCGTTTCTCCAATTCTGGATGGACGACAAGAAGGTTCCCGAAGCAAAGGCGACTTGGACATGGATGGTCCAGCATAATTTGACCAGCGAAAAAGCCACGGGGGAATATACCGCCTTCTTGGTAAACAACCATGAGATAGCGGCCGCTCAAGCCGAGTGGAAGCGCTCCAACTCGAAAGCCGAATCCACTTACCAAGCCACCAACTGGGTGTTCAATGGCGGCTTCGAAACCGAGCCCAAGCTTGGCCCGTTCGATTGGCACCTGGAATCTACGCCCGATGTGGACGCCACCCGCGTACAAGACGTGTCGCGCGATGGACAATATTCGGTCAAACTCTCCTTCGGCGGTCAAACCAACGTCGATTATCACGGTGTTTATCAAGACGCTGTGATAACGCCGGGCCAGTGGCAGCTCAGGGCATTTCTCAAACTAGACAACATCACTACCGATCAAGGCGCATCTCTGCGCATCTATGATTCCGATAATCCAGCCCGACTCGATGTTCGCACCGATTCCAAAACCGGCACCTTGCCTTGGACCGAAGTAACACTCGCTTTCACCGTCGGACCGGAAACAAAGCTTGTTAGAGTGGAAATCATGCGCGCTCTCTCACGCAAGATCGATAGCAAAATCGCCGGCCACGCCTGGGTCGATTCAGTTCAACTTAGTCCAATCCGTTAATAGACGCCACTCCGGCAATCCATGCCAGGAGCATGGCATTGGCTGGAATATACAAGTTAAAATCTACGAAGCTATGCAGCCCGATAGCGACGAAACTACCAGCGCATCCCACCAAAAGCAATCGCCGGTTTTCCTCTTCCACCCGCAAAATCCCCTTCACTACGGGAATCAAAACGCCCACGATCGCCGTCACAAGAATCGCGAACCCCAACACCCCGAGTTCCGCCAGGTACTGCAAATAGTCATTGTGCGCAAACTCCACGCGGAAGCCGTTCACGGTGGCTTGATATTTGAGAAAAGTCGATTCGAAACCGCCCAGTCCGCACCCAAACCAGCGGAACTCGTTAATGAGCGAGAACGTCTCTTTCCACAAATAAAGCCGCGTGTCCGCCGTAATCTTTCCCGAAGCCGACATCTCTGCAAAGCGCGCCAACAGCTGGTCTGGCGGCAGAAAAATGAATAAAGCCAGCGAACCCAGCGCCAGCACGGTGAGGCTCACGGTTCGAAAATTCTTCGACGGCAGCCGTGGTCCGAAACTCAATGCCGCCGTCACAAACAGACTGCAAATCGCCACGAAGAAGCCCATGCGCGACAGCGAATAAACAATCGACACCAGGAACAGCGCCGCCACCGCCCAGGCCGTTCCCACCTGCAGCGCCGGCGAAAGGTTTTGATCGAAGTTCTCCCGCTGCCGTTGCAGAATCGCCCAACCAAACATAACAGCCAGCGGCAGCAGCATCTCAAGCATGCCGCTGAAGTGGTCGCGATTGGTGTAAGTGCCGGTGGCCTGCGCAGTTGGCCAGCCCGCCGACACTTGGATCATGCCGAAGACAGATTCGATGAAACCAAGCGCCAGCAGCGGAACCACCGTCACCCAAGGCGTATCCACAAACCGCCAAGCGAGTTCACGCACTAGAAAAAATGTGGCAATGTAACTGAGCAACGTGAAGCCCCAGTAAAGCGCCATAGGCGGATCTACTGCAATCGGTGCGCTCCTCACAGCCATCGGCAGCACCGGTCCCAACGCGCTAACCAACTGCGCTCGCACCGGCGAAAGTGCCCTCAGCAATCCCAGGGGCAAGGGCAGCAATTGGAAAACGCAATAACAAGGCAGCGCCCAGATGGCCACTTTCACCCATCCCACCACCGGCGGCGCCATCTGCCTTCGGCGCGCCACAAACCAATACGCCAGACAAATGCAGCCGATAAACAACACGGTGGTCACCCAGTCGGACGGGTAAACCCCAGCGTGCAAATACAAAGCCCAAGCCAGCGAAAGCGTTAGCGCTATCAGAGTGATCAGAGGAGCGATCATTAAACCGTCATTTCCAAAACGCGAAGCGCGATTTCTTCGTGGGCTGCTTCGGAGCCGACGCGAAAATAGGCTCGTCCATGATCACGGCCGTAGGATTGTCGTAAAACAGGGCATCCGCCATCTCTTGCCCCCATGTCTGCACTACGTGATGGTAAGCCGGCGCCAGATTTGGCGGCCGGTCGTGGCAGTCGTGTGCGTCGCTCGCTACAAAATGCACCGCTCGCGAATTCATCAGCGTCTCCGCCACGCGCTGGGCAGTTTGGCCGAATCGGCCAAAAAAAGACAACGCTGTAATTTGTATCAAACACCCGTCACGCACCCAGCTATGTAACTCAGGAAGATTCGAACACAAAGGGCCATTTCGCTCCGGGTGGGTAATAATCGGTACAACACGAACCGCCAGTAATCGGCTCAGTACGGTTCGCATAACTGGCAGCGAAGCCAAGTCCGGCAATTCAACCATCAGATACCGGCCCGAATTGATAGTGTATTGCCCCGGGTGTTCCAACGCGCTCGAAAGGTTATCGAAGTTAAGATGAAAGTCGCAGCCGCGATGAATCCGAATCATCGGGCCCGCCGCTTCGCTCACGGTCGCTACCAGATTGTCGGCCACCTGTTCGTTATACGCGTAGGAAGAGTTAGCGTGGGGCGTAGCGACAATATCGGTGGTGCCATTCTCCGCTGCCAAACGCAGCATGGCTAGCGTTTCTTCAAGGGTTTGGGCGCCATCGTCCAGACCGGGCAAAATGTGACTGTGAATGTCAACCAACGAAAGCGGGCTCCTCTTGCATTATAGAAGCCGGGCGGCAAAAGAACCCGAAATAACAAGGGCGGGCAGACAGCCAAAGCCGCCTACCCGCCCTTTCGTCGATCAAGCGTTTCTACCGAGACGTGTAGCCGTTAGTCAAGGTGGCCACCAGCCCACCCGGATTCGTCACCACCACACTCACCGTTCCCGCCGCATGCGCGGGTGTCCGCACGTTGATGGATGTGGCGCTCGTGGAGCGGACCGTCGCAGCCGTGCCCCAAAGGTAACCGTTGCACCCGAAACAAAGTTGCTTCCGGAGATGGTCACCGTGGTTCCGCCATTATGCGCGCCGCTGGTGGGCGACACACTCCTGATAGTCGGAGCCGGTGCAGTATAAGTAAACGCTCCTGCTGCGTGCGCCGGTGCGGTCACGGTAATCGACGCAGCCGAACTTACTGTAACGGCCGATCCCGCTGTCCCGCCGAATGTCGTTCGGCGAACCCGTAGAAGCTGGCGGCGCGAGGGTGGTCAGGGTACGCTAACGGATCGTAAACCGCGCCCAAATTCGTCAGCGCAAAGCTGCCATTGTTATATTCGCCGCCGATGATTACCGCTTTCCCTGTGCTCAAAACCATCGCCGCATAGGCGTCCGGATTGTAGCCAGAAGGCAGGCTCGCCGGAGTCGAACAAGTGCCGTTCACATAGCTTCCCGTATTGCTCGACGAGCTTATACCAGGCCGTTCCCGCTTCACACATCACACCGCCATCGGTCAACAGCAGGCAATTAGCCACGCCGTTAGGCGGCCGGTTCGCAATAGTAGTCCAAGTCTGCGCTTGGGCAAGCGTCGTGAAAGAACGTAAGTCCTATCAGCGCTGCCAATTGAGTTTTAGTTGCTATTTTTGTTTTCAAATTATCCCCAAAGTAAGTAAAACTACTGTTACCCAGTATCAGGATAATTGCCAGCTTTGCGTTAGCCCGTTATGCGCGTTCTAAGTAACTACCGTCGGCTGTATTGACCCGAATGCGTTCGCCGTTCCCAATGAAGGGCGGCACTTGCACAACCAAGCCAGTTTCCGTCGTGGCCGGCTTTGTCACGTTCGACACAGTGGAACCCTTCAAACTCGGCTCCGTTTCCTTGACTTCCATTTCCACGCTTGGCGGCAGCTCCACACTAATCGCCTTGCCTTCGTAGAACTCCACATTCACTTTCAGTTGGGGAATCAGGTACCAAACGCCATCGCCCAGCATCTCTTTCGAAAGATGCATCTGCTCAAAATTTTCGGTATTCATGAAGTAGTACGAATCTCCGTCGTCGTACATGTACTCCATCTCCTGCTCATCGAGCGAGATGCGCTCCACCTTGTCTTCCGAAGAAAAGCGATGCTCAATCATCGAACCTGAGCGAATGTTGCGCATCTTCGCTTGTACAAAGCCGCGCAAGTTTCCAGGCGTCCGGTGGACCATGCTGAAAACCGTATGAAGCTCGTTATTAAACTTCACCACCATGCCGGGGCGCAGTTGTGTCGCTGCAATCATGAAAAGAATGGACTCCCTTAAACGCAGGGCGTCACTCTTACGTGTTGCGCAACCTGCAATGTTTAAGTTTATCAGTGACCCGCAATACAAGCCTTGCCCTCAATGTTGGCGCCCGGCCGCCACAAGCCCGCCCCATCCGCTTCCCACGTGCGCGCCTCTTTGCCTTTACCGTGCGTGATCGTCTCCCCCGGTTTCAGCTTCCACACGATGACCGAGTCGTTGCGGTTCGCCGCATGCGGAATTTCAATACACCGGTCTGTCATCGGTATCAGAGTCAGATGCCCGAAAGTCACTGTTTCCGCTTGCCAGTTCGCTGGACAGTTTTCCTGCTCCACCTCTCCAGCCGAAATCGCGATCCAACAACTATTCGGCTCCCAACCCGCGCGCGCAAACAGCCCTGTGCGCTCGTCGTAAACCGACGGCTCCATATTTTGATAACCAACCCCGGGCAAATAAGGATCGGCCCAAAGTAACTCGTACGCAACACCCGGCCCCTCTCGTAACGTTTGCGAATCTTCCAGCGCCCAACTCTGCAAAAATTGCGATGACGGCAAATTCGGATCAATCGCCACTAGTGCCAGTGCCGCCACATGCATTCGCCAGTCTGGCTTATTCAATTCACCGGGTCTGGCGGAAAGCAACAGAAGCTCAGGCAAAACAGAAAAAAAATGCGCATCGGCTTGGCGAAGATCGACACGTGTATTCGCCCGCACCGCATAGATCAATTCACAAAGCGCGTAAAAGTCATCCGAGTCGCGATAAGCTCCCCGGACAAGATCTCCCATCTTTGCGCTAAGATCGGGAGCCGCCGGAACACTGTCCCCAAAAGCCAGTTGGTGAAACCAGGCATCGCGCTCGCCTGCAAAAACCCGCTGCCGTCCGATTCCCATTGTGGCGCCCACTTCGGAGAGCCTCTTTTTCTGCTCCGCCGAAACCACCGGCGCACACCAATCCAAAACCAGGGCCGAGAGCCGCATATGGCCAACCGCCCACCCCACCGCTTCCCTTCCCTTCGCCTCATCTCCCGTAATCGCGTAATACAGCGCCAACTCGAACCCGCGTTCCGGCGAATCCGGCACAGTCATAACCCGATTCTCAAACGCCACCCAGCGCGACGTCTTGCGCTCTCTGTCTCGTTTCAAACGTCGCAATCGCTGCGCACTCAACAACAGCCTTGGCCCCGGCGTCGCGTCATCGGCATTCAAGCACACACCTTGTGCCAGCAACAAAATCGCCACGGGGAGAAGTTTTCTCAACACGCCATTATTGTTCCATGCCCCTTCCATAAACTAGTGAATCTATGGCCGTCATTCAAATCGGTAAGTTCCGTTTGGCGGGCTGGCGCGCTTCTGTCGTGCTTTTTTGTTTTGGCATATTGCTCGCCAGTTGGTTCGTCTACCATCCCTTGCGCATCAATCCGCCCGTTCTACTCTCAATCCTCGGCTTCCTAGCCTTCAACGCATACTGGGGCGCTGCCGCGAAAAACTCTTCCCCCACTCAGCAATCGGAAACTCCACAGTCCCGCCGAGTCCACCAATACCTACTCTCGGCAGCCCTCATACTCGTGTTTATTCCTATCCCCGGCTTGCAACTTCGCTTCCTCCCCGACACCAACACTGTGATCGCCACCGGGCTTACGATTGAGGCCATCTGCGGCGCTCTCGGCGTATGGGCACGCCGCCATCTCGGCGCGCAATGGAGTGGCGAAATCACCATCAAAGTTGATCACCAGCTCATCCGCTCCGGACCCTATCGAATCCTGCGCCATCCCATCTACACCGCTTGGCTCGGAATGTATATCGGCCCAGCCATAGTCTCCGGCGAGTGGCATTCGCTATTGGGCGCAGCCATGGCCATCGTCGCCTACGCCCGCAAAATCCGCATCGAAGAGGCAACACTGCAGCAAAACTTTGGCGACGAATATGCAGCCTACAAGCGCCGCACTTGGGCACTCATCCCGTTCGTCTACTAACATCAAACCCCGAATTGCCGTAAGTGGTGGTCCAGATGTTTGTACATCAAAATCGCCCACTCTTGCGGCTTCAACGGTCCGAAAAACGGATGCGGACACTTCGTACAAACCTCCCCTCCACCCGTCGCAAATCGTTCCACTAACCCGTACAGCCGCGCGCGTTCCGTCCCCAAATCCTTCTCGTCCAATACAATCAGACTCTTCGACGTCGGCGAATTCCTCCGCAACGGACTATCGTTCCGCAACACCAACGGCTTAATCACCCGGCCCACCAGGCGCGCTGGCAACGGCCCGCTATCGGGCACCGTATCCCCAACGGCCCACTGCATACTGATCGCGCAGTGCGCCAGTGTTTGGGCCGCCGTCATTTTGCCCCATTGCCGTTGGCTGTCCGGCCCTAACTTGCCCAGTCTGCCCTTAACTTCGTTCGCCGTTGCCTCATCGAACAAGCTCTTCATACTTAATTTCCGAAAGCCTGATACACTTCCGTCATAAATTTCGGTTGGATATCCGTCTTGTTCGGCATAAGTTGAATCATCAAAATCGTAACTAGATGCCCCTGCCTGTCCACCTGATACTGTGTTCCATAAGCGCCGCCCCAGCCAAACGAGCCAACCCCGGCCAAACCGCTGGCGCCATACCGGTCCACCGTTTCAAATCCGAGACCAAACCCCAAGCCATCCTTCGAGTGCAGCAGGCCCGATTGGTTCGTCGTCATCAAGTCAGTAGTCCGCGGAGACAGAATGCGCACTCCGCCCAACCCCCCGCGGTTTCGAATCATCTCGAGAAATCGTGCGTAGTCATGCGCCGTCGACGTCAACCCCGCACCGCCGGCAAAACTCTTGCGCGGCCCTTCCACATAATGTCCCTGCCCTTTCGATCCCTCGGGCGCTCTCACAATCAACCCATCGTCGCCGCTCGCGTAGACAGCCGCTAAACGATCCTTCTCGGCCGGCGGCAAATAGAATCGCGTGTCTTTCAATCCCAGCGGACCCGTAATGCGTTTTCGAATAAACTCGTCCAACGGCATTCCGGACGCTTTCTCCACCACACACCCCAGAATGTCCGTGTTGTATCCATACACGAACGCCTCGCCGGGCTGCGCCACAAACGGCAGCGTGCCTAAACGCTCCATCGTTTCGCAAATCGGCTCGTCTTTGTCCGCGGTATACCAACCGAAGCCCGCCGCCGGCCCCAGTCCTTTGGCTGCGTAGAGAGAGCCCACATAGCTTTCCGTGCCATATGAGATGCCCGCCGTATGCGTGAGTAAATCTTTAATCGTGATCGCTCGCGTCGCCGCCACCATTTTGCCCGGCTCATCCTTCGAAGCAACCATCGTGTGCGCAAAAGTTGGAATGAAATCGCTCACCGGCTCAGTCAGCCCAATCTTGCCGTCTTCCATCAACGCCAGAACCGCCGTGCTTGTAAACGCCTTCGTTTGCGAAGCAATGCGAAATACCGTGTCCATCGTCATTCGCCTGCCCGCTTCTTTGTCGCTCCACCCCACGGCGCGCTCGTAAACCGGCTTGCCGTCCCGCAGCACCAGCGCCACCGCACCGGCAATCTTGTTCTCGTCCACGTATCTTTTGAGGAGACGATCGATCCGCGCCGCTCTTTCGGACGCGTCGGAACCTCCCGTCGAAACTTTCTTCGCAACCGCAACGGCAACCGGCGGCTTAGCCGTATCTGTTTGTGCGGCCGCGAGCGTCGCCGCAAGAAGGAAAACAATGGCAGTCAGCTTTTTCACGTGGCCGATCTTATCACGCGCCATGCCATTTTGCATCTGGGCTATCCTTCAAAGATAGCCACCTAGGGCGCTGGCGATACTGACAAGATTGGCAGAGTGAAATCAATGAATTTTTTCGCAGTCCGACGCTTAATTTCGTTTTATATCCTTCTGGTTCTCGCTGTGGCAGCGCAAACGCCCGACACAGCCTCAATTCGTGGCACCGTCCGAGATCAGAGTGGCGCCGTGGTGAACAACGCCGAGGTCACTCTTCTAGATTCCGCCTCACAATACCGACACACCACTCTCACCAGCGAATCGGGAACGTTTAACTTTTCCGGACTGCCTGGCTTATATACGATAAGCGCAGCCAAAGCAGGTTTCCAAGCCGCTCTTAAAGATGCCCTTAGTCTGGCCGGTGGCACCAGTGCCGATATATCTCTGCAACTCAATGTGCTCGGCCAACAAACCTCCGTGCAAGTCATTGGCAACGCCGGTGGCATTCGCACAGATGAGCCGCAGTTAGGCCAGTACATCGCCAGTGCGCAAGCCAACGACATGCCGCTGCTGAACCGCCGCATCACCTATCTTCCACTGCTCAACGCCGCCAATCGCCCCGCCATCAACCAGGGCGATATCTTCATGAACGAAGAGTTGTTCACCACCAACGGCGCAGGACGACGCCAAACCTGGTTCGAAATCGACGGCGCGTCCGGTAGCGATAGCTGGGCCGCCAGACAATTTTTGGCAACCTGCCGTTGTTGGCCGTCCAGCAACTCACCGTTATCGAGAACGCCTTTTCCGCGGAATATGGCGGCACCACCGCCAGTTCGGTCAACTTCGTCATGCGACACCGGATCGGATCGTGCAATATCTTTATCAGCGAACTGCTACGCCACGAATCGGCAGGATTGAAACAAATGGAAGACGATCTGTTCGAAGTTTATTTCGAAGCCATTCTATTGGAAGAAATTGACCGCTATCGGAAGACGTTTATAGGGACAGGTAGCCAGGATGAAAACGGAAACGATGATTCGGGTCATTGGGAGATTGCCGCTCGCCATTTAGATGAAAACAAAGCGCATGCTATCCTTTGCTCACTTTAGCCAGACAAAACTTCTCAGGAGTACGTTAGTGAGTCTCACATCTTTGCGTCTCGGTACATATTTGCTTTTGATTTTCTCTGGTGCCGCCTACGCTCAGGACTTTCATGGGAGCTTGCTCGGCACCATCAATGACGCCAGCGGCGCTCGCGTATCTAGCGCGAAAATCGTCGTGGACGTTGTTGGCCCGGCCAGCCACCGTGAGTCTGTCAGCAATCAAAAAGGGGAGTTCCGGTTCAATGATCTCCAGCCGGGAAACTACCATGTTTTAGTAACTGCTTCCGGCTTACAACCCGCCGAAGCCAACGTGACAGTGGCCGTAAGCTCGGTTCAGCAGATCTCAGTCACCCTCCGGCCATCCACACTGACTCAAACAGTGACCGTTCAGGGTTCCGCTTCCTCTATTAGTACCGAACCACTTGACACCACCACGGCCGTAAACGGCGGCGTAGTCACGGCAAGAGACCTCCAGAGCATTCCTTTGGCGAGCCGCAGTTTCGCTAACATCTCTTTTCTGGTACCCGGAACCGAGCCTGTTGAACCGTCCGATCCCACCAAGGCTCGCATTACCGCCGTCTCGTTCGGTGGAAGTTCCGGTTTGAATGATGTCTTGTCCGTCGACGGCGGCGACAACTCGGACGACTACATAGGGGGCTTTCTGCAAAGCTTTTCTCCAGACGGGATTCAGGAGTTTGCCGTTCAGACCTCGCAGCAGGACGCGGCCACCGGACGCACCGTTGGCGGTTCGGTCATTATTACCACTAAGCGCGGTACCGACGAGTTGCACGGCATTGGAGCTTTCTACGAACGTGCCGCGGCGCTCGATGCTCGTTATCCAATCGAGAATCCTGCTCCCCTGCCCAAACAACCCTTCTCTCGCCAGAATTACGTGGCTGACTTGGGCGGTTCAATCGTCAAGGACAAGTTATG
>Ga0302319_10020372_pt1 | contig 12002 bp, 6 predicted proteins | sample Bog_T0_2_FD_203319 | JGI IMG/M metagenome (GOLD analysis project Ga0302319, IMG submission 203319) | Peat permafrost microbial communities from Stordalen Mire near Abisko, Sweden - Bog_T0_2 | ecosystem: Environmental > Terrestrial > Soil > Wetlands > Peat | place: Sweden: Abisko, Stordalen Mire...
ACCATCCTGGCCATCTCACTGCTTAGGATAGGTGAATGTTTATTCAACACCTGTGCGGCCATTGAAGAAACTTCAGAGATAGTCCGCGAATTATTGTGGGAGGCGAAGCCCCGCTCGAACCAAGGCGGGGTGAGCTGGGGTGCCGCGCTCCGTCCGGCGAATGTCCGCGAAGAAAGCTGCGTAGCCCGGGTCTCGCTCGAGCGGTTTTGCCCAGGGGCAATCCTCCATGTCGAGCAGGCCGATGTTGTGTTTGATGAGAGCTACCCGGAACCAGGGTAGGGCTTCCTTCGGGCGGTCCAGCAGAATCAGGATTTCGCCAATTCGGAAACCAGTGTCAGAGCTGTAGTTCGAGCTGGCGCTTCGATCAAAGGCGGCCATCCGGAACCGGAGCAACGTCTGCAGCAGGCCGACTCTGCCGCCACGCGCCCAGCCTTGCGCGACGGTATCGGCCAACGAGGCATCCTCTGGAGCCTGCGTGATCGCAGCGTAGCGGTGGGCCTCAGCAACATACGCCGGAAGGTCTCCCGCTGCAAAATTGAGTTCCATGAGAAACCAGGCGGGGGTGGCAAGAGTGGGCTGGGTCAGTTCGATGTCTCGCAGAGCTGTCATGCCGGCGGCATAGTTGCCGAATTCAGCCTCAAAGAGCGCGGCATCGGTGGCGATAGCGGCCGAGGCAGGATTGAGACGGCGAGCCGCTTCGATTTGCCGTAACGCCTCGGGTCCATCGTCCCTGCATTCGAGCGTGCTGGCGTACCACTGATGCGTCAATACAGAGTTCGGATCGAGTGCCAGCGCACGCCGGAACTCGGCGTCCGATCCCGCGATGTCCCAGTCCCAGTAGAAGAGAGCGAAAGCCCTGGCCGCATGGGCATCTGGGAGGTTCGGATTGAGCGCGATGGCGCGATCGGCCGCGGATTCAGCCTTGTTGAGTGCATCACCCAGATCGGCCCGGCCAAACTGCGGGAGCAGGTCGTAGGTCTCGGCCAGTCCGGAATAGGCCTCGGCGTAGGAGGGATCGAGCACGACCGCCTGCATGTAAGCATCCTGCGCTCTGGCGAGGCCCTCGGCGGTGCGCAAATTCCAGAAGTAGTGTCCGCGAAGGTAGAGATCTTCTGCGCCGGTTGCCGGGACATGCCTGACGCTGGATTCCCGAGCTGTCGACTTAGCCAGGGAAACGTCGCGCGGACCCCTCTGTATCCAGAATCCAACGGCAACGAGCATCATCGCCGCCGCAGCGGCCAATACCATCCATCGGCCACGAGCCTCTCGTTCGGGCGGAGCTGCCTCAGGCGTTGGCGCTTCCACCCGGTCGGCGGGCCCAAGGTCGGCAGGCGCGAGCATCGCAGCGCTCTCTAACATCGTCGACTCGCTACCGCCAGGACGCTTCTCCGTAGCGCGAACCGAGCTTTCCATCCATGAATCGAGTTCCCACGAGTACGCGAAGACTGCGCTGCGCTTGCCGCCCGGCGCCCGATGCACCGGCAGCCCGCGCTCCCGCTCCCACCGCTTGGCGGTGCGCTCGTCGCAGCCAAAGTAGCCGGCAATGCATTTCCAGGATCCGAGCTTTTGCGGCGGCGTGGAGACGCCCATAGGACTGGTGTGCGCGATCGCCATACGAAACCCGTTCCTGCCGGCAAAAAGAAGCGGCGAGATAACCTGGTCGTAAATGGGGGAAGGGCAACAGTATAGTCCGGCGTTATGAGCCCCACAAGAAGAAATCTCGACCCCTTTTAGCCCTGATTTGTCCCTTCCTGTCCCCTCGACTCCCTCCATCCGCGGCTCCGTTTTGTCTCAACTTTGGCCCCGGTGGCAAGCGCAACCCTTTCGCGCTCCCCTGGATCAAGGCCGGGTCGACCGCTGGGTGACACGGCGTCGTGGGGTTCATCCACTCCGGCTATCCGGGTCCCGTGATGTCCCTTCCTGTCCTCTCACTTCTCTTGTCACGAAAGGCGGGAAGAGGGACCTTCGTGGAGTAGAGCGTAGCGGGCGTTTGCCCGATCGCAAGGACGGTGTCGAGATGAAGGCCATCAGGTTGCAGGTTGTCGTGTTCGTTTGCGGATTGTTCGGCTTCTGCCTACAGGGGAGCGCTACCACTCTCCCGCTCGGCCAGGTGACCACCGGGACTATCAGTCCGGCGGGCTCGACGGTTTCTTACACCTTCACGGGGAGCGTCGGCGAGGTGATCGATCTGACCATGACGCCTACAAGCGGCAGTCTGGCCCCAATCATCAAGCTTTACAGCCCCAGTCCAGTGACCTTGCTCTCCACTGCCAATAACTTCGATTGCGGTGCGGCCCCGGTGGAGATGAATACGGTGATGCTTCCTTCCGCTGGAACCTATACCGTGATCGTAGGCGACTGCAACAATACCAATACAGGTAACTACAACCTTTACTTTCAGTCGACAAACAGCCCGGCCGGAGCCGCCAGTCTCACCTTTGACCAGACGGTCTCTGGGGCAATCGGTTCGGCCGCGCAGAGCAATACGTACGCCTTCAGCGCCACCGCCGGCAACGTGATCGACATAACCATGACAAACACCAGCGGCACCCTGGCCCCGAAGATTCGGCTCTACAACCCCAACGGGGAACTGAACGCATCCGCTTCCAACTTCGACTGCGGGGCCGCCCCTGTAGAGATGAATACGGTCACCCTGCCGTCCACCGGAACCTACGTGGTTCTGGTTGGTGACTGCAGCGATACGAACACCGGGAACTACGAGATTTATTCGCAGCTTACCAATGCCCCAGGCGGCAGCCCAATTCTTCCTCTACTTTTTGGTCAAAGCCAGCCGGACACGCTGACTACGGCGGCGCAGAGTAATACGTATACGTTCAGCGCAAACGCCAACGACGTAATCGATATAACCATGACGAACACCAGTGGAAGCCTCGCCCCGAAGATACGGCTCTACAACCCCAACGGGGCACTCAACACGTCGTCCTACAACTTCGACTGCGGGGCCGCCCCAGTGGAGATGAATACGGCCACCCTGCCGACTACCGGCACCTATACCGTCCTGGTTGGTGACTGCAGCGACACGAATACCGGAAACTACGTGATTTACTCGCAGCGGATCAATAATCCATCGCGGGCCTCGGCGCTCTCCCTCGGTCAGACGATGTCCGGTCTCATAGCTTCGGCGGCAAAGAACAATACCTACACGTTCAGCGCCAACGCCAGCGACGTGATCGATATCACCATGTCGAACACCAGTGGGAGCCTCGCCCCGAAGATCCGGCTCTACAACCCGAGCGGGGCGCTCAACACGTCTGCCTCGAACTTCGATTGCGGGGCCGCCCCAGTGGAGATGAATACGGTCACCCTGCCGTCTACCGGCACCTATACCGTCCTGGTTGCTGACTGCAGCGATACGAACACCGGGAACTATGAGATTTACTCGCAGAGAACGAACAAGCCGGTCGGCGGAGTGGATTTTGTCTTCGGCGGCGGAGCCACGCCGGGTTCGATCGGCAACGCTGCACAGAGCAATACCTACATCTTCGGCGGTACCGCTGGCACGGCGGTCGACATTACGATGACCAATCTCAGCGGAACCCTCGCTCCGAAGCTGCGGCTTTACAACCCTGACGGATCGCTGGCCGGATCCGCTTCCAACTTCGATTGCGGGGCCGCCCCTGCGCAGCTGAATGTGGGCTCACTCGCGCAGACTGGGTTGTTTACTTTGTTGGCTGGCGATTGCAGCGACATAAACACCGGCAACTACAATATCTCAGGTCAATGCATTGGCGGCACCTGCACGGCCGTCCTTAGTACGCCCACCGTGACGGTGACGCCGTCTTCGCCCTATCTAACCACAGCACAGGCAGTGCCGGTAACCGTGACCGTCAGCGGCGGATCCGGCCCAACTCCGACCGGCTCGGTCACTCTGAGCGGTGGCGGCTACACGTCATCCCCTGGGACACTGAGCTCAGGCACGGTGAGCTTTAACATCCCGCCCGGTACCCTGTCCGTGGGCAACGACACTTTGACGGCGACCTACACGCCGGACGCCGGCAGTTCCTCGACCTATAGCAGCGCGACTGGCTCGGTTCCTGTGACGGTCGTTTCGTCGACCTTCTCCTGCGCGAGCGCGAACCCGAACCCCAATCCGAATCCGGAGTCGTTTGCCAACCCCGGCGACTTCAACGCCGACTGTAAGAGCGACGTGCTGTGGCGGAACAGTTCCACCGGGCAGGTCTACGAGTGGTTCATGAATGGGACCTCGACCCTGAGCGCCGGTACCCCTGGCGGCGCCACCTCTCCGTGGACGATTGTGGGCGAGGGCGATTTCAATGGCGATGGCATGGCCGATATCCTGTGGCGAAACAGCACTACCGGGCAGGTCTACATCTGGCTGATGAACGGGCACTCCATTGTGACCCAGGCCAGCCCTGGCACCGTCACGACTGACTGGGCCATTGCGGGCGTTGGCGACTTCAATGGGGATGGCAAAGCCGATATCCTGTGGCAAAACAGCACCAGCGGGCAGGTCTATATCTGGATCATGAACGGGACAGCGATTGCGAGCGCCGGGAGCCCGGGCACTGTCGCATCCGGATGGAATATCCAGGGTGTTGGCGATTTCAACGACGATGGCAGAGCCGATGTCCTTTGGCAAAACAGCACCAGCGGGCAGGTCTATGTCTGGCTGATGAACGGGACCGCAATTGCAAGTCAGGCGAGCCCAGGCACCGTCGCCTCGGGATGGAACATCGAGGGCGTCGGCGACTTCAATGGGGATGGCAATGCCGATATCGTTTGGCGCAACAGCACCAGCGGTCAGGTCTACCTCTGGCTGATGAACGGGACCGCGGTTGTGAGCCAGGCGAGCCCGGGTAGCGCCACTACCGACTGGGCCATCGAGAGCGTTGGCGATTTCAATGGGGATGGCGACGCCGATGTCTTGTGGCGGAACAGCACCACCGGGCAGACCTACATCTGGCTGATGAACGGGACTACGATTACAGGCCAGGCGAGCCCGGGCAGCGCCACGTCCGCCTGGCAGATCGTGAGTGTGAACTAACGCGGTAGCCTCTTAGGGACGACGCAGAGAACGACGACGCAAAGAGCAGATCAACGATATGCGGGTGGAATGTGCAAGCCACCCTGAAGTTGCAATGGCGGAGGGAGAGGGATTCGAACCCCCGGTACCCTTTCGGGTACAGCGGTTTTCAAGACCGCCTGTTTCAACCGCTCACACATCCCTCCGCGTGGGAAGCCTTTATCCATAGTACGACGGCCCGATCCCCTCCTCCATACCCGAAACCGCTGGGTGGACCGCGACTCACCTACAATCAGAACTTGCGCCGGACCGGTTCCATCGCGGATCCCGTCGCATTTTCTCCATGTGTGGCCGCTACTATCGCCGATCGGAGAAGCAGCGCATCGCTGAAGCGTTTCGCATTGGCGTGCCGCCCTCCTTCGAAATTCCTCCCGACTATAACGTCGCCCCTTCGACCATGCAGCCGGTGGTCGTGGAGGATCGCGATAGCGGTGAGCGCGCCTTGCGCCTGATGCGCTGGGGACTGATCCCTTCCTGGTGCGGCGATCCGAAGACGCTGGGCGTGAGCACCATCAACGCCAAGGCCGAGAGTGTGATGACCAAGCCCATTTGGCGTGTTCCATTCACCAAACGGCGGTGCCTCGTGCCCGCCGATGGTTTCTATGAATGGGAGAAACTCGGCTCGAAGACGAAACAGCCATGGGCTTTTGCTCTGCAGAGCGGCGAGCCCTTCGCCTTCGCCGGCCTTTGGGAACGCTGGAAGGCGCCCGACCATCAGTCCGAGTTGGACACCTACTCCATCATCACGACCGAGGCGAATGAACTCGCTTCATCCGTGCATGACCGCATGCCCGTCATCCTGATGCCGCGGGACTATGAGCGCTGGCTGCATCGCGACGATGCAGCACGTCCGCCCATCGATTTACTGCGTCCATACGATTCCGCCCTGATGCAGTCCTGGAGGGTCAGCCCGGCGGTCGGAAACGTCCGCAACAACGCTCCCGACCTGCTCGAACCCACGCCGTCGACGACGCTGTTCTGAGCCCAACACACCGCACGGCTGTGACCGTTACTGTTCCTGTTTCTCTTCGCCCAGTCCCGCAGTGATCATCGGCAGCCCGGTTGCCGGCCAGTGGCTCACCTGCGCGTCCACGTTGGGAGCGAGCGCGCAGTCGGCATTCGTCACTGGCGTCACATCGACGTTCCACCCATCCACGACCACCAGCGGTACATCGCCTTTCAAATCGGCCAGCGCCGCGTCGATCATGATGGTGCGGCTCTCCCCCGGATCGAGCCAGATGTAGTTGTCCGAATAGAAGACCGGCAGCACGCGATCCCCGGTGCTCTTCCGGCGCAGTTGCAGATGCGCCATGAGCGCTATGGCCTTTCCGGGATTCGTCAGGGTGACCTCCACGCCCAGCCTGTCCGTCGCGTCGTGCCGCGCGATTGTTCCGTCGAGCTTTACTATGGGCAGGGAATCGAGCGGCGTCAGAACGTCGTGATCCTGGGGACGCGGCTTCCAGTAAAGATTGCGCGAAACCACCTGCCCCTGCGCATCGTGCAGCTCCAGCTTCACGAAATAGAACCCAGGAATCTCCTCCGGCAGCGGCGTCGGCCCGAGGTCGATCGCCGTATCGGCCGGTCCGCTGACGGGAATATCCTTCTGGATGTCAGCTTTTCCCCGCAGCGACTCGATGCTCACGTGCGCGGTGTCCCCAGTGATCGCCACGGGCAGATTATTGATGACCTGCAGATGCCCGTCTTGTTCGTCCATCTGAATGTGCACCGGTTCGGACGCCGACTTCACCGCAAAGAGCGACGCGTTTGGCTCGAGATCGTAGTGATAGAGCTGCCACACAAAACTGGGCTGCGCCGGATCGCTCATCCACGTAATCACGCCTGTGTCCGGCGCAAACAGCATCGCGTTACGGCCCTCGTACATTGCCCGGTAGGCTTCGTAGTTCATCATCTGCGCCTTGCGCACGAAGTCGGCGAGGTTGGCGATGCGGCCATACCTCCCGGCCAGTACATAAGGATAGGTATCCCCATGCTGCGCGCCCTTGGCGAAATCGTGTTCGGCCCAGTCGTCGTTGATGACCTCCCAGTCCTTCTGCGGCATCATGCCGTGAATCGACTCAAGCGTCGGCACGGACATGCTGCCCGTCTCCGTCTTGAAAGGCGCGTCGGGAACATAGAACGCCTCCGGCTCTCGCCAGTAATAAGGTCCGCCCGACATCACGCCGCGCCCGGCCGTCGAGCTCGGCTGATAGAGCCGCGCCGGATCCATCTCCGGAATCATCTTCTCCAGAACGCTGTCGATCTCCGGCGGCGGATAGCCCTCGTTGCGCGCACACCACAGCGCAATCGACGGATGATTGCGGAAGCGAAGAATCTTATCGTGCACGTTGGCGAGGTAGACCTGCAAATCGTCCGGATTCGGCCCATCGCTGGGATTCGGCTGGAAAAACTCATCCCACAGCAAAATCCCGTACTTGTCGCAAATCTCGTAGAAATCCTCGCTGGTGCTCTGTCCTACCCAGTTGCGGATCATGTTCATGTTGGCCAGCGCGTGGAGATGAATCTCCGCATCGAGGCGTTCCCGCGGAATCCGCTTCATCGCTTCGTCCAGACCCCAGTCCCCGCCGCGGATGAACACCTTCACTCCGTTCACGGAAATCGTCAGCGCATCCATGCCGCCGTAAGTGATCTTGCGAATCCCAAACGCGGTATCCGTGGCGTCGGAGTCCTTTCCATGCTCCACAAAATGTAAGTGCAGCGTGTACAAATTCTGCGGGCCATAACCGTTCGGCCACCACAGCTTCGGATTCGCCACATGCAGCGCCGCAATCGTCTTCGGCTCGAGGGTCACAGGCTGCGTGCTCTTCGCCGCCACCGTCACATTCTGCGAGAACTGCACATCGCCAAAGCTGCCATCCAGCACGCCCTTCTGCGCTTTGTCCGAAGTATTCTCGAGCGTCGCCTTCACCGTCACGTCAGCCGTCGCCGTGCTCGGCAGGGGCAGATCTGTAATCACCAGCGGATCCTCGACCAGCACTGGCCCGGAAGCCGAGAGCCAGACCTTCTGCCACAGGCCGGTGTCGCGATCGCGCATCGCGTTCAGCCAGTCCCAGCCAATCGTGGACAGGAACGCCGGCCCATCGATCGCCGTGATGCCGCCATTCTTACCCACCCCATTCGCGATCGTGTGCTCGTGGGGAACACCCGGATGCGGCTGCGGCGCAACCTTCACCGCGAGCACAGCCGTCTCGCCCGGAGTCACGAGCTTCGTAATGTCGAAGCGCCCGCGTATGAAGGCACCCTGGATGGTGCCCGCCTGGGTGCCGTTCACCCAGACTTCAGAAGAGAAATTCGCTCCGTCGAAGTGCAGCCACACCTGCCGGCGCGCCCAGCTTTTCGGCACAGTAAACACCGTGCGATACCAATACGAAGTCTTGTTCAGGCTCTCGGGAATGATGCTCTCGCGATTGTTCTCTCCGTAGAGTGGCTCGGGATAGACTCCGGCGTTCACCATGCTGGTCAGCACCGTGCCCGGCACCGTCGCGGCAATCCACCCACTCGGCTGATAGCTCTTCACGGAAACAGCCGCACCGGCATCGGTCACCTTCGCGCTGTCCTGCAGTTGCCATCCCGCCGTGAGTTCCATGGGCGCAGGCAATGCCTGCGATTGCCCCTGCGCAGCCGCGCAGAACCCTGCCATCGCCATCACTGCCAGCCGGCCGAAAAGTCTCTTATCTCTAAGCACCGTCGTCCTCTTTCGTTCGTGTCGAGGGAATCCGCGAAATCGGCCCCGTCCAAGTATTCACAATCCAGCACGAAACTCAACCGGCGGCCAGTACGCCCGCGTAGCTTCTTCGGCTATCGGACTTGCGGCACGAATTGACAGATCGGGCTCCGGCAATCCCGGTGCGACACTGGCAGCATCCCAAAGCGTACAGGGGTGGTCATGCCAGATTCTTCCGCCGCAATACCCATGCGGCCGTTTGGAAAACATGCTGACCTAAAAATCTCTGCGCTCGGCCTCGGCGGCCACCACATCGGCCAGGCAACCGACCAGCGCACCGCCATCAATATTGTTCACGGCGCCATCGACGGCGGCGTGACTTTCTTCGACAACTGCTGGGAGTACCACCGGGGCAAATCCGAGAACTGGATGGGCGCGGCGCTCAAGGGCAAGCGCGACAAAGTCTTTCTCATGTCCAAGGTCTGCACCCACGGCCGCGATGGCTCGCTCGCGATGCAGATGCTCGAGCAGTCGCTGAATCGCCTTCAGACCGACCACCTCGATCTCTGGCAGGTTCACGGCGTCGTCTTTGAGAATGATCCGGAACTCTTCATCCGCCCGGGCGGCGCGGCCGAAGCGCTGCGTACAGCCCAGGAGCAGGGCAAAGTCCGCTTCCTCGGCTTCACCGGCCACAAGCATCCCGAGATTCACCTGGCGATGCTCAACGTCGGCTTTCCCTGGGACGCTGTTCAGATGCCTCTCAACCCCTTCGACGCGAATTTCCTCAGCTTCGAGCAACTGGTTCTCCCCGAGCTCACCAAGCGCGGCGTCGCGGCCCTCGGCATGAAGCCGATCGGCGGCAATGGAGATATGGTCCGCAAGGGCGCGGTCACCGCCGAACAGGCCCTCTCCTACGCCATGAGCCTGCCCGTCACCACCACCATTACCGGCATGGAGTCGATGGAGATCCTGAAGCAAAATCTCAAAATCGCACAGGGATTCAAAGCGCTCTCCGATGCCGAAATGCAGGCTATCCGCGACCAGGTGAAGCAGCCGGCCGCCGACGGCCGCTTCGAGCCCTACAAGACTTCGCTCAAGTTTGACAATCCTGAAGCGCGCATGGCGCATAACTACCCACTCGACGAGCAGTCTGTGGAAGTGAAGGAAATACTGAGGGCCACCGAGAATTCCGGCCATCCCTGGCCCGCGGTATCCTCATGAGCAACGGGCCCTTCGTTGCGGTGTCGCGCAGAACCTTTTTAAGATCGGCCGCGCTGGCCGGGGCGGGTGCGGTGGCAGGACGCCCATCCGGTCCGGCACAACAGGCCTCGGGAGAATCCATGCCTTCCTATTCCGTGCCTCGACGGCCCTTCGGAAAAACAGGAGAACAGGTCTCCATTCTCGGCGTCGGCGGCTATCACCTGGGCGCGACGAAGGATCAGCAGGAAGCCAACACAGTGGTCGCCCGCGCCATCGATTCCGGCATCAACTTTTTCGATAATGCCTGGGAGTACAAAGACGGCGTCAGCGAAGAGCGACTCGGCGTCGCCCTCAAAGGCAAACGCGACCAGGTCATCCTCATGACCAAGGTCTGCACCCATGGCCGCGATAAGAGCGTCGCTATGCAGCAACTCGAAGAGTCACTCCGCCGCCTCGGCACCGATCACCTCGATGTCTGGCAGATTCACGAAGTGGTTTATTACAACGATCCCGACCTCATCTTCCGCCCCGATGGCGCGATTGAAGCCCTCGCTGCCGCGAAGCAGCAGGGGAAAGTCCGCTGGGTCGGATTCACCGGCCACAAAGATCCCGCCATCCACCTGAGGATGCTGAGCAACGATTATCCCTTCGACACTATCCAGATGCCGCTGAATCCTTTCGACGCGCGCTACCGCAGCTTTCAGCAGCACGTGCTGCCGGAGGCGAACCGTCGCGGCATGGCTGTTCTTGGTATGAAGAGTCTCGGTGGCAGCGGCGAAATGGTGGCCCACGGCGCCATCACTGCGGAGGAAGGTCTGCGTTACGCCATGAGTCTGCCGGTCGCGACCACCATCAGCGGCATGGATTCGCTGGATGTCCTTGAACAGAACCTCAGCATCGCCGCCAACTTCAAGCCGATGACCGAAGCCGAACGGCACGCCCTCGAAGAGCGCGTGCGGCAGTGGTCGGCTGATGGCCGCTACGAGCTGTTCAAGACCACCGTCAAATACGACGGCGATGTCGGCCGCCAGCAGCATCAATTCCCCACGACGGAAAAGCTGCCGGCATAAAGAAAGCAAGCCGGGAGCCAGGTGCAGGGAGCCCCCTGGACTGCGGCATGACTCTCCTTCGTTCCTCCAGGCGCCATTCTGCCATGACGACACCGTAACTCCGCAGATATATGTGCAAAGTCGTGAAATTTTGCTTACCGAAGAGCCGGTATCGCGGGATATCCTAGGCGTTCGGACGCGAGGACCCGGCCTGGGATGAAAATTGCAGTCGTGACGGAGACCTTTCTCCCCAAAATCGATGGGATCGTCACGATGGTGACCAAGACGGTGGAAACGCTCATTGAGCGCGGCGACGAGGTTCTCATCTTCGCGCCGAGCGGCGGTCCGGCGGAACTCTTCGGCGCAGAAGTCGTCAGCCTTCCTTCGGTGCCCTTTCCCTTTTATCCGGAGCTGCGGGTGGCCGCGCCACGGGCCTCGATGCGCAGGCACCTCGTGGATTTTCGTCCTGACGTGTTCCATCTGTTCGAGCCGTCGCTCCTCGGAGTGGGGGGCATTTATTACGGCAAGGTGCTCCGTATCCCTATCGTGATCTCCTACCACACCAACTTTCCCGCCTACCTGCACTACTACAAGCTGGGATTTTTCCAGGGACCGACCTGGAAGCTGATGCGCCAGCGTCATCTGCGCGCCGATCTGAATTTGTGCACCTCGACCGCCATGATGGACGAACTGGCTGACCATGGCATCGACCGGTTGGCTTTGTGGGAAAAAGCCGTCGACGCGGAGCGATTCCACCCATCGAAGTGTTCGGCGGAGATGCGCCGCACGCTGAGTGGCGGCGAGCCGGACAAGCCGCTGCTGTTGTATGTCGGCCGTTTGTCCGCGGAGAAAGACATCGCCGCGCTGCGAGACGTGCTCCGAGCCATGCCGGGGGTGCGGCTGGCCATCGTCGGCGACGGTCCGCTGCGCCACGAACTCGAACGTTATTTCCGCGGCACGCCCGCGTACTTCGCGGGCTATCTGCGTGGGGAGCCCCTGGCCGCCG
>Ga0302319_10020375_pt1 | contig 12001 bp, 13 predicted proteins | sample Bog_T0_2_FD_203319 | JGI IMG/M metagenome (GOLD analysis project Ga0302319, IMG submission 203319) | Peat permafrost microbial communities from Stordalen Mire near Abisko, Sweden - Bog_T0_2 | ecosystem: Environmental > Terrestrial > Soil > Wetlands > Peat | place: Sweden: Abisko, Stordalen Mire...
CCGGGGGAATGGACGGGAATTCTTCGCCGAGCGGCTTGAGGGTCGCCAGAAGCGCGAGAAGTGACCGCGGCGGAGCCGCTTCAATCACCAGCTTATTGCCGTCCTTGCGCATGATGGCGTCATCCCCAGGAAGTTCGAACTCCCTTGGAATCCTGACGGCTTGGTTTCGTCCATTCTTGAACAGCTTGACGTGTCTTTCTGGCATATGTCAAAGCACATGCCATTCTAGGTGGTCCAGCAAGCGACAAACCGCTTCGCTGCAATAAGCCGAGGCTTGAGTGCGTGGGAACTGTTTTTCTTATAACCCGATGATTTAAAACAATATCCGCCAGCCGCGACCAGTTCGAGCAAGGCGCCCCTTGTTCCGCCGGCGAGCGGCGCAGATCGCGCCCCGACTCGGGTGCCTAGGCCTTGTTCCTGACCGACTCAGGAAACGGCAGCAGGTGGATACGCTGCCCGGTGGCGGCAAATATGGCATTTGCCACTGCCGGTCCGACCGGCGCGACGCCGGGTTCGCCCACCCCCGTGGGCACCTCGGCAGACGGTACGATGTGCACCTCCACGTTGGGCATCTCGTTGATGCGCAGCACCCGGTAGCCGTTGAAGTTGTCCTGTTCGACCTTGCCCTTGTCCAGCGTGATCGCGCCGAAGCGGATGGCGCCGAGCCCGAAGCCGATCCCGCCCTCCATCTGCGCCTTGATCACGTCCGGATTGATCGCAATGCCGCAGTCCACCGCACAGACGACGCGGTCCACGGTGACCTTGCCCGCAGCATCCACCGACACTTCGGCCACCTGCGCGACCAGGGTATTGAAGGCTTCGGCCACCGCAATGCCGCGGCCCTTGCCTTTCGGCAGTGGACCGTCGTGCCACCCCGCCTTGTCGGCGGCGAGTTCCAGGACCGCCTTCATACGCGGCTCGTGCGCCAGCAGGTCGCGGCGGAACGCGAACGGATCCTTGCCGGCCGCGTGCGCGACCTCGTCGATGAAGGCCTCGACCGCGAAGGTCGTGTGCGAACTGCCGACCACGCGCCACCACAACACGGGCACGGGATTGCGGGTGGTGACGAGCGAGACGTCGATGTTCGGGATGTCGTAGGCAATGGTCGACGCGCCCTCGACCGAGGTGGGATCGACGCCGTCCTTGACCATTGCCTCGAACGGGCCGCCGCTCATGATCGACTGGCCGACGATGACGTGCCTCCAGCCGATCAGTTCCTTCTGCGCGTTCAGGCCCGCTTCGAGCTTGTGGAAATACATCGGCCGGTAGAGGCCGCCGTGCAGGTCATCCTCACGGGTCCATTGCAGCTTGATCGGCGTCCCGTCGGCACCAAAGGCACGGGCGATCGACACCGCCTCGACGATGTAGTCGGAGCGCACATTGGCGCGGCGGCCAAAGCTGCCGCCGGCATACAGCGTGTGAATATTGACTTGAGCGGGGTCGAGTCCGGCCGCCTTCGCGGCATTTGCCTGATCGAGGGTCTGGAACTGGTCGCCGGTCCAGATCTCGCAGCTATCCGCAGTCAGCTTCACCACCGCATCCAGCGGTTCCATCGGCGCATGCGCGAGATACGGGAACTCATAGCTGGCGGCAATCCGATGCGCGGCATCCTTGATGGCCGGTCCCGCCGCGCCCACTTTGCGCGCCGTGGCGGCCGGCTGTCCGGCGAGGTGCCGGTACTCGGTCATGATCTCGGCGGAGCTGCGCTTCTCGGCGTGCGTATCGTCCCAGTCGACGATGAGCGCATCGCGGCCCTGTTTTGCCGCCCAGAAGCCTTTCGCCACCACGGCGACGCCATTCGGCACCTGGACGACCTTGACCACGCCCGCCACGTTGGCGGCCGCGGTCGCGTCAAAGCTCCTGACCGTCGCGCCGAACAGCGGCGCGCGCTTCAGCAGCGCCACGAGCATCCCGGGCATCGCTACGTCGATCGTGAACCGCGCGGTGCCATCGCTCTTGGCGGCCACGTCGACGCGGGGAACCCGGTGTCCGATCAGCTTGAAGTCCTTCGGGTCCTTGAGGCTCACCTGCTCGGGAACGGGGAGCGCCGCGGCGCGGGTCGCGAGCGCGCCATAGCCCGCCTGGCGCCCGCTGGAGGCGTGGCGGACGACGCCCTTGTCGGTGGTGAGTTCGGTGACCGGCACGTTCCAGTCCGCTGCCGCAGCCTGCAGCAACATGGCGCGGGCCCTGGCGCCCGCTTCGCGCAGCTGCGCCCAGGAGTTGTTCATCGCGGAACTGCCGCCAGTGCCCTGCATCCCGAAGGCGAGGTTGGCGTACAGCTTCGCATTGGCAGGAGCGCTTTCGACACGGACCTGGGCCCAGTCGGCGTCGAGTTCCTCGGCCAGCACTGTCGCGATGCCGGTATAGGCGCCCTGGCCCATTTCCAGGTGCTTGGCGATGACGGTCACGCTGCCGTCCGGGGCGATGCTGACGAAGGCATTTGGCATGAATACGCCGCCTGTCTCCGCGGCTTCTGCGCGGCGTGCGGGACCCGCCCACTGAAAGCCGATGGTCAGCGCAACGGCGGATACGGCGCCGGTGTTCTTGAGGAATGCGCGGCGGGAAGTGCGGGAGGCGGTGCGGGGTGGCGTCATGGGTCTAACCTTTCAGGGTCTGCGCGGCAGAGTGAATCGCGGCACGGATGCGGGGATAGGTCCCGCAGCGGCAGATATTGCCGCTCATCGCGGCGTCGATCTCGGCGTCGCTCGGTGCAGTGTTCTTCTCCAGCAGCGCGGTCGCCGACATGATCTGGCCGCTCTGGCAGTAGCCGCACTGCGGCACCTGCAGGCCAACCCAGGCCGCCTGCACGGCCTTTGCCGGTCGGCTCTGCAGCCCCTCGATCGTCGTGACGTTTTTCCCCGCCACCGCCGACAGCGGCGTGACACAGGAGCGCAGCGCCACCCCGTCAATGTGTACCGTGCACGCGCCGCACAGGGCCATGCCGCAGCCGAACTTTGTCCCGGTTAGGCCCGCGACCTCGCGCAGAGCCCACAGCAGGGGCATGGTCGGGTCAGCGTCCAGGGTGGCGGAGGCGCCGTTGAGCAAGAAGGTGGTCGTCATGGGTAATGACTCCGCAGCAGGGGTGCGAAAATAGGGAGAACGCACAATAGATTATCCCATGTCACGGGGCGTTTATAGTCGCACCTCGCTGCGGTTACCGGCCAACCGAACGGATCCCTGGTGTCACGCAGGGCGCGTCATGACAAGATTCGAAAATGACGATCAAATCCCCGGCGCGCCCACCGAAGGCTCCTCGCCATGGCCTGGCGCGGGTGATTTCCAAAATGGGCCTGGGCTCGCGCAAGCAAGCCACGCTGTGGGTAGGCGAGGGACGGGTTCGCGTCAACGGTCGGGCCGTACACGATGCGGAGTTTCCAGTCGTTCAGGGGGTGGACCGGATAGAGATTGACGGTCAGATGTCCGAAGCCGCGGGACGGCTGGCATTGATGTTGAACAAGCCACGCGGTCTGGTCACAACTGCAGAAGACGAACAGGGCCGGGATACCGTTTATAGCTGCTTCACCGGCGCCGGTCTGCCGTGGCTGGCCCCTGTTGGGCGCCTCGACAAGGCGAGTGAAGGGCTACTCCTGTTTACCAACGATCCTGTCTGGGCGGCGGGGATCATGGATCCGCAGGTTGGGCAGGCCAAGACCTATCATGTGCAGATCGACGCGTTGCCCGACGCTGCGTTGCTCGCTGCACTCGAGCGCGGGGTGATTGTCGGCACGGAACTTCTGGCTGTGAAGTCGGCGCGTTGCCTGCGCGCAGGGGGTCGCAACGCCTGGCTGGAAATCGTCCTGGATGAGGGACGCAACCGGCAGATACGGCGGCTGCTGGCCGCTCTGGATGTGTCCGTGCTGCGCCTGGTGCGCGTGGCCATAGGTCCGCTGCGCCTGGGAGAACTCGGAAAGGGACAGTGGCGGATGCTCACCGTGAACGAAGTCGACTCGTTGAAACGCGGCGGCGTTACAGCGTCCGATACATGACGAAGGCATCCACGAATCCCTCGGTCGGGTGTCGGAAAGCCTCCGGCAGGCGACCGACGATCTCGAAGCCGAGTGACTGCCAGAGCCGCACGGCGCGCTCGTTGGTTGAAACGACGAAGTTGAACTGCATTGCCCGGAACCCCCGCGAGCGGGCGTGGGCCAATGAATGTACGCACATGGCGCGCGCAATTCCGCGCCCTGAAGCTCTGGGTTCGGTCACGTAGCCGCAGTTGCAGACGTGGCGACCGCCGCCAGCCTGATTGGCACGCATGAAGTACGTGCCCACGATCGCCCCATTGTCGTCTGCGACGAAGACGTCCTTGTCCGCAGCGAGCCAATATGCCAGTGCATCCACCTCGCGGATGTCGGAATCGATCGCATAGGTTGACCCGTCACGGAACACCGGGAGAATGATCCCGGCGATCGCCTTTGCGTCGGCGGGATGCGCTCGTCTGATCTCCATGCTGTGTATGCTCCGGTGCGCGCCTGTCCCATCAATGGTACGCGAACGGCAAGGCAGGCTGGCGACAGCAATGCGTGTCGGAAGCTAGGCCCGATACCGCAGCGCCTCGACCAGCAGGGAAAATGCCGCCGAAGGCTGTCGTCGGCTGGGGTAGTACAGGTGGTAGCCGCTGTAGGGCTGGCACCAATCCGCCAGGACCCGCTGCAGGCGCCTTCTTGCAAGCAGCGGCGCCGCGAGGTCCAGCGGAACATACGCAAGCCCGAATCCGGCGATGGCCGCGCTGAGAATCTGCGGCGTGCCGTTGAACGTGAGTTGGCCGTCAACCCGCGCCCGCAGCTTGCGACTGCCTTTCTCAAACTCCCACGCATACAGGCCGCCATGTGTCGGAAGGCGCAGGTTGATGCAGTTGTGATGGACGAGGTCCTGTGGGGACTTTGGTTCCGGGCGAGTCCTGAAATAGGACGGAGCGGCCACTACGGCCATGCTGACATCCGGTCCCACCCGCACGGCGATCATGTCCCTGGCTACCTGTTCGCCGGAGCGCACGCCGGCGTCACAGCGTTGGGCGACGATATCGGTCAGGCCGTAGTCGGTGAGGATCTCGACCTTGACCCCGGGGTACTTGCGCAGAAACGGCTGAAGTTTCGGCCACAGGATCTGATCCGTTGCATAGTCGGTTGACGTGATGCGGACCGTGCCGCTTGGCATGACACGGAGATCGTTCAGGGATTTCAGTTCCGCCTCCACCTCGTCCAGTCGCGGTCCGACTGAGTTCAGGAGGCGCTCGCCGGCATCGGTAGGCGCGACCGAGCGGGTGGTGCGCGTGAGAAGGCGGATTTCCATCCTGGCTTCCAGATCGCGAATGAGGTGACTGAGCGAGGACTGCGAAATGCCCAGCGTCGCCGCAGCTCTGGTGAAGCTTCGCTCGCGCGCGACGGTCAGAAAGGCAACCAGATCATTGAGGTTGGTTCTTCGCATATATGCGTCCAGGCCATAAGAGCATTTCGATTATACCCACTAGTCACGCCGGCCAATCGGACTAATGTGAGCGCCATGAATGGACGCCGCTTCGGTGTTCAGGCGGGGGAGGGCTCATGACTATCAGGCGCAACGGATCGCAGGCCGCATTCAGGGGCTCAGCCGACAACTTCACGGGAAATGTTCGTGTCGAGCCGCTGTTCCAGGCTCCCGGCGGCGGAGAGTTTGGCGGCGCGAGCGTCACATTCGAGCCAGGCGCACGTTCCGCCTGGCATACGCACCCCTGCGTCCAGACCCTGATCGTCATCTCCGGCCTTGGCTGGACGCAGTGCTGGGGGGAGGCGAGGGAGGAAATCCGACCTGGCGACGTCGTCACATGCCCACCTGACAGGAAACACTGGCACGGTGCGACCGATACGACCGCCATGACCCACATAGCCATCCAGGCATCGAAGGACGGCAGGAACGTGGACTGGCTGGAACATGTTACCGATGTTCAGTATCGGGGCTGAACCCGCGACAGAATGATGGCAGGGCGGGGGCGGAGGTGCAGAGACCTTGACTGCCTGATATTACTTCGATATCTTTCGAACCATGAAATCAAAAGATGTCGTAGAGAGCCTGGCTGCCCTTGCGCAGGAGTCGCGTCTCGCAATCTTTCGGCTGCTCGTAAAGCGGGGTCCCGAGGGGTATACGCCGACCCAGCTTGGCGAGAAGCTCGATGTGACATCGCCGACGCTGTCCTTCCACCTGAAGGAGTTGCAGAGCGCGGGGCTCATCGACATGCGCCGCGATGGGCGATATCTCTTTTACAGCCCCAATTTTGCGCACATGGATCAGCTGATCGGGTTTCTGACCGAGAACTGCTGCGCTCTCGCGGACAGGGGCTGTGGCCCCGAATGCGCCCCGGCGCGCGCTGAGGTATCGACACCGAAGAGGAAAACGGCATGAAACGCTTCCACATCCATGTGTCCGTCCGTGACCTGACGCAGAGCATCCGCTTCTATTCGACGCTGTTCGGCGCAGTACCGACCCGCGTTGAAGCGGACTACGCCAAGTGGATGCTCGAGGATCCGCGGGTGAACTTCGCGATCTCAACCGGCCGCCAGCCGCTCGGCGTCAATCATCTGGGGTTTCAGGTGGACTCAGCCGAGGAGTTGCATGACATGCAGGCACAGTTGAACGCCGCCGATGCGCGCCTGATCGCAGAGAGCGGGCAGGCCTGCTGTTATGCAAAGTCGGACAAGTACTGGATCACCGATCCGGGCGGGATCGCATGGGAGACCTTCCATACGCTCGGCGATATTCCCGTGTATGGCGAAGATACGGCTGTGTTCAATCACGGCGCGTCCACCGTCCCGGTGCCGATCGTGGAGGCTCCCGCCAGATCGGCGTGCTGTGTGCCGGCGGCGCAAGTGGCGGCCGGTTCGCAGACAGGTTGTTGCTCGTAGCGATGGTTCAGCGGCCGGCAGCGATTCGATCGGATGGGGCGCAGGATATGGCCGATCGCCCCTACAACGTGCTTTTTCTGTGTACCGGCAACTCTGCGCGGAGCGTGCTCGCCGAGTCCCTGCTGAACCACTGGGGTGAGGGGCGATTCCGCGGCTACAGTGCCGGCAGCTTTCCAAAAGGGCAGGTGCATCCGGTTTCGATTGCGCTGCTGAGTCAACTCGGCCTGCCCACGGCAGGGCTGCGCAGCAAGAGCTGGGACGAATTTGCACGCCCGGGCGCACCCCCGATCGACTTCATTTTCACGGTCTGCGACAACGCTGCAGGGGAGGTGTGCCCCATCTGGCCCGGCCACCCGGTGACCGCTCACTGGGGTGTTGAAGACCCGGCGGCAGTGGAGGGGACCGATGAGGCGAAGTGGACTGCCTTCCGGAATGCCCTCCGTCAGCTCGAAGCCCGAATCAGGCTATTCATCATCCTGCCCGTCGCCAGCCTGGACCGGATGACTCTTCAATCGCGGCTGGACGCCATCGGGAAAACCTTGCCGGACGGCGCAAGTGCACTCTGACCATCTGCCCCGGCGGCTGTTTGCCGAAGGCCTCGGCGCACTGCTGCTGGCAGCGACCGTCATAGGATCCGGAATCATGGCCGAGCGCCTCGCCGACGGGAACATGGCCATCGCACTTCTGGCCAATACGGCGGCAACGACGGCGGTACTGGCCACGCTCATTGCCCTGCTGGGTCCGGTGAGCGGCGCACACCTGAACCCGGCCGTGTCGGTGGTCGAGGCCTTGAGAAACCGGCTCGGCTGGCGCCAGGCAACCGCCTATATCGGCGTCCAGATCGCGGGCTGCTGCGCTGGTGCGGTCCTGGCGCATGCGATGTTCGCGCTGCCGCTCATCCAAACGTCCACCCACGCCCGGGCCGGATGGTCCCAGCTGCTCGCGGAGCTCGTTGCGACTTTCGGGCTTGTGCTCGTGATAGTGGGTCACCGGCGATCGGAGGACGTCCCGTGGATGGTTGCCTGCTGGATCGGAGCGGCATACTGGTTCACGGCGTCGACGTCCTTTGCCAACCCGGCGATCACTTTGGCACGCTCCCTGACGAACAGTTTTTCCGGAATCCGCCCAATCGATGCCCCCGGGTTCATCATTGCGCAACTCACCGGAGCGCTGCTGGCTCTCGCTGTGGCGGCGCTGGTTTTCCCTGAAGGGCGTGGGCTGCGGAACCCGGTCGGATGATGCGCCGCTCCGTCTGCGGGCATACTCACAACGAGGTCGCTGCCGGTCCGTTCCGAAAGGATCCAGCGCGCAGCGATGCCGTCTGGACTTTTCCTGCATGCGGGGGCAGCATCCGTACGCGGGCAGAGTAAAGCGGCAGGACAGTGCCAGTGCCGCAAGGCCTTCGATCTGATGTTGCGCGAGTAGTGCGTATGCCCACGGACCTGCCTGGGGGGCCATATATGAGTTCGAACGAAGTTCGGCGGCAGCGGGTGCGACGCGGAGTGCTGAGTAGGCTCGGCCTGTTCGCGTTGCTGCTGGCGGGTGCGCCGGCCTGCCTTGCGCAGTTTGGTTTCAGCTGTCAGTCCGGAGCCCAGGGAGGCTCGAATCCGTCCACCAGTGGTTCCGTGCCCTGCGGCAACAGCGATTCCGGCGCATCGGCGTCTGACTCACCCGCATACTACGAATACACAAATGCGGCTGGAAATGCCGCTGTGCTGAATAACACGTACCTGATCGCCGGGAATTCGGACGCCACCAGTGTGTGGTCCAACCAGTTCACGGTGCATGGCCCGACAGGGGTGGCGCCGCTGCAGTTTCAGATCAAGATGGTGATTACCGGAATACCTACATCCAGCGAGTGCCTCACCAACAACAATCAGGCTGTGCTCAAGGCCCAGCTTTATTACGGAGGGGAGGGATCCATCAATACGATGGGCTATATCGGCGGCGTAGTGGGACTGGGATATTTTTCGGGCTCCTGCGGCGGTACCCAGTACAACGAAACGACCGGAATCATTACGATTGACCCGGGACAGTATTTCAATGCCAATACTTCGCTGAATGTCTCTGCGTCGGCATTCGCCGGATATACCGAGTCGCCTGCCGGTGTGCCCTTCGTAGAGAACGGCTCTGCAGGCATATCCGGTGCGTCGGCGGTCCTTCCGGAACATCCCCGTCGGGCATCGAGGTTACCTATGACCCCGTCACCAACGTTATGACGGTGCCGTCCGTGCAGGTGGCCGGGGGCTCGGCATATCACGATGTGGTCGTCACTGTCGGCAGGATCATCAGCCCCGGCAGTGGAATGCCGGGCAACGTGCGGGATGTATATGATCCGGCTACCAATCAATTGACCATCGCTGCAATCCAACTGGGCACCACGGTCTTTACGAATGCCGTCGTCACTGTCGCGAGCCTGGTATCGGTGGGCGGCGCAGGCCCCTGAGTGCGTCACCTGGCCGCGCGTGTCGGATGAGGGTTCATGACCGAAGACTCCGACTGGAAAAAAAAGTACCGCGACGCCCTATTGCAGGCAGAAGCAGACGAGAAGCGCTGGCGGGATGCAGAGCGAGTACTTCGCCAGCTGGTCGGCCGCCTGTGTGCGGCGGGCATGGGAGTGGATCGCCAGCTCGATGAGGAATTGAGTACGCTGGCTGCCGCGAATCGGCGTAACGCCGATACCGCCGAGCTCGAGCGGCTGGCACAGGTGTTGAAGACTGCCGTTGTCGCGGTCGATGCGACGTCGCCGCTGCGCCAGCTGGTTGTACCCGCGCCGGCAGCCTCAGCGTCGGCTCCTCTCCACGCCAGGCGCTGGGACTCGACCTGCGCCGCCCTCGCTGCACTGCTGCAGCGCTTCAGGGCCAGGGAGATCGACCAGGCCAGGCTGCAGGACCTGGTCGACGAACTGGCCGCCGCAGCGAGCGACGCTGAGCTCGCCGCCGTCGTGACGCGTGCCGCGGACCTCATCCACGAACATGGCGAATCGCTGGCGCGCGAGCGCTCGCAGGCCGCGGCTGTCCTTTCCGAGGTGACCCGGCGCCTCGATGAAATGGCCGGTTTCCTGACCGAGTCGAACAGTGCAAGCCGCAACCACTTTGACGACACGCTCTCACTGAATGACAGCCTGCTGTCGCATGTCCGGGAACTCACCGACGAAGTCAGCGGGGCCACCGAACTGGGCGCGCTGCAATCGCTCGTCAGCACACGCCTGGCAACGGTCGCACAGCAGTTCGGCGCATTTCGCGTCCGCGAGGCCGCTCGCATGGCCGACTATCACGGTCGCGCCGAACACATGCGCGAGCGCATCGCGGACCTCGAGCGGGAAACGCAGGAGCTGCACTCCAGGCTGGACCAGGAAAAGCACGGCGCGCGGCTCGACCCGATGACGGGCGTTGCCAATCGCAAGTCCTTCGACGAGCGCTTCGCCCAGGAAGTTGCACTCCGCGGCCTGGGCGGCGCTCCTTCTGCGCTGCTGCTGTGGGATATCGACAATTTCAAGGTCATTAACGACAGCTACGGTCATCGTGCCGGTGACCGCGTACTGCAGAGCGTCGCCGCCTGCTTCACCAAGTCCCTTCGTGCCAGCGACTTCGTCGCGCGCATCGGGGGTGAGGAATTCGGCGTGCTATTGAACGGCCTCAGGATGGCGGAGGCGGAAAGCATCGCCAATCAGGTGCGAAACGCCGTCGCGGCACTGCGATTTCATTTTCGCCAGGCGCCGGTATGGATCACCGTCTCTTGCGGGCTCACTGCATTGCAGCCGGACGATTCGGTGGAATCCGCGTTCGAGCGCGCCGACGCCGCCCTCTACCGCGCCAAGGGCGGCGGCAGGAATATCTGCGTGGCCGCACAGATGCCATCCACCGCGAATCCCCACAGCTAGGACTGCCTGCGACGCATGGCAGGGACCAGGGCGCGGCTTCCGTGGCGCTGATGGCTGCCCCGCACGCGACCCTGAGTATGTATTTCCCCTTAAGGGAAAATTCACGGATGGCAGTATCATGATTCTGCCGCCCTTGGTCTGCCGATGACCGCGGTAAAGCGCTGCGGCCACAACCACAAAAGCACTGGAAGCCCAAGATGGATCAATCTCACCGTTACGCCGACCTGAGTCTCAAGGAAGAGGACCTGATTGCCGCCGGCCGGCACATTCTGGTCGCCTACAGGATGCAGCCGAAAGCCGGCGTGGGCTACCTCGAGGCCGCGGCCCACTTTGCCGCCGAGTCATCCACGGGCACGAACGTCGAGGTATCGACGACGGACGATTTCACGCGGGGCGTCGACGCGCTGGTCTACCACATCGACGCGGCCGCGCAGGACCTGCGGATCGCGTATCCGCTCGAACTGTTCGATCGCAATGTGACAGACGGCCGCTTCATGCTGGTGTCGTTCCTGACGCTCGCCATCGGCAACAACCAGGGCATGGGCGATATTGAAAACGCCAAGATGATTGATTTCTACGCGCCCGAGCGTGTGGTCCAGATGTTTGACGGACCGTCGAAGGGCATCGCCGACCTGTGGCGGATTCTCGGTCGCCCGGTCGTGAATGGCGGTTACATCTCCGGCACGATCATCAAGCCGAAGCTGGGCCTGCGCCCGGAGCCCTTTGCACACGCCGCCTACCAGTTCTGGCTCGGTGGCGACTTCATCAAGAACGACGAGCCGCAGGGAAACCAGGTGTTCGCGCCGATCAGGAAGACGATCCCGCTCGTCTATGACGCGATGAAGCGCGCCCAGGACGAAACGGGTCAGGCCAAGCTGTTTTCGATGAACATCACGGCCGATGATCACTATGAAATGTGTGCCAGAGCGGACTTTGCGCTGGAAGTATTCGGGCCGGATGCCGACAAGCTGGCTTTCCTGGTGGACGGCTACGTGGGTGGCCCCGGAATGATCACCACCGCGCGACGGCAGTATCCGGACCAGTATCTGCACTATCACCGGGCCGGACATGGCGCCGTGACGTCACCGTCCGCGCAGCGCGGCTACACGGCGTTCGTACTGGCGAAGATGAGCCGTCTGCAGGGGGCGTCGGGCATCCACGTCGGCACGATGGGTTACGGCAAGATGGAAGGCGAGGGTGATGATCGCAACATCGCCTATATGATCGAGCGCGACGAGTG